>OFGN01002191.1_pt1 | contig 10956 bp, 13 predicted proteins | sample 1521821 | NCBI WGS metagenome assembly OFGN01 (sample SAMEA3504094, study PRJEB24116) | mouse gut metagenome | biome: mouse gut; feature: mouse-associated habitat; material: faeces | place: Denmark | collected 2011
GGAGGGGGAAACTTTCTCCAGAAAGTTTCCCCCTCCCCTCCCCAAGTTTCAACGAAACAACTTCCGCTCCACGTCCCGCCAGACGGCGTTGACGTCGATGTCGGCCATGCAGCGGTGATGCCCGCGCGGGCAACGCTGCGGGCCATGCAACCCGCAGGGGCGGCAATCGAGAGCAACCTCAAACACGCTCGCGGTTTCGCCGCGCGGGAAGAAGCCCAAGCCGCGCACCGTAGGGCCGAAAAGGGCCGTCACCGGCGTGCGCTGCGCCCAGGCGAGGTGCATGGGGCCGGAATCGTTGGTCACGTAGCAGTCGAGGGTGCCCAGATAGGCCGCCAGTTCGGGAAGGGTGAGGGCGCAGGAAAGATCGTGCAAGAGAGGGCTGCCGTCCAGCCCGGAGAGAGCGATGACCTCGCGGGCCACGCCTTCTTCGCCCGGTCCGGCGAACACCAGCACGTGCGCTCCCGCATCGGCGGCACGGCGCGCCATCTCGGCGAAACCCGAGGGAAGCCAGCGCTTCGTTCCCCAGATCGACCCCGGATGGAGGCCCAGCAGGGCGGAAGCACCGTTGACCTTTTCCAGCGAGACGCGGAATGCCTCGGCCTTCCGCACGGCGGCACGGGGAAGCACCAGTTCCGGCCAGTGCTCGCGGGGGGCCTGCGGCGGCAGGACGGGATTCGCGAGTTCAAGCAGGCGTTCGATCTCGTGCAGTTCCCCGAAACGGCGGGAAACCCGGCGGTTGTAACAGAGGGCGGAAACCGGGCTCCCGAGATACCCCACGCGCACGGGGGCATTGCTCAGACGGGCCAGAAGCGCGGAACGAGGGCTGGTGTGCGCCCCGATCCAGAGATCGTACCCCCGTCGCCTGAGTTCGCGTCCCATGAGGAGCACGGCGGAAAGGCGGTTGCTCCCGGACGTCCGCCGCTTGTCGTACTCGTAGACCGCATGGAGGAGAGGATGCGCCTCAAAAAGAGGAGCCAGCCCCTTGCGTACATAAAAATCGATCTCCGCATCGGGAAAGGCGTGGGCCAGCGTCTGAAGCAAAGGCAGCGTCAGCACCGCGTCCCCTAAAAAAGCCGTGTTCCATACCGCTATCCGCCGCATCGCCGCCCTCCTTTCATCCTTGCGGCACACGTTGCCGCGCCCCGCAAGGGCACCCTACCCCGTGTCATCCCGACGCACAAGATCGGATGCAAAACGCCCGGACAACAAGTGTCCGGGCGTCATGGCCGGGCAGGGACGCCCCGCCGAAAACGGAAGCGCCCCGCCGTATCAAAGCCTTATTGGGGCCAATCCGTTTTTCAGGACTCCGTCAAGGGCTTGAAGTTCTTTTTGGACGCGCCGCACACCGGGCAGGTCCAGTCTTCGGGCAGGTCTTCAAAACGGGTGCCGGCGGGAATCTTGCGGCGCTTGTCGCCCCGGTCGGGGTCGTAGACATAGCCGCAATTGCTCACCGGGCACCGGTACATGTCTTTGGGATCAGCCATCGGATGCCTCCGGGATTTACCAAGGGTTGTGGAGCACTTCAAAATGCGCGGTGGGATGCGCGCAGGCCGGGCACAGGGCCGGGGCCTTTTCACCGATCACGAGACAGCCGCAGTTGCGGCAACGCCACACGACCTTGCTCTCACGCACGAAGACGCGGCCTTCCTTGATGTTCGTGGCGAAGCCGAGGAAACGCTCTTCATGATACTGCTCGGCAATGGCGATGCTGCGCATGACCGCGGCGATTTCAGAAAAGCCTTCGGCGTCGGCGATCTTGGCGAAGGAAGGATACATTTCGGTGTATTCGTGATGTTCCCCGGCGGCGGCGGCGCGCAGGTTCTCTTCCGTCCCGGCAATGATGCCCGCGGGGAAGGCGGCTACGATTTCCACGTCGCCCCCTTCAAGGAACTTGAACAGGCGCTTGGCGTGCTCCTTTTCCTGAAGCGCCGTTTCGGTAAAGATGTCGGCAATCTGTACGAAGCCGTCCTTTTTGGCGGCGGCGGCGAAGAAGTCGTAGCGGTTGCGGGCCTGCGATTCGCCGGCAAAGGCGGTCAGGATATTTTTCTCGGTCTGGGTGCCTTTCAGGGACTTCATACTCTAACCTCTCTGAAAAAAAAAGGAAGAAGGGATAACGCTCCCTTCGGAAGCGCGGGACGGGAACGCCCGGCGCGGACCAAGCCGCACCCGGAAAATAACGCCAAAAAAAGGATTAGGAAAGCCCGCTTGCGCAAGGCTTTCCCGTTTTCTTCAAGGAGGCCGCGAAATCAGGAAGCCCTTTTCGCGCAGTCCTCGCAAATGCCTTCATACTCCACCCGGGCGGCGGTAATGGTAAAGCCTTCCACCGCGACGCCTTCCACGGAAGGCGAGGGAACGGGCGGCATCACGTCTCCGATTTTGCCGCACACCCGGCAGCGCACGTGCTGGTGCGGGCGGGTGTCGCCGTCGAAGCGCCGGATGGACCCGGCGGATTCCAGTTTCAGAATTTCCTGAGATTCCGTCAGAAAGTCGAGATTGCGGTAGACGGTCCCCAGGCTGATGCGCGGCATCCGCGTGCGAACCATAGCGTACAGCTCGTCTGCCGTGGGATGAGTCTTGACTTTCCTCAATTCCTCAAGAATAACCATACGTTGTCTCGTCATACGAGTCTGTGGCTGCGACATGTCTCCACCTCTTTTGAGAAGGATTACTGTTAGTTCTTGAAAATGTCAAGTCTTTCACATTGCATATTATCGGAGGAATGACTAGAAGGGACGGAGCGCGGCGGCTTCGCCCGGAGATGCCGCCACGAGCCGAGTGAAGGCCCCTTCGAGGCGGCGGTGCGGACGCACCCGAAACGGCGGCCTTGCGGGGCCGACGGGAGCGAAGCATTTTCTCGTTGCATCGCGGGGCGCAGACGCTTATGACCGGGCGAGCAGAGCAACCGTTTTTCCGACAGCGCCCCGGCGCTGCCGGTCCTTTTGTCATGACGGAAGCCCTCGGCGGCCCGCGACGCTTTCGGATGCCCGCGGCCTCTTTTCACACTCCATGACGCATCAGGGTGACAATATGGATTTGAGCATTCTTTCCCTTCTGGCGCAGGCGACGCTGATCGCAAAGGCGGTCCTTGTGCTGCTGCTTTTCATGAGCGTCGCAAGCTGGGCGCTGATGTTCCGCAAGTGGCTGAACATCCGGGCCGCCCTGAACAAGGCGGCCGACGGCATGGACCGCTTCAACCGTGCCCGCGACCTGCGCGAGGCCGTGCAGTCGCTCGGCGGCGATCCCGAATCCCCGCTCTACACCGTCGCCCACGAGGGCGTGACCGAATTCAACCGCTCGAAAGAGGCCGGGAACTCCGAGGAAGTAGTGGTGGACAACGTGCGCCGCTCCCTGCGGCAGGGCGTGGACATGGAAATGACCCGCCTGACCAGTTCCCTTTCCTTCCTCGCCACGTCCGCGAACACGGCCCCCTTTATCGGGCTCTTCGGCACGGTCTGGGGCATCATGAACACCTTCCACGCCATCGGCGCGATGAAGTCCGCTTCCCTCGCCACCGTCGCCCCCGGCATCTCCGAAGCCCTCATCGCCACGGCGATGGGCCTGCTCGTGGCTATCCCGGCGACCATCGGCTACAACACCTTCCACGGGCGCCTCAGCGTGCTTGAGACGCGCCTCGTCAACTTCGCGGGCATGTTCCTCAACCGCGTCCAGCGCGAACTGAACGCCCACCGTGCCGTCAGCCGGGCCGGGCAGACCGAATAGGAGCCGGCTATGGGAGCTTCTCTCGGAGGCAAGGGCTTCGTCTCGGAAATCAACGTGACGCCGTTCGTCGACGTCATGCTCGTGCTGCTCATTATTTTTATGGTCACCGCGCCCATGATGACCGAAGGGCTCGACGTCGACCTGCCGCAAACGCGGGCCGTGGACACGCTGCCCACCGAATCGGACAACATGGTCCTCACCATCCGCAAGGACGGGGCCATTTTCCTTGACAGCTACGAAGTCACGGTCGACGAATTGCAGGACAAAATCGACCTTCTGGTCAAACAGCAGAACAAGCAGCTTTTCCTCCAGGCCGACAAGGATGTCTCCTACGGGCTCGTCGTAGACGTCATGGGGCGCATCCGGGAAGCCGGAATCGACAAGCTCGGCGTCGTGGCCCTGCGCGAAGACGTTCCCGCGGCGGGGAAAAAGGGCAACAAATAGGAAAGCCCGCAGCGGCGGCGCACCCCGCGCCGGACATCCGGGAAAAAGGCAGACCCATTCATGTTTGGCAGTTATTTCTTTTCCATCCTCCTGCATCTGGCGCTGGTGCTGCTGGTCTTCTTCTGGCCCGCTTCGCCGCCGATCAAGCTTGATCAGCCCATGATGCAGATCAGCGTGAACATGGGCGCGCCCGGCGGCAACCGCACGGCCTCCCCCGTGCTCGGCCCGCAGGGGAAGCCCACGCCCACCAAGGCAGCGCCGCAGCCCGCCCCCGCGGAGCAGCAGTCCAGCGCCGTGCCCGTGGTCCGGGAAGACATCGTCCAGCCCAAGGCCGAGCCCAAGCGGGAATCCCGCCCGAAGCCGAAGCCGGAACCCAAGAAGGACGCCGTCGCGCTGGCCGAGAAAAAGACGCCCAAAAAGCCCGAGCCTGAGGAAGAGGAAGAAACGCCCAAGGAAAAACCCAAAGAAAAGCCGAAGGAAACGCCCAAGGAAGACGACAAGAAAGACAAGAAGGACGCTTCCAAGGACGAGAAGAAAAACGACGAGAAGGCCAAGCCCGCCAAGCCGTCCGACAAGAAGAAGGACGGAGTCGATCCGAGCAAGGCGCTGGCCGATGCCCTCGCGGACGCCAAGAAGAAGGCCGGGCCGCGCGGTTCCGGCAACAAGAGCGGCAAGTCCTCCGTGGCCGGGGCGCTGGCGGAATTCCAGAAGAACGCCGGAGGAGCCGGCGGCGGTGGCGGCGGCGAAGGCGACGGGCCCGGCGGAGGCGGCATTTACGACGTCTACATGGGGCAGGTCATCCTGGCGGTGCGTCCCAACTGGAGCATCCCGACCTATTCGGGCCGCAACCTCGCGGTGCAGGTCAACGTCAAGCTGGACTCCAGCGGCAAGGTCCTGAGCTGCACCATAGCGCGCAGTTCCGGCCGCGCCGAGGTGGACGCCTCAGCGGTCAACGCCGTCATCAGGACCAAAGTCCTGCCGCCGCCCCCCACGCCGGAGCAGCAGGAACTCCTTATTACGTTCAATACGCAGGAACTCATGTAAAGGTGAGGCGAGGCAATGTTGGAGGGGGAGGGGAAACCTTTCTGGAGAAAGGTTTCCCCTCCCCCTCCAAGCCTCCCCCACCCTTTCCCAAGACTTTCGACCTTATCGAATCCCTTTCATCATCTTTCCCGTCTTGGAAGCGTGGGGCGCGGTGGGCCTCCTGCGGAAAGAGCGGGCCAAGGGGTACTGCGTGGTTGTGGACGCGGCAAGCCCCGAGTGGAGAAGGCTCTCGGCTGTGCGCGAGGCGGACACTTTGTTGAAAAGGACTGCGTAGGGGCGGGTCCGACCGCTTTCTCCGGGCAAGTGTCCGGAGGGACGATTCCCATAGAGACGCTACGGGAAAACGGCTGCCGTCAACACGGGGCGCGGAAAGGCGGTCCGGCGTTTGGATGAGGGGAAAATGAAAGAGCGGGGAAGGGGGCGAAACGGCTTGAGGGGCAACCTTGCCCGCCGATTCCCCCTTCTAGAGGTCTGGCCTTTTGGCGAGGGCTTGGGTAAAAAGGGAAACGGACGCGTACTTATAAGCGAAACGAGGAGCGAACGATGCACAAAACGATGCTGTCCATAGCGGCTGCGGCGGGAGTGGCCCTCGGCTGCGCCCTGACGGGCATGGCCGCCGAAACGCAAGTCCCGGGGATGCCGCTCATCGCGGGGGCGGACGGCGCGGGCGGCTATGCCGCCGACGTGCTGGAAAAGCTGCTTCCGGTATGGCAGCCCCCGGCGGGCGCGTCGGGGGTGGTGACCATCTCCCTGCGCATCGGCAGCGACGGGCGGCCACTCTACTGTGAAGCCATCCGCAAGTCCGGCAATGCGGCACTCGACGAATCCCCCTGTCAGTCCGTGGTCCGTGCGGGTTCCTTCGGCACGCCGCCCTATGGGGCCATTACGGAGGTCTTCCTGACCTTCGCTACGGACCGTTCCGCCTTCGGCGGCCCCGCGCAGCCTCAGGCGGCCGCGCCGCAGCAGCGCAGCTACGCCGAGGAGATCATGTTCCGGGCCAAGCCCTATATTCAGATACCGCAGGGTGCAAACGGCGAGTACACCGTGGAACTGACCCTGCGGATCAACGCGACCGGAGGCATCGAGCAGATGGAAGTCTCGAAATCGTCGGGGAGGCCCGATGTTGACAACGCCGTCCTGACCGGAGTCATCCGGGAGGGCGTCATCCCGCCGCGTCCCGAGGGTTCGCAGCCCACGACCATGCGACTCCTCTTTACCCTCAAAAACAATTGATCTAGACTCCGCCCACGTTTGCAAGAGGTCTTCCGTGGCTTGTTCCGGGAGACCTTTTTACCGAAAAAACCGACCGCCATCCCCTTTTTCAGGAAAGGCTGTGCGGCCTTCCCGCTCACCTCAACCCCCCTGAAAGGCATCATGAAACCATTCCGACTGTTCTCCAAGGCGCTGCTCCTGCTCGGCCTCGCGGCGTTCTTCGCCGCCCTGCCCGCTCAGGCGGCCATGCAGGTCGACATTTACGGACCGGGCCAGAACATCGTCAAACTGGCCATGGCGACCCCCCTCAGCTCCGGCCAGCCCGCACAGGGGCTCGGCAAGGAGCTGGACGCCGCCATCAACGAAAACCTCAGCTTCCTGCCCTTCATGCAGCTCACCGATCCCAAGGCGGTGCTCGGCGGCACCACGCTGGCGGGCTATCAGCCGCCGAACGTGGACTTCAAACGCTTCCAGCTCGCGGGGGCGGACCTGCTCGTGACCGCCGGATGGCCGCAGGGTGACGGCTCCGGCTCCACCGTCGAGCTGCGGGTCTACGAAACCTTTTCCGGCCAGTTCGTCTTCGGCAACGCCTACAGCGGCGTCACCAAAAACGAAGTGCAGGACGTGGCCGACCGCTTCTGCGCCGATCTCATGAAGGCGCTCACCGGGCATGGCGACTTCTTCCTCGCCACCCTCGCCTTTGTGAAAAACAGCGGCAAAAACAAGCGCGACGTCTGGATCACCAAGCCCACCGGGCGCAACCTGCGCAAGATCACCGACATCCCCGGCATCGCCATGTCGCCCTCGTGGTCGCTTGATGGCCGCTTCATCGTCTTCAGCCACATGGACGACAAAAGCCACGCCCTCGGCGTATGGGATCGCCTCACCAACCGCGTGCAGCGCATCCGCTTCCCCGGCAACACCGTCATCGGCCCCACCTTCACCCCGGGCAACAAGGTTGCGGTGAGCCTGTCCACGGGCAAGAACCCCGACATCTTCCTGCTCAACCACGCCTTCCAGAAGGAACGCACCCTTGAGGCGAACGGCACCATCAACGTCTCCCCCACCTTCGACGCGGCGGGCACCAAGATGGCCTTCACCTCCAACCGCATGGGCGGCCCGCAGATTTTCATGAAGGACCTCGCCTCCGGCGCGGTCACCCGCGTCACCAGGCAGGGCAACTACAACACCGAGCCGAGCATGAGCCCGGACGGGACGCTCATCGTGTTTTCACGCCTGACGCCCAACGGCAACCGCATTTTCGTGCAGGACCTCGCCTCCGGAGCGGAACGCCAGGTCTCCTTCGGGCCGGGCAACGACGTCCTGCCCTCCTTCGCGCCGGACAGCTACTTCATCGCCTTCACCTCCAACAGGGGCGGCCAAAACCAGATTTACCTGACCACCCGGCACGGCGGCGACCCGAAGAAGGTGCCCACCGGCAGCGGCGACGCCTCCTTCCCGCGCTGGGGAGCCATTCCGCGCTAACCTCGCCAGAGACAACGAAAACCTTGCGGCGCGGCGGCGGGATTTCCCCATCGCCGCGCCGCGCTCGTTGAGAGGCGTGAAAGATTGCTGCAAAAGGGCGAAACAGGCCCTTACCAGCTTGACAATACAGATTTGCCGGAATAACCTTCAGCCCTTGCGTGTGCGAGGATGCGCATGCAAGGAAGAAGGAATTTTATCAACCGTTTTCTGTACGGGGACTTCCCGTTCAGGAGGAAAAAGAGATGAACACTTTCAAACGCTTGACTCTCGTTTTGGCTCTCGTTGTGGCTATGGGCGCCGGTTTTGGTTGCGCGAAGAAGCAGACCGCCACTGACACGGCCCCCGTCGTCGCTACCGATGACGGCTCCGCCGCTGCCGCCGCCATCGAACGCGCCGCTCAGGCCATTTCCGACGGCGTCGTGTACTTCGACTTCGACAAGTCCGACATCAAGGCCGAATCCCGCGACATGCTCCGCCAGAAGGCCGAGCTCATGAAGGCGTATCCCAGCATCCGCGTGCGCATCGAAGGCAACTGCGACGCCCGTGGCACGCAGGAATACAACCTCGCCCTCGGCGAACGCCGCGCCCGCGCCGCTTACGAATACCTCGTCATGCTCGGCGTGAACCCCGACCAGATGGAAATGATCTCCTACGGCAAGGAACGTCCCGCCGTTGAAGGCACCGGTCCTTCCGTGTGGGCTCAGAACCGCCGCGACGACTTCCGCGTTATCGCGAAGTAATGATGTTTTCCTGATGCTCACGCCGTCTTCCCGCAAGACGGCGTGAGCCTTGCGGAGCGTGGCGCAGCTTGGTAGCGCACCTGGTTTGGGACCAGGGGGTCGCTGGTTCGAATCCAGTCGCTCCGACCAGAAAAGCGAAGGATTCCGGTTTGCCGGAGTCCTTTTTTTGCGGCCTTTTTCCGGGGGCCAACCCTTGCCCCGGCCCTCACGCCTCTCAGCGAAACAATCATTGTCTCGCCTCCCGCCCCTCCCTATGCTTCCGGTAATGACACATCAAAACCGGAGGTTACGGCCATGCGCCTGTATTCCAAAACCTTTCTCGTTCTGGCTCTTTCCGCTTCCTTCACCTGCGGGGCACTGAGCCTCGCCAAGGCGGAAAACAACGACAACGCGGACATGCCGCCCGTCAGCTCTTTCGACAACAACGCGGCCTATCGCGGCTTGTCTCCCGAAAAACGGACCAAATACAACGACATCATGAAATCCACGGAAGAGGCCATGCTGCCCCTGCGCGAAAAGATGATGGCCAAACGCCTTGAGCTGCAAAGCATGGCGGCCATGCCCAACCCGGATCAGGAAGCCATCGCCAAGCTGTCGGCGGAAATCGCTTCCCTGCACACGCAGATGATCAAGGTACATGACTCGATGGCCGACAAGCTCTCAAGCGAACTCGGCATCAACATCGGCCGGGGCACCTGCTCCGACGGCTACACCCGCTGCTCCATGCATCAGGGGATGCGCGGTCCTCGCGGCCAGCGCGACTATAACGGCAATTACGGGCCGATGGGCGGTTACGGCATGGGCGGCATGATGGGCGGCTACGGCGGCTATCACGGCATGGGCGGATACGGCCCCGGCATGATGGGCGGCTATCACCATCCCGGTATGATGATGCAACCCATGCCCATGATGCCCGGCTATTAAACCCTGCCGCGTAAGGGTTTGCTTTCCGGGGTTGTTCATCCGTGACCCGGCAAGCCCTTCGCCTCCTCGACCATACCCCTATACAACCACGCCCGGAAGGACGGCCATGCAGGACCGCCTTTCCGGGCGTCTCCGCGTTGCGGAAAATTGCCGTCCGCTGCGCCTGATGGTAGCGTCGGCGCATGAGGCTGGTGATACACAACGCGCCCAGAAAGCGCTCCTTCCTGAAGCGCCTGAAAGCCGGATGGCTTCCCCTTGGGACAAGCTGCCTCTGGGGGGCTGGCCTGCTGCTCTTCTGGACCATGGCGGGTCTCGGGGCGAAGGCCCTTCTTGCGGGGCCTTGCCACACGCCTCTTGAAGCTTTCCTCGGCACAGGGGGCTTGTGGGCGGCGGGAATGCTCTACGCTGTGATCATGCGAAACACGATCCGCTGCGCCCGGAAAGGCATCCATGCCAGCGCGCGGCGGTTCAGGGGGCCTCCCATCCATGCTTCTGTGGCGCGCGGCTTCGCCTTTCTCCTTCTTCTCGGCTTCTTCGGGCTTCTCTTCTTCCTCTTCCATGAACCCGTGTGGGCACTTCTCGAAACCATTTTCCAGTATGTCGCGGGCCTTGCCGTGCTCATCCCTCTCATCATCCTGCTGATGACGGGGATGCCTTCCTGAAGCGCTTCCCGAAAGCTTCTTCCTCACGTCAAAAGCAAAAGACAAGCCTCCGCGCTGAAGAGCTCCACCCCAGACGACAAGGAAAACGTGTATGGATTCCCCGCCGCCCCAACGTTCCTTCTTACGGCGTCTGTCCGCCGGAGAGCTTCCGCTGGGCACAAGCTGCGCGTGCGGCTTGTTCGTGGTCCTGTTCTGGACGGCTGCCCTGACTGGGCTGGGCGTCTTTCTCGCGCCCCGGAGCGTCGGCTTTCTCCATCAATCTCTCGGAACATGGGGAAGCTTCTGCGCGTTCAGCCTGCTTTTGGGAGCGATGGCTGCTTCAACGCACCTTGTCAGCCGAGGCATCGCCAGAAGCGCAAAACGCTTTTCCGGTCGGCCTTCCTACGCACTTTTGGCGCGCCTTTTTTCCTTCCTCATGTTCCCCATCCTTATTTATCAGGCCCTCTTTCTCCTTCTCGCCTTCTCTTTCGGCTTTATCCTCCTCGCTCTCATCCTCGGCGCGGTGATCTTCTTCGTAGCCCTCTAAACTCTTTTCTCCCTCCTCCCAATGGGCCACGATGCCTTCCTCCACGCTCTCCGGACTCCCGCGCAAGGAGCCTTCCCTTCCCAATGCACAACACGACCGCCCTGCCCGGACGCCCCGCCCGGCAGGGACTCCCGGCGCGCAGCCTCCCCACCAGTCGAACGTCTTTGAAGGAGAAGGGGAGGGGTTTGGGGAGGGGAGG
>OFGN01002192.1_pt1 | contig 10953 bp, 8 predicted proteins | sample 1521821 | NCBI WGS metagenome assembly OFGN01 (sample SAMEA3504094, study PRJEB24116) | mouse gut metagenome | biome: mouse gut; feature: mouse-associated habitat; material: faeces | place: Denmark | collected 2011
CGTCCATGGGAGGGACCTCCTTTTATAGATTGGCGTCAAATATGACCTTGTTGGCACTGTTGGAGTTGATGATGATGATCTGACCTGCGCCGGACGGAAAGTTTCCAAATACGCGTATTCCAATACCGTAGTGGCTGGAAAACCATGGAGAAATAGATGTAATCTTCACAGGTTCGCCGTTTGCAGTGCAACTCCAATTGCCTCCATCCGTATTTGATATGGCGGGAGCCGCCCGCATTTTCGGCACTGCCGGTAAAAATGCGTTCGCAGTTGTCGTGGATGTTGTATTCCCATATCCTATAACAAAATTTTCTTCGCCCCAATCAAATACCTGCTGATACCTCCTGCACTTCAGCAGCTCCAGCGTCCTGTCGGGCGGCGGATCGTTGAGCACCCAGCTGCCGGACGCGTCCTGGTGCGCCAGGGTCTGGTGGTCGCCCAGCTCCAGCTTTACTGCCATTACGTCAAAACTGGTGCCAAGCGTCGGATGATCTGCATAAATCATCACCGTTGCCGCAGCTATGGATTCTGGGAATACTCCGTGCGAGTGAACCAACTGCCACTCGTCAGACTGAATAGCAGTGCTCGCGGTTATAAACCCGCCGCCGCTGCCATTAGTTGGCTTTAATGTGACGAGAACTTTCAGGCCATGCGGATTTCTGACCAATGCCGAAAGAGACAAATGTTTCCCTGCGAGATGCTCATACGCTTCGATCCGTTGTCTGATAGAGGGCCAATCATATTGTGTCGAAACCTGCAAAGTAATACCATCATCAATCAATTTTAATGATACAAGTGACAACATCCATCTATCAATACCATAAATATTTGAAGAAGATGTCGCATACTCCGTCTGCCCTCTCTGATTGATGGGGTCCGGGAAATACCAGTTATCCAGCAGGTTGACGCCCCTGCGCGCAGCGGCTGCATGCTCGTCCACATACATTTTGTTGGCTGCGTCGAACTGCTGCACCGGCGTATCAACGCCAGCCAGCCTGGAGAATGATCCAGCGCTGTCGATGTCTGCGGTTTTCGTCGTCGCAAATAACCTGACGCCACGACTGTCTGCCTGCAATCTAAGCCCTTCCTTTGCGAGGCCTTCAAATTGAAGACCTGGATAACCGCTTCCGTCTCCTAGCGTAAGTGATGGACTGCTTCCGCCAATGGTCACATCCCCCGTTACGGTCCCGCCCGTAATGGGCAGGGCCCCCACCTGCTGGGCGGTGTAGTCTCCCTCCTGCGGCACAACCTCCCCGCTGCGCCCATTGAAGCTGGTCACGCCCGTGTCCGGCGGGTCCTGGGCCTCCGGCTTCCCGTCCGCGTTGAACACCACCACCTGGCCAGGCTGGCCGGTCAGGGCGTCCTGCTTGGTTGCCGCCGTTTCCGCCGCCTCTGCAGCTTTGCCCTCCGCCGTACTCGCGGCCTTTTGCGCGGCCCGTGCGGCGGCCCCCGCCGCAGTTGCCGCCGCCCCGGCCTCTAAAACGGCGGCGATCAGGTCGGTATGGTCCTTCGCGGTGAAGTTCCGGCCGATCAGCTCGCCCGCCGTCCAGGCCCGGGCCGCACCCTCGATCCCCCGCTGACAGCCGGAGAGGGCGGTCTCCGTTTTGGCGGTGTAGAGGACGGTCTCCCCGTCCTCATCCGTGCCGATGGTGGCGAGGTTCGGGGCGGGCGGAAACGCCGAGGCGTCCGAGACCTCAATAATGGTATCCGCCGCACCGATGTTGTTTGCGAGGGTGGCTTGCGGCGAAAACGGGATACCGGGGTAGAGCGTTGTTGCCATAGAAAAACCTCCTAAACTGTCTTATCTCCGCGGGACTGAATAAAGCCCTGCACGATCAAGTCAATGCTGATATAGGCGAGGTCGTCCGGGCGGACCTCCAGGGACAGCCAGCTCCCCCGGGGGATCATGTTGTCCGAGCCCGTCAAAAGGTCCGTAATATCGAGCTCCGCCGTCCTCCCGGAGAAATCCGCCTTCTTTATCCCGTTGATATAGAGGCCGAACGTCTGCGGGTTCCCATACTGATAAATTCCCGGCGTGATGCTGTGTGCGTGGGCGGGGACCGTTACCTTGTGGGAGTGTCCCGGTATGGTGACGGTGTGGTTGTGGTTCGGGATGTCTGCGCGGTGGCTATGGCCCGGTATCGCGACCCTATGGGTATGCTCCGGAATGTCCACGCTGTGGCGGTGGCTTGGGATGTCGATTTCATGGTCATGCGCCCCGTGGGAGTGGGCCCCGGACTCCACAAAGGTGGCGTAGCCGTCGTTGACCACCGTGCCGTCCGGGGAGATGCCGCCCCACAGCGCGATCTTCTCGCCTGCGGGGAGCCCGTGGTTGTGCTTGGCCGCCCGGTAGCGGTCCGCCTCCACGGGGGTGATATTCTCCGCAGACAGGATGACGCTGGATGCCGTCACCACGCCCCCGCCGCCCGAGGTGCTTGTCTGCGTCCCGCCGCCACCGTCGGAGCTTGTCCGGGTCTGGTCGTCGCTGGTGGTCGTGGTCGAGGTGGTCTTCCCCCCGTCGGAGCTCGTGCGGGTCTGGGCGTCGCTGGTGGTGGAGGTGACAACCTTCGCGGCGTTGCTCTCCGTGCTCTTAGAATAGGCCCGGAACTTGGCCACCCGCACCTTGACAAGGACCTTGTTGATGATCCGCATCTCCTCCGGGATGAAAAAATCCATGACCGCCCCTGAGACACGGTCGCAGTTCGCCTGGAGGGCTTGGCTGTAAATCTGGGTGGCCCCCTGGGCGTAGGTCTGTTCGATCCGCTGCCGGTCCGCCATATCGGCCAGAGAGGAGGCGATGGAGGTTTCCTTGTTCGCCACAACCAGGGAGGACCGCTCCGCGTCCTCATAGTCCCGCTTAACCTCTGTTATGAACGTGTCCACGCTCTCCCCGATCTCCGGGTAAACCATGCGGAGGCGTTTCCCGACCTCGGCCTTGTCAAAATCGGAGGCAGCCATTTCCTGATAGCCGACCGAATAGGAGACGGCGGGCTCCTGGAGCTCCCGGAGCATGGCCTCCGCCGCAGCCTTGAGGGAGGCCGGGTCCTCATACCGCCGATCCGTCCATACCCTTTCAATGATCCCGTATTTATCCGTGATCGCTTTCGGGCTCTGGAGGTAGGGGACGCCGCCGTTTACACTCCCGATCCCGAGTTGGTTCACGCCCTCGCCGTAGCCGAGGGGATAGAGGCGGGTCACGATGTTTTGAGGGTCCTTTTGCCGCTGGTAGCTTGTCATATTGTGCCGCCGCCGGACGTACATTTCCGGCCGGCCGGAGGTGTCCAGGCGCTTTAAGGACAGCCGCCACGGATAAACCGCCGTATTGGTCCGCCATATGTAGGGGCCCGCGAGGGGCGTCGCCACGGAAAAGAGGGCGGAGAGGAGGGACTCTTGCTCCCACCCGTATTCAAATTGGTTTCGATAGTCGCACTCGTCCAGGACCCAATTTTTCACAAGCTGATGGTCCAGGACATACCGGATCACGTCGGCGGTATAGGTCCCGAGGTTCCCGACAACGTGATACCCGAAAAGAATATTGTCTATCAGGGTGGCGAGGACGTGCTCGCATTGATAGGCCACGCTCCCGGACTCGTCCACGGCGAGGGTCTCCGGCATGATCCGGTAAAGCTCCCCGCCGTTGTGGCGCACATAGTGGAAGGGCTTGCAGAAGCGGTTTTTCGGATCGCTGTACGGCAGGGAGAAATAGAGATACCAGACCGCGTTGATCCGCTGCTGTTCGGATACGGCGTGGGCGTTTTCCGCAATGGCCACCCGCCGCCGGGCTCTGTCAAAAATCTCAATCATAGGTAGCGCTCCGTGTAGATGAGCTGTCCCTCCAGCCTCCCGCCGCTGGCGCTCTCCACCACCAGACGCAGAAGGCTGCGGGAAATGTTGATCCAGTCCCCGGACTGGGTGTGCAGGGCGTTCTCCCCGTTGAGCAGGACGGAGAACAGCTCGCTGTCAATCCGCAGCTCCCCGCCCGGCGGGATGGTGAGCTGAAGGGTGGTCCGCTCCGTGGTCTGGGAGGTGGCCTCCAGCATGGATGTCAGCACCTCCGAGGCCAGCAGCGCCCCGGGTATGTTCTTGCTCCCGGCCGTCTCCGATGTCAGGCTGTCCGGCAGCTCCAGCCGGGTGGGGAGGTTCTTGGAGCCGTGGACCGCCGCCGCCAGCGCGTCCCCGGAATTCAGCGCGGCGGGGGGGTTCTTCCAGCCCCTGACGGCGGCGGTAAGCGCCCCGGCAAAGGCCGCCTCCGTCACCACGTCCGCCGACATGCGCGCCGCCGCCGTCAGGCTGTCCTCCTCAGTGAAGGACGCGATGACAGAGACAGTCCCCCGGGCGGAGCCCTGTAGGGCCTCCGCGTACCGCTCCCGGACAAAGACGGGCACCGCCGCCCCGGCCAGCGCACCCAGGGCCTCGGAGAAGGTCTCCGCAATGCCGGTCTCCCGCTCCTCCCGGTTTACTGAGTAGCGGAGCCGGCTGTATCGCCGCTCGCCGGTCATCAGTTGATCCCCACCTCAACGGCCCCCTCGGCAATGGTGGGCATGTAGCCCCGCTTGAGGTCCACCGTCTCCGTCAGGGCCTTGATGTACACAGGGTCCCCGGAGGATGCGGCGGAGTAGAGGGCGGAGTGGGTCCAGGTGCCCCAGGCCGTGGAGGGCCGGGGAAAGGACGCTGCTGCGGCGTTTCGCGCGATGATCTGGCCGGAGGGCTGCTCCGCCGGCGCGCCGAAGGTGAGAGCCAGGCGCTGGTAGTTCTCCCCGGACAGCTCGGATCCGGAGGCCTCCGGCGAACCGTTCCACAGGGAGAAGTAGGGGGTAATCCCCTGCACCGTGGTCCCCCGGAAGAGGTTGAGCACCTTTGTCTTCCACGTCCGGGACAGGTTGCCCGTGAGATAGAACAGCACATCCCCGGCCAGGAACACCGGCGGCTCCTGGGCTCCGATGACCAGGGGCTCAATGAGCTCCCCCCGGGCCAGCATGTTTCCGCCGGTCAGGGAATCCATCACGCCGATATGGGTAATGGTGCCCACCGCCGCGTCAGGCGTGGGAAAGGTGATGTCCGTCAGGTTCTGGATCCCCATGCCGCCGTTGGCGTCCGCCGGAGGGGTGAAGGTGATCTCCATGCGCTTGTAGCCCGTGTAGCTGACCTCCGTGCCGCTGGCTCCGCTCTCGCCGGGATCGTTGAGGTACAGGGCCAGGAAGCACTTGGCCGGAGCCGGGAAGGTGACGCCCCGCAGGACGTTGAGAACGCCGCTCTCCAGATAGTCGCAGGCGTACATTGTCAATCACTCCTTTTTGTGTTGTCCCGCTCCCCGGCTTATGATAAAATGGCGTCGAGGAGGTGGTCTATATGACGATTCAAGCATTAATCCTACTGTCCCGATTGAAAAAAGTTCAAATGAATGAGGCCGGGACGGTTTATTTCGATAGAGATCATTTGACTTTTTCCACCGTCCATGAGGAAAACGCCCCCTCCAGGGAAATCAGCGTGAAAAACTGGCGCTATTCGTTGGATTCAGTCTTATCCTATCTGAAAAAACGCGATCTTGTTATGATGGATGATCTTTTAGGGGAATATGTCCAGGTCACGCATGAGGGCTGGCGCATTTGGCAAACCGCGCTTTCCCGGCTCGCGTGGTTTCTGTTTTCCTCTATTCTGGTTCCTGTTGCTGTTTCTGCTGTTACGGCGCTCATTGCGCTGTGGATCGCGGAATGGTCTTAGGGAATCACCCCAGCTGCGCGGAGAATGACAAGCGTTGTAATAGCGCTTGTAAAAACGCTGAACAGTATTCGCAGAAGGTTTATGTCAAACTGCCGCACTTTCTTTTCAAACTCTCGTCTGTCCATATTTCTCCCCTTTTATCAAACGTAAGAATACAGAGCTGTCTTAATCCCCGGAAGGAGCTTAATCACTCCTTTTGATCGCTGTAATGGTCACATTGAGGACATTTGCCAGGGAGGGGTTCCGCAGGACGATGAGGCAGGGCGTCTCCGCCGTGCCCTGGTACGCCACCGGGTTCTCCCCGGAGGCGATGGGCTGGGTCACCGTCCGCCCCAGGGCAAAGGGCGGGTTGCAGGACCAGGTCAGAGTAAATTCTCCGTATTTGAGGTGCTGCGCCATAGGCGGCGCGCCGGAGAGGCTGGCCATATAGTGCTTGTCCGGCTCCTTGTCATAGGAGAGCCGTCCGGAGCCGGAGAGCCAGTAGGCGATCTCCCGGCAAATCTCCGGAACGGTTTTCCCCGCGGGACACTTGAAGGCGCACAGAATGGTCTCCAGCCGCTCATCGTACACGTTTCCCCGCACACCCTCATAGCTGCCGGACCGGCCGGGGATGGTGATCTTTCCCTCCCGGCGGGCCGGGAGAATGGTCCTGGCCTGATCCTGGGTGTAGATACCGAAGGTACTGCTGTGTACCCCATGAAAGGTAAAGCCGCTCACAGCATGCCGCCTCCCCTCGATCTGAGCTCCCGCGCCGTAAGATAGTACAGCTCCTGGGCCACCCGCTGGGCGTCCCCCTCCTTGCGGACCTCCATCCTGTCCACGTGGATCTGGATGGGCGGCACATCTTCCCAGCGGTTGGAGACCGTATCCGCGGGGGCGGCGGTCCGGTTGTCCACAGCCTGGGGCACGCGGAAGGTGGAGGGCATGGCCCGCTCCATGCTGCGCAGGGCGGCCTGGGCGGAGTCCTCGTAGGCGGCGGCCAGGCTGGCCTTCTCGCGCTCCACGCCCTCGATGATCCCCTGGATGTCGTTGCTCCCCATCTGCATGAACTTCTTTGACGGCGAGTGCTGGTCCACCTCGCGCTTGTAGGCCTCCGCCGCCACCTTGCCCATCTCCGTGTACTGCTTTACCAGCTCTTCCCGCTGGCTGTCCGCGCCGTTGATAAGGCCAATCAGATTGTTCATGCCGATGGTATACATCTCTTCCTGTAGATCCATCTCATTGAGGGCGTCGTTCAGATCATTTACCAGCTCCCCCATCTTTGACCGGAACTCAACTTCCATGTCCGCCACGGTTTTGGCGAAATACTCCTTGCCCAGCTCCACCTTGGCGAACTGCTCGTTCAGAGCGTCGATGTCTCTCTGACCGCCCTGAACAATCGCCGCCAGAATCTGCGCGGACTCCTTCCGTCCATCGGAGAGCTTGCTCAAAAGGCCGTTGTCAATGCCCATCTCCATGGCGCGCTTGATATTGTTGGCGTAGGTGAGCATGTAGTCCACCTGACCACGGAGGCTGTCAATGAGGCTGTCGATGGAGATTTCCGCGTTGGCGTCCAGGTCCTTGAACAGCCCCAGCTGGCTCTCCATGCTGTCCGCCGCCTTTTTGCGGATGTCCTCATAGGCGGTGTAAAGGTTGTCCACCTCTGTTGTCAGCTCACCCAGCCGGGTGGTCATCTGCTCCACCTTGGCGGCGGCCTCCGCCTGCCGGTCTCCGTAGTCTCCAGTAGCGCTCTCCAGGTCCCTGATCTGAACGGCGTTTTCCTCCTGGGCGGTGGTGAGCTGGCTGACGCTCTCCTGAAGGATCTGGTCGCTCTCCGCGCCCGCCTCCTCCGCCTGGCTCAGGGCCTCCCGGGCCGCCTCCAGCTCCAGGGAAATTTTCTCCTGTTCGATATAGAGCTCGCTGAGCCGGGACACCCGGGCCTCGTATTCCTGCTGCTCCGCCGATTTCTCCACCAGCCGTTCCAGGGCGTCCCCGGTCATGTTGATGGAATCGCTGACGCTGTCGTAGGCAAGCCCCAGCTCCGGCACGGCCTCGTTGAGCTCATCCACCCTCCGGGAGATAATCTCCTTCTGGGCCGCAGATTTCTCCTCCACAGCCAGCAGCTCCCGCATGGAGGCCGCGGCGGACGTCACCTCATACCGCTGACCGCCGATGGTGCGGAGCAGGTCCTCACAGGCTTTTTTCGACTGCTGGAGCGACTGCGTGAGCACATCGGAGGGAAGGGCCTTTTCCACGCTGTCCACCGCCGCCTTCGCCACATCGCTGTAGGCGGCCACAAGACTTTCTTTTTCTCCGCCAGCGCCTTCAATAATTCCCTTGATGTCATTGCTGCCGATTTTTTGGAATTCTTTCGACGGCGAGTGTTGGTCCACCTCACGCTTGTAGGCATCAATCGCAGAACGGCCCATCTCTGCGTACTCCGCTGTCAGTTTCCGCTTCATGCTGACCGTGCCGTCGATCAAACCCTGTATGTTATTCTCGCCGATAGTACGGGCGTTGTCTGCATAGGGCTCAAGCTCTGAGAGCATACCTAATGCCATTTTTCCAACGGCATCAACTGCTTTCCCGCCATTTTTGTCAACAGCTCCGGCCAGCCCTTCCACCAGCATTTCGCCAACCCATGCCATTTTCTTTGAGGGGGACGCAATGTCAAAGAAATCCGTTATCCCGTTCCAGATAGAGCTGATCCAGCCGGACACCTGGTCCCAAAGCCAACCGGACAGGGACTGTATTCCGTCCCAAAGCCCCCGGACAAGGTTTTCCCCGATATCCTCAAAAGCGGATATGCCATCCGCCAACGCCTTGGTCATACTGGCGATAATCTCAGGCATTGCCAGCACGATATCGGCAATAATCTGCGGAAGGTTATTAATTAAAGCTGTTAACAGCTCTTCGCCAGCCCCTGCGATTTCCGGTATTTTTTCCAGCAGAGCACCTGAAATAGAGGTAATGATCTCAGGCAGAACAGACACAATCGTTTGGATGATTTCCGGAAGATGTTCAACCAGTGATCCTAGCAGCTTCACTCCAGTCTGCGCAATTTTGGGAATTTCCCCCAGCCAGGTCGAAAGAAGACCTTCAATTACTTCTGGGGCGGCCTCCAGAAGCACTGGAATTGCCTCCAGTACGCCGTCTGCCAGTCCCTCTATCAGATGGAGAGCCGCATCTTTCAAAAGCAGCGCATTGTCTATAACGGCTTGAACAAACTGCACAGCTGCTGCGGCCGCCGCCGGGATCAGCTCCGGAGCTGCGTCAGCAATTCCTTGTACAAGTCCGCCAATCAATTCGGATGCGGCCTCTGCCAACTGCGGGATCGCCTCAATAATCCCTTCGGTCAGAGAGGTGATAACCGCAACAGCCCCCTCGGACAATTGCGGCGCTGCGTTGGTAATCCCACCAAGGACATTGAGAATAATATCCGTTCCAAATTCCAGCAGCTCGGGCAGCCTTTCTGCGGCGTGTCCAATCAATGCATCAATAGCTTTGGAAAATTCCTCTTCTGATCCGTCTGCCCCATCCGCGAGGTTGATAAAGGCATCGGTTACATCTGCAAGCAAAGGAACAAATTCCGCTGTCAGCTCTGCCTTTATTTCTGCCACCGTGCCACCCAGACGGGCCATTGTATCGTTCAGCTCCGCCTGGGCCTTATTGGCCTCCAGGAGCGTTGCATTATTCTCCTTAAAAATATCGCTGGCTGCTTGATACGTTTCCGACAGGGTTTTTGTGATGAGGTCCGTCCGTTCCGCTTCATCCGCGCAGGCGGCTAGCTTTTCATTAAATTCATCCTCAGAGATGCTAACCCAGTTAAGCGCATCTGCGAGAGCTCCGGTCACGGTCCCAACTTTAGCGGTTTCATTAGAGGCCTCAATCAGGCTGTTAATCGGGAGCGCATCCCCAAAGGTGCCCGTTACGCCGGCCGCAATGTCTCCCCATTTTGCAACGTCCTCCTCAGACTTTGCCAGCTGTGCCAAAAGCTGGGCCGCTTCTGTCGCATTATCCGTATCTCCCAGGATAGAAAAGAGGGTGCCATACGCTTCTTTCGCTGTCTCTGTAGAATATCCCGCAGCCTCAAATGCCGTATTGAGTTTGCCCTGTGCGGCACGGTATTCCTCTGTGGAAACTGCAAGGTCATTCAAAAACTTTGCGCCAGCAACAGCGGCTGTACCTACCGCCGCAAAAGCGACACCGGCAGCCTTGGCTCCAGCAGCAAGCCCATTTTTCAGCTTGTCCGAAAAGGCATCTGTATCCTTTTCCGCCTCCTTGACCTCTTTCCCGTATTGGTCAATGGACTTTGCGCAGCCGTCCGCGCTGGCGGCGGCCTCCTCCAGGTACTGGCTGTTTTTCTGGGCGGCCTCGGAGAGACTGTTCTGCTCGATTTTCGCGCTGTTGAGCTGCTGCTGCCAGCTCTGCACGCCCTTGACGGCGGCGGCGCTGGCGGCCTCGGCCTCCTGCTGTACCTTCGTCCACTTCTCGATCTCGGCGGTCAACTGGGCCTGCTCCTGCTGGGTGTCTCCAGTGCTGCTTTTCAGCTTTTCCAGCTCGGCGGCGTATTGCGCCACCTTCTTCCCCGCGTCGGCTGCCGCGTCGGCGTAGGCCTGCTGGTGGCTCTGCGCGTTTTTCAGCGCGCTTTCCAGCAGGGACACCTTCTTAGCCTGCTCCGCCTGCATGTCGGAGAGAGCCTTCCCCTTGGCTGTCAGGGCCTCCATGCTGTTGGCGTTGTTTTTATACTCGCTTTCCGCCAGGGCCAGAGAGGATTTGAGGGTCTTCAGCTCCGCGTTGCAGGAGGAAAGGGCCTGCCTATATTGAGCCTCCCCCTCAATGGCCAGCTTTGTGGATATGGTTCTTGTCGCCATCAGTCATCCTCCTTTTTCTTCCGTGCCCCATGGTCCCGGAGATACAGCTCCCAGAGGTCCCCGGCCTCACCCGGCGTGGACAGCAGCGTCTCCCCCCGGGTGAGGCCGCAGGCGGCCCCGATGCGGATATAGTGGGCCCTGGTCACCCTGTTTTTTTTTGCTCATTGAGTTCTGCCAGTCCCAGATCAACCTCATCGTTCTCCGGCTCCACCTCCCGGCCATAGCCCAGGGTGATGGCGGAGGTCACCGCCAACTTCAGCCGCGCCAGATCCGCAGGGGCCAGAGAGGCGGAAACGCCGTCCTCCTCCAGAATGGGCTGGGGTGTATATCCCATCTGCCGCCGGGCCAGCTCTCCCTGCTCCGCCAGGATGGCGGCCGC
>OFGN01002196.1_pt1 | contig 10924 bp, 5 predicted proteins | sample 1521821 | NCBI WGS metagenome assembly OFGN01 (sample SAMEA3504094, study PRJEB24116) | mouse gut metagenome | biome: mouse gut; feature: mouse-associated habitat; material: faeces | place: Denmark | collected 2011
TTGTGAACGATGAGGAACTTGATACTGAGACATATGAGCGTTATTATGATCAAAAATCGGATATTGTTATAATCGATGAATGTAATCTTCAAGAAATGAGTATTGAGATTATTAAAAGTCGTTTAGTTTCATATAACAGTGTAGGGGAGGTACGCCATAACGCTAAAAAAGTAGCGGCAACTATCTTTTCGCTACTATTAGATATCGAGGAAAAAAGGGAGGGGTGATACCATGTCATTCGCTTCTGAAACAAAAAAAGAATTAGTTCAAATACAATCAGATGATTGTTGTGCAAAGTCTGAATTATCGGCATTGATTCGGATGAACGGTGTGATTTCGTTATCGAGTAAAGGTTTAGTTTTGGACTTTGCGACCGAAAATGCTGCGATTGCCAGGAGAACTTTACAATTAATTAAGCAATTGTTTGATACAGAGGTAGATTTACTATCTCGAAAAAAAATGCAACTTAAGAAAAATAATGTTTATATTTTAAAAGTTACTAAAGCAAGAGAAATATTAGATGATTTATCTTTGATGGATGGTTTAGGGTTTAATATTATACCAAATAGAAATATTTTAAAAAGCGAGTGCTGCATGAGGGCGTATTTAGCAGGGGCGTTTTTGTCATGTGGCAGTGTAAATAATCCAGAAACATCAAATTATCATTTAGAGATGAGTTTTAATGAAGAAGAATTTGCACAATTTATTTCTAAAATAATGAATGATTTTGAACTGAATGCTAAAATGATTAAACGTCGTAATAAATATGTTGTTTATTTAAAATCATCAGAAAAAATTGGAGATTTTTTAAGAGCGATAGGTGCAAGTCAGTCAGTAATGAATTTTGAGAGTACCAGAATTGATCGTAATATGTCTAATACTGTTAATCGTTGGAATAATTGCGACATTGCTAATGAGATTAAATCAATGGCAACTGCAAATAAACAGATTAATGATATTAATACGGTTGATATGTTTATGGGATTGGATATGCTTGATGAAAAAACTCGTATAGTTGCATTGATTAGAAGAAAGTATCCTGAAATGACATTAAATGAATTAACAGAAGTTTATTATGAAGAAACAGGGCAAACTATAAGTAAATCTGGATTACATCATAGATTTAAGAAGATAAGTGAAGAGGCTAAACGATTAATTCAAATGGAGAATGAGTAGAATGGATAAAATTGAAATTAGGTTTGGACAACGAGTTAAAGAAATCCGATTAAAGCAAAATATTTCTCAAGAAGAGTTAGCGTTTCGTTGTGGATTATCGAAAAATTATATTTCGGATGTTGAAAGAGGCACAAGAAATATATCCTTAAAATCAATTGAAAAAATTGCTGAAGGCTTTAGAATTAATATCAAGGATTTATTTGAATTCAAATAATATCACTTTAGATTGGGGTGCTAGCGGTCATACCGGCAAATTTACAGGTACAATTTATGGTAATGGTAAAACCATCACTCTAACTAGTAGCGGCGGTGATTGGGCATATGCACAAAGGGTAGATGGTACTACAGGTATTAACCATTGTATGGGCGCATTTGTAGGTTTAAATGCCGGAAAAATTTATGACGTTACATTTAAATATGAAGGTACTTCTTCTTCAGCTAGAAGAGTATGGGAAGTTACATCACCACAAAATGCTGTTACAACATTTGGTATAGTTTGTGGTGAAAATACAGGTACAATACAAAATGTAAGACTTGACATTAACTATACTTATATCAAGTTGCACGCTGCAAAAGCTGCAGATAGTAATAATGGTAATAAAATAATATTTGGCGGTATTTGCGGTGCACAAAGTGGTACACTAAACAATGCTTTTGTTAATATTGATGCAACTACAAATGGCAACACTATGATAGAAATAAATGCCAAAAACTGGAGAAGTGCAAATGCTAGATATGACGCTTTGCAAATGGCAGTTATCGGTGGCGTTTATGGTACTTATACAAGTCCAGCTACTGCATTAACTACTTCAAACCTTATGATGAGAAGTGGTAGCGCTGTTAAATTTTACATATATAATGAACTTAGTGGCTCTAGTTTGCTTGCAAGTAGAAATAAAAGATTATTGAATTTCGCAGGTGCTATTGCAGGTATGAATATCACAGGTGTAAGGGGTGTTGTTTGGAATTTCCAAGGACAATTTGACTTTGAGAATTGGGTATTAGATGAGGATTGTAGCTTTGTTTGTGATAGTTTCCAAACTTCAAAAGTGGCTGCTGGTACAGGTATTCCTACAGGTTACTATTCAGCAACAGCAGATTATGCGTGTATGCAAGGTGGTGCTTGGACAGCTACATATCAAGGAAACACATTAAAAAGCACAAGTGAGTTGCCTTTTGCAACTGGTGCAGCTTGGGAAAGAGATGTTTCAGATTCCGCAAGGGGTAAAATTGATAGAACTCACAAACAAGCTAAAATCGATATGTCACAATATAAGGAATCATTTGGTGCTATCGAAATGGCTTTTACAAACACTCCTGGTGTGTTAAATATTAAAAAATCTTCTTTGGAATTTGCAGGTGCAAACGATGTATTTTTCCGTGTTGGTGAAGCAGAAAAAAATTCAATAAGCACTAATCCTGTTGTAAGCTATGCGTCATCTGACCGTCCAAGAAGTTTTGACTATGATTTTGATATTTCAAGCGATAAGAGATTTGAAATTGTAACAGGTAAAAAGTTTAGTAGTTTAAAAGTTTTATCTGGTCAATCATATACAGGTGCGGATTATTTCACATTGTTTGCTGCTCAGGCATTTAATGATGCAGCGGGTGAGATTCGTGAAGTACAACAAGATAATGATGTATCTTTTGACAGAAATAAAGTAAGCTTTATGCAGGGTAATACTGCATTAACAAGTTTCATTTATCCAACAAAAGAGGCGACAATTGTTATTAGAGATAAAAATGACAATAACTACTCTTATGTTGACCAAACAAATAGATTTGCATTTGGGCTTACAACTCTTAGCAACTTAAGAATGGACCCTGCAAATATTTCAAATGGTGTAACATTTAATGCTAACTGGACTCAAAACAAGGCGATTAAAATTAAAGTTTCACCACCATCACATAATACAAGTAATAATGTAAGAAGTGGTATTATTGACAGAATCGAGTACAGAGTTAAAGATTCAGGTAATGCTTATACTTCAGTGAATGTAACTTACGATATTAATGATGGTTTAACATTTATGATAACAGATAATACTTTTGGTGTAAATGGTTATAACTATGAGATTATCGGTTATAAGAAAGATGCTTCTACAGGTATTGATTATCAAGTATTATTTGACAGATTTAATACAAATGATACTTCAATTGTGCCTTATACAATATCAAATATTAAAATTGACACTAATGCCCCAACAATCGGTGCAGATGCCTTTGATGATTTGGCAATTACAAATGTTTGGTATAACTATGATAAAGTAGTTACATTTGATATTTCAGATACACAATCAGGTATTAATAATAGTCAAGTAGCAATGGAAGAAGCTGTTTACAATACTGACGGTACTTTAGGCAGTTGGAAATCATTTACTGGCTTTACAAATCACAACAATGGTACTGTTACTGCTACATTTGATAAATATGCAAAATATCGTGTGTCTATCAAAGATAATGCAGGCAATTCTCAAACTTGTGAGTTTATTGTTCAAATTGATAAAGCTGACCCTAATAATATAACTAATCTTGATATTTACTACTTTATTAAGAGTGTTAAAGATGATGTTGTTACAGAAGTTCCTTATGGTACTTCTTCAACTAAGTCAGTATTTGCAAGAATGACTGCAAACTTTGGTCCTGCAGGTGGTATAATTCAATTTGCTCCGGTAGATGATGACCCACAAGACCCTGCAAATACAAGAGATACTGTTACACACAGTAAAAACAATGTGTTTGAAGCAGAAATTAAATCTACAGTTTCTACAGGTGTATGTTATGCCTTCACTTTGATTAGTAATGCTGTTGGTGAAGATGGGGTAACAAAAAACTCTAAGCGTTTTGAAAGCACAGTTGTGATTCTTGTACAACAAGAGCGTATTGATGTTTATATTGGTGATATCAATATTACATCTGAAAATGGTCTTTTGACTAAATTCTTTGATAAAAATAATGAATTTGATTTAAGTAATATTTCTGTTAACTTTGCAAATGATGCAGAAGGTCAAAAACGTAAAGCAGAAGCTACAAAAGTTTTTGAAACACTTAATGAACAAGGCGGAAACTATGATATTAATCAATTTAATAAATATTTAAATGTTGTATCTGCAGGTTTCTATTCAGATGCTCACGGTAATAATCCTGTTACTGACGCTAATGAAGGTACTGACGATGTTTATTATTTGATTATTGAAATAAGAGTTGATTCATTATATGATTTTACTATCAGAAATGGTCAAGAGCAAAATAACTACTATGTATTTGAAGCTCAAGATGTTAATGACGAAAATGCTGTTAAATATCAAGTAAATTCAGAGTTAAAAGTTGTTGATACAGTTGGTATTGAGAAGAAAATCATTAACAATATGTCAGTTAACGATACTGAAAAAACTTATTGGACAGAAAACCCAGAGTTCAGCGTTACATTTGGTGCGGGTGAACTACTTGGAGATGACAATATTGATGAATTTATCGTTTACGATACAAAAGCTAATAAAGAGTCTACAGCAGGTCGTAACTATTCTGTAACAGCTACTATTATGGATAGCTGCAGAAACTATAAGCTTGCTGAAGATGCTAATACTACAGGTTACCTAAGAGTAACAAGAGCAATTATTCCTAATATAATTATTGAAGGTGAATTGAACTCAATTACTTGTTTTGAAACTCCTAATGTAAGCGCTTATTTCTTTGATGTTAGAAATCAAAAAGTGTACCTTGACATTATTTACAAAAACGAAGATAGAGAAGAAGTTCAATTTATTCCAGGAAAGAAAGCTGAAATCGGTAAATATTTCTATGTTATTTTGCTTGACGAAGCTGCTCTTGAAAACTATGTAAACTTGAGTGACCCTAATATGCTTATTGGACACTTCAATGTAGTTGGTGATAAAGTTGAAGAAGGAAGAAACTTCTTTATCAGAGACTTGGATTCTAAAACTAGTGTTATAGAAGTTGAATTTATTAACGATATTATTGACTTTAGGTCTTTAATTGACTTTGAAGAGACTGCTTTAAGAGATAAAATGCAAATTTTATACGGTGCAGGCGAAGAAGAAGATTCATTTATCAACGAAGTTGGTGAATTTAATAAGCACGGCGAATACATTGTTACTTTAAAAATTAAGCGTGATGACGACAGATATTCTGCATTCACTAAAGAGTATAATGTAAAAGTTATTCCTGCTAATGTTACTGCTACAGATAATGATTTAACAGCTCCTGTTGAAGATGTGCCAGAAGGTAGCGACCCTGTTGATGGTGTATATTTTGACAACACTGTTGTTAATTTGGATAATACTGCTATCAGTACAAGTTTGCGTGATAAACTTCACAGCTTGCTTACTGAAGAAGAAATTGCTGCAGGTGGTGTAGATAATTATTATACATTTACATACACTTACAGAAAAAATAACAGAGTTATCAGCCCTAACAGAGTTATTGACGCAGGTAGCTATGCTGTTAACCTAAAGATTAGTGGTGATAATATTAATACGATTGATATTAACACAACTTTGTATATCTTGAAACTAAAACTTGATGTTAAGTTTGATACAGATAAATATGATGCGATTGAAGGCGTTAATGTTGAATTCGATGATAAAGGTACAGCAACTATCAGAAAAGAATTTGACGGATTTGATAATCCTATAAACATCTCACTTGATAGCACATTTGAGAGTGAACTTAGAAGATTGTTAGGTTTAGATGATGGCGAAGTTGGTTACTTATTAAGTGGTAATGATATGACTGCTGCAGATAACTACATTATTGGTTTGAGTTTAAGTGGTATCAATGATAACATTGAGCTTGCTAATAACTTTATCAATGTTATAATTTCTCAACATATTATTGATTTGCAAGCAGAAGATTTGAAAGACACTTATCAAGGTAAAGAAAAACATTATTTATGGCTTACTGATGAAGATATTGCTGAATTAATCAAAAATGGTGTTTCTGACCCATTCATTGACCCTGATACTGCAGAAGCTCAAGGTATTAACTCATTGTACTTTGGTATTAGTGAGACAGACAGAGCTAAAGGTGTTGTTGCTATAAGAAAGTACCCAGTTTATGAAGAAGATGGCGTTACTATTAAAGAGAAAGGTCTATTAGGTTTGTATTTCCCTAATTCAGGTAACTACAATATTCCTATTAGAATGAGAATTCCTGACCCTAACTTCAGAATTGGTAATGGTTCATTCAATATCAATATCGCAAAAGCTCCTGTAAATTCTATTACTTTGACTGCTGAATATACTCAAGATGGTGTATTGAAAACTGCCGATGTTCCTAAAAATACTAAGTTTGAAATCGAATACAATGGTTATGACATTACATTTAAAATTGGACCTGAAGGCGAACAACAATTGCTAGATTTAGGTGTTGATAAAGATACTGAATTGACATTTGAAAATAACATTGTTAAAAATGCTGGTACTTATAAAGTTAGAGTTTCAATTGATAACGATAACATTTTGAGTGATGCTTACGAGATTGACGTAGTAATTGCTAAAAAGAAAATCGGTGACAAGATTGGTAAATTTGATAGCAGCGTTTGGTTGATTGATGAAAATATTCCAAATACTGAACAATTTGACAACGGCATTATGTACAACAAAGATGCTACAGGTTATGAATCTTTGTATTCAATTAAACTAGTTGACCACGAACAATTGGAGAAAGAAGGTTTCACTATTACTTATTTCTATGACGGAAAAGAAGTTAAAGGTGTTACTAAAGCTGGTAGCTATACTGTTACAGCAGTTATTAGTCGTACAAATGACGCTGACAACTGGCAAAGCAGAACTGTAGAGCTTTGGAAACTTGATAAAAATGGTGATTATGTTCTTCAAGATGAAGTAATTTACGATAAAGATAACCAAGGAAATAACATTCCTAAGAAAGACGACGAAGCTCAAGTTACTGAAAAGAGAAGAGTTGTTGAATATTTCACAATTGCTAAATCTGAAGATTTACAAGCTCAATTGGATAGCGACCCTGAATTCCTACTTGCAGATAAAGAAACTGTATATGACGGAACAGAACAATCAATCACATTTACTGATGCTCAACTTAAAAAGTATAAAGATGCTAATATCGATGTTGTTATGAAGAAAAACAGCTTTATTGAAGCAGGCGAATATACTGTTTTGGTAACTTTCTATCGTTTGATTGAAGGCAGCAATGGTATCAAAGATAAAAACTATGAGCCAGCTGAAATGGAAGCTACATTCACAATTAAACCAATCGAAGTTCAAATATTCTATGAATATGGCGAACAATACAAGTATGACAAAGATGGTTTGAATGCAAGATATGACGAAGGTGGATTGATTGACGTAACAGCTTACTATATCGATAAAGATGGTAGAAAAATTAAGATTACTTCATTTATTACAGAAAAAATGTTTGGTAGTGGCGACGAATTAGACTTCTCTAGTACTGATAAGTTCGAAGATGGTGAACATAAGGGTGAAGATAAAATTTTACCAGGTAACTTCCAAATGACAGCGGTAATTTCTGACCCTAACTATACGTTCAATGAAGATGATGCAGTTAACTATTTTAGATTTAACATTAGAAATCAAACTAAAGTTGTTAATACTACATTGTATATCTTGTTAGCATTCTTCATCTTTATGCTAGTATCTGCAGGTTTGATTTTCTGGTATATCTTCAGATTGTTTAACCCAGCTTGCCAAGACATTGATTTGGATGGTACTGAGAACTTCTAATAATCGATTAATCGATTTAAACGAGTGATAAGGCACTCAAAATGTAATAAAACAACTTATAAGCCTTTGGGATTCCAAAGGCTTTTTGTGTTGTAAGAATAATTGTTGCGCTGCAATAAAATATTTTAACATTAGCAAAAATAATGTTTAAAGGGCAGATTTTTGCGGTTTTTTAATAAAAACATTAAATTTTTTCTAAAAATGTTCATTTTTTTACAATATTCTTGCAATAGTTGCGGTTTTGTTGTATACTTAAAGGGTAATTTGTGGTATTAATAAGGAGTATTTTATGTTATTGGCCGCTGTGAGTGAAAAATTAGCACCTTCTTTGATTTTGGTTGCTTATATATTGATGATGATAATCATTGCAGTTGTTTGCAGAAAGAAAAGTCGTTCTTTGAATGATTTCTTTTTGGCAGGGCGTGGACTTGGCGGTTGGATGACTGCTTTTGCTTACGGTACTACTTATTTCAGTTCGGTTATTTTTGTAGGATACGCAGGTAAATTCGGTTGGACTATGGGGCTTGGTGCTGTATGGATTGGTATTGGTAATGCTTTGATTGGAGCATTGCTTGCTTGGAAAATACTTGCTAAGCGTACAAGGCTTATGACTCATAACCTTGGTGCTAGTACAATGCCTGAATTTTTTGCTAACCGTTACAATGATAGGGGGCTTAAACTTTTTTCCGCAATTATTATTTTTACATTTTTAATTCCGTATTCCGCAAGCGTTTACCAAGGTTTGGGATATTTGTTTGAAAAGGTCTTTGGCATTGATAGTATTTGGTGCATATTGATTATGGCAGCACTTACTGCTTTGTATTTATTTTTTGGCGGGTATTTTGCAACCGCTCTTTCAGATTTTGTACAAGGTATAATTATGCTTATAGGCGTAGTTGTTATGGTTATTTTGCTTATGAGAGCACCTGAAGTTAACTGGGGTGAAGGGTTAAGCAAGCTTTGGACAGATGGATTTGGCTTGGTTCCGCAAACTGGTGGCGGGCTTGATTCACCGCTTTTCAACTGCATTATATTGGTGCTATTGACTTCTTTTGGTGTGTGGGGACTTCCGCAGTCCGTGCATAAGTTTTATGCAGTTAAAAGTAACAAATCTATCAAACAAGCAATGGTTGTTAGTACAATATTTTGTTTAGTGATTGGATTTGGTGCTTATTTTACAGGTGCATTAGGACATTTGTTTTTTGATGCAGTGCCTGAAGGCGAATTTGATTTGATTGTACCGCAAATGTTGCAAAAAGCTTTGCCTAGTGCTATTATGGGGTTAATAGTTGTACTTGTGCTTTCTGCTAGTATGTCAACTTTAGCATCATTGTCTTTGTCAGGTGCATCGTCTGTTGCGGTTGATGCGTATAAAGGTTTTATTAAAAAGGACGCTACAGATAAGCAAGTCAACTGGTTATTGCGTGGTTTTTGCTTATTCTTTGTTATAGTATCTGTACTGCTTGCAGTGTTTAAAATTACTGCCATTGTAACATTAATGTCATTGAGTTGGGGTGTACTTGCGGGTTGCTTTATTGGACCTTATGTGCTTGGTCTATACAGCAAAAAGGTTAATAAATATGGTGCTTACGCATCTATGATTGCTTGTCTTGTTATTACTTTTATATTAGTTATCGTATTTGGTGTGACAGAACCTAAAGCAAATGGCTTGACTTTTGGAAATATGATTTCCGACGGCGTAAAAAGAGCACCGCTTATTGGTGTAATTTGTATGGCTGTAAGTCCGATTGTTACTATAGTTACAAGTTTAATATTTAAAGATAAAAACCTTAATGGTGAAGAAATAATAGAAAATACAAAAAATACTATACTTGAGTAAATATAATGTTTGGGGGATTTATGAAAAAGAATAGAATTATTCTATCGATTGGAATAATAGTATTAGTTTGCAGTTTATTTTGTTTTTTTTGACAGCTTGCAAACTATCTGCAGAAGATTGTTATGTGTTTGACGAAAAAGAATTTATTGAACTTAGAAAAGAAAATAATTCCAAACTGGACGAAAATGCAGTGCGTATTATGTCAAGCAATGTTTTAGTGCATATTAAAGATTGGGGTGGCGAGCCTGTTAAGCCACGTGCACATAGATTTGCTGAAGCAGTAAAGCATTATGCACCTGACGTAATTGGTATGCAGGAAATGTGTAGCGAATGGTATAAATATTTATTGCCGCAACTTGAAGATTATCAAGTGATAGAAAAAAGGAATTCCGCTTTTATGGAAAATCGTTCTGCAATCATTTATGACAAGAGCAAACTGAATTTGATTGAAAGTGGACTTCATAAATATTCAAAAGGCGATAAAAACGGCTGCAGAGTTGTGACTTACGGTGTTTTTGATAGAAAGAGTGATAATGTTAAATTTATTGTAACTTCAACACATCTTGACTTGATTAGAATGAAAGATTATGAAAAAGAAAAAAGTATTATGTTAAGTCAAGTAGCCGAATTTATAAATCTTATTAACGAACTTCAAGATAAATATCCGAATTTGCCTATATTTATGACTGGTGACTACAATTCTATGGAACACGAAAATAGCAGGTTTGACGGCGAAAATGATTTGACTTATTTTAAATGCAGTGGCAAACCTTGTGCGTCTTTTGCTTACGAAAAGTTGAAAGAAAATTATACAGATACAAAGTTTGAGCCTGATATTGATAATCAAATTTGCAATAATACAAGGGGATATTTGTATAACGACCCTACTTGGGACCATATTTTTATGACAAATGAAAATAAGGCGAAAGTTTTGACTTTTAGAGTGCTATCTTCTGATTATTTCCATAATAACCCTGACAGAACAAGTAAAATTTCAGACCATTTACCTATTTGTGTTGATGCACTTATTACTAATTAATTATGGTTAATTATCTAAACAAAGCAATTTAAATAGCAAAAAAATATTAATATAAAAATAAAAGCCACGATTTATGCTATGAACCCAAAAGTTTGGACAAAATTTAAAAAATGATTTAAATGGAATGAT
>OFGN01002200.1_pt1 | contig 10901 bp, 19 predicted proteins | sample 1521821 | NCBI WGS metagenome assembly OFGN01 (sample SAMEA3504094, study PRJEB24116) | mouse gut metagenome | biome: mouse gut; feature: mouse-associated habitat; material: faeces | place: Denmark | collected 2011
CCGTACACGGGATATAGAGAGCGCCGCCCGGCAGCAGGCGCCAGAACGCAAGAAAGCCTTGTGTTTTGGCGCTTTTTCTATGCCTAAAAATATTTTAAAATATTGCGTAATATGTATTGACATATTGCGCAATATGTGATATATTATAATCACAGAAAGGAAACAAAAGAAAGGCGGGGAAACAAAATGAAAAAATTTGAAATCGGGGCATATAGAACATGCTTAGGAGAAACGGAAGTAATCTATCATGTGGAAAAGGTAACGGAAAAGAGCGTTGTAATAACAATTCATAAGGGCGGAAAATATGAGAAGACACAACGCTGCAAAATCGTTGACAATGGTATAAATCAGTATTGCGAATTTAAAGGAATGTTCTTTGAATCGGATAATGATAAAATCGCATAAAAGAAAGGCCGGGGATCCTTCCCCGGCGGAAAGGAATTTAACCATGAAAGAAGTAAAAATCACAATGGAACTTACAAGGGCGGCGAAATATTATTTGATTATGGAAGAAGCGATTTTCAACAAAGGAAACTTTCAGGAAGCACATAAAAATTTCGTTGAAAAGTTGGAAGAATACCAGAAGGCGGAAGGCTTATCGGAAGAAGAAGCGCAGGATCTTGTATATGCTGCCGCCGAAGTCCTGAAAAATAGCAAATAGGCAGCAGGCGCGGCCCGTACTTTATGAGAAAAATTCTTTTAAAATATTGCGTAATATGTATTGACATATTGCGCAATATAGAGTATAATTTAATTACAGTAAAGGAAAGGAAGGAATTTAACCATGATGAATACAAAGACAATAGGGGAAGCAATCACAAACTTTTTGAACACAGATCCACGGGCGAAGGAAATCACCGAAGCAGCAGCGGCGGCAGCCGTAGAAAAGGGCCTGACGCCGGAAGAATGGCAGGCATGGAAGGAAAGCTTCTTCGCGACGATATTCTTCAAAATGGCTTTAGACCATGAAGACGTAAGAGAAGCCGTAACGAATGAGATCGGCCCGAAGATATATAAAGAATTGCGGCAGGCATAAGCCGCAGCCGCCGGGCGGAACGGGGAACCGTCCGGCGGAAGCACTAAAGCAGCCACGAACGGCCCGCGGGCGTTCGTGAAAGTCCGAAGCCTTTATAAATGCTGACGGGTGCGACGGTAGGGCGTTGTAATGTTGTCTGACAAGTTTCGGCCGGGTTTAATGCGAACAGGGCGGCGCGGGAAGGTTACACCCGTTTCTATACCACGTCAAAAAATAAAGAACTACCATTGAAAACCGGGGATCTTACAACGCCCGAAAGTTGCTTTAAAAAATAATATGGAAGGTGGGAAGCATGGAAGAAAAGAAATTCGATCAATTTAGCTATCAGAATAACTTCATCAAAGAAAAGTATGATCGTGTTAATCTGACAGTACCAAAGGGAAAGAAAGAAAAGATCAAAGCGGCAGCAGCGGCAGAAGGGAAAAGCGTCAATGACTACATAAACGCAGCGATCGACGCCCGTATGTCTGGAAGCATGGCAGCGGCGCCCGTTCAGCCGGAAGCGCCTGCAGAACCAAAACCGAAGAAAGCCGCCCGGCAGCAGGCGGAGCCGAAGACCGGGGAAGTCGGTTTTATTGTGGTTGACAATGAAAAGAAAAATTATTATGTCGGCGGAAATTACAAGCAGGACGGGAAGAAATACCCGGTTGTATCTTCTGACAGACACGACGCGAAGATCTTCACGAAGAAATTTAACGCGCAGCGGGCGATCGAGCAAGTGCGGGCCTATTGCGATATGTTTAATTTTGAAGTCGAAAAAATCACGCTTTAAATATTGCGCAATATAGGGGTGGAAGAATGATAGAATATATTACAGTATGTATTTTATGTTGGACGGGAGCCGGGACAATATTTTATTTCGCGGTGAAGACGGAAGAATTTATTATGAAAAGACTGACGGGCGAAGGCATTATCGAATCGGTATATAGAACTTTAAAAGAAATGTTTAAAACTTCATAAAAGCAAGAAGCGGACGCCCGGCAGCAGGACGCCCGCTTGTTTTATGCTGATTTATAGATAAACTTCGCATGAAGGCCGCTTTTGAAGTGTATTTCGGTGACGTGGGCTTCACTGACAACAATATGATCTATAATCAAATTCAGGAAATCTTTCAAAACTTGATCGTCAACGGCTGCCGCGAATTCGTTATACTGAATATGTTCGCCGGATTGTATAGAGTAGGACAGCAGGAAGGAAGAAGCGGAACTGACGAAGTTTAATTCTTCCACACGTCCGAAGCTTGCTTCTTCGGCGTCGCGGATCTCATTATTTAGCCGGGTTAGTTGTTCGGTCAATTCTGCCCGCGTCGAAAGATATTCTTTTTCATTCATGGCGCTATCATCAAAAAGAAAAAGCTTTTTCAGGCGTTCAAGCGCCCGGCCTATCTTGGCAGCTTCGGCCCGTTTCGCTTCAATGCTGCCCGGATCCGGCGCCGTCTGGCGTGACAATGGTTCCGGCAGATAAAGCCCGTCTTTTGACCGTGTACGGCCTTGCAGGGCGTCGAAAATCTCACGAAGGGAACTTTCTTCAATATAGGCAATCGGGGCGAATTCAGGCCCGGAAAGAAGCAGGCTTTCCAATTCTTCGGGCGTCTTTATGCCCTGACGTTTCTTTGTGGCCGCGACGATATGCGAAATAAAATTGAAGACCACGGGGCCGATCTTTACTTCTGACGCGCCCGGCGCGGTGCAGGATCTTTTTGTCACACGTCCAGAACAGCGGTAAAGGGACGGCCGAAAGCCGTTTGCACGTGGGCGATCCGGCTTCATGGATTGAAAGTAATATCCGCAGGCCCCGCAGACGATAAGCCCGGCGAATGGGTGTATATGCTTTTGATTATGGGCCGCGCCCGCGTTTCGCAGCCGTTCGGCGTTATGATCCATGATAGCGTTACAGCGGTTCCATTGATCCGGATCCACAAGCGGCGGAAAGACGCCTTCCAAATAGACGACTTCTTCTTCGGGCTTCTTCTTCCCGTGGGGGCTTTCCCGGTAATTATAGCGATAGTCCCCTTTGTTCATGGGGTTTCTGATATAGTCCGATATGGTTTTTGTTGTCCATTCGCCGCCGCGCTTCGTGGGAATGTCGTTTCCGTTCAGGTAATCGCGAACTTTACTTGAAGACTTTGTTTTTTCATACATGGAATAGATAAGCCGGGCCGCCTGAATTTCTTCCGGGTTGTGTTCCGGGAATTGCGTTTCTGAATTCCACTTCCACCCGTAAGGCATACGGGCGCCGTTCCATTTTCCTTCATGCGCCCGGCCGATCATAATATCTTTTACACGTTCGGAAGTCAATTTTCTTTCTAATTCCGCAAACACAAGTATGATTTTCAGGACAGCTTCACCGATCGCGGAAGAAGTGTCAAATTGTTCATTTAAGGAAATGAACGTCACACGGGCCGCCTTGAATTCCTTCCACATGATCGAGAAGTCCACCAGATCGCGGGAAATGCGGTCAAGCTTATAGACAATCACATGGGACACTTGCCCGGCCTTGACTTTGTTTATCATTCTTTGAAAGGCGGGGCGATCGGTATTCTTGGCAGATTTTCCGGCGTCCTCAAAGACTTCAATCCGGCTTTCGTCAATATGAAGGACGTGTTTGCAATATGATTTTAATTCCTTTTTCTGAAAAGAAAGACTGTCTTTGTCCACCTGATACCCGGTAGACACGCGCACATATAGCGCGACGATTTTTCCGGCGTCTGCTGCCGCCTTCAATTTTGCATATGCCATTTATTCACCTTCTAAAAAAGGGCGTAAAAAAGAAGCCCTTTAAAAAAGCGGGGCTTCATGCTATAATATCACTTGTTCAGGGTGTTATCATAGCAGCCCCGCAGGGTTGACGGGTAACAATCTATATAAAGCGCCTGACGGTTGCAGCCGTGGGGCGTTTTATTTTCCGAAATTCAGTTCAATAATATTTCCTTTTTCTTTATATCGGTATTTCACGCCATTTTTGCGGCGTCCCCTTTTTCGACATATCCGAGATCAAGTAATTCGTCGGCACGTTCGCAAAGTTTTTGTTTTCCTTCCCGGTTTAGCTTCCGATATGTAGAAATCAAATTCTTTTCGCTTTCCTTCAATTCAAAATTATCTTTCCTTTCTGGAAGAATAAGCTTTTCAGTACCGATCAGCATATCAATACTAACATTCAGTAAAGAAGATAATTGTATCATGGTAGAAAGTTGTATTTTGCGCGTTCCGGTTTCCCACCCGGCATATGTACTTTGAGTTATACCCAAAAGGGAAGAAATTTCGGCTTGTGAATATCCGCGGGCCTTGCGTGCGCTTGCTAAATTAACGCCGAAAGTTTCATATTCAGGGCCGCGCGGTTCGGCCGTTCTGTTTTTGGACATTTCTTTTAAACACTCCTTTTCTATATTTCCCCTTTATTATAAACGCAGATTTGCACTTTGTAAAGGAAATAAACGCAAAAAGCGATAATAATAATTAAAATACGCTTGACAAAAACGCTAATGGCGTTTATTATTCAAATATACCGAAAACGCAGATAGCGATTAAAGAAAGGAGATCGGGAAAATGGCAAAACCATTGATTAACAAATATCCAAAGTTAAAGGCAAAAATGGCCTACAACGGAAACAATGTCGCGGATCTTTCAAAGGTTTTGGAGATCAGCGAAGACAGCACACGAAGACGGCTTCGCGGCGAAGTAGAATTTGAACTTTCGGAAATCGTAAAGCTGATGAAATTCTACGCTTGTAAGTTTGAAGACCTTTTCGGAGAAGCGGAAGCGGGCGCCCCTGCGGGCATGTTGGCAGCGGCCACGGCATAAAGGGGGCTTGAATATGACAGAAGCAGAAAAGAAGAAGCGGGAAAAATACGATCGTGACGCGGCTATTTTGGCCCACTCAATCGCGGCGCAGGTGGCAGCAGTTGACAATATAACATATTACGGGGCGTTTCACATTTTAGACCATGCGAAAGAAATTCTTGACAACGAAATGAAGAAGCAGCGCCCGACAGTACCGAAGGAAACGCGGGACAAATGGGGAACGGTAATTGAAGCGGCCGGGGAAGGCGCCCCGGCCGGGTAGAAAATTATCCGGTGACAGAATTTTCAGGAACCAGACCGCCGACTTCGCGGATCCGTTCGATACTGTCACAACATAATTTTTTGAATTCGTCCGCGCTCATAGCGTCTTTTCCGTTGGTTTTACATATTGCGCAATACAGACCATAAGCGACGCCAACTTCGCGGGCTAATTCTTCCGTAAACATTGGAAACACCCCCTTTCTATACCGTGATTATATCACGGCAGCAGGCAGGGGAGAAAATAAAACATAAAAGAAAGGAATTTAACAAAATGGGACTTATGGAATTATTCACACCGGAAGACAAAATCGAACTGAACTTCACGCAGCTTCACGGGCTGACGACGGAAGCGGTCAAAAGTGACCTTCTTATGAACGGGATCAAGTGCGACGTGCCGCACGTATTTTTACGGGAAGTTATGACCGGGAAGAAGGAAGACGGAATTCAGGTAACGGGGATCACTTGCCACACGCCGGATCCGGAAGAACTTCACAAAGTTTTACGGGCAGCAGTAGAGAAAAAGCGGGCAGCAGGACAGCGGGAAGACGCAGCCGGGCAGCAGGCGGAAGAAGAAGGCGTCCGGCTTGGTGACGTTACCGTGTACGAAAGAAGGCAGCGGCGCCGGAATTGGGCCGACATTAAAAAGACCATTCAGGAAGGGAACGCGGCCGAAATGCTGCCGGGAACGGAAATTTGCTTCACATTGAAGGACGGAAGGCCCGCGAAGGCGGTTGTTATTGGCATAAACCATTATAACCAACGTGACGCCGTTTTCCGTATTGTGGAGCCGTTGACATTCGCAGGAATGAACAAAGAACACACCAACGCGGGCGGGTGGCATGATTGCGAAGCCCGGCGCCTTCTGAATGAAGAATTTTTCCCGCTTCTGCCTGATGAATTGCAGGCCGTGATCGCAAAGCACGACACAAACCAGAAGATCGACGGGAAAAGAACACTGTCCGACGACTTTCTTTTCCTTCCGTCTGAATTTGAAATAATGGGCTGCAATAGATACGCGGAGTATAACGGCGTTGATAAAGTCTTCGACTATCTGAAAGAAAGAATTAACCGTCTGATCGTGGACGAAGACGACGATCTTCGGGCCTTCTGGACGGCGGATCCTTCGGCGGCGAACACGACGAACTTTTGCATTTTCGCCGGCAACGGCAACAGCTACGGCTCCGGCGCCGCGAACGACTTAGCCCTTGCCCCGCTATTCGTAATCGAATAATCATAAAATCGCCCGTCCCGGCAGGGGCGGGCATAGGGGGCAGAATGAAAGCAATTATGAAATATCCGGGTAGCAAGTGGGGATCGGCGCCGTGGATCATTCAGAATTTCCCCGATCATCATAGTTATTTAGAACCGTTCTTCGGTTCCGGGGCCGTATTCTTTAACAAGCCGCGGTCGGATATTGAAACAATAAACGATATAAACGGCGACGTGATAAACCTTTTCAAATGGATCAAAGACGATCCCGAAAAGTTGGCACATGAAATATATTACACACCATATGCGCGGGCGGCATATGAAGAAGCGTGTCGGAAGGAACCGGAAAACAGTCTGGAAGCCGCCGTCTTCTTTTATATCCGCCTGAACATGGGCCACGGTTTCAGAACCAACGGGGAAAAAGTCGGGGGGAAGTCTGACATTCAGGGCCGCGAAAGGGCCTATGCCGCCGAAGATTGGAAGAACCTTCCGGGGAAGATATTACAAGCCGCGGAACGGTTGCGGGGCGTCCAGATAGAGCAGAAAGCGGCCGTCGAAGTGATCCGGCGCTTCAACTTTGAAAATGTTCTGATATATTGCGATCCGCCCTATGTTCTGTCTACGCGGAACCGGAAGCAATACAAAGACGAAATGACAGACGCGGATCACGTGGAATTATTAGAAACACTATTGCAGCATAAAGGCCCGGTCGTTATTTCCGGCTATGCTTCGGAATTATACGACAATACGCTTTCCGGTTGGCGCCGGGAAGAATTTTCAAATTATGCGCAGAACGCGAAGCCGCGAAAAGAAATTATCTGGTGTAACAGACCGCCGCGCGAACAGCAGCTAACACTATTTTGAAAGGAATTTAACCATGAATAAAAGGCAATATGAAGTATTAGAAAAGGCAGTTGAAACATGGGGAGAAGTAGCCCAAACGGATATGATGATCGAAGAAATGGCAGAGTTGACAAAGGCGCTTCTTAATAACCGCAGGGGAAGGGAAAGCAATATTTCAGAAGAAATGGCAGACGTCTATATTATGCTAAAACAGCTTGAAATTATCTTTGAAAACGAAGGGAAGATAAATCACTTCATAAATGAAAAGATCAAACGTCTGGAAGAAAGGCTGAAAGGAAAGTAAAAATGTTAGAGATCATAAGCAGCAACTTTTTGAAGGCGTCAAATTATTTGATTGACAATTATCCGCAGGACAAAACGGCGATCGTTCACGTTATGGAAGGTTACGACACAATAGAAACGCCGGAAGGCTTCGGCTTCGGCGTGTTCGTACCGGAAAAATTAGAAATATTTATCGCGGGAGATATGCCGGGCGGGGAAGAAAGCTTGATAAAAACACTTGCACATGAATACAAGCACTTTATGCAGTATTGCGAAGGGAAGCCGTTCAATGAAGAAGAAGCGGAAGAATTCGCAGAGAAGATATATAAAAAGATAACGCAGCCGCCGGGAGAAGGCTTTAGAAAGATTATCGAAGGGAAATTATACGATACTGGAAAATGCACTGTAATTTACAAATTTCGGCGTCTGTACACGGATCCTATACCTTTTGTAAAAGAATATGTACATAAAGCATGGGAAGACGCGGAATATTTAAAGACGCAAAAAGGGACATATATTTTCTACTGTCCGGCCCGGAAAGATCTTCAAATTGTATCAGAAAAGGAAGTAAAAGAGACGATCAGGAAGCTTTCCGCGGATAGTTATATCAGGATATTCGGGGAAGTTGAGGAAGGATAACAAAAAAAGAAAGGAATTTAACCATGAATGAAGATAAACAGAAAATAACAGAAAAAAGGGCGGCTATGTTCAGCAGCGCCCGGCAGGATTGGGCGACGCCGCAGGATCTTTTTGATGAATTAAACAAAGAATTTCACTTCAACTTGGATCCATGCGCAAGCGCGGAAAATCACAAGTGCGAACGCTATTTCACCGAAGAAGACAACGGACTTTTGCAGGAATGGGGGGGATCTTCCGTTTTCTGCAATCCGCCCTACGGGGGAAAGTCAACGGGGGATTGGATCGAAAAGTGTTACAACGAAAGCAGGAAGCCGGGAACGGTCGTCGTTATGCTTATTCCGGCGCGTACTGATACGAAGGCATTTCACAAGTACATATATAAAAAAGCGGAAGTCCGCTTCATAAAAGGGCGCTTGAAATTCGGCGGCAGCAAAGACGCGGCCCCGTTTCCTTCTATGTTGGTGATATTCCGCAGCGAAGACCAGAAAGGGGACAAAATGAAAGCAGATATAAAATTAAAAGACTTTTTCACGCTGATCGGCCCGGCGCAGCTTATCCGGGTTATTGATGAAGAAGCAGGGGAGCAGGACGAAGATCAGATTTTATATAAAGGCGTGGCAGCGAAGGCCCGCGACGAAGTGGACACGGAACGCATGATAAAATTTATCATTCCCGAAGCGCTGCCGGAAGAAGCCGGGCGCTATGCCTTAAAAATCTACATTTATTAGAAAGGGGATATTGCGCAATATGAAAGTAAAGGACATTCAAGCAATTATCCCGCCTTCTGCCCGGATCAGGATCAAGAAAAGCGAAAAGGAAGTATTGCACATAGCATTTAACACTATTTTACCGCCGGAATATGAAGGCCGGGACGTGTTGAAATTGATATTTGCTAATGATGTATGCCACAAAGACTATATAAAACGCGGTCTTCTGCCGCCTATGGAACCGGATCTTCCGGCTTCCTTTTCTGCTAAAGACTTAGAATACCGCAGCTATTACGATATTTACATTCAGGGGGATCAGGTATGAACGAAGCAGCAAAGAACGAAATACGGCGCCTTGCAGACGCAGAACTTGAAGAAGTAAAGAAAGAATTCCCGGCGTTTTCTTCATGCTATGAAGCATACGCAGCAGCGAAAGCAGCGACAGAAGAAACATGGAACGAAGCGCAGGCCCTTGATGAACACATAGAAGGGATCTGGACGCTGACAAAGAAGAAGGAAGATCAGGATCCCGAAGTCCTTCATGCAGCATATACCGGAATTTACCGGATCGCGGTTGACCTTGCAGCGGCCGCGACGATATGCGCAGCTATGGCGCGAAACGCGATCTTGTCAAGTGAAGAAATGCTTTTATTTGAGAATGAAAGGACGGCTGAAAATGAATAAAATCGAAGAATTGAAAAAGGCCCTTGAAAAGATAGGGATAAAAACAGAAGCAGAACTGACCGAAGCGATCCGAAGCCTTCCGGCGCTTGATATTCATATTATGACTTGCCCGCGGCAGCAGGCAGAAAGGCGGCCCGCGTGAAACTGAAAAAATTAAATATATTCAGGTATGAAGCAGAAATCACATTCGATAAATGTCACCCGGTTTTATCCCGCTTGTATTTCCTGAAATTCGCGCCGCGTTGTTTTAAGGCATTCCGGGCGAATATAGGGATCGACTTATACGGCGCCGCCGGGTGGACGTGGAAAGCGATTTTTGTATGCGTTCCGAAATTCACATTCAAGAAAGGAAGCTGAAATCATGGCAAATTTAAGTTTTGACTTTAACAAAGTAAAAAGAACCTTCTTCAACGTGACATTAAAGGACGGGCGCAAGCTGCAAGTTAAAATGCCTATGAAGAAAACCTTTGAAAAGGTGGCAGAAATGCAGAATTTCACAGAAGACGCGGAAGGCGTAAGCATTGACGACGTAATGGACACGATCGGCGGTCTTTGCGCTGAATGTATTTCCCACAATCTGAACGGGGAGAAGATAACAGCGCAATATATGACGGACAATTACGATCTGGAAGAAATGCAGGCGTTTATCAATGAATATTACGCTTTCGTGGGTGGGATCACGCAGAACCCAAACTAAAGATCCCGTATTTCCCCGGCGGAGATACGGACACAAAGAAAAAAATATACTATCACCCGAAAACACAAAATGAACACCTTGTAATTACATATACGGGGCTGAACCTTCGCCAGATTAACGAAATGGATATTGACGAATATTTGTTCTATGTCCGCGAAGCGTTTATCTACAACATGAACCAGACCGAAGAAGGCCGGGACTATTTGGAAAAGTGTTGGTTGCTGACGCAGACGAAGCCGGAACGGGCGAAGCTTAGGGAAAAATTCGGGAAGAAGGGGGCGAAGTAATGGCCGCAAACGGTATTAAAGGAATAACAATAGAGATCGGCGGCGATACCACAAAACTTGATAAAGCGCTTTCGGAAACGGGCAAAAAGTCGGCGTCTTTACAAAGAGAATTAAAAGAAGTGAACCGTCTTTTGAAATTGGATCCCGGAAATACTGAACTTGTGGCGCAAAAACAGAAAATTCTTGCTGAATCGGTTTCGGAAACAAAGAAAAAGCTTGATATTCTCAAAGAAGCGGAAAAACAGGTTCAGGAACAATTTGAACGCGGGGAAGTATCGGAAGAACAGTATCGCGCCCTGCAGCGGGAAATCATAAAGACGGAAGCAGACCTGAAAAGCCTGAATGAAGAAGCTGCAAAAATGAAGTGGCAGGGCGTCGCGGACGCCGGGAAGAAGATTGAAGAAGCCGGGAACAAAATTTCGGGCGTCGGACAAAAGCTTCTTCCGGTAACGGCTG
>OFGN01002212.1_pt1 | contig 10838 bp, 9 predicted proteins | sample 1521821 | NCBI WGS metagenome assembly OFGN01 (sample SAMEA3504094, study PRJEB24116) | mouse gut metagenome | biome: mouse gut; feature: mouse-associated habitat; material: faeces | place: Denmark | collected 2011
CGGCCAAAGCCGGCTGTGCATGCTGATGATCGGCTGCTGCCACATCGGGGAGGTCCAGGTGAGCCTGTGGGATCAGGAGACCCTGGACACCTGCGAGGCGGCGGGGGTGCAGCTGCTGTAATCAAAAAAGATGCTTCGCATCTTTTTTGAGTGAAGGGCCGTCATTCGGCTGATGCCGAACGGCCTGCCGGGCGAAAAAATACTCCCGGTTATTTCCATGCCCCCCTTGCAATTTGGAAAATAGTCTAGTATCATGCTGTTCAGGAGCCGCCGGTTCTCCGGCGCGCCCATACACTTCATCACCACGCAAAATTCTGCAAGGGAGGATCCCCTGATGCTGTATACCATCCATAACGATGCCCTGACCGTAGCCATCGACGGGCTGGGCGCCCAGCTCATGTCCATCACCGCCGCCGATGGCACGGAATATCTCTGGAACGGCGATCCCGCCTATTGGGCGGGCCGCGCCCCCAATCTGTTTCCCTACGTGGGCCGCCTCACCAACGACCGCTATACATACAGCGGGAAGACCTATGAGATGACCCGCCACGGCTTCGCCAAGCGCACCGTTTTCACCCCGGTGGACCAGGGCGTGGAAAACCTCACCCTGCGGATGACGGATACCCCGGAGAGCCGGGAGAGCTATCCCTTCGCCTTCCGGTTTGATATCTCCTACGTTCTGGAGGGCAGTACCCTGGTGATCGTCTACGCCGTGGAGAACCGGGGCGGGGAGACCATGTACTTCGGCCTGGGCGGACACCCCGGTTTCCGGGTGCCCCTGGAGGCGGGGAAGAACTTCGAGGACTACCGCCTCACCTTTGCCCGGCCCAGCCAGCCCTGTCAGGTGCTTCTCAGCGATAGCTACATGCTCAGCGGCCGCGACGCCGCCTATCCCCTGGAAAACGGCACGACCCTGCCCCTGCGCCACGCCCTTTTTGACCACGACGCCGTTATTCTGAAGAATTTCGAGCGCACCATGACCCTCTCCGCCGGGGAGGGGACCCGGGGCCTGACCCTCTCCTGCCCCCGGATGCGGTATCTGGGCATCTGGCACCAGCCGGGAACCAGCGCGCCTTACGTGTGTCTGGAGCCTTGGGCCAGCCTGCCCTCCCGGCAGGACGTGGTGGAGGACCTGGCCCAGCAGAACGACCTTATCTCTCTGGAGCCCGGCCAGCGGTATGAGAACCGCTGGACCATCACCATTTTCTGACCGGACAGCGGGAGAAGCGGCCATGAACAAGAATCTGTGCGCCCTTACCCCGCCTATGGGGTGGAACAGCTATGACTACTACGACACCGCCGTCACCGAGGACCGGGTCCGGGCCAACGCCCGGGTGATGGCAGACAAGCTCCGGGACTTCGGCTGGGAGTATGTGGTGGTGGACATCCAGTGGTATGCCCACAAAGCCGGCTCCATGCGGGACCGGTTCCAGTATATCCCCTTCGGGGCGGTGGAGATGGATGAATACGGCCGCCTGCTGCCGGACCCGGAGCGGTTTCCCTCCTCTGCGGGAGGCCGGGGCTTCGGTCCCCTGGCGGAGTACGTTCACAGCCTGGGGCTGAAATTCGGCATCCACATCATGCGGGGCATCCCCCGCTCCGCCGCCCACGCCCACACCGGAATCAAGGGCAGCGACCTGACAGCGGACCTGGCGGCGGACCCCGCCTCCGTGTGCCGCTGGAACCCGGATATGTACGGCCTGCGGGAGGGGGAGGCCGGGCAGGCCTACTATGATTCCATTATTGGGCTGTACGCCTCCTGGGGAGTGGACTTCATCAAATGCGACGACATCTGCAACACGGACAACCTGGAGGAGTACAGCCCCAGGGCCTACGCCGGGAAGCATGAGATCGAAATGCTCTCCCGGGCCATTGAGAAGCAGGGGCGGCCTATGGTGCTGTCCCTGTCCCCGGGCCCGGCGCTGCCGGATAAGGCGTGGCACTATAAAAAGCACGCGAACATGTGGCGCATCACCGACGACTTCTGGGACGACTGGCCCCTCCTGAAGGCCATGTTTTACCGCTGCGAGCTGTGGCAGGACCATGTGGAGCCGGGCTGTTGGCCGGACTGCGACATGCTGCCTCTGGGACGGCTGGGCAAGGGCTTCGGCGAGGAGCGGTCTACCCGGTTCACCCGGGACGAACAGCGGACCATGATGACCCTGTGGTGTCTGTTCGGCTCCCCCCTGATGTTGGGGGCGGAGCTGACGAAGCTGGATGAATGGACCCTGTCCCTGCTGACCAACCGGGAGGTGCTGGCCATGCTGCCCTGCAAAGCCCGGCAGATCCTCCGGGACGGGGATAAGGCAGTCTGGACCGGGTCGGACCTCCGGACGGGGGCGCGGTACGCCGCCCTCTTCAACCTCTCCGATGAACCCGCCCCGGTGGGGGCGTCCTGGGAAGAGCTGGAGCTTCCCGCCTCCGCCGGAACGGAACTTTGGACCGGCGCGGCCCTGCCCCTCCGGGAGACCGGCCTTTCCGCCCAGCTGCAGCCCCACGCCTGCGCGGTGTACCGCCTGCAATAAGAAGGACCTCTCCTGTGAACTGAACAGTAAAAATGTACAATAAACAAAAGGTCCCTGGCAGGAAATATTATGTTTTAAGCGGAGAGGCGTCGCGTAAGCGGCGTCTCTCCAGTCTTCAACTGGATGCGCTCATGGTTATATAGTCGACGCACTTGAGAATCGGTAAAAAGGAGGCGAGGGAAAATATGGTGTGGCAAGGCGGAGGATGCAGGCGGGCTGTCGCCCGCCAAAGGCGACAACGCTGTCCACACCATAGCTTAACCGTCGAACTTTACCGATTTTCGAGGGTGTCAACTATAAAATTCATGATAAAAATTATAAAGGTATGGCGAATATTTCGTGATGGATAAAGGATTGATTTACGAAATCCTCTCTGTAGTTGAGGAGATTCCACCAGGCAAAGTGGCGACCTACGGACAGATCGCCCGTTTGACTGGCAGAGAGAAGAACGCCCGGCTGGTGGGCAAAATTCTCAGTACGGCCCAGCAGTATGGAGAATACCCCTGCCATCGGGTAGTCAATCATGCCGGGAGGACTGTGCCGGGATGGCTTGAACAGCCGGAACGTCTTCGTCAGGAGGGTGTGCCGTTTAAGGAAAATGGATGTGTGGCTCTGCACCTATGCCTGTGGGAAGCCTGAAACAGTTTACAGAAACGCCGCGATCTCATTCCCGACATCGGAAGAGAATCGCGGCATTTCTATTTTACATGCAGATCGAATTCATTTCTGCAACATACAGTTCCTCAACCATGCTCTCCCCGTCTGCCTCCAGAGAGCCCCTGTGAGTCAAAAGCGCTGTAGGAGCGCATACTGATGGACTTGCTGTCGTTAACCTTCCACCAGCGAACGGTCGATATATACCTCCATTGTCAGCTCTGATGAAATCAGCGCGTGCCGGCGGAAGTTTCCGGCGTGAAGATGCGCATGGAGATTTCATCAGAGCCTCCCCGGGAAATGCAGAATGTTCAGGCTCCGGGCAGACTGCCTGTTACCAGGGTGGTCAGCCGGTGGGTACCCGGCTCCAGCCGCCAGCGGATGATGGGGATACGGGTGAACGGGGCGAGCAGGTTTGTGTTGGGCCATGGGCTGACCAGCACCGGCCTTCCGCCGCCCTTCTCACAGCGGATGCCGCTGACACCCCAGGGGAATCGGGCGGTAACGCCCTCCCCGGACCACTCCACCATGTCCTCCCGGTACCGGAGCCCGGCATGCTCCGCCGGTATGGCAAAGCCGCCGTCCGCCGCGTCAATGGGGCGGTCCGTGGTAATGATATAGTCCCGGCGGTGGCTGGGAAAGCAGGGGGTCACCGTGACCTCCACCCACACCCCCCGCATGGGCGAGAAGCGCCGCCAGGTTTGGGTCTCCGACACTGTCCAGGCGTCAAATCCCCGCTGCGTCCGCCAGTGATCCTCTCCTGCCTCGCTGACAGCCAGACAGCTGTCAAAGGCGCCCTCCTCCAAGCTGTCCCCACGGGGGACGGAGAAACCAAAGCGGCTGGAGTAGACCAGTTTTTCGTATTTTGGCCCCACCTGTCCCAGCTGGCAGACACAGCTCTGCCCCGCCGGAAACAGCTGCACCTGCTCCCCGGACCGGGCAATGAGCATCCGGGCCTGCGGCAGGGCGCGCAAAGAGTCCAGGACGGGAATCTCTTCCCCAGCCTGCCAGAAGGGGTGATCCTCCGGCAGGGCCAGACACAGAAACGTCTTCAGGGCCCAGTAGGGGGAGCCGGGAGCGTTGTAATTTTCGCTCATGCACAGATTGGGGTAGGCGTAGCCCACGGTAAGCAGGCCGTCGGGGGAGAAAATGGGCTGAGCGAACCAGTCCCGCAGATTGCCCAGCACCCGGGATTTCATCACACCCCAGGGGACCGCCTCCACCCCGGCCAGCGCCAGAGCGGAGAAAAAGGCGCTCTGGCCGAAGCGGTACGTCAGGCTGCGCCCGAAAGGGACCGCCCGGCCGCTATCCTCAAACCAGTAGAGGAAATCCCGGGCAAACCGGGCCGCTCTCTCCCGGAAGCGGTGGCTGCGGACCGGGTCCTCCTCCCCCATGAAATGGGCGTAGAGCAGACCGTAATAGTGCATTCCGAAGGGGATGTAGTAGTCCACCTGGGAGGGCTGGCCGTCACAGTACCATCCCTCTCCCAGATACCATCCGTCCAGCCGGGCCAGGTCCTCCTCCAGCTGCCGCCGGTCCCAATCCCAGCCCATGCGCCGGAAAGCGGCCTGGACCAGCACACGAAAAAAGAGCCAATTATTCTGGGGAAGAGCCCGTCCCTCCACGCCGGCAAGCCAGCGGTGGAGGTTTTTGGCCTCTTGGGAAGAGAGGGCCAATTTTTTTCCGCAGAGCATCAGCGTTACGGCAATGGCCGCCATCTCCACGATTTTCTGGTCATAGTCCCGGACAGGCCCCCAATAGGCCGGATGGTCCGGGTCCGTGCAGTTGACTAAACCCTGGCGGAACAGGGGAAGGCACTCCATGCCTCCGCCCTGGCTCCACAGAGGGGCCAGACCCCACAGCATCCTGGAGAAGGCCTCCATATGGGCGGCCCCCTCCCCGTAATGGGCGGCAAAGTCCCCCAGGTGCAGCCCGGCGCACCCCTCTGTAAAGCGATCCTTCACCGGTTCCAATATCTGAAGGAGGGCTTCCTCCACATCGGCGCGGGTTCTGAGGGGATTTTGGCGGATAGACAGTCCGGAATGCGTCATCGCTTTAATACCAATAGCCGCAGCCGCCGTAGAGCAGGCGGAACAGGGCCTCCATGTAGTAGTAATCGCCCCAGATGGTACACTCATCCACTCCCCGGCCGTCGGGCTTGGAGTAGACGCCGTGGAGCAGCAGGCCGTCGGCGCCGGGCATGTTCCAGGTGGTATAGCGCTCGGAGAGGGAGCGCAGCGTGTGTACCAGCGCCTCCTCATAGGCCTCCCGGCGGGGGTGGAACAGGGGCAGGTGCTTGAGCAGCTCCAGAATGCCGCAGCAGACAATGGCGGCGGCGGAACTGTCTCTGGGCTCATCGCCTTGGGTAAAGCACAGATCCCAATAGCACACTCCGTCCTCCGGCAGGCGCTCCAGGTAGTAGTCCAGCAGCTTGCAGGCGGTGTCCAGGAAGCCCCGGTCTCCGGTATGCCGGAAGCTCAGGGCGAAGCCGTATACCCCCCAGGCCTGCCCCCGTGCCCAGCAGGAGCTGTCGCTGTAGCCCTGGGCGGTCCGCCCGAAGCGGGGCGCGCCGGTGTCCACATCCATGTAATAGGTGTGGTAGGTGGTGCTGTCCGGGCGGACCAGATACTTCCGGGCCTGTTTGGCGTGGCTGTAGGCCATTTCCCAATAGGTCCGGTCTCCGGTGAGCCGGGCGGCCTGATACAGCAGAGGCAGATTAAGCAGACAGTCAATAATCATCCGCCCCCGGTTGTTCGGGTCCTCCAGGTCGCCCCAGGCCTGGATGATGCCCGCCTGGGGAAAGTAGCGGCGGCGGAGCGCTTGGGCCGCCTTGAGGAAGCACTCCTCCGCCCGAGGATCTTTCCGCAGCAGGACCGCGGGGTAGCAGGACAGGGAGTAGAGGAAGCCCAGATCGTGGGTGTCCAGATAGCCGGGGTCCTCTACCCTGTGGAAGAAGCTGTCCAGGTGCTTCCGGAGTACCGGCAGATAACCGGGATCTCCGGTATGCTCATAGAGCAGCCATAGCATTCCGGACAGGAAGGAGGTCGTCCACTCAAAGTTTTCGTACTCCGCCGGATAGACCAGGCCCTCGGTGTTGGCGGCCGGAAAGCAGTCCTGGAAACGGGGCAGCAGGCGGTCAATTTTTTCCCGGCAGGAGTCCAGCTCCCGCCGCAAAAACTCCTCGGTGATGATATGTCTCATGACGGCGCTCCCTATAGCAATCATCAGAATTCCTGGCAAAAGCTCGGGGGTACAAAGGGCGCAGGGCCGCGTTGTTGTCCTTGGCGGGCGTCAGCCCGCCTGCGTCCTCCGCCTTGCCCTGCGTCCTTTGTCCTCCCCTCCTTTTTTGTCATGAATTCTGAAGCTTGCTATAGTTGATCTCATACCACCGGATCTCATTGGCCTCCAGGTCCAGGGGGAAGCTGCCGCCGGCGGTGTAGACCGTGGTGGACTGGGGCTCGTAGGTGTTGTTCACCACGCAGTATTTGCCGCTTTGCAGGAAGGCGTGGACCTCCACGTTGAAGTTTGAGGAGAACCATTTGTGCAGCTCCTCCTCCCCCCGGGCGCTCCAGAGGATAGCCCGGTAGAGCAGGCGGCTGTTCTCAAAGGAATAGGGCAGCCCCGAGAGGTATACCGCCCGGCCTTCGCCGAAACGGTTTACCGCAAGCTGGACTTCCTTGTCCCGCTGGACCAGGATCTCCGTGCCGGGGAGGGCGTAGATGGACTTTTTGCCCTCGCCGAAGTTCACGGGACCCGTGCAGTCCGCCAGCAGGAAGTGGTCCGGATGCTCCTCCCAGTTGTATTTGTCGTAGCCCAGGGTGAAGCCTGTCTCCTTCTCCACGCCCAGCACGCCGGCAAGCTGGAGATACCGGCCCTGATACTGGTGGCCGGAGGGCTCGCCCACGCCGATCAGACCGCCGCCGTTCCAGACGAACGCCTTGATGGCCGCCGTGATCTCCGGGTCCTCCCAGACCGCGCCGCCGGTGTGAGCGGTATCGCCGTCGCCCACGTTGACGGCAACGTCCACGCCGTCCAGGACATGCGGGTCCTTTTTGAGATCGTCAAAGCTGATAAAGGCCACGTCAAACGGCGCGCCGGACAGCGCCTCGATGATCCCGGCATAGGAATAATTCTGCTTCTGATACAGCGCGTGATGGACCATGTGGCACCCCCAGGAGCGGGCCCTGCCCCAGCTGTTGAGGACCGCCACACGCTTGACGCAGTAGGGCGTGCCGCCATCGATATTGGCGTACAGCTCACGGAATTCCTTGCAGACGCTTTCCACGTAGCTGATGAAGTCCGGGAACTGGCAGGCCAGCTTCAGATAGCCGCCATAGCCGATGCGGTCGATGGGCTTGCGGAGGATGGCCCGGCGGGCGGTGACCCAGTTTTCCTTGGCCTCACGGACGGGATCGCCTCCCTCGTGGAAGGTGTCGGGGAAGAAGTAGGGCAGGAACCGGCCCTCGGTGTACTTCACCCCGGGGATGTCGGAGATGAGGCGGAGGGTGGATCCGTTGCCCACGCTGCCCACCACCGCGTCCAGGCCGATGGAGGCGAACTCCGGCATGTAGGGCTCGGTGCCGATGAAGTGGTCCCCCAGGAACATCATGGCCTCCTTGCCCAGCTCGTGGGTGATGTCCACCATCTCCTTGGCCAGCTTCGCCACCTCCCGGCGCTGGAAGGCCATGAAGTCCTTGAACTCCTTGCTGGGCACCCGGTACTGGTTGTTGTAGTAGCCCTGGTCGATGATGAACTCGGGGCGGAACCGGTAGCCAACCTCTTTTTCAAACTGCTCCAGAATGTAGGGGGACACGCTGGCGGAGTAGCCGTACCAGTCCACGTACTTCTCCCGCTTGAGCTCGTCGAAGACCAGGGTGAACTGGTGGAAGAAGGTGGTGTAGCGGATCACGTCCACGTAGGGGTGGTCGGCGATGAACTTCCGCAGCCGCTCCATGGTGAAGGCCTTGGTTTTGGGCTGGCGGACGTCGAAGGTGATCTGGTGCTCGAAGTCCTTCCAATCGTTGGTGACGGCGTTGTACATGTGCACCGGGTCCCAGATGAGGTAGGCCAGGAAGCTGACGGTGTAGTCGTGGAAGGCCTGGGGGGTCTCGATGATTACGCAGCCGGTCTCCCCGTCGTAGCGCCAGGCGTCAGGGGAGAGGGGCGCGCCGGCGGAGCGGTCCATGACCTCCCACCAGCGGCGGATGTCGTCGCGGGTGTTGACCTCCATCAGCTCCCGGCTGATGCCCTGCATCAGGGGGATGGAGAGGGGGCCGACCGAGGCCGTGTGAAAGCCCGTCATAATGTAGCACTGCTGCACCTCGTCGGGGTTGGCCTTGGCCCAGGCGTTGTCCTTGCGGGTGGTGTAGTAGGTGGAGTAGACCTTGGCGTCCACGCTCTTGAGCTCCTGGGGAAAGTCGGTGCCGTCGCAGTCCCGGATGGCGTCCGCGCCCCAGCGCCGCACCAGCTCCAGGGTCTCGGGGACCACGTCCACGTCCGTGGGGATGGTCACCCGGCCGATATGCTTATTATCCATAGATGTTTCCCTTTCAACGCTTTTTCGGGTCTTCGAAGGGCTTGTTGTACAGGGCCAGCGTCACCAGCAGCAGCGCCACGCCTGCGACCATCAGTCCCAGGCCGCCCAGCTGCCCGGTCTGCTTCCAGCCATAGATCAGCAGGAAAATGCCCGCAAGGAAGGTCACCAGCATCAGGACCACCCGCAGGGCGGTATGCTCTTTCCAAAATTTCATGTCATCCATCCTATTCTTACACAATGTTCGTCAACAGGGGCGGATCTGGCCGTGCGCCGCAGAGCGGGACGCGCCGGCCGCCGGGGACTCAGCCCTTCAGACCGCCCACGGTCATGCCCTGGGTCAGCTTCTTCTGCACGCAGATGTAGAGGATCAGCGTGGGCAGCATCACCAGTACCAGGCCGGCGTAGAGAATGCCGTACTCGGCGGAGGACTGCTGGGCCTGCATCAGGTTCAGAAGGCCCACTGGCAGGGTCTTCTGCCCGGTGGCGCTGCTCATAAGGGTCATGGAGATGATGTACTCGTTCCAGAAGGAGAGGAAATTGAAGAGAATGATGGTGATGATGGAGGGCTGGGCCATGGGGAAGATGACCCGCACCATGGTGGTGCCGTAGCCCGCGCCGTCGATGTAGGCCGCCTCCTCAAAGTCGTGGGGCAGGGTGGCGAAATAGCCGGAGAGGAGGTAGACGGTAAAGGGCAGGGCGGTGGAGGCGTAGACCAGGGCGAGGACAAAGATGTTGTTGAGCAGGAAGCCGCTGCCCAGCACCTTCTTCAGCCACACGTCCCCGTCCTTGAGCATCAGGAAGATGGGGACCACGATGTAGTTGACGTTGATGAACAGCCCCGCCATGAAGCAGGTGTTCAGCAGCTTCCGGCCGGTGAAGTGGAACCGGGACAGGCAGTAGGCCGCCGGCAGGGCCACCACCAGCAGCAGTGCCAGGCTCAGGGCGGTGACGATGACGGAGTTGATCATATAGCTGCCCATGCTGGCGGAGTTCCAGGCGTCCACGAAGTTCTGCCAGTAGAACCCGGCGGGCAGGGCCCAGGGGTTGCCGTAGAACTCGCTGTTCTGCTTGATGGAGGCCAGGAAGACCCAGGCCACGGGGACGATGATGAGGATGGCCAGGGTGATGAGCACCACGTAGACAAAGGCCTTGAAAATGGGCTCGGCAGAGCCGCGTCTGACTTTTTCGTTCATATACCTACCTCCTTACATTTCCAGGATGTCCCGCTTGGTGACCTTGTTCACCATAGCCGAGAGCAGGAAGGAGAACAGGAAGATCACCACGCCGGCGGACATGGCGTATCCGTACAGGCCCGCGTCCTTCTGGTTGTACATGAAGCTCAGGCCCACGTCGGCCATGCCCTTGGCCACCATGGCCTTGACAAACAGGAAGGCCATATTGATGGTGGAGATGATGAAGAAGGTCAGGGTGGTGCGGATGTTGGTCCAGATAAGGGGCAGGGTGATCTGGAAGAACTGGGCCACGCGCCCGGCGCCGTCCAGGCCGGCGGACTCGTAGAGGTCCACGGGCACGGCGGACATGGAGGCCATGTACATGACCATGTAGTAGCCGATGGCCTGCCAGACCATGGCGATGATGATGGAGATGATGACCATCTGCTGGTCCTTCCAGAGGATCATAACCTCATGTCCCGACAGGAAGGAGAGGATGGAGTTGAGCATGCCGTTCTCCGGCTTGTAGATGGCGGAGAAGATGCCGGCGATGACCACCACCGAGAGGATGTTGGGGATGTAGAAGATGATGCGGAAGAAGTTCTGTCCCTTGATCTTCTCCCTGGTGAGGATGGCGGCGAAGAGGATGGCGAAGAAGAAGGTCATCAGCGTCACCGTCACGATCAGCAGAATGGTGTTCTGCATGGAGGAGATGAACTTGGCGTCCTGGAAGAGCACCTTGAAGTTGTTCAGGCCCACGAAGGTCTCCGTGGGGGAGTAGGCCCCCCGCTCGAAGAGGGACATACGGAACACGTTGAAGGTGGGCAGGACCATAAAGATGAAAAACAGGATGGTGGCCGGAGCCACGCACAGGGCGATGAATATGCTGCGGTCTTTGCTGCGGCGCATGAAATCTCTCCCTTCTCTCTCAATAGATAGGGCGGCGGCGGT
>OFGN01002225.1_pt1 | contig 10764 bp, 8 predicted proteins | sample 1521821 | NCBI WGS metagenome assembly OFGN01 (sample SAMEA3504094, study PRJEB24116) | mouse gut metagenome | biome: mouse gut; feature: mouse-associated habitat; material: faeces | place: Denmark | collected 2011
CTCAGGGTATTGATACCGGGAGAGAAGATGCGGAACTGGAATAGAGGAGGGAGAATAATATATGGTGAAAATGAAAGTGCATGAACTTGCGAAAGAGTTGGAAATACAGAGTAAGGACATTATTACATACCTGAAGGAAAAGGGTATGGAAGTAAAAGTGGCACAGAGCTCCATTGAGGATGAAGCGATCGCGCTGGTGCGGGGGCGTTTCGGAAGCGGAGCGGAAAAGAAGAGTAAAGAAGCGCCGGCAACGGCAGAGGCGCCTGCGGAAAGGAAAACGGTGCAGAATATATCTGCTGCGGAAAAAACAGTGATGGAAAAAGAAGAAAAAGTGGCAGTTCCCGGAAGGGAAGCTGCGGAAAAAACAGAAAAAACCGCACCTGAAAAAAGGCCTGCGGGAGAAAAAGCAAAAGCGGAAGAGCCGCCGAAAAAGAAAAAGAAGATTATTATCATCAACAATGCCGGCAACAGTAAGATACAGGGCGGCAGAGGCGGTGAGAGAAACGCGGAGAGAGGCGGCAGGGACAGACGTCCCCAGAACCAGGGAGCAGGACGTTCTCAGGGTACGCAGGGAAGAGGCCAGGGCCAGGGAGCGGGACGCCCCCAGAGCAACGGCGCAAGGCCCGTGTCTCCGGCGAATCCTTACAGACCGTTGATCAAGCCCAGCGTAAAGCCCCAGCCGGTGACCAATGATTACGGAAACCGCACCCGGGCGCAGGCAAACATCAACAGAGCACAGGCTGCGGCCCAGGCGGCAGCGAAGCAGGAGGCTGCAAGGGAAGCGGCGAGAGAGGCTGCGGCAAAAGAAGCTGCGGCAAAGGCGGCTGCGGCGGAGAGCGCAGCGCTTGTAAACAGGGAAAACAGACAGAGCGATTTACCGCGCACAAACAATGGGGAGAGACGCAATGAGCCAAGAAGCGGTGAGAGAAGCCAGTTCCAGAGCCGGGAAAACGGCAGCAGGGAGAGGCAGAATAACAGGCCCGCTGTCGGCGGCAGGAACGAAGGCAGGAGAAATGAAGGCGGCAGCCGTCCGGGTTATCAAAACGGTCAGAAGAGTCAGGCTGGCGGCGCTGCTGGGAATAAACCTTTTCATAATAACGGGCGCGGTACTAGACCGGATAGCAGAAACGCAGCTCCCGGAAAACGAGTCGGGCAGGGGAAAGGCTTTGGTGTGGATACACAACCGGCTCCGGCAGAGAAAAGGCCCCAGGACGAAAAACGCCGCGTAAATCAGGACAGAGACAAACGATCCAGAAAGGATATGATTTACGAAGAGGAAGAGAAGGGCGCACTGAAGAACAAAGCCGGACGTTTTATCAAACCGGAGAAGAAAGAGACGGCCGTGGAAGAGCAGATCAAGGTGATTATGCTGCCGGAGAAGCTGACCATCAAGGAACTTGCCGACAAGATGAAGATGCAGCCTTCCGTTATCATTAAAAAACTCTTCCTGGCAGGCCAGATCGTAACGCTGAATACGGAAGTTTCCTATGAGGAAGCGGAAAATATCGCCATCGAGTACGACATTATGTGCGAACAGGAAGTACAGGTGGATGTGATTGAGGAACTTCTTAAGGAGGATGAAGAGGACGTGAGCAAGATGGTGAAGCGTCCGCCGGTAGTCTGCGTTATGGGACACGTAGACCATGGTAAGACATCCCTCCTGGATGCTATCCGTAAAACAAATGTGACGGATAAAGAAGCCGGAGGTATCACACAGGCGATTGGTGCATATACTGTAAATGTTAATAATTCCAGGATCACATTCCTGGATACGCCGGGGCATGAGGCATTTACCGCCATGCGTATGCGGGGTGCCAACGCGACGGATATTGCGATTTTGGTGATCGCGGCGGATGACGGCGTTAAGCCTCAGACCGTGGAGGCAATCAACCATGCCAAAGCGGCAGGTGTGGAAATTATAGTGGCGGTCAATAAGATCGATAAGCCCACGGCCAATGTGGATAAGGTAAAACAGGAACTGATGGAGTTTGAACTGGTTCCCACGGACTGGGGCGGAAGCACGGAATTTGTGCAGGTATCGGCAAAGAGCGGCGATGGAATCGAGGACCTTTTGGAGACCATTTTGCTGACGGCCGAGATTTTGGAACTGAAGGCAAACAAGAAGAGAAAAGCAAGAGGACTTGTGATCGAGGCGGAGCTGGATAAGGGAAGAGGACCTGTGGCAACCATTCTGGTACAGAAGGGTACGCTGAAGATAGGCGACTTTGTGTCGGCGGGCGCAAGCTACGGTAAAGTCAGGGCGATGATCGATGACAAGGGAAAACGGGTAAAAGAGGCAGGTCCCTCCATGCCGGTGGAGATCCTTGGACTTTCCGATGTGCCGGTGGCGGGCGAAGTGTTCCTTGCCCATGACAGCGATAAGACGGCAAAGAGCTATGCGGAAACCTATCTGTCCCAGCATAAGGAACAGATGCTGGCAGACACAAGAGTACGGATGTCTCTGGATGATCTGTTCTCCCAGATTAAGGAGGGCGATCTGAAAGAACTGAACCTTGTTGTGAAGGCGGATGTGCAGGGTTCCGTGGAAGCGGTGAAACAGAGCCTGTTAAAGCTCAGCAACGAGGAAGTGGTGGTGAAGTGTATCCACGGCGGCGTAGGCGCGATCAACGAATCCGACGTCACGCTGGCTTCCGCCTCCAATGCGATTATCATCGGTTTCAATGTAAAACCGGATGCCCAGGCGAAGGCTACCGCGGAGCGTGAGAAAGTGGATGTAAGGCTCTACGATGTCATCTATAAGGCGATTGAGGATGTGGAGCGGGCGATGAAGGGTATGCTGGCGCCGATCTATGAGGAGAAAGTGACAGGCCATGCGGAGGTACGTCAGATATTCAGGGCGTCCGCAGTGGGCAATATCGCCGGTTCCTATGTGCTTGACGGCGAATTTAAGCGTGACAGCCTGATCCGCATCACCCGTGAGGGAGAGCAGATTTATGAAGGAAAACTTGCCTCTCTGAAGCGGTTTAAGGATGACGTGAAGGAAGTCAGGGCCGGCTTTGAGTGCGGCTTTGTGTTTGAGGGCTTTGACCAGATGCAGGAACTGGATATCGTGGAAGCGTATATGATGGTAGAGGTTCCGAGAGTATAATGCCGGCACGGCCGGAAAGAAGGGTGAGGGAAAATAAAAGTAAAGGAAAGATGCAAACAGAGTTCCTTCACCCTTTGCGTTTGCAGCCGGGAGGGGCGGGCGTACCTGTCTCTCCCGGCTTTGGTACGGATCATGAGAAAAAACAGTGTAAAAAATACCCGGATCAACGGGGAGGTGCAGAGAGTGCTGGCGGAGATCATCCGCAGCGATATCAAAGATCCGAGAATCCATCCGATGACATCCGTTGTGACGGTATCGGTGGCGCCGGATTTAAAGACATGCAAGGCTTATATCAGCGTGCTCGGAGATGAGAAGGCGGCGGAGGACACGCTGGCAGGTTTAAAGAGTGCCGGCGGTTATATCAGAAAAGAGCTGGCAAGGCAGATCAACCTGCGCAATACGCCGGAGATTACCTTTGTGATGGATCAGTCCATCGCTTACGGGGTGAATATGTCGAAGAAGATCGACGAAGTGATGAAGGATATGCCGGTGCGGGATGAAGAGGCATAAAGAGCTGTTAAATGAATAATATATTATACTGTGTGATATATGATATTACTTTGCCCCGGACTGAAAATTGGAGCACAATGTGAGCGAAAGGAGGAGAATATCATGAATATCAGAGAAATATGCAAGGGTGCGGACAGAATCGGCATCAGCGGACATATCAGGCCGGACGGGGACTGTGTGGGCTCGTGCCTGGGACTTTCCCTGTATTTGAAAAAGCTGTTTCCGAAGAAGGAAGTGAAGGTATTTCTGGAGGAGCCGGCACATATTTTTTCCTGTATCAAAGGATTTGACAATATTGTCATATTGGGGGAAGAGACATCGGCGGAGGCTCCCTTTGATGTGTTTTTTGCGATGGACAGCCGTATGGACAGGCTGGGAGCGGCGGAAGCGTTATTTAAGGAGGCAAAAAAAACCGTCAATATCGACCATCATATCAGCAATGCCAAAGGATGTGGGGACCATAATTATATTTTCCCCGAGGCAAGTTCTACCAGCGAACTGGTGTATGAGCTGGTGGAAGAGGAGATGCTGGATGCGGACATTGCCGCGGCACTGTATATCGGTATCGTGCATGATACGGGAGTGTTCCGGTATTCCTGTACCGCTCCGAAGACGCTGATGGCAGCGGCAAAGCTGATCGGCACGGGTATCGATTTCCCGAGACTGGTGGAGGAGACCTTTTTTGAGAAAACCTATGTGCAGAACCAGATTATGGGCAGGGCGCTGTTAGAGAGCATACTGATTATGGACGGCAGATGTGTTGTGAGCCATATTGACAAAAGGACCATGGATTTTTATCAGGTGACAAGCAAGGATATGGAAGGCATCGTGAGCCAGATCAAACTGACAAAGGGGACGGACTGTGCGGTTTTTATGTATGAGGTTAAGTCTCTGGAATATAAAGTGAGCCTGCGTACCACGGAAAAGGTGAATGCGGCAAGGGTGGCGGAGCTGTTCGGCGGCGGCGGCCATGCAAGGGCGGCAGGCTGTATGATGAACGGCACATTCCATGATGTGATCAACAATTTAACGGTACATATAGAAGAACAGTTGGAGGATGGGCGTGCTTAACGGAATACTGATCATCAGAAAGGAGCAGAACTTTACCTCCAATGATGTGGTGGCAAAGCTGCGGGGAATCTGCCGGCAGAAAAAGATCGGACATACCGGAACGCTTGATCCCAATGCTACCGGAGTGCTGCCGGTGTGCCTTGGCAATGCAACCAGGCTCTGCGACATGCTGACGGACCGCAGCAAGGAGTATATCGCGGAATTTACGTTGGGGCTTACAACGGACACCCAGGATATCTGGGGAAAGGTGCTGACGGACAGCGGTGATAAATGGCGGGAACTTTCACGGGAGACGATAGAGGAGGCAGTCCTTTCTTTTCTGGGAAAACAGATGCAGGTACCGCCCATGTATTCGGCGCTGAAAGTAAACGGAAAACGGCTTTATGAGCTGGCGCGCGCCGGTACCACGATAGAAAGGGCGGCACGGGAAATAGAAATAGAAGAGTTGGAACTGCTGCCGCCGGAGAGCTGCCCTGATACGGGAGAGAGCCGGGCGGCATGTTTTTTGGCGCTGCCGAAGATGCGGATGCGGGTGGTCTGTTCCAAGGGCACCTATATCCGTACCCTCTGTCAGGATATCGGGGATAAGCTGGGGTGCGGCGCCGTGATGAGCAGTCTTGTGCGCACAAGGGTTGGCAGCTTTTATCTCGAGGATGCCCGGACATTGTCGGAGGTGGAAGAAATCAGGGACAATGAAGGGATTGAAAAAATCCTTCTGCCGGTGGATCATTGTTTTTCGGCATATCCGGCTGTAAAAGCCGGGGAGGAAGCCCTGCGTTTTCTGAGAAACGGAAATGAACTGAAACTTTCGATGACGGAAGCGGAAGGCGGGTTTGAGGATATGCCGGATAAAACGCCCTGCCGGATTTATGATGAAGAGGGACAATTTTACGGCGTTTATGTGCTGCAGAAGGGAAGCGGAAGGCTGCGCCCTTTTAAGATGTTTCTGCCGGGATAAATAATGGGTCCGCTCCGGCATGGCGGACATAGGGCGGGATGGTATTTTATGGAAGGAGACGTCGGGATGCGGATCATTGAGAAAGAGACCTCGTTTCAACTGGATAAGGCGTCGGCGGTGGCAATCGGAAAGTTTGACGGTATTCACAGGGGGCATCAGAGCCTGCTGCGGCATGTGCTGGAACAAAAGGAAAAAGGATTAAGGGCGGTGGTTTTTACCTTTGATCCGTCTCCGGCGGTGCTTTTTTCCGGGAGGAGTCTGCCGGAGCTGACGACAAAAGAGGAGAAGAGAAAGCTTTTTGAAGAGCTTGGAATCGATGTACTGATCGAGTATCCGCTGGATTTTACGACTGCGGCGATGCCGGCGGCGGATTTTATCGGGAAGGTGCTGGCGGGACAGATAAAAACCGCTTATATCGCCGCGGGTACGGACCTTTCTTTCGGAAAAGAGGGAAAGGGCGATACGGCGCTGCTTCAGAAGTGCGCCGCTACATACGGCTACCGGACGGAAATCATCGAGAAAGTCACCTATGAGGGCAGAGAGATCAGTTCGAGTTATGTGCGGGAAGCGGTGAAGGCAGGGGATATGGAGACGGCGGCAAAGCTGATCGGAGAGGCGTACAGCGTCAGAGGCGTTGTGGCGCACGGGAAAAAACTGGGCAGAAGGCTCGGAATGCCCACGGTGAATCTGCTGCCGGAGAAGGAAAAGCTGCTGCCCCCCTTTGGCGTCTATTTCTCGGAAGTCGTGATAGAAGAAGATCCCGGGGAGCGGGTTTACAGAGGAACCACCAATATCGGCTGCAAACCGACGGTAAACAACGAAGAGCAGGTGGGGGTGGAGACCTATCTGTACGATTTCGCCCAGGAGATTTACGGAAAGGAGATCACGGTCAGACTGTTTTCCTTTCACAGGCCGGAGATGAAATTCGCCTCGGTGGAGGAGCTGAAGAAGCAGATGGCTGCGGATATTGCAAGGGGGAGATATTACGGCTTCGGGCATTAATACGGATTTTTGCGGCAATAACGGCAAAAGAGATTGCAATTATTGTTGAAAGATGTCGGTAAAACGGTTATAATGGACTGGTAAGCTCGTCGGATGTCCGGAAAAAGGCGGGAAACTGCCGAATATTCCGGGCGTTTGATGGGCAGCGGACGAAGGAGAGGGCTTCGCTGTTACAACAGGTATGGTAATACGATACGGTTACATGCCGGGCGCAGAGTGTCCGGCGGGGGGATAAAATATGGAAGCTGGCATTATACTATCGATGGCGGGAGGACTGGGACTTTTTCTGTACGGCATGCATGTTATGAGCGACAGTATTGAAAAGGTGGCGGGCGCCAAACTCAGAACCGTTCTGGAGATGTTCACCACGAACCGTTTTACCGGTATTTTAGTGGGTTTTATCTTTACGGCACTGATTCAGTCTTCTTCCGCCTGTACCGCTATGGTGGTCAGCTTTGTAAATGCAGGTCTGATGACGCTCTATCAGGCGGCAGGCGTGATCTTTGGTTCCAATATCGGAACTACGGTTACAGCTCTTCTGGTATCCTTTAAACTGGAAAAATTCGCGCCGGTGATCCTCCTTGTGGGGGTACTTCTGGTGATGTTCTCAAAGAAGCCGAAGGTATCAAAATTCGGGGAAGTAATCATCGGATTCGGCGTTTTGTTTATGGGGCTTTCGACAATGTCCGGCGCCATGGCGGGATTGAGGGAATCCCCCTTTATTATGAATATGTTCGCCTCCCTGACGAGTCCCGTTCTCGCCATTTTACTGGGGTTTGTGCTGACGGCGATTATCCAGAGTTCGTCCGTTACGGTCAGTATCATGGTACTGATGGCAAACCAGGGGCTTCTGGGACTGGATATGTGTATGTATATCACGCTGGGCTGTAATATCGGCGCCTGTACGACGGCGATTCTGGCGTCTCTGACCGGTAAGAAGGATGCGAAGCGGGCGGCGATGATCCATCTGCTGTTCAATGTGTTCGGTACGGTTATTATGTATGTGATCCTGCAGCTTGCGATGAACTGGGTTCTCGGGATGTTTGTCACGATGGCGGGCGATAATCCGGGACGTATCGTGGCGTATGCCCATATGTTCTTCAAGATTTTCCTTGTGATCGTGCTGACGCCGTTTATCGGCGGCATCGTAAAGCTGACTTATGTGATCATACCGGGAAGCGATCAGAAGGTTGGCTACAGAGACAGCTTCCAGTTAAAATATATCGGCAATAAGGTAGTGCTGAATCCGGCTACCGCGGTGATAGAGGTAATCAAGGAGATCGACCGTATGGCATCCCTTGCCAGTGAGAACTTAAACAGGGCGATGAATGCGCTGATCACGCTGGATGAGGAGGATATTCAGGAGGTTTACTCGGTGGAGGAAAATATCAATTTCCTGAATCACGCGATTACGGATTACCTGGTAAGGATCAACCAGACCACACTGCCCATCGAGGATGCCAAGATGATCGGCGGGCTCTTCCATGTGGTGAACGATATCGAGAGGATCGGTGATCATGCGGAGAATATCGCGGACAACGCCAAAAAGCGGAAGGAAGAGGATATCTCGATCAGCAGGGATGCACAGCGTGAGTTAGGCGAGATGCTGGATATGGTCAACACGATTATCCGTTATTCCGTAGATATGTTCGCGAAAGGTACGATAGAGCACCTGCAGGATATTATCCAGCTCGAGGATGCGGTGGATGAGAAAGAGCGTGAGTTGCAGCAGCACCATGTGGACCGTCTGACAAAGAACGAGTGTACGCCGGCGGCGGGGATGCTGTTTTCGGATATCGCTTCGGGGCTCGAGAGAGTTTCCGACCATGCGACCAACATTGCGTTCTCTATTTACGGCAGCGATAATGAAGATACTGAGGACTGAGGATTTTCCCGCCCTGCCGGACCGGTAAAACAGGGCGTATGAGAGTTAGAATAACATGACAGAAAACATGATGAAAAAATATCGGAAAGCGTTTCTATATTCCTGCGGAGTTTTTCTTGCCGCAGGAATGTTTTTACAGTCGGGTTTTACGGCGAAGGCGGATGACAAGGTGAAAAGGAGTGAAGTGATGCTGCCGCCGGTGGGTTTCGGAAGCGTGATGAACCCGGATAAGAGCGATGAGGAGATCCTGAAGGAAGCGGAGGGGATCGAGATGTTTGGGTATAAAAACCTGGGCATCGCCAATGTGGAAAATAACCTGAATATCCGGGCGGAAGCTGATGAGAGTTCCAAGCTTGTCGGCAAGATGCCGAAAGATACCGCCTGCGAGATCACAGGCCAGGAGGGAGAATGGTCCAAAGTCACTTCCGGCAAGGTGGAGGGCTATGTGAAAACCGAATTTCTTTTCACCGGTTCGGACGCCAGGATCAAGGCGTTGGATCTGATTTCAACATATGCGGTAGTACATGCGGATGCGCTCAGGGTGCGGCAGGAGCCGAGCACTGAGGCTTCCATTTATACCCAGGTGGCACAGGGGGAGATGCTGGAATATGTGCAGACACTGGATAACGGCTGGGTGGAGATTATGCTGGACGATGAGACGGTCTATGTGTCCGGGGAATATGTGGAACTGGAGGATAAACTGGAGACGGGAGTGACGTTGACGGAACTTCTCTATGGCGCCGGAGTTTCTGACGTTCGTGTCAGTATCTGTGAGTACGCAAAGCAGTTTATCGGAAACCGTTATGTGTACGGAGGGACCAGCCTGACGAAGGGAACCGACTGCTCCGGGTTTACGATGCGCGTGTATCAGCAGTTCGGGATCAGCATACCCCGCACTTCCCGCGCCCAGGCGAATGCGGGGACAAAAATAAACGCTTCGGATGCAAAGCCCGGGGATCTGTTTTTCTACGGAGGGAGAGGGGGCTATATCAACCATGTGGCGCTCTATATCGGCAGCGGGCAGGTGGTCCATGCCAGTTCTCCGAAATCCGGGATTAAGATCAGCAACTGTAATTACAGGACGCCGGTGAAGGTGGTCAGGATCATTAATTCCTGAGGGGGAGCATTTTATGCTCCTCCCGGCTGGGGTTGGCTGGTTTTACGCTGGCATTTCAGCGGACTGCGGTTTCGGGTTTGTATGATCCGACATCCTCTGCTTTATAAGCGTCGATCTGTTGGCGGAATGCTGTTTCTTCTACCGGTTCTCCGCCTATGAAACAGGTATCCCAATCTTGCTCGGCAAGGGTTTCCTGAATCCAGCTTCCGTGATTATAGCGGATACGATTCCAGCAATTGACAGAAGCACCGCCGGAAGATAGGTAGATGCCGTTTGTCCGGAGCACCTGAAAGCCTCTGCCCACGGTCTCCCATCCGTAAAATCCGTCATTTTCGCGGTGCAGTACCAGGACATTCCCCGTATATCCCCAGTACAATATTAATTCCCGTATGCCATCTTCATCTAAATCAAATACCTGCACTTCATAGATCATCATCTCTTCGATGCCGCCGTCCGCATAAGCTTTCATATACTGGCTTAAGTCTGTCACTTTTTCGCAGTCATATCTGTAAAATACGGTATTTCGTCCATTTTCGTCAACTGCACGTTCTTCCATTTTTTTATCATAGTCAAATCCGGCAAGTTCAAAAGAGGCATTTTCTTTTAAAACAGGGAAATAAAGCTGAAATCCCTCCCATTCTTCCTCGGTCATGCGGCTTTGGAATAAATTGTAATCCATCTGCGTTACTGCGACGGGGGCGTATGAGTCTGTCCCGGTTTCCGTTTTGTTTTCAGCCGCCGTATCTGATTTAGTCTGTGCATCTGCGGCGGGTATTTCCTGATTATCCTCTTCGCTCTTCTGATCAGGGTTCTGCGTTTCATATGTTTCCCCGTTTTTCGCAGGCACCGCGTGATCCGCGCATCCGGTAAGATGCGGGAGCATTGTGATCATACAGATATATGTCGATATTTTTATCAGGGTTGTGCTTTTCATGCTTATATGATCCTCTCGCTTAAGACAATATTCATTTTCTGTTATGAAATGACATCAACAGTATAGCTTGCCTGCGGTCCGCCTGTCAATTTGACAAAGGGAGTGGAATAGCTGCAAATTCCCCGTAACAGTTCAGCATATAAAAATGTGTGACGGGAAAATAGAATCCGCCCTTTCA
>OFGN01002227.1_pt1 | contig 10745 bp, 17 predicted proteins | sample 1521821 | NCBI WGS metagenome assembly OFGN01 (sample SAMEA3504094, study PRJEB24116) | mouse gut metagenome | biome: mouse gut; feature: mouse-associated habitat; material: faeces | place: Denmark | collected 2011
TCAACAACTCCGACTGCAAGATTCTTCTGGATCAGCGCAAGTATATGAACCGCTTCGACCAGATTCAGGAACTGCTCGGTCTGACCGACAAGGAGAAAAGCCAGATACTCAGCATCAACATGGCGAACAATCCCAACCGACTCTATAAGGAGGTGTGGATTGGTCTTGGTGGCACACAGTCCGCCGTCTATGCCACGGAGGTATCTACCGAGGAATACCTCTGCTACACCACCGAGGAGACGGAGAAGATTCAGGTTCTCAACAAAGCCGCCCAACTCGGAGGCAGCGTTGAGGCGGCAATAAAGATGCTCGCAAACGAGAGAAGGGAGGGTGCGACATGAAGATGAAGGTACCCAGATGCTTCCACCCGATACTCGGGGTACTGATAGGAGCAATACTTTTTCTCATTGGGATAGCCATTCTTTCTGTCGCGTTTGTGGCGGCATATAGGATGGTGGTATATGCCAAACCGTTTGTGGCGGAGACCCTTTCAAATATCGCTCATCATCTCGCCCAATGGCTGCCGTTATGAAAGTCCTCTATATTCTGTGGCTTATCCTTGCCGGCTTACTCGTCGGCATCCTTGCTCTAATCACTTTCCCTTTGCTCCTGCTTTATGTGGGCGTGAAGATAATCCGAGGTTTCGCCTCAAAACTCAACTGAAACCCAAAAGCGAATGAAACATCTCAAAACAATCATCGCAGTGGTGGCTATGGTTCTGCTCTTCGGAGCAAACCGAGCCTCTGCCCAGTGGACGGTAATCGACCCGTCGAACATCGCCCAAAGTATTGTAAACAACTCTAAATCACTCGTTCAGGAGTCAACGACGGCGACGAACATGGTGAAGAATTTTCAGGAAACCGTGAAAATTTACCAGCAGGCGAAGAAATATTACGATGCACTTCAGTCGGTCAACAACCTTGTCCGCGATGCCCGCAAGGTACAGCAGACAATTCTGATGCTCGGCAATATCTCAGGATATTACGTCAACAATTTCCAGAAGATGCTGACAGACCCGAACTTCACGAGTGCCGAACTCTCCGCCATCGCCTCCGGCTACACGAGGATTCTGGAGGAAGCCAACGGTGTGCTGACAGACCTGAAACAGGTGGTCAACATCACGACTCTCTCCATGACGGACAAAGACCGTATGGATGTGGTCGATGACTGCTACAAAGAGATGAAAAGGCTGAAGAACCTTACAGCCTACTACACGAACAAGAACATCTCCGTGTCCTACCTGCGGGCTAAGAAAAAGGCTGATACCCAGCGCGTCGTCAACCTATACGGCGACGGCTCTGAAAAATACTGGTAACACCTATGCTTTGCGCGATAGATTTTGACAACCTGCACACCGTCCTCCGCTCGCTATATGACGAGATGATGCCGCTGTGCAGCGACATGGCTGGAGTGGCACAGGCGATAGCCGGACTCGGCGCACTGTTCTATGTGGCGGTGCGTATCTGGAAATCGCTTGCCGCCGCCGAGCCGGTAGATGTTTTCCCTCTGTTGCGTCCCTTTGCCATCGGACTGTGCATCATGTTTTTCCCGACAATCGTGCTCGGCACCATCAATTCGGTGATGCAGCCGATTGTTCAGGGAACGGCGACGATGCTCGAAGGTCAGACTCTCGACATGCAGAAATACCGGGAGGAGAAAGACCGGCTGGAGTATGAGGCCATGATGAATGACCCATCGACAGCCTACCTCGTGGATGACGCGGAGTTTGACCGACAGATAGATGAGCTTGGAGTGACGGAAATCGGTACCGCTGCGGGGATGTATATCGAGCGTGGAATGTATAAAGTCAAGAAGGCAATCCAGAACTTCTTCCGGGAACTGCTGGAGATGCTATTTCAGGCGGCATCGCTGACCATCGACACGATAAGGACATTCTTCCTCATAGTTCTGGCGATACTCGGACCGATTGCCTTTGCCATATCGGTGTGGGACGGGTTCCAGTCAACCATGACGATGTGGATTCAGCGATATATACAGACCTATCTATGGCTACCGGTCGCGGATCTATTCTCGACGATATTGGCGAAGATACAGGTACTGATGCTCCAGAACGACATATCGGAGTTGACCAATAATCCCAATGTAAACCTCGATAGTTCAAATACTTGCTACACGATATTTATGATTATCGGTATCATCGGGTATTTCACAATCCCGACCGTGGCAGGCTGGATTATTCAGGCCGGCGGCGGTATGGGTGCCTACGGCAGACATATCAACTCCGTGGGTATGCAGGGCGGTTCAGCAATCGCAGGTGTTGCCGGGTCTGCGGCGGGTAACGTGGCAGGTCGTGTCGGAAAACTTCTGAAGTAATATGAAAATGGAATTCAAATCACTGAAAAACATCGAATCGTCGTTTCGGCAGATACGTCTTTTCGGAGTTGTCTTCGTGAGTCTTTGCGCTGTGGTGGCGGTCGCCGCCGTGGTGCTCTCTCTGAACTTCGCCGAAAAGCAGCGCGAGAAAATCTATGTCCTCGACAATGGCAAGTCCCTGATGCTTGCCTTGTCGCAGGACATGGAGCAGAACCGTCCGGCAGAAGCCCGAGAACATGTTCGCCGCTTCCATGAACTGTTCTTCACACTCTCTCCCGAAAAGTCCGCCATCGAACACAATGTCAGCCGTGCCCTGTTGCTCGCCGACAAGAGTGCCTACAACTACTATCGGGACTTCACGGAACAGGGATATTACAACCGCATTATCTCCGGCAACATTAATCAGGTGCTGAAGGTGGATAGCGTGGTGGTGAACTTCACCAATTATCCCTATGACGTAAGGACTTACGCCAAGCAGATGATTATCCGCCAGAGTAATGTCACAGAGAGGTCGCTGGTCAGCAGCTGCAAACTGAAGAACTCCGGACGATCCGACGACAATCCGAACGGATTCATCATCGAGAACTTTACCGTAATCGAAAACAAAGATATACTGACAATTAAGAAATGAACTTCAAAACTCTGAAAGAGAAAATAGGACTCCTTTATAATAAGGTGTCCAGCCGCAAAGAGAACGCGGTGGAGTATGTTCATCGCAAATGCGATGACATACCCCCGCAGAAGCGGTTCCGGGTCGTGGCTGTGGCTTTCGTCCTGTTTGCCCTTCTCGCCTTCTTTGTCTTCGGCAAGTCAATATATAACATCTACAACGGGGTGCATAGCAATCCCTACTTCGGCACCATAAAACAGATGCCGATGCCCGAAAAGGGCGACAAATCAACACCGGAAATTTTCTATGGATCTGAAGACGCTATGGAATAAACTCAGAAAACCCACTACCGAGGCGGAGCGAAAGATGCGGATGAAATATCTCGTGGCTTTCCCCGCGATGTTCCTTACCACCGGTATTATCCTGTGGCTGATTTTCGACAGCTTCGGCGACGGAGCCGCAACTCAGACGAGCGGTTTCAATCAGAATATGCCGGAGCCTGACGCAAAGGAGATTGTCAGCGACAAGCGTGATGCCTACGCAACACAAAAGGATACTATCAATGTGACGGCTGAAAGCATCCCGCTTGTGGATTCTGTTCCCAATGTGCGCGAAGAGACTCAACCCAATATGGTGGAGGCTTCAAATCTGGCATATCAGGAAATTCAGGCTTCGCTTGATGACTTTTTCATCCCGGAGAACACCGAGGCGATGCAGGTGGCGGAACTCCAAGCCCGTATCGACGAGCTGGAGGCGCAGAATCTTATGGCGCAACAGCAGGTCAAGCAGCCCAACGAGATGGAGCTGATGGAACAGTCTTACAAGCTCGCGGCGCAGTATCTCGGCACCGGAGGCGGACAGCAGGCGGTGATTGTCGATGAGCCGGAGAAGGAACGTAAGGTTATGCCCGTCAATCAGGTGAACCGCAATGTTGTGTCTTCTCTCAGCGCCTCAACCGATAATGCCCGCTCATTCTCTACCGCTGTCGGAACAAAGCGCACGAATTTCAAGAACACCATTTCAGCCTGTGTTGCTTCTGATCAGTCGATTACCGATGGGCAGAGCGTCAGGCTCCGCACGCTCGAACCTATGTGGATTGGCAATTCACTGTTGCCTAAGAACTCTACCGTGGTGGGAGCGGCGCGGTTGCAGGGTGAGCGACTTGAAATCAAGATCGAGTCTATCAAGGCTCTCGGCTGCATCATGGAGGTTGACCTATCGGTCTATGACTCCGACGGTCAGGAAGGGATCAATATCCCCAACTCTATGGAGAGCGATGCGCTCCATGAAATCGGTGCCAACATGGGCAGTACGATGGGCAGTTCCATCAACCTGACCACCAACGCCGGTGCGCAACTTGCCTCCGATGTTGGCAAGGGACTAATCAACGGTGTTTCTCAATATCTTAACAAGAAGTTGAGAACGCCCAAGATACATCTGAAATCCGGCTACAAAATCATGCTCAAGCAGAATGAGCAGTAAATCAACCATCCCCAACAACAACGAATGAAAACAATCACAAAATTCTTCGTTGCGGCAGTGGCACTCTTCGGAGTGGCCATTGCTGCCAACGCCAAATCGCCAAAAAACACCGATAACAACGTGTCGTCAAGTACGGAACATGACGTAGAGGTGTATGGTTCCAATTACACCGACGGCGACAAGTTCGACGGTCTGACCCGCAAAGTGGGATTTGACCGGATGATTCCGCCTCACGCACTGGAAGTATGTTTCGAGAAAACGACTCATATCATCTTCCCTTCGGAAGTGGTGTATGTGGACCTCGGCAACGAAAACCTCGTAGCAGGACTCGCCGACGGTGCAAAGAATGTGCTGCGTGTGAAGTCCGCCTTCAAGTCGTTCAAGCAGGAGACAAACCTCTCGGTAATCACCGATGATGGGAGCTATTATACCTTCAACGTAAAATTCGCCAAAGAGCCGTTGCTTCTAAGCATCGAGATGACAGACTTTCTCCATGACGGGGAATCCGTGAACCGACCCAACAATGCGCAGGAGATTTATCTGGAGAAACTGGGTCAGGAGTCGCCGGTGCTTGTCAAGCTGATTATGAAATCGATCTACAAGCAGAACAAGCGAGAAATCAAGCATATCGGCTCAAAGCGTTTCGGGGTGCAGTTTCTTCTGAAAAGTATCTATACCAACAACGGGCTTCTCTATTTCCACACGGAACTGAAGAACACCACCAACATCGCCTTCGACATCGACTATGTGAGTTTCAAGATTGTGGATAAGAAGGTAATCAAGCGAACCGCCATGCAAGAGCAGGTACTTGAACCGCTCCGTGCCCAGAACTATGTGACGGTGGTGCATGGCAAATCCTCGGAACGCACTGTCTTTGCCTTGGAGAAATTCACTATTCCCGATGACAAGCAACTCGTTATCGAGGTCGCCGAGAAAGAAGGCGGCCGCCATCAGTCCTTCGTGGTCGATAACGAGGACATCGTGAGAGCAAACGTAATCGACGAGTTATCCATCCAGTAAATCATAAGCCCATGAAGAAGATTCTTTCAATCTTCGCTGTGGCGGTGCTTTCCCTGTTCGCAGGGGAGGCATTCGCCCAGCGGAATCTCCCCGGAATGTCGGCGGTCGAGGTACACGCCAATATGGTAAACGGTTTCTATACCGGCAACTCCCGCAACTGCGGTTATAACCTCGGAGTGTTCTACTCTGTCATCAAGGGCAACAACGTCAATACATGGTCTTTCGGCGGCGAATATCTCCAGACCTATAAGCCCTACGGCGAGAAAGGTCGCATCCCCGTGGCTCAGTTTACAGGCGAGGTCGGCTATAATCTCCGTATCGTCAGCGATTACTCGCAGACATTCCTCCTCTACGGCGGTGTTTCGGCATTGGCTGGCTATGAGACCGTCAATTGGGGTGAGAGCATTCTACGCGACGGCTCGACCATTCAGGCAAAAGACGCCTTCATCTATGGCGGTGCGCTCAACTTGCAGGCGGAGTTCTATCTCTCCGATAAGATAGCCCTGACCGCCAATGTCAAAGGACGGTTCACTTTCGGGAGCGATGTTCAGATATACCATACAACCTATGGTGTCGGTGTCAAATTCATAATCGAATAGCCTATGAAATACACAAAGAATGAAATCAGGAATATACCGCTGACGGAGTTCATGGCGGCCCTCGGTGAAAAGCCGGTCAAGGCTTTCGAGGATATGAAACTATACTATGCGCCGCAGCGCGACGACCCTGAGCCTCTGCTGGTGATAGATACCAACACGAACCGATGGTATGACCACGCCACTGACGAGAGCGGTGACATAATCGACCTTGCCGTCCTGAAGATGAACCCCAATCTCTACACGGATCCACGGGACTTCATTCTGAAATACATGAACGAGTATGAGCAGGGCAAGGAACTTTCGGCAATGGCACGTCGCCCGCAGGAGCCGATGGTTATCAGCCTCGATATAAAGAAGGTGAAACTTACCGACTTTATGAAGGCTCTCGGTCAGGAACACCCCGTGGCAGCTGACGGCAATCTCAGGGTTTACAAAGCCCCTTACGATGACAAGCACGAGCCGACTATGGTGATTAACACGGAGACAAATCTCTGGCGTGATACCAAATCCGGAGCATACGGCGGAATTTATGACCTCGCGTATGAGATGACAGGGTCTGCCAATATGCGTGAACTGAACATGTATATCGCCGGAGAAATGTCGAATATCCGAAAGGTCAGTATCCGTGAGGAGCCGAAAGAACCTCCGAAAGATGATGATGTTGCCCGACCCAAACGGAAAATACGCCTATGAACATCGACGAGATTAAGAAAATCTCCCTTGTGGAGTTCCTGAACCAGTTGGGTTATCAACCGACCGGCCGCGACAGCAAAGGTCTATGGTTTTACGCCCCGTATCGCAGTGAGAGAAAACCGTCGTTCCATGTCAATCCACGCAAGAATGTTTGGTTTGACTTTGGGACGGGCGCGGGCGGCGACATCTTCTCGCTTGCCGGAGAAATGTCCGGTGAAACGGACTTTTTGAGGCAAGCCGATTACATCGCGGAGAAGATGCGCCTCCCGGTCGCCAAGCCCTATAAGCCAACGCCGTTTGTCGAGGAACCTACCTTCGAGAATGTGAAAGTGTCGCGGCTGACTTCTCCTGTGTTGCTGAAATACCTTGCCGATAGAGGTATTCCGAGAGACATCGCCCTGCAATATTGTGTGCAGGTAGATTATGAGCTACATGGAAAACAGTATTATGCCAGCGGCTTTAAGAACAATGCCAGCGGCTATGAGCTGCGAAATCCTTTCTTCAAAGGGTCGTATCCTCCGAAGCATATCACTCATATTGCCAACGGTCATGCACGATGCAATGTCTTCGAGGGGTTCATCGACTTCCTTTCGGCAGAACGCCTCGGTTTCAACAATCGCATGGATTCGATAGTTCTCAATTCCGTTGCCAATGTCGCTAAAGCCATCACTCCGTTGGCTGACTATACCGTAATCCAGTGCTATCTTGACAATGACACTGCCGGTCGTGCGGCTCTCGCCAGACTCCGGCGTGAGTTCGGCGATAAGGTCATGGACAAGTCGGCACTTTATCCAGACAACAAGGATCTGAACAACTACCTTATGTCGCTCTATCCGAAAAAATCTTCAAAACTCAAACTCTGAAAAACGTGAAAACAATTCTCAACAAACTTGGCGGAATCCGCCTTACCACCGGCCGTTTCTTCGGCTTCTGGATTGCACTCTTTGCAATCGTCTTCGCAATGACCTCCTGCTCGGATGACCTCGATGTCCAGCAGTCCTATCCGTTCACTGTCGATGTGATGCCCTACGGCGACAAGATTGTCAAGGGGCAGACCGTTGAACTGCGCTTCGAGATCAAGCCGGAGGGCAACTATTCCAACACCCTCTACACCATCCGCTATTTCCAGTATGACGGTCAGGGAACCCTCAAACTTGTCGATGGTCCCGTTCTAGTCAACAACGACCGCGTGCTTTTGGAGAGCAAGACCTTCCGGCTCAACTACACCGCTCGCACCTCGGAGGCCCACAAGTTCCTCATCGTGATTGAGGACAACTTCGGCTCGACACCGTGGGAGCAGACCTTCGAGTTCAACGGCAAGAGTGGCGATGACGGCGGCGAGACTCCCGGAATCATCGGACCGATTGTAGGACCTGTAACCCCGATTATCCGATGAGAAAGCTTCTGATATTCCTCATGGCGATAGTGGCCGTCACGGTCACTTCACCGGCTTTCGCCGCAAAGCGAAGTATCATGGAACTGCCACTCTTTGAACGGGCAGTTCTGATAATCAAGAAATTCGAGACGCTACACAAACCGAAGCACTGGCCCTATGTCGGCTACGGACATCAGGTCCAACCGGGCGAGCCATATCGCCGAGGAGTCCAGCTCACTGAGGCACAGGCCGATGCTTTGCTCCGCAAAGACCTCGCCAAGTTCTGCGCCATGTATTCCAGATACGGCAAGGACTCCGTTCTTCTCGGCGCACTCGCCTACAATTGCGGCCCCGGCGTCGTCAACAAATCCACCGTCCTGAAGAAACTCAAAGCCGGCAACCGCGACATCTTCAAATCCTACGTTTCCCATTGCCGCTACAAAGGCAAGAAACATAAAGGCTTATACACTCGTCGCTTGACCGAGTTCGCCGCCCTTTTTATTCCATAAATAATTAACATAGTCCCATTCTCAGTTATAAGAATGGGACTATGTTTTATTGATCAGGTCTTAGATAATCTGGAAGAGTTTCAAGAAGTGCTTCCAACGAATATTGGTTATCGCCATTCTTGTGGATCTTTTCATCGGCAGCTTTAATTGCTTCTGCAAAAGTCAAAGGAGCAGTTTCGCTCAATTTAGTCCATTGATCAAGTAATAAATCTCTTTGTCGTTCAGCACCTTCATATGAACAGGTTCCGTTAATCAGACTGGTTAGCAATGAACCATAGTCTATATAAATGCGCCATACTTTTGCTCCCATTTCGATATTTTGCGGAATCTTACTTACGTAATTCAAATTTTGATTACATGCGAGTGAAATAGAACCGATGCCACTAATGGCTGCTGCGACAAATGATGTCCATGCATTGGGATTTCCGATTAGTTGGGCTACTCCTCCGGATGCTGCGAACAATGTTGAGAATCCAGTGAGAATAATAGCCCCAATATTTAGATAGTTATTTCGAGAATGGTATTTTTCAGCCTGTGACAACTGAATCTTATATGTCCATTCAGCTCTGTGCCTTAGTTCAGTTATTTGATAGAACAGTGTTAATGTCTTTGCATCCATGATTTTAATTCATCTATTTCCCAACCATGTTTCTCTCCTTCCCAAGGCTCCTTGTTGAATCGCTCCATATAAGACAGCCAGAAAAAGTGCGAGGTTAGGAGATTAAAAAATTGGGGTAAAGAAATACCATAAGGATATCTTTCTTCAAATTTATCGGGTCGAATAAGACATTGTCCTCCATTTTCATAGTTATGTAGATCAATTAATGGCCTATTTAACATTTTCGCCATTTGTTTTATTCGGCCTGCGTCATCGTACACATGAGGGAGACCGCCATATAACTTAGGCGTAAGATCTATCGATAGGACATAACGGTCGATTATCCTTTCTCCTTTAAACGTTGCGTCAAATTCAAATACACCGTAGATTAACTTATGGGATGGGAAATAGTGTAGCCAAGGATAATTATTTCTCAGCCACGTTATTTCCCTTTCTGTGAGTAGGGGTGGAAGCAAATCTTTGATTAATTCCATCCCCAAGGTTTTGCAGGATTAACTATCGGTGTAGGTTTTGACTTCACTACTTCGTCCTTTTCAGCAAGAGGGAAATATGAGCCAAACACCTTTCTCCATTCCTGAGAGGCGGCTATATTTTTCCCTTCAGCGGCGAGCTCAATAGCCTTTACAACCCTTGTTTTTGCGGTCGCAATGTGATTCTTCTGACTGTTCAAGTGGGCCGGTGTGTTATTTTCAAGGAATATAAGAAAACCCTCAACGAGTTTGTCGTATTGAACAGACGAGACTTCGTTGTCATATACTACATCAAGATATCGAATGACATCTTCGACTATGCAATAGGACTTATAGCTGAGTGTAGCTGTCTCCTTCACCCATTTCTTCATCATCTGGACAAGACTTCTTGTTTTGCCGTCAGTGTCCTTATTTGATTCACTGAAGCTATTGACTTGCGAACGTGGATCAAATACTTCCCAAGTACCACCATTTTCAGTGTTAGGAATAAGGAATGTCCCATCTTCCTGTTCCAAAGCTGGCAACAGCTCGACATTATGATGGTTATCCGAGAATTGGACCAAAACGACCTTGCCCCACACTTTAATAGTTTCGGTTGTTTTATATCTGTCCTTTAGTGTGTGTCTAATCTTCTGTAATAATCCGGCCGGATTGTCTTTGTATTGTTCATAGGTATCGTCATCTATTTTGAAGAGGACATCGACATCCTGAGTTTCACACATAGGTGCAATGTGCGTCTTGGTTTTATATGACCCGAAAAGATATTTCGCATCATCTGTATATGTCCCACCATAAAATACTGGATAAAGCGTCTTACATACGCCCGTGTACTTCGTTTGCGCATCCTCCCGCTGATTGGTTGTCAACTGAAGATTGCCAAGAAATGTACTGAAAAGTTTAATAATTGTATCGTTCATAAATATGCCGTGTCCTTTCACGGAGTTTAAATTTTATCAATATCATTTAACAAAAGCCATGCCAAAGTCTCTTGCCTGCCAATAAGGCATGGCAAGGGACTTATGTTATGACAAATG
>OFGN01002232.1_pt1 | contig 10722 bp, 8 predicted proteins | sample 1521821 | NCBI WGS metagenome assembly OFGN01 (sample SAMEA3504094, study PRJEB24116) | mouse gut metagenome | biome: mouse gut; feature: mouse-associated habitat; material: faeces | place: Denmark | collected 2011
AGGACATCGAGCCATATATGGATTCGGAGTTTGAGAACAATATCCTCTTGACGCAGACGGAGCGGCTGATGATGTCAGGCAGGCCGAAACAGCCAAAGTACGCAAGGAATAAAAATATCCTTGTTATTGGCGGCTCCGGTTCCGGCAAGACGAGGTTTTTTGTAAAACCAAGTGCGCCCGTAAGGGCGGCATAAATCCTACCTTGAGCAAGTAGTAGGTAAAAGTATCATGTGGCATATGCCACAAACCTATCATTCCCCGTCTAACCCCAAAAGGGAAACCGGAGGGCAACCATAGCATGACGGAGGACACGGGGCGCTGAAACCTCAGAGGCGTCAGCGTGACGGAATGAAAATCCATGTATGAGGGTGGAAGCTAAACTGCTTGAATGACAGCCTGAAATCGGGAAAAAGACGTACTCCTGGCGTAGAGAGGTTGTACTCGCCAGTGTTCCTGACATCCGCATTGTTTGGCTATGCGGATGCTGATACTCGGAACAGGTTCAGCCACGGGAGAGTGGAAAAAGGCGAACGTCACACACTTACCGAAAACATGGAACGCTCATTTATGCCGTACTAAACGGGGATTGCCTAAAGTGGAATGCCATAAGGCTATGAAAACGCTGAAATGCGGGATTCTGAATATCCACCACGGCAACAGAGTTCCCATAGTAGTCCGGGGACGGGAAAGCCGTCTACATGGCGAAGGGGAACAGTGAATCAATTTCAAAACAGAAAGGATGGTGTGCGAGACACTATGAGAAATCCGATTCATGTCTTGAAAAGCCTTGAAGAAAAGGCAAGTGTAAGAAACTACAAATATGAAAGGTTGTACCGTAACCTGTACAATCCAGAATTCTATCTCCTTGCCTATGCAAACATTGCAAAATCGCAGGGGAGCATGACGCAGGGGGCAGACGGGCAGACACTGGATAATATGAGCCTGCCCAGAATCAACCGGATAATCGAATCAATACGAAACAGGACATACCAGCCAAAGCCTGCAAAAAGAAAATATATCCCTAAGAAAAACGGGAAAATGCGTCCGCTTGGAATCACTTCTACGGATGACAAGCTGGTGCAGGAAGTGGTGAGGATGATTCTTGAAGCAATCTATGAGCCGACATTCAGCGACTATTCGCATGGTTTCAGACCAAAACGGAGCTGTCATACGGCGCTTTTGCAGGTGAAAAGAATGTTCACCGGGGTCACATGGGTTGTGGAAGGTGACATCCATGCGTGCTTTGACAATTTTGACCACCATGTATTAGTGGAACTATTGCGGAAAAGGATAGCGGACGAGGCGTTCATCAGCCTTATCTGGAAATTCCTGAAAGCCGGGTATATGGAACAGTGGGAATACAACTGTACCTACTCCGGCGTGCCGCAGGGCAGCGGCATCAGTCCAATCTGCGCCAATATTTACCTTAGCGAACTGGATGAATTTATGCAGGAATACAAAGAAAAGTATGACTGTGAGCCGGAACGCAGAAAGACAACGAAGGAATACGAACGTGCGTCCAGAAGGTACAAAAAGGCACGGAAAGCATTGGCAGACGCTGAAAAGTCAACTCCTGAACTGATAAGGGAATTTAAAGATTCCAGAATGGAGAAGATGAACCAGCATTATTACAATCCGTTTGAGGAAGGGTACAAGAAAATCCAGTACAACCGTTACGCTGATGATTTTGTAATCGGTGTGATTGGTTCAAAAAGGGATGCAGAAAAAATCAAAGAGGATGTGAGAATCTTCCTGAAAGAGAGGCTGCACCTTGAAATGTCCGAAGAAAAGACGGAAATCACCCATGCCAGCAAGCCGGTGAGGTACTTGGGATATGACTTCAAAGTGATGCGCTCTAAAAGCATGAAGCGGTGTAAAAACGGCGACATGAAACGTGTGTGGAACGGAAAAGTATTCCTGTATGTGCCTAAAGAAAAATGGATTAAAAAGGCTATGGAGCGTGGGGCGATACAAGTCAAACGCAACAAAGGCACAGGCAAAGAAACGTGGAGACCAATGCCGAGGAAAGACCTGATGAACCGGAATGATGCTGATATTGCATCAACATTCAATTCGGAAATCCGAGGGTTATATAATTTCTACCGCATTGCGGAAAATGTCGGCGTACTGCACAAGTATTACTACATGGTGCGTTATAGTATGCTGAAAACCCTGGCGGGAAAACACAGGACAAAAGTCAGTGCCATTAAAAAGCGTTTCATGGTAGACAAAGTGCTAAGAATCCCCTATGACACAACAAAAGGGAGGAAATACTGTGAGTTTTACCATGATGGATTTAAGAAGCACAGCGACGGCTATGACAATGTGTCGGATGTTATGCCGAACTATAAGAAATACGACAGCAGGCATACGATAATCAACCGAATCAAAGCCGGAAAATGCGAAATATGTGGGGAGCAGGCAGAGTATTTATGTATGCACCATGTAAGGACGCTGAAATCGCTGAAGGGCAGGGATATATTTGAAAAGAAAATGTTGGAGATGCGGAGAAAATCTCTTGCACTCTGTCCTGACTGCTTTGAACTCTTACACGAAACCAGAGAATCAAGGTGATTCATGGAAAGCCGGATACGCTGAGAGGTGTACGTCCGGTTTGGGAGGCGGCTCCCTGAAACCTACTGATGAAAGTCAGCAAGGCGCAGGGTGCCTACCTCATACCTGATGCAGCTCCATAGCTCATATGTGGTTACTGACCCAAAAGGTACAATCCTGATCGAATGTGGAAAGCTGCTCCAACGGGGCGCGCCCAGGCTGGATAAGGACGGAAAGCCCATGAAGGACAAGAACGGCAAAACCATCTATGAACCGTACCGGATCAAGGTGCTGAATACCATCAACTTCAAAAAATCCATGAAATACAATCCTTTCGCCTATATCCACAGCGAAAAGGACATTTTGAAGCTGGTGACAACCTTAATCGCCAATACCAAGGGCGAGGGGAAAGCCGGTGACGATTTCTGGGTCAGTGCGACACGTTCGCATACAAACACTATTCCATAAAGAACAGAACTTTGTGGGCGTTAAGACCGAGTAGTGCTAAAAATGCGGGGCTTTTGAGATAATCAAAAGCAACAACTGATACTGCGATAGGTGGAATGAAGGGGTAACGCCCTGAAACGCCTACCCTAAAGCTACGGCTGGCGTTGGCTGGAAACGGCCAGGGTCAGAAGCCCGTTAAAGGCGGCTAACTGCGTTCGCTCTGCGCGTGGTAAACTATGGAAACAGCGGCAGGTGCAAAGCAAGCCAGAGGTGGCTGTGAGCGTTAGGCCGGGGGTCTATAAAATGCCTATGGCGAGAATGTCCGAAAGGGCAGGCCAATCTGCGATAGTACGGGTCTAAAAGAAGAGTGGGGCTAATCCCCCTATCCCGTAAGGGAGCCAGTGTGGAAGAGTAAAAATTTGTCCCTATGAAACTCCATGCGCCGTTACAGGCGGCGGCAAGCTGGCAGGTCCATAGTAGAAACCTAAGGGCATCTGAACAGATAGCAGTATCGGAACGTGGTGAAAGCCTATCGCGTATATCATGGGCCAACATGGTATATAGACTGTCGAATCATATAAGCAGTCGAAGCGGTGGGTAAAGTAGTGGCGATAGCGATGATGTTCCCTGTAATGGGGAACGGAGTGACAGCCACGAGTCAACAGCAAGGCAAAACACTAATCACAAGTGAGCAGTAGGATTTCGGGTACGACCAAAAGGTCAATCTTCCCTCAAAGGAGTTGATGCCTATATGGTTACCGGGAACAAGAAACCAAAGCAGTCCAAGAAACCGAAAAAAGTAAATAATTTGCGCAATGCCGAGTATTACGATATGCAGGAAACTTTTGATGGGCTATATGCAAAAGCTGCAAAAGGCGAGGCATTTGACAGTCTGATGGGTTGGATATTCAGTAAAGACAACATCTTACTTGCCTATCGGAACATCAAGGGAAACGGCGGAAGCGTGACACCTGGCACAGATGGGCTGACCATCCGAGCTGTCGAAAAGTGTACCCCGGAAATGTTAGTCCAAAAGGTTCTCAACATTACCAAGAATTACAGCCCACGGGCTGTACGGAGAAAAGAGATTCCAAAGCAAAGTGACCCAAGCAAGACCCGTCCGCTGGGTATTCCATGTATCTGGGACAGGTTGATACAGCAATGTATTCTCCAGGTTCTGGAGCCAATCTGTGAGACAAAATTCAGCGAGAATAGCTACGGGTTCCGGCCCAACCGAGACTGTGAACAAGCCATAGCCGCGTCCTACCGGCATATGCAGCAATCTCATTTGCACTATGTTGTCGAGTTTGACATCAAGAGATTTTTTGATAACGTAGACCACTCGAAACTGATTAAGCAGATGTGGGCGCTGGGAATCCGGGACAAACAACTGATTTACATTGTCAAGCGCATATTAAAAGCCCCTATCCAGTTAGAGAACGGCACAACGGTGGCCCCCGTTAAGGGTACGCCTCAGGGCGGTATTATCTCGCCTCTGTTGGCAAATATCGTGCTGAACGAACTGGATTGGTGGGTAGAAAGCCAATGGGCAGACAACCCGGTGGCTGTGGCGCGGGGCAGAAACAGGCAGTTAGGCGGCAACACCGTATTCGACAAAAGCCATGGATACCGCGCTATGCGTACAACCCGCTTGAAAGAAATGCACATTGTTCGATATGCTGATGATTTTCGTATATTCTGTCAGAATAAGGACAGCGCAGAGCGGACGCTGATTGCGGTTACCAAATGGCTGAAAGAACGGCTGAGGCTGGACGTATCCCCGGAAAAGACACGGGTGGTAAATCTCAATAAGCATTACTCCGAGTTTCTTGGTATCAAAATGAGGCTCACGAAGAAAAAGAACAAGCTGGTGGTTCAATCGCGCGTTAGCGAAAAAGCCGTCAAGAGGATTAAAACCGAGGCCAAACAGAAAATCAAGAATATAGCCCGTCCGCCAAAGGGCATGACGGAGGCAAGAGCAATTTTGAATTATAATGCTTTCGTCATGGGTGAACACAATTACTACCAGATGGCAACAGGGGTCAGTCTTGATTTTCGTGACATAGGCTACGAGGTCACCCGGACTATGAAGCGTCTGGGCGACAGGCTGAAAAAGGAGCCGAAAGATAATATTGGTGGTGCTGTCGTAGACCGCTATAGCTCCTCTAAATTGATGCGTTACATCAAAAATCTTCCTGTTGCTCCCATCAGCTATGTTCGTACTAAGGCCCCTATGTGCAAGAAAAGGTCTATTCAGAAATACACGCCGGAAGGCAGAGCGGAAATCCATGAAAACCTTGGTTTTGATACCAAGATGCTCAGGGCACTTTTGCGGCAGGAAGTCCACGAGCAAAGTGCCGCGTATGCGGATAACCGTCTATCGCTCTTTTGTGCGCAATATGGAAAGTGTGCGGTTACTGGTCAAGTGTTTGAATCTTTGGGAGATATTCATTGCCACCATAAGTTACCGAAGAACAGGGGTGGCAGGGATAACTACCAAAATCTGATTATTGTCCGGGAAAGCGTACATATTTTAATCCACGCTACATCTGAATCGACCATAGTAAAACATCTATCTGAATTGAGCCTCAACAAACGCCAACTTGCAAAACTCAATAAACTCCGCAAAGAAGCGGGAAATCCGCCTGTTTCTGCCTAATCGGTTTCGGCAGAAACAGGGGCAGACCACTTAAAAAAATGTTCATGGTAATAACTTGTGATAACGTGTGCGAATTGTTGTTGATGGAGCGCCGTGTGACGGGAAAGCCGTCATGCACGGTGCGGGGTGGGGGAAAAGCCGGAAACGTTGGAAACAGTAGGCTTACCTATCACCATAATAGAAGGACAGGGACAGGAAAAGGCAGACGCTTTGAAGGGAGCGGCTGCCTTTTTTGGGGTTGTTGACAAACTTGTAATTGTCAATGCGGGGGTTATTTTTTTCTATTGAAATTAGGTATCACTTGAATAATCAACGCTATGGCACACCCAATCATGGCTCCAGCTATCATGATAAAACAACACTCATCTATACGAAATCTATTTGCTGTAAAAGACCAAATGCCAGCTATGGTTCCAAATATTGCTGCAAATCCTAAGTATAGAGAATATATTGTTTTTTTATTAGTCATATAAACAGGCTCTATACCTTTGAGAATATAGTCTGTTGTGACCTCAAAAAGTTCGCTCATACTAATAATCTTTTCTATATCAGGTGTGCTTTGTTCACTTTCCCATTTTGAAACTGCTTGTCTTGACACTCCAACTTTATCCGCAAGTTCTTCTTGAGAAAGCCCTTTAGTTTTTCTCAAATATTGTATTCTGTCTGCCATATTCATAGTCAGGACTCCTTTCTGTTTGGTACAATTATAGTAAAACTACTGGTTGCATAACCACCATTTAAGAATGGAAATTTGTCAACTGGGAGTTGCAACTGTGTTTTTATCAAATTCCGATTTCCCAGCATGTCAAACTGGAATTTATTTAACTAAATATCAAATAAAGGTTTCTAAACATGATTAATTCCATTAATGCAACAGTTATTAGGAAAATCCTATTCTAAATTTTTGGCATAATACAATACCAACTCGCCATCTTCTACTTCGGATGTTACAAATTCATTATATCCCCAATGTAGATAAATTGCGAGATTTCTTGTTTCCTTTGCATCGACACCTATAGTCAAGCATTTATAGCCATTTTGAGTAGCATAATCTTCCATTAATTTTACGAGCGTTGAAATATATCCCTTACCTTCGTGTTTTTTCCGAATGCGGAGAGCATTGATGTTAGCTATGGTAGAATTGTCAGCAAGATTAGTTCTGCCATTAATTGCACTGCATTCTGATGAGAATAGTAATGTTCCTTCTCCAACTGGAATGCTGTCTACAATAACAGTGAAAGTCACTGCTTCGCCAGTTTTGTTGTAATTAATATATGTGTCTTTCCATTTAATCCAACGGGGGTCATTGGGATTAATGGCAATATTATATTCCCATAGACAATTGAGGTCTTCAAGAGTTGCTTTGCGGTATTCATTCATTGTTTAGATTCCTTTCAAATTTCAGTTTGCAATTCTGAGTAAAACACAGCTTCACGTCGCTGATAATATTCGCTTGTAATAATAAAAATCTTTAGGCTGTTCAGCAACATCTTTCCTAACATTATAAAAAGTCTTACAGTACATAAAACCGAATTTTTCCGCAATATGCTGGCTTCGCTTATCGTCCGTAAGGCAAAGATAGGAGAGTGTATCTGTAATCTCGCCCGCATTTTGAATCACACATTCCAGTGCTTCCGACATCAACCCTTTATTTCGATATGGCTCAAGCAACCTAATCCCAACATTTCTTGTATTTGGGTCATTGTCCGCATCTTCGTTCAGTCCTATTGTACCAATTATGGTTCCGTTCTCTTTCAAAACAACAGCATAGTTGTTTTTTGCAGACAGCAAATATTGTATTGTGCTTATATCAAAAACCTCGCAGCCAATATCGTCTACAGTCCAATCACGCAGAATGAGTCTGCTCGTTTCAAGTGTTCTCACTTTATCCCTCCGATGATAAATAAACCTGAATCAATCATAATGTAATAGTTATTTGTACATGCGTGAATCAGATATATTACAAGCGAAAACTTCGATTTGCTATTGCGTTCAGTTTAGCACATTTATAGAACATCTACAAGATTCCGTGTATGAAAAAGCAAAAAGAATGAATTCTTCACTTGACAATGTGGCAAAGAACTGATGTCAACCGATGAATTGGCGGTGATGGACGGCGGCAAGTGCATCTTGCAGGTGCAGGGCGTAAGGCCGTTTTTCAGCGACAAATTTGACATTACCAAACATCCGCAATATAAATACCTGCTGGATTCCAGCAAGAAGAACGCTTTTGATATTGCAAAATATCTGAGCCGGAGATTGACCGTCCGACCGGACGACGTTTTTGAAAGCTGTGAACTCGAAGCGCCGCCCGCGTCTGATGCACCCGCCGATTGACTTTTCAACCGGCGGGCTTTTTTTGTCCCTATCCAACCAATCACAACAAATTTAAGGAGGAAAATGTATGGAATTTTTTACGAGCGCAATCGACACTTTGAAGGTACTGGTTATCGCGCTGGGCGCTGGCCTTGGCGTGTGGGGCGTTATCAACCTGCTGGAAGGTTACGGCAACGACAACCGTGCGACACGTTCGTAAGTGAAAAGCTTACGCACAAAGTCGAAGGGCAATTGTAGCCCGAAACTTTGGAGAACTGATATTCCGATGGGTGAAATGAGGGGGTAACGTCCCGAAGCGCCACCCTAATACTCCGAATGGCGGGGAGCATGCAACGGCTCTCTCCAAAAGTTTATAGAGCTCGGTGAAGTCGGCAGAGAGCAACCGTAAGACTGGTTTTCAGACCAGACACGAAAGCTGTCCAGAGGTGGATGGTGTTGCCTATATGCCGGGGGTCGGATATCCATGGTGAGAATGTATGAAAATACTGACGAAATTCTGAATGTACGAGTCTAAACGTTGATGCTGTCGAAAGGCAGTACACCTTTCATGGTGGTATCTGTGGGCGAGTAAAATTGGTTGTTATGAAAGTCCATGCATCGTTACAGGCGGTGCGGTTATGCATGACCAGATACAGGCTTAGAGGAAGAACCTAAAGATATCCAATGATAGGAATATCGGAACGTGGAAAGCTGGGAACACGGAGGCGGTTGCAAGCCAGTGATGTGGTGGATGGGAATACCTTCGCGAGAGGGCAATAACCATTCTTTATTCCAGTGAGAGCAGTGGCACAGTACCTGTGAAGCCGTGAATAAGTAAGCGGTGGAGGGATAGCCACAAGTCGAATTCAGCAATGAAAATAAAAACACAACAAACACAGCTTCGAGTATGACAAAGAAAATCCAAACCGAAGGGAGAGGATGCCTGTGTTGACTTCGGGGCAGCAAGAAAGGAAAAGTAAACAGAGAAAAATCCGCAACTCAGAGTATTACGACATGGAAGGTACTTTTGACAGGCTGTATGCAGAAAGTAAGAAAGATAAAACCTTCAACCATCTGATGGAAATCATCGAGAGTGAAGAAAATATCAAGCTTGCATACAGAACGATAAAGAAGAATACAGGAAGTGATACTTCGGGAGTGGATAAAAGGACGATAGCCGACCTTGCAAAGTTAAGCGAGGAAGAATACGTCCGTCTCATACGGAAACAATTCAGTAATTACCATCCACGACCCGTAAGGCGAGTGGAGATACCAAAGCCCAATGGAAAGACCAGACCTCTGGGAATTCCAACTATCGTAGATCGGATCGTACAGCAATGTATTTTGCAGGTCATGGAGCCGATATGTGAAGCAAAATTCAGTGAGAACTCCAACGGGTTCCGCCCGAACCGTTCCGCTGAGACTGCTATTGCGCAATGCATGAGACTGATACAGGTACAGCATCTGTACCATGTGGTTGACCTCGATATTAAAGGCTTCTTTGATAATATCAACCATACAAAGCTGATTCGTCAGATATGGGCATTGGGAATCCGGGACAAAAAGCTGTTATGCATTATAAAAGAGATGCTGAAAGCACCTGTTATTCTGCCAAATGGGAAGAAAACATATCCCGCACGGGGTACCCCGCAAGGCGGTATTTTGTCGCCATTGCTTGCAAACATCGTATTGAATGAACTGGATTGGTGGATTGCCTCACAATGGGAGGAGATGCCAACAAAAACAAAATTCAAAACGAGGAGCAATGCGCAGGGAACAGAGATTAAGAGCCACGCTTACAGGGCTCTGCGCCGGAGCAGATTAAAAGAGATGCATGCAGTTCGGTACGCAGATGATTTTAAAATTTTCTGCGCAACACATGAGGATGCTGTCAGAGCATACAAGGCAACAGAGTTATGGCTAAAGGACAGGCTGGGGCTGGAAATCAGCCCTGACAAATCCAAAGTAGTAAATCTCAAAAGACAGTATTCTGATTTTCTCGGGTTCAAGCTGAAAGTCCGTAAAAAGGGTAAGAAATATGTGGTTCGGTCTCATATGAGCGATAAAGCATACAAAAAGGCTCATGAAAAAGTCTCGGAAGAAGTAAAGAAACTGGCTCATTCGTCAGATGATAATGCTCAGTTCATGCAGCTTCAGAAATACAACTCTGTAGTTGCCGGACTTCATGAATACTATTGTATTTCTACAGAAGTATCTCATGACTTCAGCAGACTTGCCTTCAGTATCAACAAACAGCTCAGAAACAGACTGAAAGGCGACTTATCTAAAAAGGGACAGCTCAGAAATGGGTTCATTAAAGAAAAGTATGGAGCAAGCAGACAGATGAGGTTCCTTCATGGACGTCCGGTGGTTCCACTGGGATATGTCCAGTCAAAGAATGCCCAGCATAAAAGGAAATCCATCAATAAATATACGGTCAAAGGTCGGGAACAGATTCATAAGAATCTTGCAATCGACACAGCGACAATGTTATGGCTGATGAGAAATCCTGTAAAGGGCAGAACCATTGAATATGCGGATAACCGTATTTCTTTGTATGCGGCACAGTATGGTAAATGTGCAGTGACAGGAATGCCGATGGATTCCCACGATATTCACTGCCACCATAAAGTGCCGGTTAGCAATGGCGGTTCGGATGAATACGCAAATCTTATTCTTGTCAGCAAAGCGGTTCATATCCTTATCCATGCTTCTTCAGAACCTACGATTGAGAAGTACCTGAAATC
>OFGN01002233.1_pt1 | contig 10711 bp, 11 predicted proteins | sample 1521821 | NCBI WGS metagenome assembly OFGN01 (sample SAMEA3504094, study PRJEB24116) | mouse gut metagenome | biome: mouse gut; feature: mouse-associated habitat; material: faeces | place: Denmark | collected 2011
GAGGCCGCCGCCGATAAGGGCGCCGGTGGTACCGCTCCCCCCGGCCAGCGCGCTGATGCCCGCGCCGAGAAGCGCGCCGCCCGCCGTGCCGCTGAGCGCGCCCTGCTGAGTTTTATTCATGTTGGTGCAGCCTACGGCCCCGAAAACCAGCGTGCCAATCAAAAGCATGGCTGAAAGTCGTTTCATACTGCTTCTCCTTTGCCCCATTCAGGCAAAACATGGCGAACCTGTCGCCGGACAGACGTTACTTGTTGGCGGGAACGATGAATTGGGTCCAGAGCACTTCAAAGACGTCGCGATTGGCATCAGCGGGATGCGTTGCGTACCAGGCGTCGAGCTCTTTCTGGATTTTCGTCCAGTTAGTATTGCCGAAAGCCTTGATCCAGCCGGAAACGAAAGGAGAAGGCTCAACGCCGCGTTTCTGCGCGATGACCTGCTCAACGGCGATGACGTTGGACGCCCCGTAGAGGAAGGCAAGCTTCTCGTTCAACGTGGATTGCATCCAGTGACGCCCGGTCAGGTCCGGGACCGACGTCTGAGCCGCCACAGCGGGCAGGGCCAAACCGCACACCAGCACCATCGCCACCAACAATTTGTACAGACGAGCCATCATGAAAACCTCCTTTATGCCGCGAACAAGCCGCGTGATGCCTAAAGGAAAACACATTTATGGTGGGCTTTCAAGTAGAAGTGCCGTCTTCTAAAGGACTTGTATTCTCACCTCTCTCAGCGGACGCCAAGGCGGGCCAGGCGCTCAAAGCGCCGATGCGTCAGGTGGCAGATCGCGGCGGCGAGCGCGTCCCCGGTGTCCACGGCCCAGTCGGGTTTGACGCCGAGCACGCGGCCCACCATGAAGCTGACCTGCGCCTTGTCCGCGCCGCCCACGCCCACGAGCGATTTTTTGATCACCGTGGGCTCATAGTCCCGTACGGGCAGATCATGGGCGGCACAGGCGGCGATGGCCGCCCCGCGCGCCTGCCCCAGCTTGAGGGCGGTGGCCGCGTTCTTGGCGGTAAAGACCTGCTCCACCGACGCCTCGTCGGGGTGCAGACGGAGCAGGACGCCGTACAATTCCCTGAAAATGACACCGAGGCGGGAAGCGAATTCCCCGGCAAGAGGCGGCCTGATCACGCCGCAATCCACAAGCTGGAGCACGCCGGACACTTCGCGCACGACTCCCCATCCCGTATTGCGGGAGCCGGGGTCGATGCCGATGACGGTGACGGATTGCGACATGGCGAAAGAGGGGAAAAAGGAAAAAAGAAGTTCGCCGCTCAAAAGGACGGCTTTTCCCCGAACCCCGGGTTCTCCGGGAAACAGGGCTTTTGCGGGAAGAGGGGGAAGCCTTTCCGCGGAAAAGCCTCCCCCATTCCGCCCGCTCGCCTAGTCGCCGAGCTGGGCCATGATTTCGTCCGAGATGTCCGCGTCGGAGTAGACATTCTGGACATCGTCGTTGTCTTCAAGCAGTTCGATAAAGCGCAGCAGCTTGCGGGCCGTTTCGAGATCAAGCTCCATCGTGGACTGGGGAACCTGATTAAGCTCGGCGGAGAGCATTTCAAAGCCCGCCGCTTCAAAGGCTTCGCGGACGGTGTTGAAATCGGCCATCGAGGTCTGGATTTCCCACGCGTCGCCCTCGTCGCGCAGATCGTCCGCGCCCGCTTCCAGCGCGGCTTCCATGAGCTGATCCTCGGTGTACTTCTCTTTGGAGAACTGGATCACGCCCTTGCGTTCGAACTTCCAGCTCACGCAGCCGCTTTCGCCCATGGAACCGCCGCCCTTGCTCATCAGATGGCGGATTTCGGCCACGGTACGGTTGCGGTTGTCGGTCGCGGTTTCCACGATGACGGCCACGCCGCCGGGACCGTAACCCTCGTAATTGATTTCTATGATGTCGCCGCCCGCATCCTGACCCGTGCCCTTGCGGATGGCGGCCTCGATTTTATCCTTGGGGAGGTTGATCGCCTTGGCAGCGGCAATGGCCGCACGCAGGCGGGAATTACCGGCAGGATCGCCGCCATTCTTGGCCGCGATGATGATTTCCTTGGCTGCCTTGGTAAATTCCTTACCCCGTTTGGCATCCTGGCGACCTTTGCGGTGCTGGATGTTGGCCCATTTGCTGTGTCCAGACATTGAATCCTCCTAAATGGTTACAAGGCCGGCTGTCATTCCGGCCCATAAAAAAGATGCCCGACGGCGTCCCGCCCCGCAAAGGGGGAGAAAACACAGGGTCATAGCCGGGACCGGGCAAACAGTCAATCCCGACCGCCGGGCGTTTCGACCTCGCCGCCCTTGAAGCCGAGGCCGACGAAAAAGGTTTCCTTGCTTTCGGCGCGGGAGCTCTGGGGCTTGAAGGATGTGACGCGCACAAAACGGGGACGCATCCCCTTGAGCAGTTCTCCCACGTCCGGGCCCATGAAAATCTTGACCACAAAACTGCCGCCCTTGATCAAATATTTTTCGGCAACGGCGAGGGCTTCAAGGCAAAGTTCCAGCGAACGGGCCTGATCGGTAAATTTGGTGCCCGTCGTCTGCGGGGCCATATCGCTCATGACGACGTGGAAAGGCCCGTTGTCGGCAAGCTGGCGTTCAAAGGCTTCCGAACGGTTGAACACGTCTTCCTGATGAAACGCCACGTTGGGCGGGAAGACGGTGGATGTGCTCTGGATGTCGCAGGCCAGCACCCTGCCCTGCGCGCCCACGCGTTCCGCCGCACCAAGCGACCACGAGCCCGGCGCGGCACCCAGATCGAGTACTCTCATGCCTTTCTTGAAAATCTTGAAACGCCCGTCGATTTCCTTGAGCTTGTAGACGGACCGGGCGGGATAGTTTTCCCGTTTGGCCTTGAGGAAATAGTGATCGCGATATTCTTTCATAGTATCTCCGCCTTATACCCCAAAAACGCGGCTTTCGCCAGAGGCGGCGGCGGAGAAAATCCCGGCGGCCTCACATCCTGTCGCAGTACACTTGATCAAGGAAGTTCTCCATCGCCTCGTCCGCCTGCGCGATATATTCCGACACGGGAAAGCGTTTCCCGCAGGTGGGGCAGAACATGTGCACTTCACGGCAACTTCTTTCGATGAACAAGGGCGTGCCGCAGTGCTTGCAGACCACCGTCGTCTGCACTTTCCGGACACGAGAAACATTTCCCCACATACGCTTCACCTCCAAAATCGTTTTTGCCTATCCGACCCGGCCCCATTCGTCAAGCCTCACCACACGCACCTATTGCCTTTATTGAAGAAAATCCGCACTATCCTGAAAACGAAGACGGCAGGGAGCATGAAGGCATGGAAATCAGGAAGCTGACGGCGGACCTCAAACCCGCCCTCGATCTGGTCTGGGGCGTCTTTCTCGAATACACCGCGCCCGACTTTTCGGAAGAAGGCGTGGAGACGTTCAGGCGGTTCATCGACCATGACGGCATGGCGTCCGCGGTGGCTGATGGAAGCTGCGATCTCTGGGCCGCCTTTCTCGGCCCGGCCCCTGTGGGCGTCATCGCGGCGAGAGGAAACCACATCTGCCTCTTTTTCGTCGCCGGCCCCTCCCAAAACCACGGGGTAGGCCGTCGGCTTTTCGAGACCTTCCGCGCTCACCGCCTCGGCCATGTCTCCCACACGCCATCACCGTCAATGCCGCCCCTTCCGCAGTCCCGGCGTATCGGCGGCTCGGCTTCAAGAGCACGGGTGAAGAGAAGCTGGTCGACGGCATCCGTTTCGTACCGATGGAACGCCCGGTCGAGGCCCAACCACCATTCCGTGGCTGAGCGTGAGAGCTGAATTCTTCAGGGATTACACCGTAACGCAGTCATTGGCTGAAACCGTATCGGCATCCGGCGCGGTCCATTTCCGCCTTGCACCGTCGCCGTAAGGAAAAGGCAGCTTGGCGGCAGAAGCATTCCGAGGGCTGGAGCAGATGAACGTTGACTTTTTACAAAAGTCAAAGTGGTCATTCTGCCCCAAAACGTCGTTTTTGGCAGAATCCACGCACCTGTGTGGCGGGCCACACCTGCGTGTGGGCAGAGCCCTTTCAAAATAAAACGACTGTAAGCCTGTTGTGGGACGGCACACCCTTCCTCGCCGCTGCGCCGGACCTTTTCTCCTGCCCGGGACGAAAGCGGGGAACATGGGGGATTTCGGCTGCCGCGAGCTTTATCCGGCGAGAGCGGACTCTACAGCATGTTCACCGGATCGATGTCCAGCGAAAGGCGCAGGTTGGGCGGCGAGGCGAGAGGCAGGAGCGAGGCGTAGAGGGAGCGGATGGGCTGCCAGTCCCCGGCCTTGAAAAGGCACTGGAAACGCTTGCGGCCCCGCAGGAGCGGCAGGGGCGCGGGCGCGGGGCCGAGCACGGTCACGCCAGCCGCCCTGCTCTCGGAACGAAGCTGGGCCGTGATGCGGCTCAACAGCGTGGGGCCGTCCACCCAGTCGAGCGGATACGAAAGCCGCAGCAGGGCCAGATTGATGAAGGGCGGGTAGCGCCGCCGCTTGCGCAGGGCTATCTCATACTCGTAAAAGCCCTCGTAATCGCCGTTTTTAACGAATTTCCAGCAATAGTGGTTCACGTCGCGGGTCTGAATGAGCACCTGCCCCGGCTTTTCGCCGCGACCCGCCCGGCCCGAGGACTGCACCAGCAGTTGAAACGTCCGCTCCGCCGCGCGGTAGTCGGGCAGATTCAGGCCGATGTCGCCGTCCGCCACCACCGCCAGCGTGACGTGCGGGAAATGATGCCCTTTGGAGAGCATCTGCGTACCCACAAGCACCTGCGCTTCCCGGCGGGCGAAGGCTTCAAGGATTTCCTCCATGCGACCGGGACGGCGGGTGCTGTCCCGGTCGAGACGCAGGACACGGCCCCCGGGGGGCAGGAGCGTCCCCACAAACTCCTCGACCCGCTCGGTGCCCTGCCCCATCGGGTGAAAATGCAGCCCTTTGCAGGTGGGGCAGGGAGAAGGAAAAGGCACGGAGTAGCCGCAGTAATGGCAGACCAGCCGCTCCCGCCCCTTATGATAGGTCAGGCCGATGTCGCAGTGCGGGCAACGGGCCACCTTGCCGCAATCAAGGCAGTACATGAGCGGCGCGTAGCCCCGGCGGTTGAGCAGGATGACCACCTGATCGCCCTGCGCCACCGTTTCCTTGATCGCCGCCAGCGTTTCCGGGACGAGGATGGATTCGGAACAGTCCGCGCTGCGAATATCCACCAGCCGGATGGACGGCAGCGTGCCGCCGCCCACGCGCGCGGGCAGGACGGACACCGGGATTTTGGCCTCGCGCACGGCGTAATAGGTCTTCAGGTCCGGGGTGGCCGAGCCGAGCACAAGGAGGCCGCGCACTTGCGCGACACGGAACCACGCCACCTCCTTGGCCTGATAGGTCAGCCCCTCGTCCTGTTTGAACGAGGCGTCGTGTTCTTCGTCGAGCACCACCGCCCCCAGCGCCGGAATGGGCAGAAAGAGCGCCGAACGGGTACCGACGACAAGGCAGGGCCCGCGGCGCTTGGCCAGATCGCGAAAGGTCTTTTCGCGCAGAGCCGGAGACTGGTAGCCGTGAAAAAAATACAGGGGCATTTCCGGGACGGCGAGGGAGGCGTCGCGCCGCAGCTTGAGCGCCAGCGCCACTTCCGGGGCCAGCAGCAGCATGGAGCGACCCCGGCGCAGGCATTCCCGCGCCAGCTCCATATATACCGCCGTCTTGCCGCTGCCGGTCACGCCGAAAAGCAGATGGGACGCCGCCTTGCCCACGTCCAGTGCGGCGCGGAAGGCGGAAAGGGCTTCTTCCTGCGCTTCGGACAGGGCAAAGGAGGCTGCCGTAGCCGGAGGAAGCAGGGCGCTCCCGGGCTCCTCTCCGCAAAGCCCGCCGTCCAGAGGACGCAGGACGACCAGTCCGTTTTTGAGCAGGGATTCCAGAGCGGGCGCCACGGCCTGCCCCAGACGGCGCAGCAGGTCCCGGCGGGAGACGGCCCCGTTTTCCAAAAGAAATTCCAATACCTCGATCTGGCGCACGGCGGTGGGCCGCACGGACCACGGTGGATCGCACCGCAAGACGCACAACTCGCTGGCCGCAGCGTCCTCCCGCGGGCCGAGCAGTTCCGCTTCGCCCCGCAGCCACGCCTCGCCGAGACGCCGCAAGGCTTCGGGCGGCAGATGGGGAAGGTCCTTAAGAAGCCTGAGGCACGCCCTGCCTGTCCCTTCCATCGTGCGCAAGCGCATCTGCGTCACGCGCAGACCCGCCGGGAGCACCATCGCCAAAATCTGGCCCGGCGTCACGGCCTGCCGCAGGGCGAGCTGGCGCACCATCTCCATGTGGCCCGGCGGCAGGAGCGGTTCCGTCTCCAGAGGCCAGAGCATGGGACGCGCGGCAACCCCTTCCGGCAAGGGCGAACCTTCGCCCAAGACCACCCCCACGCGCAACATGCCCCGGCCAAGCGGCACGGCAACCCGGAGGCCGGGAGGCCATGCGCCCTCTGAAAGCCACTCGGGTACGGCATAGGTCAGGGAGGCAAAGGGAGGGCTCAAGAGAGCGACGGTACGAAGCAAGGGGACATCCTCGGGAAAGGCGGGAAGGCCTCCGGAAAAGGCGCGAACGCCTTCCGGGAAGGAGCCTCCCCGCCGTCGGACGGCATGGGAGCCGTTAGCAGAGTATTTCGCGCAGACGGGCCTTGAGGCTCTCGCTCAACTTGTTGTCCATCAGGCCGAAATAGATGTTCGCACACAGATAGTCCACCCAGTCGCCCGCGTCGAAGCGCACGCCGCCCATCTTGACGGCCAGCATACCGCGTTCTCTGGCCAGCGAAGCCAACGCGTCGGTGAGCTGGATTTCCCCACCCTGCCCCGGCCGGATGCGTTCCAGATGATCGAAGATGTCGGGCGTGAGCACGTAGCGGCCTACGATGGCCAGCCGGGAATCGACCGTGCCCACGGCGGGCTTTTCCACCATGTCGGTGATGGACCACACGCCCGGGGCGATCTCGTCGCCGGACACGATGCCGTAGCGGTTCACCTTGTCGGCGGGGACTTCCATGACGCCGATGACGGGCATGTCACGTTCCGAAGCCACGCGCACGAGCTGCGTGAGCCCGGCGTCGTCCCCGAACATGAGATCATCGCCCACCATGACCGCGAAGGGTTCGGTTTTCACCATTTCCCGGGCGCAAAGGACCGCGTGACCGAGGCCGAGCTGCTTTTTCTGGCGCACGGCCATGATGTTGACCATTTCGGCCACGTCGCGCACCACCTTGAGCAGTTCCGTCTTCCCCGCCCGCTCAAGCACGGCCTCAAGCTGCGGATTGTAGTCGAAGTGATCCTCGATGACGCTCTTGTCCCGGTTGGTGACGAAAACCACGTCCTCAACCCCGGCGCGCATGGCTTCTTCGACCACGTACTGCACCACGGGCTTGTTGTAGATGGGGAGCATTTCCTTGGGGATGTTCTTGCTGGCGGGCAGCGAACGGGTTCCCCACCCGGCGACCGGGATGACCACTTTGCGGATATTCATGACGGGCTCCTTGAAAAAAATATTGCGGGCCGGAACGAGCCGGCCCGGAAAAAGGGATCAGCCGAGCGCCTTGCCGACAATCCCCGCCAGCTCCTTCGCATAGGCGCGAACCCTCTCCGCGTCCTGCCCCTCGACCATGACCCGGCACAGGGGCTCGGTGCCGGAATAGCGCAGCAAAACACGGCCCCGGCCCTCCAGCCCGCTTTCGATGCGCTCGACGGCCTCGGCGATGTCGGGACAGTCCTCAAAAGGCGTCTTGCGCTCGACGTGCACGTTCCGGAGTTCCTGCGGATACGGCGTAAGCAGGCCGGCCAGTTCGGAAAGCGGCTTCCCGCGCTGGCGCATGATCCGCAGAATCTGCAGGGCGGCCAGCAGGCCATCGCCGGTCGTGCTGTACTCGCGGAAAATGAGATGCCCCGACTGCTCCCCTCCGAGCAGCGCGCCGTGCTGCCGCATGGCGGCGACGACATGGCGGTCGCCCACATTGGTGCGTACCAGCGTGCCGCCCCGCTCCTTCATGAAAACTTCCAGCGCCATGTTGCTCATGACGGTGGCCACCAGAATATTCCCCGGGAGCTTCCCCTGCTGCATGAGGTCCTGCGCGCACAGGGCCATGATCTGATCACCGTCGAGCACCGCTCCCTTCTCGTCGACCACGATGAGCCGATCCGCGTCCCCGTCGAGGGCCAGGCCGATATCGGCTCGCGTCTCGCGGACCTTGGCGGCCACGGCCTCGGGATACAGGGAACCGCAGCGGTAGTTGATATTCAGGCCGTTGGGTTCGGTGCCGATGCGCACGACCTCGGCCCCGAGTTCCTCCAGAGCCAGCGGCGCGACGCGGTAGTTGGCTCCGTTGGCGCAGTCGATGACCACCCGCAGCCCCTCAAGAGACAGGTGCGAGGGGAAGCTATTCTTCAGATAGACGATGTAGCGACCCGGCGCGTCCTTGATCTTGTAGGCGCGGCCCGTGTCGGCGGGATCAGGATAATTCCAGTCGAAATCGGGATCGAGCACCATTTCGGTCATGCGATCCTCGTCGGCGTCGGGGATTTTGAAACCCTCGGCGCTGAAAAACTTGATCCCGTTGTCGCTGTAGGGATTGTGCGAGGCGGAGATCACCACGCCCAGATCGGCCCGCATGTTGGTGGTCAGAAAGGAAATGGCGGGCGTAGGCAACGGCCCCACGAGGAAGACGTCCATGCCTGCGGCGAGGAGCCCGGCGGCCAGCGCGTTTTCAAAGACGTAGCCGGAAAGACGCGTATCCTTGCCGATGACCACACGGCTGCGGCGGTTTTTGCTGCGGTAGAAGGCGCCCGCGGCCAAGCCGAGGCGCAGGGCCACTTCCGGGGTCATGGGATAGGTATTGACGCGGCCTCTCATGCCGTCGGTACCAAAAAGACGGGTGCTCATTCGCTCACTCCAGACGCTGCGGGTTGCTGGTCGGCGCTTGCGCCGTTTTCTTCGGGAAGCTGGTGATGGATGACCGTCACCTGATCCGGGTTCACCTTGATCACACGACCGCCTTTGGGCACCGTCACCTGGAGGGCGACCTGCGTCCGCGCCCCGGGAAGCGGCAGGGCTGCGGCGGCTGGAACCGCGACCTGAAACTGCGTAAGGTATGTGGAATCCCTGACCAGAGCCTGCGGCACGGAAACCAGCAGGTTGACGCTCGCGGGTTCCACGGTGACGCCCGTCCCCTCGGCCTCGAAAAGCACGTCCCGCTGAAGGCTCAGGGTCCGCCGCCGCACGTCGAGCCGCCACGTCACGGTCACGGTCTGCGGCATGATTTCCACTGACGGGGGGGCCAGCAAAGCCACCTGCTCGGTGACAGCCCGGCCCTCGGCGTCAAGATCAACGGGGACTTCGGCGCTGATGTCCTTCAGGGAGGCGACGGCTGCGGCGGGGACCGTGACCTGCTTCGGCTCCACCACCACGTCCTTGAGCGTGACGGAAGAGGCCGCGGGCGAGGCGCGCAACGTCACCTTGACCGGCAGGCTTTTCTCCATGATCTTGTCCACTTCCAGAATCATGCGCGAGGGCGTGACCTCAAGCACCTCATAGGCGCGCAGTTCCGGCGGCTTGTAGCTCGTGGTCAGGGGAATGACATTGCGGCCCGCCGTGACCCCGGAAAGGTCCATCGTATACGAAAGTTCGCGCGTCGTCATGGAACGCAGGAGTTCTTTCGGGCCGCGAAAACGCACGCTGACCTTGTTGATCTGGCCTCCGGTCACGATAAGGCCGGGCGGAAGCCCCTTGTAGTCGATACGCACGTCGACCACGCGCTCGATCTCTTCCCGTGCGTTCAGGGTGTACCACAAGCCCAGAGCCACGAGGAAGGCCACGAGCAGATAGGGCAGGTTGGACTTTTGAAATTCACTTTTCAAGGACATTGTTCAACGTCTCCCGCAGTTGTTCGGCGTCGGGCATCACGGACAGGTGGCCCCGGGAAGCCACGCTGACCTCGCCGCGCTCCTCGGAAACGACGATGACCGTCGCGTCGCTGACCTCGGTGGCACCGAGGGCGGCGCGGTGGCGGGTGCCGAAGCTCTGGCGGTCCATGTGCGCGAGGGGGAGGATGCAGCCCGCCGCGGCGATGCGGCCCTTGCGGATGATCACCGCGCCGTCGTGCAGGGCCGTGTTGGGGAAAAAGATGGTCAGCAGAAGCTCGCGCGAAATGCGCGCATCAAGCACTACGCCGCCCTGCATCATGTCGCCGAGCTGGACGTTGCCTTCGAGCACAATCAGGGCGCCGATGCGCCGCTTGGCGAAATATTGGCACACCCAAACCAGATCGCCCACCAGCGACGTGGGCGCGGTCCGTTTTTTCCACGAAAGGTACTGCGTACCCATCGTGGCCAGCGCCTGCCGGATGTCGTCATGAAAGAGGATGACAGTAACGAGGAAAAGGGAACCGAAAAGGTTGTCGAGCAGCCACGAAAGGGAATAGAGGCCGATATAATGGGAAAGGGCGTAGACCGCCACGAGCAGCACCAGACCGACGAGCGCGGAAAAGGCCCGCGTTCCCCGTATGAGGAGCAGGATGCGGTAAATGAGCAGCGTGACAAGCGCGATGTCGAGCATGTCGCGCCAGTAGTAAACCAGAAAATCCATATTCCGGCTCCGAAAAGAACGTTAGAGCCGTTTCATTTTGAAACCGCTCTGGCCACACACAGGTATGGCCCGCCACAACGTGAGATCGGAAGAGCACACGTCTGAACTCCAGTCAC
>OFGN01002247.1_pt1 | contig 10615 bp, 9 predicted proteins | sample 1521821 | NCBI WGS metagenome assembly OFGN01 (sample SAMEA3504094, study PRJEB24116) | mouse gut metagenome | biome: mouse gut; feature: mouse-associated habitat; material: faeces | place: Denmark | collected 2011
ATACTGTATTTCGACCAGCTTGCGCAAAAGCGCGTCGCGCTCCATCTGCATACCGGGGCGTAGAGAAACGGCAAGCCGGAAATATTCCTCTATAAGCGGGTCGGAAAAGACTGTAATGTTGATGCCCCTCCGGTCGTAGTATTCATTCCGGACATACGCGAACAAACTGTCAGCAATCTCCAGCGCCGTTTCATACAGGCTGTCATAGTAATAGCCATCGCCTGGCACAAAGTGCATATCGCCCAGATTCACTGTTTCCCGGAACAAATTGGGTTTCACCTCATACAGCAGCTTCAAAAGGTATATGATATTCATAAACTCCTCAAAATTCATAGCGTCACCGCCTCACAGAAACAGAACAGAAGACGGAAGGGGGGATGCAGTGCGCAGCACTCTTTTCATGTTCTTATTTGAAGCCAGCTGGCGATTGAAGCTGTTGTAAAAATCCTCCAGCAGCTCCAATACGTCATCTGACGTAAATGCCATGAAATCCAACGTCTCCAGTGATATTTCCATGTTGTGCAAAAAAGGTGCGTACAGCCGTTCATAGACATAACGCCAGCCGTTTCCCTTTTCCGGAAGTTTATAAACCGGGGCTTTCCGCAGTTCTTCCCGCAGCCTGTTTCGATTGATTTTCAAATCGGCTCCTCCTTTTCATGACAACGACCGGAAGCCTTCCGGCGTCAGGATATTGAACACCATCTTGTTTACATCGGTTTCATAGATGGTGGTAACGCTTCCCCATGCCCTTTTCTGGCTTTCCTCCTGCCGTGTCCTCTTTTCTTTCACGATGCGCCCCTTTATGATGTGCGGTGCGTCGCAGTCTACAAGCCCGTTGATGAGCCCCGAGCCGCCGACCAGGCCAATCTGCCCGATGCCGAAGGGGATCTTCTTCCTGGAAGTCCTCTGGACATTCTTAAAGTTGACAAAAATGCCCTGGGCTGTCTCCGGTCTTAAATACACCGTATTTCTCGCATCTTCGGTCACGCCCTGGAATGTCTTGAACATCAGATTAAACTGACGGATATCCGTAAAATTATGCTTGCCGCAGGTAGGACAGGGCACGTTGTGCTCCTCGATAAAATTCTTCATCTCCTCCTGGGAATAGGCGTCGATGGGCCTGCCCAGATCGATGTGATTCTCCTGCGCATAGTCCTCAATGATTTTATCCGCGCGGAACCGCTCCTTACATTCCTTACAATCCATCAGCGGATCGGAAAAGCCGCCCAGATGGCCGGAAGCCACCCATGTCTGGGGATTCATTAATATGGCGCAGTCCACACCCACATTGTAGGGATTTTCCGTGATAAATTTCTGCCACCATGCCTTCTTTACATTATTTTTCAGTTCCACACCCAGATTGCCGTAGTCCCATGTGTTGGCAAGCCCGCCGTATATCTCGGAACCGGGATACACAAATCCCCTTGCCTTCGCCAGCGCTACGATCTTCTCCATTGTTTTTTCCATAATTCTCTCCTTTTTATTCCAGTTCCGTATCCATCCTACCATTACACCGGTTATCTAAGACAATTTCCTACTGCTTCGCATCAGAAAATTGTCTTGTGCAATGTCCGGATGGATACTGTTTTCATGTTCCAGTTCCGTATCACCAGTATTTTTTATTTAACCGTTCAATAAAATATATGCAAGGTCATCCGTCTCGGAAACTTCCACCGCGTTCTTTCCCGCCACGGTCACATTGTCGGAAATATAAAGAAGCCCGTTCTGGGTGCTGATCTGCACCGGTGCGCCCAGGTTCATCTCATTGTCATAGATGATGATCTTATTCTTTCCCATGGCCAAAATATCGTCTTTCCCCTGCAGTACTTCCTCGCCTTCCGCGCTCTGCAGCTTTATCTCCAGATCAAATCCCTGTTCAAATGCATCCTCCACCGTTCCATAGAAAAAAGGAGCCCTCAGGGCAGGATCTACCGCCACGACATCCATGTTCATAAATCCGTCAAAAGCCTCCGCATCAGGGAATGTCATCACAACCTTCACTACGCCATCGCCAGATTCCACAGCCGTCACCACGATACCGTTTTCCCCGCTCAGATGACTGCTGTTGTACAGATCCGTCTTTTCCTGCATCATGCTCTGCAGCGCATCCGCCGAACCCTCACCGAAATCCTCTACCATCGTATGCTCTATCGTCCCATCCTTCTGTATTGCAATGGTCGTCACCTCCGCCGTCGCCTTCCCGCAGCCCGTTAAAAGAAATACCATAAGCATCACAAGCAGCACTCTATTCCATTTTTTCATAACTGTTCTCCATTTCCTGCTTTTTTAGGGCATAACATACTTATTATAATCGACCGAACCCTATTTTTCAATATGCAAATTTCCGGTTCGCACAGCATACTCTTTATCTTTTTCAGTGCCAGACCATGATTATTTTTTCATGGAATTTCCCTCAGCACTCCTTTCCCCCATTCCTCTCATCCCCGGTCTTTGGCGCATACGGCCTCATCCCCGGACCGGATCAGCTTTTTATCTCTTCCGCCTCCCGATACAACCACAGATAACCGTATCCATCCAGCTCCGGCGCATTTCCCGAAAGTTTCTTTCCGGTCACCAGATTGACAAAGCCTTTTTTGTCTCCCAGTATACTCTCATCCACCGCCGCCGGCGCATCGCTGAAATTGTAATACGCTATAAACTCCCTTCCGTCCAACGCCCTGCTGATCCCCAGCACATGAGGATTGCCGCTCTCAAAGACAGAAGTTTCCGCCTTCATACCGAAGATCTCATGCGCCGCGCGTATCTTCTCCAGTGTCCGCAGCGCTTTAAAAATCCTTTCGGGCACTTCTTCTTTTGCGCCCTCTTTCACACTTCTTCTCCGGCGTGCCGCCGAATCCGGGTTGTGAACGTCAAACTTCACATAATCCCACGGAAAACTGCCCCGATGGAGATAACGGCTGTCCGCCCGTTTATCAGGATCTTCCTTATAAGTATAATCATTTAACTGCCCGATCTCATCCCCGCTGTAGAGCACCGGAATCCCGCTCTGGGAAAGCAGATACGCATGAAGCATCACAATACATCGGATCGCCTTCTCCGTCTTTGCCTCATCCTTCTCATAGAGAGCCGCCTCCAATCCGCTTAATGACGCCGTAGTGCCGCAGAGCCTTGCATCCCCCAGCCTTGGATCATCATTGTAGAGTTCTCCTCTGGCCTCGCTCCCCGCCCACTTGCCGGTCAGATAATCATTCAGATACTTTTTATGCGCCACTTCATCGGTCCCGAACCGCCTCATCCAGTCGTAATCCAGCCCCCAGCCGATATCATCATGGCAGCGCAGATAATTGAGGAACACATATTCCTTCGGCAGCACAAACACCTGCTCAAGCTGCCGCTTCAACAAAGCCACATCTTTTGTCGCCACCGTATGCCAGGTGCTCGCCATGGTGGTCACGTTATACAGCATATGGCATTCCGGCTTCTCCACGCTGCCAAAATACGGCACCACCTTCGCCGGTTCCATCACCACCTCCCCAAGCAGGAGAACGCCCGGACAGACAATCTCGCCGATCAGCCGCATCATCCGCACAAGAGTATGTACCTGAGGAAGGTTCCTGCAGTTTGTGCCCAGCGTCTTCCAGATGTAGGGCACCGCATCTAACCGGATAATATCGATGCCGCAGTTTGCCAGAAACAGCATGTTCCCAACCATATCGTTGAACACCACACAGTTCTCATAGTTCAGGTCCCACTGATAGGGATAAAAGGTCGTCATAACTACCTGGTGACAGTCCTCCAGCCAGGTAAAATTCCCCGGCGCCGTGGTAGGAAATACCTGGGGCATGGTCTGTTCAAAGCGTCCCGGAATATCCCAGTTGTCATAAAAATAATAGCGCTTTCTTGCCTCCGGATCGCCTGCCCTCGCCGCCTTCGCCCAGGCGTGGTCCTCACTGGTATGGTTCATCACAAAATCCATACAGCAGCTCATGCCCTTTTCATGCATCTCCTTCGTCAGCGCTTCCAGATCCTCGATCGTCCCCAGCTCCGGCTGCACCTTTCTGAAATCCGCCACCGCATAGCCGCCGTCGTCCCTCCCTTTCGGGCTCTCCAGCAGAGGCATCAGATGCACATAATTCACGCCGCAGGACTCGATATAGTCCAGTTTTTCCCTGACACCCTGTAACGTCCCGGCAAAAGCGCCGGTATAAAGCATCATCCCCAACAGCTCATTGCTCTTATACCAGTCCTTATCCTTCTCCCGCGCCCGGTCCAGCTTCTTTAAGCCGGCATCCCGCTTTTCATAATACTCATACATGGAATCGCAGAGCCACTCAAACCCCTGCATGTCATTGTGATAAATTTCACAATACAGCCATTTCAGCTCGTCGATCCTCTCCTCAAACCGTTTTTTGTATTCCGCCTTCTGCGTTTTTGTGCTCATCTGTTCCCTCCTGTCCTCTCTGCCACCTGCCACGCCGCAGGATATAGATCTATTCTTTCTTACCGCAAAAACATCCCTACTTCTCCTCGATTCTCACCATCAGCCTCGATGCATGTCCTCCTCCATGATATACCCGGTTATGCGCCGTTACAACCGTAGTGCCGTGATACCCGTCAACCGTATTGCTGTTGGGGAAGATAAAATTCTCGGCCCCCGATGTGACCGTCATCCTGATACGGTGCCCTTTCCTAAAACAATTGGATATCTTTGTCGTGCGTATTTTCAGGCAGGCAATCTCACCCTCCCTTAAAAATTCCGACTTCCCGAAACCGTTTCTGTAACGGGCGCTGAGCATACCGTCTACAAGCTTGATCGAACGCCCGCTCTCGTCCACATCCGTCACCCGCACGATAAAATCCGTGTCAGGCGCATCGGAGGAAATATACAGCTCCGCCATCATATCCCCTGTCACAACCATGTCCTGCGGAAGCGGCGCCGACGTATAACAGAGCATATCCTGCCGCTTCTCCTCCTGCGTATAGTCCTCCGGCACCTCCAGTTCATTCTCAGACATATCCACAATATGTACCGCCGGATTCTTCGGATCGTAGAGATAACCGTCTGATAACTCCCGCCCGGGTTTTTCAAACACAAGCTGCCCGTCCCCCTCCGAACCGTTTGCTCCGCCCTCACCGTCCAGATAAAGAGCGGTCAGTTTCGTCTGAGGCACAGGCCAGTTTTCGGCGGTTTTCCACCGCTCTTCCCCTACCGTATAATATTCCACCGGCGCGCTCTTCTCTATCCCGTTTTCCACGCCTTTCAGATGATACTCAAACCATTTGAAATACAAAAGATCCAGATCAAACCGGAGCGCACTGCTGCCAAAGGATACGCCGTGCATGTCATATCTGCTGTTTCCGCTGTGCTGCCAGGGGCCAAGGATCACCTTCCGCATCCCCGCCGGAAAATCATGGACGATCTCCAACGCCTCCGTGGTTCCCATACCGTTGTCATCAAACCACCCGGACTGGATCAGCGCCGGAATCTCTGCCCCCTTAGAGCGCTCCCGCCAGTTGGTACACCGCCAGAACTCATTATAGTCGCTCTTTTCCAGCCATTTTGTCAAAAAAGGAACCTCATAGCCAAGCGCCTTTTTTGGTATATCGGTCAGAGGACGGATTTTCAGCACCTCCTCCCAGTCATCCCGCTCCATCAGTTCCGGGCGGAACTCTTTCCCGGAGACGGAAAACGCCCAGGCAAGAGAGCCCGAAGTAAAGCAGCCGCCCCTGCGCGGCAGATCCACAAAGGCGCTGCCCGCGCACACAACACTGATCAGCGCTTTCAGATAAGGATTACCGCTCGCCGCGGCCGCCCACTGCACAAAGCCCAGATAGGAGCCGCCCACCATACCGATTCTCTGAGTACACCAGCTTCTTGAGGCGATCCAGTTCAGCGTATCGTCCCCGTCCTCCACCTCGTGACAGTTCGGCATCCACTCTCCTTCGCTCTCATTGCGCCCCCGCACATCCTGAATGACAACGGCATACCCCCGCTGCACATAGCGGTAATAGGCTTCGCAGCCCTCCTCCTTGCCATAGGGCGTCCGCACAAGGACCGCCGGAACAGCCTCACCGATTCCCTTCGGCAGATAGACGTCAGCAGAGAGTTTTACCCCATCCCGCATCGGCACCTCAAACCTCCCGAGATACTCCACCGGATATAGCTTTTCATCGCGCCACGCCTCTCTCCACAGCCTTATCACTGTCCGCTCCTCAAAGCCTTCCTCCACCAGCACCGCCGCCAGTTCCCTGACCGGACAGTTTACCGCGATAAGCCGCCCCTCTTCCATCTGCTTATTATTGGGGAACTTTACATCCCTCTGCAGATAATGAATCCCGTCTTCACTGGTATAGCGCTCTTTCTCCAATGCAAATTCGCCCGTTCCGCTCAGATACCGCTCATATAAAGCCGCTTTCCGCATTGTCTCCATCAGATCGATTTTCAGAAAAGAGAGGAAAAAATCGTTGTCCTCCTCCGACAATACTTCCCACTCTCCCAGTTTCCCGGAAAAGACATCAAGTTTACATAATAACACCTGTGTCCCTTCTGCCTTTAATTTTCCGTAAAGGATTCCCGAAACATACATGTGAAAGATTCTCGTTTCCTGTTTCATGTTATCTCCATTTCCGGGCTCCTTTGTTTCGCCCTCCACAAAGCATATTGATTAGCTGTTTTTAAAAATCAAAAGAAAGCCCAAGCCCCGGCTCTTCCGACAGCGTATAGACGCCGCCTTCCACCGTAAAGCCCCCGGGCATGCCCATCTCGGGATCTACCGCGCTCATAAAGCTGTCGCAGTCTGCTTCCGTCACATTATGCTTCGCCGCCACAAAGCTGACGCCGGCAGCTATGGAAACTTTTGACTCCAGCATACAGCCCACCATACACTCCACATGGTTTGCCTCAGCCACTGCGTTGATCTTTTCCGCCGGGTACAGCCCGCCGCACTTCATCAGCTTGATATTCAGAATATCCGCCGCCCCCAGCCTGCAGGCTTTCGCCGCATCCATCGGGGAGTGAATGGATTCATCCAGCATAATCTTCAGATCCACTTTAGACCGCACAAACGCCGAGCCCTCCAGATCCCAGCCGGGAAGGCACTGTTCCACTGCCTCCACGCCCACCTTCTCAAAAGCCTTTAAGGTTTTCACCGCATCGCCCACCGTATATCCCTGATTGGCATCCACCCTCAGCCGGATATCCGGACCTACGGTCTCCCGGATCAGCGTCAGCGCCCGGATATCATCCGCCGGACAAATGCCCGCCTTAACCTTTAAAATCGTGAAACCGTCCCGCTCCACTCTCTCCTTCGCTTCCGCCGCCATCGCCTCGGGCGTATCGATGCCTATGGTCATATCCGTGACAATACTGTTCGATTCACCGCCGAGTACCTTATACAGCGGCTGGGTCATGATCTTTCCCCTGATATCATACAGGGCGATATCCACCGCCGCCTTCGCCGATGTATTGCCGCTGATCAGCCGGTCCATCATCTGATGGATGCCTTCAATATTCATAGCATCCATACCGATAAGCCCCTGCCTGAACAATTTCAGTACCTCCAGCACCGTGGCGCTATTTTCCCCCGTCACGGGCTCAAAAGGAGCCGCCTCGCCGATACCCCAGATCCCTTCGTCCGTTGTGATCTTCACAAGTACATTTACCGCATGGTCCTGTACCGCAAAAGCGATACGGAAGGGTTTTTTCAGCGGAATCTTTATGGTTTCCACTTTCAGATCCGTAATCTTCATCTTTACTTTCTCCTGTTTACTTGTTATATGTATTTGTATTTCTTACAAAAATTACTTCCGGTTTCCGTTTATCCGACACCCTTTTTCATGCCGCTTACAGGCTCTCCAGCATCTCCAGACTCTTAAAACGGTGCCCCCATATCCTCTCCCGATACGCCGCCGCAACCTCCTGGAGTTCCAGGAGCACGCTCTCTTTCACCGTAAAAGTATATATTTTTTCCACAGAAGTATATGTAATATATTCCAGCGCATAAACCGCCGACTCCGAAAGTTCCTTTCCGCCGGGAACCTCCCCGTTCACCGCCATCGCCTTACACTCATAAACCGCCCGCACCAGACGGTCATCCAGATTTTCATGCAGCAGCGCTCTCAGGGACTGATACAACAGTTTCAGCATTTCCGCCTCATCGTTGTTTTCCCTCGTATAGTAGTCCGCCACCTCCAGAAAATACATGCCGTAGCATGCCCCTTCCAAATCTCCCCGCAGCTTCTCAAAATAATTCGCGATCTCCGCATCCGCCATCGTATAGGAATTTCTGCCGGCGTACAGTCTGAACTTTCCAAAACAAAAGGGACTGACCGCCGCCATAAAACGGTTATTCTGTTTTCTTGCGTTTCGGGCAAAGGCGGAAATCTTTCCTTTTTCCACGGTGAGAATCGTCACCGCCCTGTCATATTCACCCACGGGAATGGATTTCAGTACGATTCCCGTCACCTGTAAAAAATCCTGCATGAGCGCCGCTTATCCTTTCCCCCTGTCCATATCCGCCTCCGGCAGCATTACCGTTCCTTCATCCTCCCGAAAACAACCGCAGTAGCGCAGATAGTCATCCACCCTGCCGCTGTTCCAGAATCTGTCCCATTCTTTTGTCTCTTCTTCATCCCGCCTGACAGACATACCGCAAGCCCTCCTCCTGTGTCGAAAACACCCGAAAAAATCCGGGTGCTTCATTTGTTTTATGAGTATTAGGGTTTGCATTTTCTCTGTTTTTATTCCGGTCTGTCCTCTTTGGCAGATACTCCCATCACCAGCGAAAACTATTTTCTCCGGTAATCATCCTTCGTCCTCACGATAGCCGAAATTTTTCAGCAGGATATCGCTGTCCCGCCAGTCCTTCTTCACTTTCACCCACAGCTGCAGATTTACCTGCATCTCCAGCATCTCCTCGATCTCCTTTCGGGCCTCGGAGCCGATCTGGCGGAGCATGGCGCCGCCTTTGCCGATAATGATACCCTTGTGGGAGTCCTTTTCACACACCAGCACCGCGTCGATATGGCAGATCTTTCCTCTCTCCTTCATGCTCTCTATGCTCACCGCAATGCCATGGGGAATCTCCTCCTCCAGACGGCGCAGAGCTTTTTCCCGCACCAGTTCCGCCACAATCTGACGCATGGGCTGATCTGTGACAGTGTCTTCATCAAAGAAGGGATACCCTTCTGGAAGATACTGGAATATGCATTTTACCAGCTCATCCGTATTGTCCCCCTTCAGAGCCGAAACGGGCACAATCTCCTTGAAATCCAGTTCCCTGCGGTAAGTGTCTATAAAAGACAGCAGCGCCTCCTTTTTCACGGTGTCAATCTTGTTGATCACCAGAAACACCGGTCTTTTTACCTTCTTCAGCTGCTCAAGGATATGGCGCTCCCCTGCGCCGATGAAATTAGAGGGTTCCACAAGCCACAGGATCAGATCCGCCTCCTCCAGAGTGTGCTCCGCCGTGCTCACCATATAATCGCCCAGCTTGTTCTTGGCCTTGTGAATGCCGGGCGTATCCAAAAACACAATCTGCCCCTCCTGAGTGGTGAGCACCGTTCGGACACGGCTGCGGGTGGTCTGGGGCTTCGGGGAAGTGATGGCGATCTTCTGCCCGATCAGCTGGTTCATCAGCGTGGATTTCCCCACATTGGGCCTGCCGATGAGAGTGACAAAACCCGCCTTATATATTTTCTTTTGGTCCATCTTTCTTTTTCTCCTCCTTATTCCCATACAGCCGCCTGCGGCGTCTGCGCAGAAGCAGTATCACCACAAACAGCACCGCTCCCCAGAGCACAAAGTAGGGAAGTTTCACCGCAAACCAGATCCCCAGCTCCACAAATCCGCAGCGGATATTCTCCAGGCTTTTCAGGAAGCCGTCCCTGACTCTGGCCCCCGCCGTGGGCTCCTCCACTGGCGTCAGCTCCTGTACCTCGGAGATACTGATATATACCGTACTGTAATCAACCAGATTGTCAAGGGTGCGCAGCTGGGACTCCATGCTCTCCAGCTGATAGCGCACCTCGGAAAGCCTCTCCTCCAGGGTAATAATCTCCTCCACCGTCTGAGCTTTGTCCAGGAACTCCAGAAGCCTTGACTGCTCCACCCGAAGAGTATCCCTGCGGCTTTCCATGTCCACATAGGACAGGGTGACATCCTTCACATCCTCGGAACGCCTGACAATATTGCCCACGTTGGACACGGTCTCCAGAAATCCCCGCAGATTTCCCTGGGGAATGCGGACGGTCAGGGATGCATTCCGGACGGCGCCCTCACCCGAATAGCGGCTGCCGTTGGAGGGGTTCATGCTCTCTATATAGCCGCCCAGTTCCCCCACACGGCTCTCCAGGGCGGTCATCAGCTGCTCAAACTCCCTGGTTTCCACCTCCAGATTCACTGTCTCCACCAGCTTGCGGGCGTCCCGGACCCCGGAGTCCTGGCTCCCTGAGGTTTCCCCCGGCCCGCCGCCGGTCCCCATGGTTCCGTACCCCGTGTCCTCAGCGCTCACCTCAAGATTCCCGTCCTGGTAGGAGTCTCCCGCCCCGGAGCCGTCAGTCCATCTGCTGCCTCCGGAGCCGGCCCCACAGCCTGCCAGAGTCAAAATGACTCCCGCACACATAAGCCCGGCCAGCAATCTTTTCCCACTTGTCC
>OFGN01002253.1_pt1 | contig 10579 bp, 8 predicted proteins | sample 1521821 | NCBI WGS metagenome assembly OFGN01 (sample SAMEA3504094, study PRJEB24116) | mouse gut metagenome | biome: mouse gut; feature: mouse-associated habitat; material: faeces | place: Denmark | collected 2011
TTTACGGACAAGGTAGTGCGGCTTATTGAGAATGACAAGGACAGTGTAACCAACTAAAAAGAAGATACACTTTTTCTTGTTCCCTACTTGACATTACCAAAAGGCTGAACTGTTACGATCTGGCGGCAAATTTCGTGACGGTAAACTTGACAGGCGGGAAGATTTGGTGGAGAATAGGGAAGAATGATTGATATGGAACAGTAAGACAGGCATGCAATGAGATGGACGCCTGTTGGAAAGGGATGGTTAAAGATGACAAAGATTGATATTATTTCAGGATTTTTGGGCGCGGGAAAGACAACACTGATCAAAAAGCTGTTAAAAGAAGCGCTTGCAGGGACAAAAGTGGTTCTGATTGAAAATGAATTCGGACAGATCGGCATAGACGGAGGATTCCTAAAGGAGTCCGGAATAGAGATCAAAGAGATGAACTCCGGCTGCATCTGCTGTTCTCTGGTCGGTGATTTCGGGACATCGCTTCTTGAGGTGCTTGACACTTATCAGCCGGAGCGCATTCTGATCGAGCCCTCCGGAGTGGGGAAGCTTTCGGATGTGATGAAGGCGGTGGAGAATGTGAAGGCGGGCGGCGAGGCGCATTTAAACAGCGCAGTCGTTGTGGTGGATGCTTCCAAGTGTAAAATGTATATGAAGAACTTCGGTGAGTTTTTTATCAACCAGATAGAGTATGCGGGGACGGTGATCTTAAGCCGTACCGCGGCCATGAAGCAGGAGAAGATTGAGGAGGCCGTTGCACTGATCCGTCAGCACAACGGGAAGGCGACCGTGATCACTACGCCCTGGGAGGAACTGGAGGGCGGAATGATTTTGGAGACGATAGAGGGGGCGTCGGACCTTGAGGCTGAGCTGATGCAGGAAGTGCTGGCGCATCGGGAAGAACATCACCATCATGACTATGATCATGGGGAAGGATGCCATCACGATGAAGAGCATCATCATGATCATGGGGAAGGATGCCATCACGATGAAGAGCATCATCATCATCATCATGGAGAAGGATGCCATCACGATGAAGAACACCATCATCATGGTGAGGAATGCGGCCACCACTATGAACAGGAGGAAGAGCACCATCGCGGAGAGAAATGTTGTGAGCATCACGGCGATGAGTGCGGACATCACCATGGGCATGAAAAAGAGCACCACCACGGGCATGAAGCGGGACACCATCATGGACATGAGGAAGAGTACCACCACGGGCATGGAGAAGGCCACCACCATGAGCATGAAGCGGCGCATCACCCTCACCACGATCATGGTGAGGAATGCGGCTGTGGCTGTCATGATCATCATAACCATGGCCATCATCATGCGGATGAAGTGTTCACAAGCTGGGGGATGGAGACTGCAGCGGTCTATGACAGAGACAGGATCGAGGATATTCTGGAGGAACTGGACCGCGAAAAAGAGTATGGGATCGTCCTTCGGGCAAAGGGAATGGTGCCTTCCGCGGACGGAAGCTGGATTCATTTTGACTATGTGCCCGGAGAAGTTCAGGTGCGGATGGGTGCGGCGGATGTGACAGGCAAATGGTGCGTCATTGGTTCCGGGCTGAAAGAGGAGGCGCTGGAAGCACTGTTTTTGGGGAAGTAAAAAGGAGATATTAAGTGTTCCCGTGCGGATGCAGGGATATGGATGAGGGATAAAGTATGAAACCTGTATATGTCATTAACGGATTTTTGGAGAGCGGTAAGACGGAATTTATTGTCTATACGCTGGCACAGCCCTATTTTCAGCTAAAGGGAAAGACGCTTTTGCTGCTCTGTGAAGAGGGAGAGATCGAGTATGAGGAAAAGCTGTTAAAGGAGAGCAATACGATTCTGGAGCTGATCGGGGAGGAGAGCAATTTTACGCCGTCTAAATTGATGGAACTCGACAAGAAGTATAAACCTGAGCGGATTATCATCGAGTATAACGGCATGTGGAATTTTAAAAATATGAAACTGCCCTGGCACTGGAGCATAGAGCAGCAGATCACCTGTATCGATGCCTCCACGTTTCCGATGTACTATACTAATATGAAATCACTTCTGGCAGAGATGGTGAGAAAATCGGAACTGATCATTTTTAACCGCTGCGACGGTATTTCTGATCTGGCTTCCTATAAAAGAAATATCAAGGCGGTAAACCGGCAGGCGGAAATTATCTTTGAAGATGCAAACGGTGAGATTGATGAGATTTTTGAGGATGATCTTCCCTACAGCCTGCAGGATGATCCGATTGTATTAGATAACACTGGTTATGGTATCTGGTATATCGATTCCATGGACCATTTGGAGCGATATCTGAATAAGCGTATTCAGTTTACGGCGCAGGTGATGAAACCTGAGAACTTTCCGGCAGATTATTTCGTGCCGGGAAGGATGGCGATGACCTGCTGTGCCGAGGATATGAGTTTTCTGGGGTATGTCTGCAAGTATGCCGATGCGGCGGCGCTGAAGATGCGCGACTGGGTTAAGGTGACGGCAGTGGTTAAGAAGGAATATTGGGAAGATTATAAAGGAGAGGGACCACTGCTTCATGCGGAAAAGGTGGAGAAGGTGAAGGCGCCGAAGGAGGAAGTAATCTCGTTTATGTAGGGAAAAGAGACGGCAGGGAGATTTGAGGGATGGATTCGGATAAGGAGATGCGGCAGTTCCGGAAGAGGCTGACGGAGCTGGCGGAGAAGAGCAGCAGGCAGAATATCTATACGTTCACCGGCTTTCTGGGAATGGCGCAGCAGGATGCGTTTCACCGGATGGAAAGGGAACTTTCTTTTGCGCATCCCGTTCTTTTTGGCGGAAGCGATGAGGCGGAGAGGGTGGTGGTGCGGTTCGGGAGCCCTGAGGAGATGGGCTATGAGGTGGAATTTCCGATCGTACTGCTGAAAATAGAACCGCTGCTTCAAAAATATGCGGATACGCTGGGACACAGGGATTTTCTTGGGGCATTGATGAATCTCGGCATAGACAGAGGGACTCTTGGCGATATTTTTATCAGGGATAACTGCGGTTATCTTTTCTGTCTGGAGTCCATCGCCGATTTTATTCAGGAAGAACTCGGCCGGATCCGGCATACGGATGTGAGATGCGGCAGAGCGGCACCGGAGGAGGTACTTGAAAAGAAGGAAAAGACAAGGCTGGAGTTGAACGTCTCCTCGGAGCGGGCGGATGTGGTTATCGCGGCTTTGTACCGTCTTTCACGCACGGAAAGCCTTGCGTTTTTCCGGGGACAGAAAGTATTTGTCAACGGCAGGCTGTGCGAGAATAACAGTTGTTATCTGAAGAGGGATGATGTGATCAGCGTGCGGGGAAAAGGAAAGTTTTTCTATGGCGGCGTGGAGGGGGAGACCAGAAAGGGCAGGCTCAGTGTGACGGTTTTTGTGTACTGAGCCCGGTATCATATCATACGGAGGAGAGAAAGTTTTATGTATCCATATACAATGTCACAGTGGCTGTTTCTGTTTTATGTGTACTGTTTTTTGGGCTGGTGTGTGGAATCTTCTTATGTCAGTCTGAAAGAGAAGCCGCCGCACTGGATCAACAGGGGATTTTTGAGGGGGCCGTTTCTGCCGCTGTACGGCAGCGGCGCCATCATGATGCTAGTGGTCTCCGCACCGTTTCAGCATCATCTGGTGCTGACTTATGCGGCAGGCTGTGTCGGTGCTACTGTGCTGGAATACATAACGGGTGTTACGATGGAGGCGCTGTTTAAGGTGCGGTACTGGGACTACTCTGATGTGCCGTTTAATTTTCAGGGGCATATCTGTCTCGGGACAACGCTCTCCTGGGGGTTGTTGACGATCCTGATGACTCGCGTGATCCATATGCCGGTGGAAAACCTGCTTTACAGCATACCCGCGGGAGTACTGCCGGTTCTTGTGGTTGTTCTGACGGCCGTTATCGCCGCCGATTTTGCCCTTTCGTTCCGGGCAGCGCTGGATATCAGGGATATTTTGCTGGCAATGGAGAAGGCAAAGGAAGAGATGGCGCATATGCAGAAGCGCCTGGATGTGATCGCGGCGGTAAGAGGAGAGGAGATCGGGCAGTACCGGAGCGCTGCGGAGATGCGGCTGGAGGAGCTTGTGGAAAGTATCGAAGAAAAGCTTCGCTCCGTGCGGGAGCATATACAGGTCCATCCCGGAGAATATCTGGAAAGTGTTAAAAATGAGGCGCTGGAGATACGGGAGAGGTTTGTGAATATCCGTTATCGTGCTTCCGAACTGAAAACCATCCGGGATCACCGGAAGCGCTGCATGATCCTCGGCAATCCCGGGATGCGGGGAAGTATAAAGGTACGGCGCAGCCTGGAGGAATTGAAGGAAGCCGTGAAGGACAGGTTGAATTTCAGGTGACCAGATAGAAGATAATCAGGATGGAGGATAGTCAGGATAGAAGATGACCGGATAGAAGATAATCAGGATAGAAGATGACCGGATAGAAGATAATCAGGATAGAGGATAGGCGGATAGAAGATAGTCGGAATAGAAGATAGCCGGAATAAAAGATAATCGGAATAAAAGATAATCGGAATAGAAGACAGACAGGTAATTTTGCCATGGCGGCAATCGTTACCTGTCTGTCTTCTTTTATGGGGATTTTCGGGTTTCTTTCGCTGCCTCTGTCCCGAAGTTTATTTCTTTTTTGCTCTTTCATCCCAGTATTCACAGGCGATGCCGGCAGTTTCGGAGGTAAAGGGCGTGCCGTCCTTCTTTTTATAGTGGTCCGTTGCCTTGAATACATATCGGCATCCCAGATATAGCAGCGGGATGTTGGCAAATACGATCAGGATATTTCCCAGATCGGAGATCGCCCACATATTACCGAGATCAAGCCCTGCGATGGAACAGAAGATGCCAAAGAGGGTGATAAAAATACCAAGGATGCGGACGCCGTTTGTCAGAGATTTTTTGGTGGTGATCCTGCCGGCGGCAATCTCCGAGAAGCTGAAAAATCCGATCACACAGGTGAAAGCAAACAGGCAGAAACAGATGGTGATCAGGAAAATCACAATATTGTCAAATAAGCCGGTGCCCGGTGTCAGGGCGGAGGCGGAAGTTAAAAATTTTGGCAGTTTATCCAGTTCCATCCATGCCTGCGCCCCTTCTCCTGTCCAGAGATGCGCCATGACCACGACAAAACCGGTCAGTGTACAGATGACGATGGTATCCAGGAAAACCCCGATGGACTGTACAAAGCCCTGCTCGCAGGGATGGTCCGTGTTTGCCGCGCCTGCCGCCATGGTGATGGTACCCTGGCCGGCTTCGTTGCTCATCAGTCCCCGTTTGATGCCCTGTGCCAGGACGGTACCGAATACGCCGCCGAAGATTGCCTCAGGCGTAAAGGCGCCGCCGAAGACGGAGGAGAAAAAGTAGGGAACCGTGCCGAGGTTTGTCAGGATCATGAAAAGGACGGTGCCGATATAGATGACGGACATAACAGGGACAGCGATGTCCGTTACTTTTGTCACTTTTTTAATGCCGCCGAAAGCCAGGTATGCCACCAGAAAAATTAAAATAGCGGCCGTTATGTAATATAGCGGCGAGGTGGTGGAGATGCTGTTTCCGGTCAGAATCTCGCCCATCTGCCCTACGGAGCTGACCACGTTAAAGCCCTGCGCGGGAAGACAGCACATGGCATATATGATGAACATGACGGAGAGAAAAATACCGGCGCCCTTTTTATTGCCGAGCAGTTTTTTTCCATAGTAGGGCAGGCCGCCTACAAATTCATCTTCCTTTTTTTCCTTGAACATCTGTGCCATAACAGCCTCGGTATAAGCCGTAGACATACCGAAGAAGGCGGAAAGCCACATCCAGAACAGCGCGCCGGGGCCGCCCACGGAGATGGCGCCGGTAACTCCGAGGATATTGCCCGGGCCGACACGCATGGCGGAACTTAAGAAAAAGGCGCCCAGAGAGGAGATGCCGATCTCGTCGCTCTTCTTTTTTGCCAGAATGCGGATGCCCGTTTTAAAGTGCGTTACCTGAATAAACCCAAGCCTTACCGTAAAGAAAATGCCGGAGCCCACCAGCAGAATGATTGCCAGGGAGAAGTTACCAAGGATCGGAATCCCCGCATACCAGTCTAAATTTGTCGGAAAATCCCAGAAAAAATCGGAAACCGGGATTACAAAAGAAAATACATTGTTTATCATTTCAAAAATATGTTCCATCGTCTGTCCTCCTTACCTGCCTGCAATGAATGTAATGGTGCGTTATAACAAGTATAGAAAATCCAAAAAAGGAAAACAATAGCAGAAAGTGAGGAAAATATTGCAAAAAGTGCTGCGTTGGTAAGGAGATGGAATTTATCCGGAGAAATGGAGGAAATCCTGAAAAAACTATGGTCTTATGGAAAAAAATGTTATATAATTTTTAAAATAGGTTATTTTTTAGCCGATACCATGTGAAGAGGGAGAGGGGAATCATGCCGAACGAACAGAAAAAAACGAAAAACAAAGTATCCGTGTTTCACTCCATGCGGACCAAGATTATGCTGCTTGTGCAGATCGGGGCGCTTTGCTCCTGTATTATGGTGCTGATGATGACAGTGCCGAGAGCGGAGGAAGAACTGGTTACTTTGACACAAAACTCCATGCTCAGTCTTGCGAAGGCTTATGCTGCCGGAATGGAGACGGAGATCATAGAATACCAGCAGCATGGCAGGAAATTAACATATGAAGCCTATGCAAAAATTCTGGAGGGCGCGAAAATGGAAGGTGTGGAGTCCTCCTACGCATATATGGTGTCGCCGGATGGAACTATGCTGTATCATCCTACGGAGAGTAAGGTAGGCAGTCCTGTGGAGAACGATGTTGTAAAAGGAGTTGTGGCAAAGATCCAGTCGGGAGTGATACCGGAGCCGGAGGTGGTCAGCTACGAATTTGACGGGAAAGTCAAGTATGCATCCTACTATGTGCTCCCCACCAATGATGTGATCGTGATTTCTACGGATGAGGAGGAGATCTTAAGCGGTATTTCCGCGATGATGCTCCACTCGGGTGAGGGGATGATTGCGGTAATGATTCTGCTTGCGGTGGTGATTTTTATTGTGACCGGCATTATGATGAATCCGCTGAAAAAGATCACGGTGCTGATCAACGAGATGGAGGAACTGAAATTTGTAAAGCATTCCTGGAATCAGAAGCTTACGAAGGGGAGGGATGAATGCGGTGCCATGGCGAAAGCGGTGGCGGCAATGCGGGAGAGCCTTCGGAATGTGATTCAGGATATCAGCAGTGCCAGTACTCATTTGAATGAGATCGTCAATACATTGCAGGTTACTTCTTCCGAAATAAATGATTCCTGTACGGATAATTCCGCCACAACCCAGGAACTGGCGGCAGGCATGGAGGAGACAACGGCGACAACCCAGACGCTTGTTTCCAGTATCGAAGATATGAAAGAGGAGTCCAATGATATCCGAAGGATGTCCATGGAAGGGGAGGCGCTCTCGGGCGAGATTGAAGAGAGAGCGGCAAAACTGAAAGAATCCGCAACGGCATCCGTAAAACTGGCGCGGGATATGTTTGCCACACTGCAGAAAAATTCGGCGCGGGCTATCGAGGAAGCAAAGACCGTGGATAAGATCAACGAACTGACGGAAGTAATCATGCGGATCTCCTCCCAGACCAGCCTTTTGGCGCTGAATGCGTCCATCGAGGCGGCAAGGGCAGGCGAAGCAGGAAAGGGTTTCGCGGTGGTGGCGACGGAGATCGGCAATCTGGCAAATCAGACTTCCGAGACCGTGGCGGATATCAACAATATCGTGGCGGAAGTCAATGCGGTCGTGCGGGCTATGGGAACAACGCTACATGATACGACTCAGTTTATGGAAACCCAGGTGGTGCCGGATTATCAGGCGTTTTATGATGTGAGCAACCAGTACAATGACGATTCCGTGGCGGTGAAGGACAGCATGGCATCGATTCAGGAATCCGTTGCCAAGCTGAACGAAACGATTTTAGTGGTCACGGACGGGCTCGAGGGCATCAGCAAGACCATCAATGAATCCGCCATAGGTGTAGGCGATATTGCCGAAAAGACGGCGGCCGTGGTGAACCGTATGGGCGATAGTATGAAGATGGTGACCGGATGCCAGAGCGAGGCGGATAAGCTGAAAGATATTGCCGGACAGTTTTACATAGAAGGGTAATTTCCAGAAGGATAATTTCCGAAAAAGAAACTTGAAAGCAGGTCCCCCTTTTGTTATACTTGTCTATAGGATTTTGAAGCAAAAATGGGATGAGCAGGAAAAGGGGGTTAAAATGACAGCAAAAGAATGTATTTTGGAGCGCAGGAGCGTCCGCCAGTTTACGGATCAGGCGATCGATCATGGTCTGTTATCCGAAATCGTGGAAACCGCTTCTTTCTATCCGAGTTGGAAGCATACGCAGATTGTGCGTTTTGTGGCAGTGGAAGGGGAGAAGAAGGAAAGACTGGCTAAGGAATGCACCGATATGTGGGCGAACAACGGAAAGATCATGGAATCCGCGCCGGTAGTGATGGCAATCACCATCATTAAAAATCGTTCCGGTTTTGAAAGGGACGGTTCCTATTCCACCAACAAGGGCGACAGATGGCAGATGTATGATGCGGGAATTGCGTCTCAGACTCTTTGCCTGGCAGCTTATGAAAAGGGCATATCATCTGTTATTCTCGGACTTTTTGACGATGTGAAGGCAGCGTCCATTTTGGAACTTCCTGAGGATCGGGAGGTGGCAGCTCTTATTCCGATGGGATATGCGGCGGAGGAGCCGAAAGCGCCGAGAAGAAAACCGGTGGAAGAATTATTATCATTTTGTTAACATGAAGGCGAAGGGATAGTTATCCCTTCGCTTTTTAAGAGCAGATGTCCGTGTGCAGTAGAGACATCTGCGGTACTAAAATCAGCAGATGAGCCGGAGGCGCACAAGAACATTTACGAACGCAAGGCGGTCGGAAATGTTCTTCCGGAACTGTGTGCAGGGGGAACATCTGCGGAACTAAAATCAGCATGAGCACTGAAAGTGCACAAGAGAATTTACAGACGCAGAGCGGCTGGAAATTTCTCTTCGGTAGCAGTGTACTGGAAGTGCTCATGCGGAACTAAAATCAGCAGATGAGCCGGAGGCGCACAAGAACATTTACGAACGCATGGCGGTCGGAACTGTTCTTCCGGAACTGTGTGCAGCAGGCTCATCTGCGGTACTAAAATAGGAGGTTACATCATGAAACATCTTTTAAGTCCTCTGGATTTTACGACACAAGAACTGGACGATCTGTTTGCGCTTGCGGATGATATTGAAAAGAGTCCTGACAAGTACGCCCATGTTTGCGAAGGGAAAAAACTGGCCACCTGCTTTTATGAGCCGAGTACGAGAACGAGGCTGAGTTTTGAGACTGCAATGCTGAATTTGGGGGGCAGTGTTCTCGGATTTTCCGATGCGGCGTCTTCCTCCGCTTCAAAGGGGGAGAGCGTTGCCGACACGACGAGGGTAATCTGCTGCTTTGCGGATATCTGTGCCATGCGTCACCCGAAAGAGGGGGCGGCATTTGTGGCGGCGTCCAACTCTTCGATTCCTATTATCAATGCGGGAGACGGCGGCCATCAGCATCCCACCCAGACATTGACGGATCTGATGACGATCCATGCGCTGAAAGGGCGGCTTGGGAATTTTACGATAGGGCTCTGCGGAGACCTGAAATTCGGGCGCACGGTACATTCCCTGATCCACGCGCTGGTGAGATATGAAAACGTTACGTTTAGATTTATTTCGCCGGAGGAACTGAGGGTTCCCGATTATATCATTGAGATGCTGAAAGAGAAAAATATTCCCTATGAGGAAGTGATCAGCTTAGAGAATTGTATACCGGAACTTGACCTTTTATATATGACAAGAGTACAGCGGGAACGTTTCTTTAATGAGGAGGATTATGTTCGGCTGAAGGATTTCTATATTCTGGATAAGGCGAAAATGAATCTGGCGAAACCGAACTGTCTGGTACTGCATCCGCTCCCGAGGGTAAACGAGATTTCCGTGGAAGTGGACAACGATGAGAGGGCGGTATACTTTAAACAGGTGCGGTACGGAGTTTATGTGCGGATGGCGCTGATCCTGAAGCTACTGGGATTAAAATAGAAAATACAGGAGAAAAGAGTATGCTGAATGTAGGAAAAATTGAGGAAGGTTTTGTGATGGACCATATCAAGGCAGGGAAGAGTATGGAAATATACAGATATCTGCAGCTTGATAAACTGGACTGTACGGTTGCCATCATCAAGAATGCCCGCAGTAATAAAATGGGAAAGAAAGACATTATCAAGGTGGAATGTGATATCAATACATTGAATCTTGATATTCTGGGATATATTGATCACAAGATTACGATCAATGTGATACAGAAGGGAGAGATTGTGGAGAAGCGGGCGCTTCATCTGCCGAAAGAGATCAAAAACGTGATCCATTGCCATAATCCGCGCTGCATCACTTCCATAGAACAGGAACTGCCGCATATTTTTGTGCTGGCTGATGAGGCGAAGGAAGTTTACCGCTGCAAATACTGTGAGGAGAAGTACAGCAGGAAAGCGTCCCATGATAA
>OFGN01002255.1_pt1 | contig 10564 bp, 11 predicted proteins | sample 1521821 | NCBI WGS metagenome assembly OFGN01 (sample SAMEA3504094, study PRJEB24116) | mouse gut metagenome | biome: mouse gut; feature: mouse-associated habitat; material: faeces | place: Denmark | collected 2011
GGGAGGACTTGCCGGAGCCGGAAAGGCCGGTGACCACCACCAGCTTGTCCCGGGGGATCTCCACGTCCACGTTCTTGAGGTTGTTCTCCCGGGCGCCTTTGATATAGATCTTGTCCTGCATGGATGGTTACTCCTCATTGCGTTTAAAATAGCCTGCCGCTTGGCTGACACAAGGATACCGGAATGGATTTTTTATGTCAAGCCCCCGGCTGAAAATTTCCCGCCAGGCGCAGAGCGCCGTCCCGGAGGAGCTCGATATTCTCCTCCTCGAACACGGTATCCCTATTGGTATGTATCCTGTTCATATAATATCCGACGATCTTTTTATGCTTCAGGGCGCAGACGCCCACGCCCCGCTTGAAGGACGCGTTGTCGCTGGGGTAGAACCCAAAGCCCCGCACCACCTCCGTGGTCTTCCCGCTGCGGCCCGCAAAGGCCGCCTCGATCTGCTCCAGGACGGCGGGATCCTTCTTCAGCGCCCCGCCGGGGAAGAACTGAATAAAATCCCCGTCAGAGACGCAGTCAAAATTGATGTTCAAGGCCCCCTTTTTCGCCCTCCTGTGGGCTCTGGTGAAGGACAGCGAGCCCAGCATGCCCTTCTCCTCGTTGTCGAAAAACACAAAGCAGACCTTCCCACGGTCCGCCTCGGGCATGAGAAGGGCCGTCTCCAGCAGGGTGACAACGCCGCTGGTGTTGTCGTTGGCGGTGTGCCGGTTGGCGGGGCCGTCGATGATCCACCAGACGAACAGCAGGCTCAGGGCGATGGCCGTGAAGGGCATCAGCAGCAGCAGGGCGCGGGACCGCAGCACCGCGGCCACGGCCAGAAGCGCCCCCTCCGCCGCCGCCACCGCCAGGAACAGGGGGATCACCAGCAGCAGCTGGTAGAAGACGTAGAAGGCCAGATTCCGCGGCGTGAGGAAGTTGGGAACGGGCAGCACGGCGCAGGTGTCGTAGTGGGCGGAGAGGATGAGCCGGGCCGTCTCCGGGTCCCCGGCCACCACATTCTGCGCGGCAAAGCCCTTCTCCATCTGCGGCGCGTACCCGGCGGCCGCCAGCTCCCCGCACAGCCAGGAGCGGAAGGCCTCCTTCTGCTTCCGGGACTTGCGGATCTGAAACTCGGACAGGATGGTCTGCGACTGGGGAAGCATAGCAAAAAACCTCTCTTTCCAGCGCGGGGCGCTACAGGGGCGTCTGGAGGGTCAGGCCGTAGAGATAGAGGCCGAACACCGCCGCCGCCGCTACGACGCTGCCCACCCGCTGCATGAACAGATAAAACTCCGTGGGCTCCGGGTCCTCCACGGCGAGGGCGTGCCGGAGGTAGAAGAAGGCCAGGGGAAAGGCCGTCTGGAGGCCGCAGAGGACCGCCAGCAGCAGGCCCAGGCCCCACACCTCCCAGCTGCCCCGGACGGCGGGCTCCGGCTCCAGGGCGAAGCGGAGAATGTCCGGCGCGTCAAAGATATACCCCGACCAGGGGTCGTGCTGGGCGTAGGCGCGGACGGAGACAAGGGGCTCCCAGGACCCGTCCTCGCCGCAGAAACGGGCCGCGCCGCCGGCGGGGTTATACCCGCCCCGGAAGATGACTATGCCGTTCCGGCTCACCTGGACGCGGCGGTAGGGCAGGCCGCTGCTGCCGGCGATGGTCCCCTCCGGCCACTCCACCAGGCCGCGCTGCCGGAGGCGGCCCTCCACGGCGAGGACCACCTCCGTGCCCCCGCCCTCCGGCCGGACGGTGATGGTGGTGGGATCCCCGTGGACCCGGCCGGTGTAGACGGCGGCCTCCCCCTCCTGGACAGGGCGGAGGAGGGCCCCCTCGAAGGACACGCCGGGGCGGCTGCGGCTGACGGCCGTCAGCAGGGCGAAGATGACGGTCATCGCCGCCAGCAGCAGGAGGATCACCTTCTGCAAGGTGGTAAATCTAGCCGTCATCGCGCTCCCCCCTCTCCCCCGCCGGGCCCCCGGCCTCCGACCGGCCCAGCAGGTAGTCCGTGGTGACGCCGAAATAGTCCGCCAGAAGCATCAATGATAAAATGGGAATGTTAATTTCCCCGTATTCCATCTTTTGATAGTTGCTGATTGTACACCCCAGTAATTCCCCCATACTGCGCTGGGTCTGTTGGGACGATACCCGCAGCTCTTTTAACCTTTTTCCGAAGACAATTAATTTTTCATCCTTCATGGCTTTCACCTATTGACACACAGTTAAATTGTGTGTATAATAATAGCACAGTATAATTATGTCAAGGAGGACACCGCCATGGATGACTTCTACCCCTGGCTCTTCGACCACTACGCCCTGCCCCAGCTCACGGCCCTGGACAAGAGCGGACAGGACGCCGCCGCCGCCGTCGCCGCAGAGCTCTCCCTAGATGAGGACGGCCGCATCCGCATGGTGGATTTCGCCGACGGCCTGCGCCTGCAGTGGGGCACGGAGGCCTTTGCCCTGGGGGTCCGGCTGGGCCTGGCGCTGTACGGGCCCCGGGGCGGGGTGTGACCCGTCAGCGGATCTCCTTGCGCAGCTCGATGATCCGGTCCCGCAGCACCGCCGCGTACTCGAACTCCATGAGCTTGGCCGCCTCCTTCATCTGCTTCTCCAGCTTGGCGATCTCCGCCGCAAGCTCCGGCTTGGTCAGCTTCTTGCCGGACCTCTTCTGGGCCTCCGCCTCGGACTTGCTGAGCTCCAGAATCTCGCGCACGGACTTGATGACCGTCTTGGGCACGATGCCGTGGGCCCGGTTGAAGGCGTCCTGCAGCTTCCGCCGCCGCTCCGTCTCGTCCATGGCCGAGCGCATGCTGCGGGTGACGGTGTCGGCGTAGAGAATGACCATGCCCTCCGCGTTCCGGGCGGCCCGGCCGATGGTCTGGATCAGGCTGGTCTCGCTGCGCAAAAAGCCCTCCTTGTCCGCGTCCAGGATGGCCACCAGGCTGACCTCCGGCATGTCCAGGCCCTCCCGGAGGAGGTTGATGCCCACCAGGACGTCGAACTCCCCCAGGCGCAGATCCCGGATGAGCTCCATGCGCTCAATGGTCTCCACGTCGTGGTGCATGTAGCGGACCTTAACCCCCGCCTTGGTGAGGTAGGCGGTGAGGTCCTCCGCCATCCTCTTGGTCAGGGTGGTGACCAGCACCCGCTCGTTCCGGGCGCTTCTGGCGTTGATCTCGCCGATGAGGTCGTCGATCTGGCCCGCCACGGGCCGGACCTCCACCCGCGGGTCCAGCAGGCCCGTGGGGCGGATGACCTGCTCCACGATCTGGTCGGCCTGGCCCCGCTCGTAGTCGGCGGGGGTGGCGGAGACGAACACCGCCTGGTTGAACCGGGTCTGGAACTCCTCGAACTTCAGGGGCCGGTTGTCGAAGGCGCAGGGCAGGCGGAAGCCGTACTCCACCAGGCTCTCCTTCCTGGCCCGGTCGCCGTTGAACATGGCCCGGACCTGGGGGAGGGTGACGTGGCTCTCGTCCACGAAGAGGACGAAGTCGTCGGGAAAGTAGTCCATGAGGGTCATGGGGGGCGAGCCCACGGGCCGGCCGGAGATGACCCGGCTGTAGTTCTCGATGCCGTTGCAGTAGCCCAGCTCCCGCATCATCTCCAGGTCGTAGCTGGTCCGCTGGCGGATGCGCTGGGCCTCCACCAGCTTGCCGTTCTCCGCGAACCAGCGCTCCCGGTCGTCCAGCTCCCGCTCGATTTCCCCCAGAGCCCGCTCCATTTTCTCCCTGCTGACCACGTAATGACTGGCGGGCCAGACGGGGATGTTGGACAGCCGCCGGGTGATGCTCCCGGTAACGGGGTTGATCTCACTGATCCGGTCGATCTCGTCCCCGAAAAATTCTACCCGCAGGGCGGAGTCCCTCCAGTAAGCGGGCCATAATTCCACAGTATCGCCCCGCACCCGGAACATGTTCCGCTCGAAGGCGATGTCGTTGCGCTCATACCGGATGTCCACCAGCCGGTGCAGCAGCGTGTCCCGGCCCATGCAGTCCCCTACCCGCAGGGAGACCATCATCTTCTCAAAATCGTCCGGCTCCCCCAGACCGTAGATGCAGCTGACGGAGGACACCACGATCACGTCCCGCCGCTCCAGCAGAGAGGCGGTGGCGCTCAGCCGCAGGCGGTCGATTTCCTCATTGATGGAGGCGTCCTTTTCAATAAAGGTATCCGTGTGGGGGATATATGCCTCCGGCTGGTAGTAGTCGTAGTAGGACACGAAGTATTCCACCGCGTTGTTGGGGAAGAACTCCTTGAACTCCTCGCACAGCTGGGCGGCCAGGATCTTATTGTGGGCCAGCACCAGGGTGGGCCGCTGGACGGCCTCGATGACCTTGGCCATGGTGTAGGTCTTGCCGGAGCCGGTGACGCCCAGCAGGATCTGCTCCCGCAGGCCGTCCTCGATGCCCTGGGCAAGCCTGGCGATGGCCTGTGGCTGGTCGCCGGAGGGGGTGTATTCGGATACTACCTGAAAAGCGGGCATAGGCTGCCTCCTCTGTCTGCGATTTAAGAACCTGTATTCATAGACGGCGTGCATCGCCTGTGAATACAGGCCCTGAAGCGGGCAGTTGCTTACAGCTGGTAACTGCCCGGTAAAAATGACGGTTCATTTCCGCTTGGCAATCAGGAAAGGGATGCCTGCAAGCGCCGGCCCAGCGGCGCGCCTCTCAAGGGGAGCCAAAAAGACGCCGCAGGGCGGCGCTTTGAGGGGTTTCGAACAGGTGCTAAAGCAGTCCTGACTCGGCCATGGACACGTAGTCGTTGTCCGCTACAATGACATGGTCCACCAGCCGCACGCCCATCGTCTCCAGCGCCTCCCGAACCATCCGGGTGGCCACCCGGTCCTCGTGGGAGGGCAGGGCCACGCCGCTGGGATGGTTGTGGGCCAGCACCACCATCACCGCCTTGGAGCGCAGGGTGTTCTCCATGATCTGCCGGATGTTGAGCCCCACGCTGCCCAAATCTCCCTCACCCAGTTTGTACAGCCCCTTCTTTTTGCCCTTTCCGTCCAGGCAGAGCTGGTACATGACCTCGGAGGCATGGGCGATGAAGAGCCGCCGGAAGAATTCCCCGATCCGCTCCCGGGTGTCCAGGATGACCTCGCAGTCCTCCCCCGACATCAGCACCCGCTGATACAGAGCGGGGACCAGCCGGACCAGCACCGCCGCCTTTTCCTTGATGTAGGGCACCTCCATCAGCTCCTCCGCCGGAGCGGACAGCACTGCCTGCAAGCTGCCGAACCGCTCGATGAGGGCGTGGGCGATGGGGTTGGTGTCCCTCTGGGGGATGGCGTAATAGAGCAGCAGCTCCAGCAGTTCGTGGTCGGCAAAGGATTCCGCCCCGCACCGGAGGAATTGCTCGCGTTTTCTGTCTCTGTGGCCATCGTGGACGCCCATTGGCTTCTCTCCTCCTTCCCGCCGGCCTGCCGCCCGGCGGAACCCTTTTTCCCGCTATTGTATCACACAAACAGATGTTTCACAAGAGCGTTTTTTAAGATTTCCTCATTTTCTTCCCAGGGCCGTCCGCCGCCGTTCAGGCCAGATCTCCCATCTGGGACTGATAGATGTCCCGGTAGACGGGGCACCGTTCCAGCAGTTCCTCATGGCGGCCCGCGCCGGTGATCCGGCCATTCTCCAGCACCAGGATCAGGCTGGCGGCCATAATGGAGCTGACCCGCTGGGCGGCGATGACCGTGGTGATGCCCGGATACCGCTCCCGCAGCGCCTGCCGCAGCCGGGCGTCCGTCTGATAATCCAGGGCGGAGGCCGCGTCGTCCAGGATCAGGATCTCCGGCTGGGCGGCCAGAGCCCGGGCGATGCACAGGCGCTGCTTCTGTCCTCCGGAGAAGTTGGCCCCCTTGATGTCCGCGCCGTAGTCCCAGCCCCCGGGCTTCTCCGCGATAAAGTCCGCCGCCATGGCGTCCTCCGCCGCCCGGAGAAGCTCCTCATCGGTCAGGGGCCGGCCCAGCGAGATGTTGTCCCGGATAGACTCCGCGAAAATCACGTCACTCTGAAAGGCCGCGCCGAATTTCTCCCGCAGCGCCCGCTTGTCATAGGTCCGCACGTCCCGGCCGTCCACGTACACCGTCCCCTCGTCCGCGTCATAGAAGCGCATGAGCAGGCGGATCAGTGTACTTTTGCCCGCGCCGGTGTGCCCGATGATGCCCAGGGTTTCGCCCCGCTTCAGCCGGAAGCTGATGCCGTCCAGACATTTTTCCCGCCGGCCTCCGGCGAAGGAGGCGGCGTTTTCCTCCGGCCGTGTTCCGGCGTGGGTAAAGGATACACGGTCGAACTCGATCAGCGCCCCGTTTTCCCGGCGCTCCTCCGCCGGGGGAAGCACCGGCTGGTCCTCCGGGGTGCGGAGGACCTCTCCGATCCGGTCCGCCGAGGCCGCAGCCTTGGAGAGAAGCAGGAAAATGCGGTTGAAGGACATGGCGCTGTGGAGAATCAGGTTAAAATAGATGAGAAAGGCCAGGATGACCCCTGGCTCCGCCGCGCCACTGTCCACCCGCCGGGCGCCCACCAGTACAACCAGGATCAGCCCCAGATTCATGAACATCTGCACCGCCGGGGCGGGAATAGCCATGACGGTGCTGGCGGTGAGGTCGCTGCGGGTCAGACGGCGGTTGACCTCCTGGAAGCGCCGCTCTTCCCAAGCCTCCTTGCGCAGGGCCTTGATGACCCGGACGCCGGCGGCGTTTTCCCGCATGACCCGGGTCATCCGGTCCACCTCCTGCTGTACCCGGTCGTACAGGGGGACGCCCTTCCGGGAGACAAAGATCACGATGGCCGTCATCACCGGGGCCAGCACGCACAGCACGGAGGCCAGCGCCGCGTCCATGGTCAGCGCCACGCACACGCCGCCCACCAGCATGATGGGTGCCCGGACGCCTACGGTCTGGCTGGAGGTGATAAAGTTCTGAACATTGTAGGAATCCGACGTCATCCGGGAGATAAGGGAGGGCAGGCCGAACCGGTCCGCCTGACTGCCGGAGAGGGTGAGGGTGCGGGCAAAGAGGTCCTGCCGCAGCGCCCGTGTGCAGTCCCGGGACACGGCCACCGCCGACTGGTTGGCGAAAATATTTCCCCAGCGCACCGCCCAGGCAAGTCCCACCATGACCAGCCCCCAGCCTGCCACCGGTCCCGCCTGTCCCCGGGGGGCCAGCCGGTCGATGATGTACTCCAGCACGTAGGGAATGAGAAGCTCCAGGAAGGCGGAGAGGATTTTGACGGTCATACCCAGTCCAATCCGCCGCAGATACCGGCGCATGTAGTGAAGTATCAGCTTCAACGCAGTCCCCTCCCTCCCGGAATTGTCAGCTACAGTATACGACAGCCTAAGGCGTTTGTCCAGTATCCCGGACTGCTTCTTTCAGTGAAAACGGCGGATTCGCGCCAAAGCAGGCAGCTTTATACAAAATTTTTGTCAAGCCCTTGCCGGACAATCGGATTTATTGTATCATAAATGAAAGCTGGAGTATTTTGCGGAGCGATTGCCGCACAAGAATGGACTCCATGGTAGATGAAGGTACGCCGCAGAAACAAGGGAAAATACCGGGAAATTAAGGAGTATACTATGACGGCCGATAAAGCAGATAGAAACAAAACCATCAATACGCCACTGAGTAAAGGACAGGCTTTTCTTGATCGCTGCATTACAGTTACTCAAAGGCAGGCTGATCTTGACACCGTTATGGATAAAACGATTAATGGGGACATGTTTGGGGTGTGTCCCTTGCTTCCGCCAGAGAGTGTTGATCTAATCATTGCAGATCCGCCCTATAATCTAACCAAAACTTTTATCGCAAAATGGTTGATTATCTCAAAAAAGCCTTGATTTACGGGCATACAAGCAGGATTTCAAGCTGAATTTACTACCAATTTACTACTTTTGAGGGAAAGAGCCTTGATATGCCGCCCGGAACCCTGCAAGCCCAAACACCAGCACACAGCTTTCGTCCTTGGCCGGAAAGAAGCCGTTGGCTGGAAGCTGAACAAATGATGTTATCCAAAGGGGACAGATTGGACGAAACAGGACAGACAATCAAAATCACAGCAGTTATGATAGCAAAAGGTTAGTAACAGCTAATCAGAAGGAGGTATTGATTATGGCACAAAAAACAGACACCCGCACACAACTTCTGACGGCATCGCCGTTTCAGTTGATGATCTCCCTGAACCTTCCGGCGATTATCGGCATGGTTGTGGTCGGGCTGTACAGCTTCATGGACCGGGTATTTGTGGGCCAGCTGATCGACCAGGTGGCTATGGGGGCGGTTTCGGTTTCCTACCCGTTTACCCTGATCAACTCGGGCATTTCCACTCTAATCGGCGTCGGATCGGCTTCGGTCTTGTCCAGAGCGGTGGGCAAGAAGGATCAGGAAACTATTGACAGGATCATGGGCAACCTGATCGCGCTGAATATGATCCTCGGTGTGATCGTCACGGCGCTGGGAATGATCTTCACCCGGCCCATCCTTTCCCTGAGCGGCGCGGAGGGCGAAATTCTGAACAACGCCGAACGCTATCTGCGCATCATCTTCACAGGCAGCCTGTTTGTCAACTTCGCCCAGTCCTCCAATATGATCATGCGTGGCGAGGGGCTTCTGAAACAGGCTATGAAATACAGCGGAGGTTCAGCTGTTTTGAATATCATTCTCGACCCCATCCTTATCCTGCTGCTCAGGCCTCATGGAACGGGGATCGACGGCGCGGCCTACGCGACGGTCATCGCCCAGATCGTCTACGCGGCGGCGATGCTGCGGCATTTCCGCTCAAAAAGTAAATATGTCCGTATCCACGGTATTCGGTTGGAAAAGAGCCTGATCCCCGAGATTTTCGGAGTCGGCTTCTCCGCCATGCTCATGCAGGTCATGACCCTGCTCCAGCAGACGGTCCTCTATCACACCGCCCACAGCTATGGCGGCGACGATTGGCAGATTCTTTTAGGGGCCGCATTGAGTGTACAGTCCTTTACCATGATTCCCCTGTGGGGAGCCAGCCAGGGATTTCAGCCCGCGGCGGGGACAAACTACGGGGCAAAGCAGTATGACCGGGTAAAGCAGATCACCAAAACCTTTCTTGCCGGCGTCACAATTTTGAGCCTGATTTTCTACATCCCCATCCAGCTTGGCGCGGAGACGGTGCTGTCCTGGTTCATCAAAGAGAGCAGGATCGTGAGCATGGGCGTGACCGGCTTCCGTGTCCTGTTCAGCCCCTACATCTTCCTGGGCCTTGTGCTGATGGCCATCACGCTGATGCAGTCTCTGGGCAAGGCGTCCAAAGCCAGCGTGCTGGTGCTGCTGCGGCAAATCATACTGTTTGTTCCTCTGGTCATCCTTGTTCCTAAACTGGGCGGGCTGGGTATCAACGGCGTATTCCTCGCCCCAGCGCTGACTGACCTGATTGTGCTGGTAATTGCGGTTTTCATGCTTGCGCTTGAATTTAGGAGTTTAACAAGGCTGAACAACAACTAACGTAAAACAGGAGGAACGCAGCAACTATGCCGATACTTGCCGGTATGCAAAAAGCAGTGGTCATCGAAAGCAATTGTTGTGTGATTTATCAGTTCCGCAATGAGAGCGGCGAAGGTACGATCACCCTTTACGAGGTGTTTCCCGGCGTTTCTCTTGCCTATAATGATTTCCATATGCGATACTACGATTCGGAATTCCGTCCAGGGCAGGACCTGCTGTGCATCGACCACTGCCGGGAAGGGCGGCTGGAGTACCCGGTGAAGGGGGACGCCTACTCCTACGTGGAGGCCGGAGACCTGAAGCTGGACCGGAGGCTGACCCATATGGGCCATTTTGAGTTCCCCCTGTCCCACTACCACGGCGCCATGGTCTCCTTCGACCTGGATACCGCCTGTCAATCTCTGCCCCAAGAGATGCGGGACTTCCCGGTGAATCTGCGGTCCCTGCGGGAGAAATACTGCAAGGACATTGACCCCGCCGTCATTCACGCAGCCCCCAGCATGGAGCACATCTTCGGGGAGCTGTACGCTGTGCCGGAGAAAATCAAGCTGCACTACTTCAAGGTGAAGGTTCTGGAGCTGCTGTTATACCTGGACGCGCTGGAGCTGCCGGAGAATCGGGAGGAAAAGCCCTATTTCTACAAATCCCAGGTGAAAAAGGTCAAAGCGATCCAGGCATTTCTGGCAGCTCATATGGACGAAAGCCACACCCAGCAAGCCCTGGCCGCCCGGTTTGACATCCCCCTGACCACCATGAAACGGTGCTTCAAATCCGTGGGCAGCGTATCACCGCCGCAGTACACGCCGTCCAGGCAGCTCAGGTCCGCATGTTTCAGGCGGTCGGATTTCAGCAGAGAATCATAAATAGTGGGAACTGGCTCACCCAGTACCGGATGAACCAGGCGGCTGTGCTGCTGCGGACCGACAAGGCCCTCAGCGTGGTGGAGATCGCCGGACGGGTGGGGTACGACAGCCCCAGCAAATTTGCCATCGTGTTCCGGAAGGTTATGGGGATGTCCCCAACGGAGTACCGGCGCAGGTGAATTTGTTGTCCAAACGGGACTGTTTGGTCTATGCGGGGTAGATAGTTGTTGCTAACTCCCTTAAAAT
>OFGN01002258.1_pt1 | contig 10535 bp, 7 predicted proteins | sample 1521821 | NCBI WGS metagenome assembly OFGN01 (sample SAMEA3504094, study PRJEB24116) | mouse gut metagenome | biome: mouse gut; feature: mouse-associated habitat; material: faeces | place: Denmark | collected 2011
CCGCCCTGATGGAGCGCCGGGACCCCGCCGTATTCTACTCCACGGACCTGTGCGCGAAGTACTTCACCTGCACCGAGGGCGGCGAGAGCCGCTTCATCCTCTTCGACGACGCTGGCAGCCTCCGGCGCAAAATCCAGCTGGGCCAGGACATGGGGATCGCCGCAGGCTTTCTCATGTACCCGGAGGTCTCGGATCTGCTGCCGGAGCTGTTTGCGGGGCGAAAATGAGACGAGGGACCGGAAGCGGCGCTTCCGGTCCCTTGTGCCGTTTTAAAAATCCTGCTCCGCCAGCAGCGCGCACAGATCCTGGACCACCTGGCCGTCCAGGCCGGACATGCCCAGGCGCTCCTGCAGCTCCGGCAGACGGAAGCGGCAGCCGGTCAGGGCGCGCTCCACCGTCTGGGACAGACGCCAATCCATGGCGTCGGTATGGACCGCCGCCTCTTGGACTACCCCCTGCTCCACGGAGAGCCGGATGCTGACTTCGCCCCAGGCGCAGCGGCCGCCATACTCCGCCGAGCAGGGCAGATCCCTGCCGTAGAGCCACTCCCAGCTGCTGTTTCGCCGGGCCAGCGCGTCAATCGCGCTCTGGTCAAAGTCTGCCTCGTCCAGCCGGCGGGCGGGGACGGCGTAGACCGCCCGGAAGGCCTCCTCCATGCGCTCCGCCATCCCGCCGATGGTCAGATCCAGCCGCAGCTCCCGCAGGTTCACCACCCGGGAGCGGACCGACGCCACCCCCTTGGCCTGCAGCTTCGCCTTGGAGGGACTCAGGTACCGGCCCATGGCGGCCTTGTCCACGTCCACCAGCAGGGTGCCGTGGTGGTAGCTTCTGCCCTGGTGCTCATAGAAGGCGTTGCCGGAGAACTTCCGGCCGTCCGCCAGTACGTCGTTGCGCCCCGAGCACTCCGCCGGGATGCCCAGAAGGCGGCAGGCCTCCACGATCACCCCCAGCTGCCGGGACAGGTCGTAGTCCTCCTTGCGCACCAGGAAGGTGAAATTCAGGTTCCCCAGGTCGTGGAACACCGCCCCGCCCCCGGAGAGGCGGCGGGCCAGGAACCCGCCGTCCTCCCCCAGCCGGGCGGTGCGGCACTCCCTCCAGGCGCTCTGGTTGCGGCCAATCACCACCGTGCGGCGGTTCTGCCACAGGTAAAGGGTGCAGACGCCGGGGGGCACGTGCTCCAACAGATACTGCTCCACCGCCAGATTGCGGTAGGGGTCGGTGCAGTCTGTGCGGTACAGCTGAATGCTCTTGATCATTCCGCCGTATACCGCAGCACGGGGTTCCGGGCGGCGCCCACCTCATCCAGGCGGCGCACCGGGGTCCTGGTGGGCGCGTCGTGGAGGACCTGGGGATCCGTGTGGGCCAGATCCCAGAGACCCAGGAACACGTCGCAGACCTCGTCCATGGTCTCCTGGCTCTCGGTCTCCGTGGGCTCGATCATCAGGGCCTCGTGGACGATGAGGGGGAAGTACATCGTGGGCGGGTGGATGCCGTGGTCCAAAAGGCCCTTGGCCACGTCCATGGCGGAACAGCCGGTGGCGTCCTTCAGATCCTGGAGGCACATGACGAACTCGTGCATGCAGGGGCCGGCGTAGGCCATGGCGTACTTCTCGCTCAGGCGCTTCATCATGTAGTTGGCGTTGAGCACCGCGTTCTTGGCCGCCTCGGGGATGCCCTCCCGGCCCAGGGTGAGCACGTATGTCAGGGCCTTCACCACCACGGTGAAGTTGCCGTAGAAGTCCTTTACCCGGCCGATGGAGTGGGCAGGCTGTGTAAAGTGGTACCCCTTCTCATCCTTTGTCACAACAGGGCCGGGCAGGTAGGGCTTCAGGAATTCCTTGCAGCCCACCGCACCGGAGCCGGGGCCGCCGCCGCCGTGGGGGGTGGAGAAGGTCTTGTGGAGGTTCAGGTGGATCACGTCGAAGCCCATGTCGCCGGGGCGGACCACCCCCATGACCGCGTTGAGGTTGGCCCCGTCGTAGTAGCACAGGCCGCCGGCGTCGTGGACGATCCGGGTGATCTCCAGAATATTCTTGTCGAAGATGCCCACCGTGTTGGGGTTGGTGAGCATGAGCCCGGCGGTGTCGGGCCCCACGGCGCTGCGCAGGGCCTCCACGTCCACACAGCCGTCGGCGCTGGAGGGGATATTCACCACCGTGAAGCCCGCCATGACGGCGGAGGCGGGGTTGGTGCCGTGGGCGGAGTCGGGGACGATGATCTTGGTCCGGGCGGCGTCGTTCCGCCGGGCGTGGTATGCCTTGATGAGCAGCAGGCCGGTGAACTCGCCGTGGGCCCCGGCGGCGGGCTGGAAGGTCATGGCGTCCATGCCGGTGATCTCCCCCAGGAGCTTTTCGGACTCGTGGAGAACCTCCAGACAGCCCTGGACCGTCTCCTCGGGCTGGAGGGGGTGAATCTGGGAGAACAGGGCGGCCATGTCCTCGTTGATCTTGGGGTTGTACTTCATGGTGCAGGAGCCCAGGGGGTAGAAGCCGTCGTTGACGCCGTGGACCCGCTTGGCCAGGGCGGTGTAGTGGCGGGTCAGCTCCGTCTCGGACACGTGGGGCAGGTCCAGGGGCTGGGTGCGGGGGTTGGCAGGCGTTACCTCCGGCACATCGCAGGGGGGCATCAGGGTCAGGTGCTGACCGGGCGCGCCCTTCTCAAAAATCAGCTTCATCTCAGCACACCTCCTTGATGATGGATACCGCCCGGTCCAGCTCCTCCCTGCTCACCAGCTCGGTGACGCACCAGAGGATGCCGTCCTTTACGGGCAGTCCGCCCAGAATGCCGTTCTCGTCCAGGGCCGTCAGCACCTTCTCGGGGTTTGCGCACCTGGTGACGAACTCGTGGAAGTACTCGCCGGTGTGGACCCGGGGGAGGCCGATCTTCTCCAGCTCCCCGGCAAAGTAGTGGGCCTTGGACATGGAGAGGGTCGCGGCCTGCCGCAGTCCCTCCGCCCCCATGGCGGTCATGTAGACCCCGGCGGTGAAGGCGCACAGCGCCTGGTTGGAGCAGATGTTGGAGGAGGCCTTCTCCCGGCGGATGTGCTGCTCACGGGCGGTGAGGGTGAGCACATAGCCCACATTGCCGTCCACGTCGTGGGTCTGGCCCACGATACGGCCCGGCAGCTTGCGGAACATGGCCTTGGTGGCGGCCATGTAGCCCAGGTAGGGCCCGCCGAAGGCGATGTCCAGGCCCAGGGGCTGGGCCTCGCCCACGGCCACGTCCGCGCCGCAGGCGGCGGGGGTCTCCAGCACCGCCAGGGCGATGGGGTTGCAGCCCATGATGAACTTCGCGCCGGCGGCGTGGGCGGCCTCGCCGATGGCCTTGGCGTCCTCAATGACGCCGTAGTAGTTGGGCTGGGCGATGTATACGCAGGCGGCGTCCGCCCCCAGGGAGACGGCGGACAGATCCGTGCGCCCGTCCTTCTCGGGGATGAGCGCCAGCTCCATGCCGGAGCCGAAGCAGTAGGTCCTCATGGTCTCGATCACGCCGGGTCCGGCGCAGGCGGAGACGTAGGCCTTGTTCCGCTTCCGGTCCCGGCACATGGCCAGGGCTTCGGCGGCGGCGGTGGCCCCGTCATAGACGCTGGCGTTGGACACCTCCATGCCGGTGAGGGCGCAGATCATGGACTGGTACTCAAAAATGGACTGCAAAATACCCTGGCTGATCTCCGCCTGATAGGGGGTGTAGGCGGTGACCAGCTCCTCGCGGCTGACGACGCTCCTGACCACGGCGGGGATGAAGTGGCGGTAGGCGCCGGCCCCCCGCAGGACGGTGGGGTACACCCGGTTTTTGGCGGCCATGGCGGACACCTTCTGCCGCACGGACAGCTCGCTGAGCCCCTCGGGGATGCGGAGGCTGTCCACCAGCATGTCGCGGGGCACGGCGGCAAACAGTTCCTCCACCGCGCCCACGCCGATGGCGGAGAGCATGGACCGCTTCTGCGCCTCGGTATTCGGGACATAGGTTCCCATACATACATTCCTTTCCAATATAGAGATGCCGGGGCGGGGCAGCGTCCCGCCCCGGCGCAGGGCTTGTTACTTCTGAACGAACGCCTCGTATTCCTCAGCGGTCATCAGCTCGCCATAGGCGGAGATGTCCTTGATCTTGGCGATCCAGGCCCCATAGGGGTCCTCGTTGAGCATCTGGGGCTCGTCCTCCAGCTCGGCATGGACCTCGGCCACCACGCCGGTCACGGGGCTCATCACGTCAGAGACGGCCTTGACAGACTCCACGTCGCAGAAGGACTCCTCGGCGGTAACCTCGTCCCCCTCCTGGGGCAGGTTGATGAACACCAGATCGCCCAGCTCGCTCTGGGCGAAGTCGGTGATGCCCACCAGGGCGGTGGTGTCGTCGATGGCTTTCAGCCACTCGTGGTCCTTGGTGTACTTCAGTTCAGCGGGGAAATTCATAGTGTGTTCCTCCTTGTATTTTGAATGAGTTGGATTGTGTGTATCCCGCCGGCCGCGCCGGCTCCGCCTCAGATTCCGGACTTCCGGGCCAGCTCGTTCAGGGCAGCGGCCACCTGGTCCTCGGTGAAGCAGTAGCGCATCTCCGTGTACCCGGCCCGCAGGGCCTCGATGTCCTCCTTGACCTCCCTGCCCCGCAGGATGCAGTCGGCCATGATCTGGGCCAGCTGATCGAACTCCTTGGGGCCGAAGCCGAAGCGGGTCATCTCGTTGACGCCCATGCGCAGCGCGCCGGAGGCGGTGAAGCCCTCCTCCTCGGGGGTGGCCTGGTAGTTGCAGATGATGTTGTTCCGCTCCAGGCGCATGGCCACCTCGGGACCGGTACCGTAGCCCACGGAGACGATGACCTGGTGGGTCTCGGTGTAGTCGTTGGCGGGGTCGCCGGCCACGTCCAGGCCCGCGGCCTTCAGGCTCTTGGCGAAGCTCTTGGCGTTGTGCACCACGGCCTTCTGGTACGCGTCCTTGAAGTGGTTCATCTCATAGGCGGCCATCAGCAGGCCCAGCTGGGTGCCCAGGTGGTGGTTGGAGACGCTGCCGGGGAAGGCGCGGCTCTCAATGGTCTCCCACAGTCCGTATTTCAGATCGCCCTTCTTGTAGTTGACGCCCACGATGCCCCGCTGGGGGCCGAAGAAGGTCTTGTGGGTGGAGCCGGTGACGATCTCCGCCCCCTCCTGGAAGGGCTTCTGGAAGTGATCGCCGGTGAGGCCGAGAACGTGGGCCATGTCGTACATGATGGTGGTCTCCAGGCCCATCCCGTCCACGTACTCCCGGATGGCGGCCACGGGCTCCTTGTGGAGGACCATGCTCTTGCCGAAGATGATGAACTCGGGGCGGTACTGGTCGATGGCCTTCTTGGTCTCCTCCACGTCGATCTTGTAGATGTTGTCCTTCAGGACGGGGAAGTTCACCAGGGCGTGGCGCTCGGTGACGGGGTCGACGGCGATGTAGTCGTGGAGCGCGCCCATGGGCTGGGCGGAGAGGTGGCCGCCCTTGATAATGTGGTTGTTCATGATATAGCCCAGCCGCCTGGGGTCCTGCTTGCGGTTGAGGCGGTTTTTCCAGTCCATGAGGGCGGAGAATACGCAGGTGTTGGACATCTGGCCGCTGACGCACCGGGTCTCCACCTCGGCGCAGCCCATGAAGGCCTTCATCTCCTCCACCAGCAGCTGCTCCACCTCGTCGATGAACTCGGTGCCCTGGTAGTAGAACACGTCCGCGTCGTAGAAGCTCTTGACCTTCTTGTGCTCCGCGTAGCGGAAGGAGGGGTCGCTGGCGCACAGCAGGCGCACGGCCCGAGAGGGGCTCATCTCCGAGGGGATGAGGTTGACGCACTTCTCCTGCCGCCAGACGTGGTTCTGGGTGGCCCGGCCGATGAGCTCCAGGACCTTGGGGGTCCGGTCGCCGGAGGCGGCGGCCGCTGTCTCCTCGTCGGGGCGGTAGAGGATGGGCCGGGCGAAGGGAGGCGCGTCCACCCGCATGTGGTAGGGCGGGATGACGGCCTTCAGCCGGCGGCCCCGCACGTCGATCTGGACCTCGTCATCCTCCAGGGTGTCGCTGTTCACGATGGCCAGGCCGATGGAGCGCTTGGCGGTCTCCTCCAGGATGACGGTCTGGAGGCCCTCGCCCTCATGGCGGTAGTAGGGCACCATGGTGCCGCTGGTGACGTAGCCGATGAGCTTGTCGCCCTTGTAGACGGGCATACCGGCCCGCATGACGCCCTTGTCCAGCAGGGTGATGGGCATGATCCGCCGGGGCAGGTCCGCCAGATCGGAGAAGTCCCGGTTCATCACCCGCTTGAAGACCTCGTACTGCTTCTCCAGGGGCTCCCGGCCGATAAAGGCGCCCTTCTGCTCCGAGAAGCTGACGGCGAATTTGGCCAGGGGCACGGCAAAGATGGGGATCTCCTTCCCCTCGGGGTCCAGGCCCATCTCGTGGCCGTACAGGGGCAGGCAGGCCTCCAGGCGGCAGGTGTCGCGGGCCCCCAGGCCGGCGGGCTTCGCCCCCAGCTCGATGAGCCGGTTCCACAGCCAGGCTGCCTCGGCAGTCTCAATGTAAACCTCGTAGCCGATGGGTTCGCCTGTGTAGCCGGTCTTGGCCACCCGGACGGTGCGGCCCTCGAATTGGAGGGTGTTCAGGGCGTTCTTCATGGGCTCGGTAACGGCCTCGCCGCCGGAGAGGACCTGGAGAACCTCCTTGGCCTTGGGGCCTTGGACGGCGATGGCGGCCCAGTCCCCGGTGATGACGGTCATCTTGGCGTCGTAGCCCTTGATCTGCTCGTTCAGGTGGGCCAGGTCCTTGTCCGTGTTGGCGGCGTTGACCACCAGCAGGTACCGGTCCTCCTCGAAGCGGTAGAGGTAGGCGTCGTCCACCGCGCCGCCCGCTTCATTGGGGATGATGGCGTACTGGGCCTGATTGAGGTCCAGGGCCATGACGTTGCTGGAGAGAACGTGCTGGAGGAAGGGGACCATCTCCGGGCCCTCCACCAGAATGCGGCCCATGTGGGACACGTCGAAGAGACTGCATGCGTGGCGGGTGTAGAGGTGCTCGGCGACAATGTCGGTGGGGTACTTGATGGGCATCTCCCATCCGCCGAAATCCACCATGGTGGCCCCTGCGGCCACGTGGACGTCGTAGAGCTGGGTGCGCTTGAGTTCACTCATAGATTCATTTGCCCTCCTTTAAAATTTAGCCGGGGATTGCTGTGATCACCGATAGAAACAAAAACAGGGCGCAACAATTTCCTTGTCGCGCCTCTGTTGATTGACCTGAGAGATTCCACGCCGCCGCCGAAGCGACAGCGGTTGCCCCGCCGGCGCGCCGCAGAACGGCGCTTTCCAGATTTTCGTCCCGATTCAGTCCCTGCTGCCTGAGAGAGTGTGGCATTGCTCCTTCGGCGCCGCGCCAGAGTGCGCGGTCTCTCCTGAACCGTTCATCCGCCTATGAAATTGTCACAGCCTTTCCGCCCTATAGAATACCAGCCCAGCCCGCCGCTGTCAAGGAGAAATCCAGTTGCTTTGGGCATTTTTGGCAAAAATTCCAATTGGGCCGCGGGGGAATTAGTCACAATGCCGCCCCGTTCTCCTCCAGCATGGCGGCAAACTCCTCCTCCGTCAGCACGGGGATCCCCAGCTCGGCGGCCTTGCGCAGCTTGCTGCCAGCGTTCTCCCCAGCCACCACGTAGGCGGTCTTCTTGCTCACCGCGCTGCTGGCCTTCCCCCCCAGGGACTCAATGAGGGCGGCGGCCTCGTCCCTGGTGAAGCGCTCCAGCGCGCCGGTGAGAACAAAGCTCAGCCCCTTGAGCTGCTCCCCGGCGCTCTGCCGGGCAGCCTCCATGGAGACGCCGGCCTCCCGCAGCCGGCCCATAAGATGCTGGGACTGGGGGCTGTCCAGCCACTCCCGGATATAGGCGGCGGTGACGGCCCCCATGTCGCCGATGGCGGTCAGCTCCTCCTCCGAGGCCGCGGCTAGGGCGTCGAAGGTCTTGAAATGGGACGCCAGCACCGCCCCCGCCTTCTGCCCCACCTGCCGGATGCCCAGGGCGTAGAGCAGCCGCTCCAGCCCCCGCTCCCGGCTGGCTGCGATGGCCCGCACCGCGTTCCGGGCAGACTTCTTCCCCATCCGCTCCAGGTCCGCCAGCTGCTCCTCCGTCAGGAAATAGAGGTCCGCCGGGGTCTTGACCAGCCCCCGCTCGATCAGCTGGCTCATCACCGCCGGGCCCATGCCGTCGATGTCCATAGCGTCCCGGCTGGCGAAGTGGGTCAGGTTCCGGTGGAGCTGGGCGGGGCACTCCGCGCCGGTGCAGCGCAGAGCGGCCCCATCCTCGTCCCGGACCACCGGCGCGCCGCACACCGGGCACCGCTCCGGCAGGCGGTAGGGCTCCGTCCCCTCAGGCCGCAGATCCCGGAGGACCTCCACCACCTCGGGGATGATCTCCCCCGCCTTCTGGAGCACCACGGTGTCCCCGATGCGGATGTCCTTCTCGTCGATGAAGTCCTGATTGTGGAGGGTAGCGCTGGTGACGGTGGTCCCCGCCAGGCGCACCGGCTCCACCTTCACTTTGGGAGTCAGCACCCCCGTTCTGCCCACCTGGACCGTGATGTCCAGCACCCGGCTGGGCTTCCGCTCCGGCGGGTACTTGTAGGCCACGGCCCACCGGGGACATTTGGCGGTGCTTCCTACAAGGACACGGTCTGACAGGTTGTTGACCTTTACAACCGCTCCGTCCATATCAAAGGGCAGCTCCTCCCGGCTCTCCCCCAGGCGGAGGATCTCGGCGTTGACCTCCCCGGCGCTGGAGAGGACCTTTCGGGGGATGGTCTGGAAGCCCTGGCTCTCCACGTAGTCCAGGGTCTCGCTGTGGCTGGCAAAGCTCCTGCCCTCCGCCAGCTGCAGGTTGAACACCCGGATGTCCAGCAGCCGTTTGGCACAGATCTTGGGGTCCAGCTGGCGCAGGGAGCCGGCGGCGGCGTTGCGGGGGTTGGCGAAGGGGGCCTCCCCGTTCTCCTCCCGCCGGCGGTTGAGCTTGTGGAACACATTCTTCGGCATGAACACCTCGCCCCGGACGATGAGCCGGGGCAGCTTCTCCGGCAGGACCATGGGGATGGACTTGACGGTCCGCAGATTCTCCGTCACGTCCTCCCCCACCCGGCCGTCGCCCCGGGTGGCCCCCTGGACGAACACCCCGTCCCGATACTCCAGGGCCACGCTCAGGCCGTCCACCTTGGGCTCCACGCTGTATTGGACTGTCTCCAGGGCCTCCTCCATGCGCCCGGTGAACTCCTCCACCTCCTGGGGGGCGAAGACGTCCTGGAGGCTCTCCAGGGGCACCGGGTGCTCCACCTGCCGGAAGCTCTCCAGGGCCGCGCCCCCCACCCGCTGGGTGGGGGAGTCGGGGGTGATCTCCTCCGGGTGGGCCGCCTCCAGCTCCTCCAGGCGGCGGAGGAGGCGGTCGTACTCGTAGTCCGGCATGGCGGGATCGTCCAGCACATAGTAGCGGTAACCCGCCTCACTGAGGGTTCCCCGCAGATCGTTCATTTCACGTTTGTAATCCATTGTATCTCCTTCCGGGCGGCCCCTTCTCCGGGGCGCTACCCGTTGTTGATGGCGTACTCATGGGCCTCCTCCTCGATGTCCTTGCCGGAGTCGAAGTAGGTGTAGGTATCCGGCACATCCCCCACAATGACGGTCTCCGCCACGGAGAAGGAGCTGCTCACCTGGGTGCCGGTCCGGAAACCGGGGAGCAGGATGGACATGGACACATCCACGTACAGCATCACCCGGTGGGTGGTCTGGTTGATGCCGGCCTGGGTGAACTGGTTCTCAAAGCGGGCCGAGCAGCTCCCCATGGACTGCATCCTGACGATGAGGCTGGGCCCCCGGCCCACCAGCAGGGCAGAGCCGGTAAGGGTGCCTACAGGGATGCTCAGATCGATGTCCGACATCTGGTCCAGGCGGGTCAGCACGTCCTGGGTGATGGCGGACTGGAGGCGGTTGAACTCCGCCATGTTGCTCTGCAGCGCCGTGACGTGGCCGGTCTCGTCCTTTTCCAGGGAAATCAGGCTGTTGTACTGGATCTCCCCGCCCTCCACGGCGTCGCTGACCGCCGCGGTCACCAGCTGGCCCACCAGGTTCGTCACCCGCGTCACCGCCAGGTTTCCCAGCAGGGCGCGCAGATGGGACGTGCCCACCAGCGTCAGCGTTATCAGCAGCACGGACAGAAAAAAGCAGATCAGCTTCGCCTTCTGCCTGGGGAGCATGGGGGATCTCGGGGGCCTGTAGCGGCGCATATGCATCACCTCACTGGCAAGCCTATGAGGCCACGGCTTTTCCCTATTCCCACCAGTTGCTCCCGCTTATGCGGGCAGGGCCGCCACAAGCTCCTTGAAGACCCGGCCCCGTTCCTCGAAGTTCCTGAAGCGGTCAAAGGAGGTGCTGGCCGGGGAGAGGAGCACCACGTCCCCCTCCCCCGTCCGCTCCGCCGCCAGCCGGACGGCGGCGGGGTAGTCGGGCACCTCTACAATCTCCAGGCCGCAGGCGTTCTCCGCCCGCTCCGCCGCCCGCCGG
>OFGN01002260.1_pt1 | contig 10528 bp, 8 predicted proteins | sample 1521821 | NCBI WGS metagenome assembly OFGN01 (sample SAMEA3504094, study PRJEB24116) | mouse gut metagenome | biome: mouse gut; feature: mouse-associated habitat; material: faeces | place: Denmark | collected 2011
AATGGTACTTGCCCCCTTCGTAGCAGAAAAAGCAGGAACAGGGGATTTTTTCAAACAATTCTTTCTTTGCCCCGTCAAGTTCCTTGACTTCCAGACAATAACAACCGTTTACAGCTGCCGCCCCTTCCTGCGCAACCATATTTGCAATAGCCATGATTGTCAGCGGCTCTGTTTTCACGATCATTCCGGGAACCAAAAGCCCCTCTTCGTACAGCTCCCTTAAATATTCGTCAGAAAATTTCCCCACCGCCCGCCATAGGAAAAACAACGCAATAAGAATACATATGAGGGCAGGAATCCAGCCTTTTAACAGTGAAATCCCTGCCATACATACAAAACATGCGCAGGTTATGGCTGAATTTCTTCTCTTTTTAACCACAGCCCTTATTATTTCATCTTTCTGCCGTATTCGGTTTACATCTGCGTGAATACCCGATTTTGTACTCGCTTCAAATTGTGAATAATCTACCACTTTTATTTCCTCGTCCTTCTTTTGATTCTGACAGTTTTCTATTTCTTTATGATTATCTCTTTCAATTCCTATGACAATCCTTCCGTCACCCAGAATCTGATCCGCTCCCCTGTTCATTTCTTTTTTCGCATTGACGGATAATCGAATCATTTAATTGCTGACTGGGTTCCTGTTGTACTCTAAGCGCTTTTCGGAGTAACAGTTCCATCTCAATTTTGGCGCTATCGCTTTTTTTATTGTTCTTCACAGATTCTCTCCTCTCTTTATTTCATTGGAAATAGGCGTTTGCGAAACGCCACAAGCCGCATAAATACGGCATTGTTTGTTACCCAAAAACAAATAACTCCTCACCGGATATGGTATAATAGAGTTGTCAAGAAACCATTAACCATCACCCAAGAAAGGAGTTATTCTGATACTTATGATACCATATAAACAGCTTTCGTTGGCAGATATTTTTTCAGATTGCCAAGAAAAATTTGAAAATGACAAACCTGCGTTTCTTTCTCTATTAGAAACCTATATCGATATTGATGAGTTTATTCCGATTTCTTTTAGAAATCATTTCTATGCATCGACGGGCAGAACCCGTAAATACCCTTTGCATGCTTTCCTGTGGGCTTTCATTATCCAGCGTATTTTCTCTATCCCTACAGACCAGCTTCTCCTGACTTTTCTCGCTTACTCAAAACCACTCCGTGAATTCTGCGGTTTTACCAAAGTTCCGGATGCTTCCAAGATCACCCGCTTCAAACAGGACTTTTTAGATGATCTGCAGCTCATATTCGATAACCTTGTTGATGTTACCGAACCTATCTGCCAGGCGATTGACTCTGCAAAAGCCGACATGACCATCTTTGATTCTTCCGGTATTGAAGCATTCGTTGCCGAAAATAATCCGAAGTACGCAAACAGGATCATTAAGCAGCTTAAGGCGTATGCGAAAGCTCAGGGTTTTGATAAATCTTATGATCCCTACAAAGCTGCCTATGGATCCATGCCTTCCCATGCCTGTGCTAATCCTGAGATCAAACAGTTATATATCAATGGGCATTTCTGCTATGTCTTCAAATTTGGCATTGTCACTAATGGGCTGGGCGTCATCCGTCATATCTCTTTTTATAACAAAGACTTTATGGCGTCTCATCCTGATATTGTTGTCGAAAAGAAATCCTGCTCCCCTGACGAAGATAAAAGTGTCCATGATTCAAAACTTCTGATACCGACACTCAAAGACTTCTTTTCCAAGCATCCGCTTATCAATCCAAAAACATTCCTTGGCGATGCTGCTTTTGATACAACCGCCCTCTACAAAGCATTGCTTTCCGGCGATACTTTTGGCGATGACAAACATTTCTCGAAAGCTTATATTCCGCTGAATGCAAGATCCGGACTTGAAAATCAGGATTATACTATCAATGAAAACGGCATCCCCTGTTGTCCTAATGCTCCTTCGCTCCCTATGAAATATGAATGCACTTCTAAACTAAGAAGCGGTGTTACCAGATTCAAGTTCGTCTGTCCCAGGATGATATGGGCTTACGATAAATCTACCCAAAAAGCTCACAGGCAGTGCTGCTGCGAAAATCCCTGTACCGCTTCAAGATGTGGCCGTATGGTTTATATCTATCCGGAAAAATATCTTCGTGCTTATCCCGGAACGATCCGCGGAACTGACGAATGGGATAACACTTACAAAATCCGGACTGCTGTTGAAAGGGATATCAACCACATCAAGGAGAATCTCTGCCTTGCAGGACGCCGTACCCAAAACGAAAAGACCCTGCATGCTGATCTGATCCTTGCCGGCATCACCCAACTCATTACCGTTGTTCTCGCCGATAAGATCAATCATCATGAATATATTCGAAGCTTAAAACCTCTCATAGCTTAGGACTTACCACTTTCATAAAGTCTATAGCTTATTAAAGTGCGCCTAAAATGCCTGATTATCCACTTTTCATTCCAGAATTCGTGCTCTGCACGAATTCTTCCTCGTTTTGGTTCAAGATTGCGAACGAGCTCAACGAGTTTCGCAATTACCTAATAATTACCATTGCTTTTATAAAGTATCTGGGTATTCATTTCTTTTAACTCTTTTTTATTATCCCTTGATAACATAAATCTAACAATTTGGCATTCAACTTCTTCTGGATTTGGTGCATCATCTGTATATTTCCACTGATCCAAAGCCAACCCGTTTAGATATTGCGCTATTTCAGAAATATCGTCTATTTCATTCAGCAACGTATTTTGGTCTGCTCCGTAAAACTGTATCTTCTGCTCTTTAGAAGTCTTGCGTAGTTCCTTTTCTGTAAATGATATTTCTCCTTGATAATATCGGACAGCCTCTATATCATCTATTTTTTCAATATCACTATTTGGCACATAAAAATCAAGTCCCCACCCATCCAGTATGTCCTTCGCTGTTATATTCTTATTTAGTTCTAAGTCCTCCGGCGCATTAAGAAACCGTCCCGCCTTTTCTGATATTCTTGCTATTGCTCCTACTTCTTGATTATAATTTCGTATAATATATTCACCTTTACTGGAAATATAAAATTCTAAGGTACTCATATTAACTAACTGTTTTCCATCCTGTAAAAATATAGGTTCATCAATCACCTCATATGATATATAACTATATACCAAGTCTATATCTTCGGGCAACTGTTCCATATAACTCCAAGATTCAATATCCAGTTGTTTTACGAACCTTTCTATTTCTTTATTATTGTCAATAATACCAATCATCTCACCAGAAGCTGAAATAATTTCAGTAAATTGTTTTTTTTCTTCATCGTTTCCGAAAATATCTGCGGCAGCTTCCATGAATGATTTCTTTTCATTGGCAGCAGAAGGGGCGGCGTATGCACCAGATACAAAAAAGCAGGTACAAACGGCAACCGTGAAAATAGCAGTAATGGCAATAATCACTTTTGATTTTTTCCTAAATTTCATAATCGCACCTAACCTTTCTTTTAACTGTTCTGCTCCCTCTGTCAAAGTGATGGAAGCTAAAGAACTTTTGTAGAGATTGTTTGACTTCAAGAAGGAAATTAGTGTATCTCCATACTCACGTCTTGCGGTATCGTCAAGTACAGATATAACTTTTTCATCACATGACAATTCGCAGGATTTATTCACTTCCTTTTCCAGTAAATATACAAAAGGATTGAACCAATGGACGCACACAACAATCTGTATCAGCCATTTATAAAACATATCCCTCTGCTTGTAATGAATTAACTCATGCACAAAGATATAAGACAACTCTTTATCTTCCAATTCGTGGGTAGGTAAAATGATTCTTGGTCGAAAGAAACCAATCAGCATAGGGGAAGCAATCAGCGGATTACAGGATAGTTCTACCCTTGTCTTAATATTCAGTTTTTCGATACAATCAGATAGCAGATTCAAGATTTTTATATCCGATACTTCTTTATTTCCTGCTTTGATGTATTGGATAAAGCCTTGATAAACCGTTACTTTGCGGACAAATAAAACCATTGCCAATGCTGACCAGATAAAAAACAGGCAGATATATTTGTTAAATGGCTCACGCATGGCAGCGGTGGTTACTTCCCGGTTTGTCTGTATCGGCTCTGCTTTGCTGTTACCCGTATCTGCTTTGCTGTTATCCGTATCTGCGGAAACGGGTACATTGGGGCTTGTAGGGATTTCATTTGTTATTGTTGCTGTATCGAATTTTTCAAACAGACTTCCAATAATCGTAGTATCGGGAGTAAAGGGAAGCAAAAACCGCAAAGCAACAACTATCCAGATATAATACTGCCAACGCTTGCTGAATTTGTTTTTATACAGCGGCTTCAATCCCAAAATGAGAAGCAGTAACAGTGCGCCGGAAACAGACAACGACAATAATATTTTTATAAACTCATTCATTTTCTTTTCTCCAAAATGTTTCAATCTCTTTCAATTCGTCTGCCGAAAGAATATCCTGCCGCAACAAGGTTGATACTAAGTTTTTCACATTCCCGCCGTAGACTTTATCAAGAAAGCTGTGGGTCTGCATGGTCTGGTATTCTGCTTCTGTTACCGTAGCCACATACTCATTCTTCCTGCCGATTTTTTTCACTTTCAAGAATTTTTTTTCGCCCAGACGGGAAAGCAGAGTGAGTACGGTGTTGTTCTTCCATTCGTTTTTGTCTTTTTCCAATTCCTCCATGATGAGGGAGTATAAAGCCGCCCCTCCATTCTTCCAAATGATTTTCATTAGTACCAATTCGGATTCAGAAATTTGCTGTGCCATATTGTCCTCCTTTTATCTTAACATTTTGTAGGCATGTATTCATCTTAACACTTTGTAGGTGATAATGCAATACCCTAAAACAAATTTAAGAATTTATAAAAAGGTATGAAAGATAGGGGTGGGATTCCGTAGTAGTCGGCATTCGTGGTAATGTGTATAACTGGCTATCTTATGGAATTGTGGGTAACTCTGTTTGCAGGATGTGGGAAAGCTGCTCTTTAGCTTTTCCATGTGCTGTGAACAGAGTTATCCATGATTCCATAGCCTGTTATGCACATTTCCACAATGCGCCCTTGCTTTTCAGCTCTTATGCGGTTCGTTCCGCTTCCTGTTTTTTCCTGTGGTATGCTTCCCTCCTTGCGGCAAGATAATTTTCATAGCGTTCCACCGCTTCCGGGTTTCCAGTGGCGGCTTCCTCATACATTTTCTGCCGGGATTTCTTGGTGGCTTGGGATTGATACGCCCGTTTCTTTGCAAGCTCTGCCGCCGCTGCCGGGTCGGTTGCGGCTTGCTGTACCAGTTTTTCCCTTGCTATTTTCTTCCGGCTCTTGTGGGCTTCCAGACGTTCCGATTCCTCCGGCGTTAGGGCTTCCCCTTCTTTCTGGGCGGCGGCAAGCTCTTTGAGCGTCCTTGCCTTTGGCTGTCCGGCTTTCTGCCTTTCGCGCCACGCCTTATGCTGTGCGGCTTTCTTCCGGCGGTGTTCCGCAAGCCGTTCCGTTTCCTCCGGCGTAAGCTCTGCCCCGGTCTTTTCCAGTTCCATAAGCTCCTTTATGGATTTTTTCTTAGGCGGCTTGGGCGGCTCTGCGGCTTTGCGTTTCTCCCTCCATTCCTTTTGCCATTCCCGGCTGTGTGCAAGTCGTTTTTCCTCGGCTTCCAGTTCCTCCGGGGTGAGAAGCCCCGCCTTTTTCCTTGCGGTAAATTCCCGTTTCTCTGCCTTGCGCTTCTCATACCGCGCCTTTTCAAGCTCCTTTGACCGGGCTTCCTTTGCCGCCTGTTCCTCCTGCTGGCGGCGTTGTTCCTCCACCTCTGCCGGGGTGACGATATGGGCGGGTACTTCAAATGCGCCGATAAAGTTTAAATAAATGTCTATCCGCTGGCGGCGGTCATTCCCCCGCCCCTCGCCCTCATGCACAATCACTTTCTCGATAAACTCGTTGAGCATGGGCGTTGTCAATTCGGAGAAGTCGGTATAGCGTTTCACAAGCTGGATAAACTGGTCTGTTTTCAGCTTATCAGCGTTCCAGCTTTCAATCTGCCTTTGCCATTCCGCTATGGACGTTTCAAGCCCGGTCTGTTCCTCGTCATATTCAGCAAGAAGCCGGGTAAAATGTTTGTCGGGTATCTTGCCCGTGGCGTTGCCCTCGTACAGCTTTTTCACAAGCCCGTCAAGCTCTTTGTGCCGCTTCTGTGCTTTGCTGATTTTCTGCTTACATTCCTTGACGGTTTTCTCTTGGTTCTGGTCGGACGCTTCCCGGACACGCTCTGTAAACTCCTTTTCGTTGTGTCGCACATACCAGCTTACCCGCTGGATAACGGCAAGAATGGCGGCTTCAATCTTCGCCGTGGGGATATGGTGCATGGTGCAGTCATGGATTAAATGGCGGTAGCCGGAGCAGATAAAAGCGTCCTCAATCCATTTCCCTTGTACAAGGTTGTAGCGGTGTGTGAGTTTTGAACCGCAGTCGGCGCAGTAGAGAAGCCCAGTCAAGCGGTTAGGGGCGTTCTGCCGTTTAGGTGCGCGGCGTACCGTTTCCCGTATCTTCTGTACGGTCTGCCACGTTTCCACGTCCACAATGGCGGGGATTGCGCCCTCAAAAATATATTGTTCCTCCGGCGCGGTCTTGCGGCTGCTCTTGGTCTTGTAGTTCTCGCATACAGTTTTCCCTAATACCTTGCGCCCTGTGTATTCCGGGCGTTTCAGTATGTAGCCGATAGTGGTCGCTGACCATGCGTAGGGGTCTGTGTATTTTGCCGCCCGGACTGGCTCGCCTGTCCGTTTCCAATGCTCGGACGGGATAGGGATTTTCTCGGCGCGGAGTGCCTTTGCTATGCTGGCTATGGTTTCCCCGGCAAGGACGCTCTGGAAGATACGGCGCACAACGGCAGCGGCTTGTGTCGGCAACGTACCACTCGTTTATCACGTCAAGGAAATCGACATGATATCAAAGTTGTTAACGGTATTAAGGTTGTCATTGGCGGCGATAAAACGCACATGGTACTCGTCAAAGGTGCGCTTCAAAAGCCCTACTTCAACCACGTCACACCCGATTCAGCTCTGGTCTTTGATGATAACCGTCGCCACATTCCCCGCCCGGATTTCCTCTAACATAGCGTCCAGCCCCGGACGCTTGAACGTAGTTCCCCGGATTCCGTCGTCCGTAAAGTGCCGGATATTCGTAAACCCGTTTTTCCTTGCGTAGTCCTCTAAAATCCGCTTTTGGTTTTCGATAGATACGCTTTCCCCGGCTCGCTCGTCGCCATGGGATAATCTTAGGAACTGTGCATCTGCATAAGGTTTGGCTTTACGAAAAACCTCGTCTTGCCAGAACCAGAACCGCCGATGACAAGGATATTTTTATTCCTCGCATACTTCGGCTGTTTCGGTCTGCCTGACATCATCAGTCTTTCCGTTTCTGTGAGTAATACATTGTCCTCAAACACCGGATCGACATAAGGCTCAATATCCTTTGCATTTCCCCATAAAGCGTTTTGTCAAGTGCTTTTTTGAGTTATTGACGCAAGCCCTTATTAGTGCGGTGGGAAACGGGGCAGGAAAAGGGGCGCAAAACGCACCTGTGGACGTTTAGAAGCCGTTTTCGGTGGCGAAATGGCAACGACAAAAACCCACTCGTCCCTTGACCGTCTGAATAGTCGGAACGGACTTAGGGCGAGAATTGCTTTTCATAATTGAACATGATATAATTTTTCTCGGCGCAAACCGATAAATCAAAACTTATAGGTATGAAAGGAGTAACAACAAATGAAACAAACAAATAAATTATTTCACAAAGAATTTTTGTTAAAATTCCCCCTGTCTGCCATAGATCGGAAAACTATTGTTTTACTGACTGGCTTTATACTGCTATTAACTTGTACCATAACAGGATGCGGAAGTAACGGCCAGCAACAGTCAACACTTCCTGTTGCAGAACCGATTCCAATAGAAAATCCGGCACAGGAAGAATCAACACAATCAACACAGGAAACTCAAAATCAGTCTGTGCCGGAACAACCAGACATGGAACAGCCCTCACAAGCTGAGGACAACCAATCCCAATTTTCCCCCAGCACTCAGTCTGTCCCCGAAAAAGTGGAAACTGAAACTGTATCCCCATCCCTGGATATATCATCTTCTTCACCCTCCTATTTGGGCACATGGCAGATAACTTCATCAACTTTTGGTGCCTACAGTGGCATGTCAGAGGAAGATTGCTCTGCGCTGATGGGAACCCGTTTTGAATATTTTAATGATTATGCTATATATGATGACCAGCACCGTCTGGATTCCCCCCAATATATCGAAAGCATTCAGACCGCAGATGATTTTTCATCCATCTATCAAGGCACTAGTCTGGAAACGCTGGGAATTTCCAAAGATTCTATTCAGGTAGTGGCTATAGAAAATGCAAGCGGCATTGGTGATACTTTTTATATAAAAGACGAAAACACTCTGATTATTCCGTGGGATGGTGTATTTTTTGAAGTGCAACGAGTCAGCTCCGACAGCTGATTCCGCTGTGTATAGGTTCCTCAAAAAAGACTGGTAAATGAAAGTTCAAAATAGGGCGGCGGTGACAGGTGTTGACTATCCCGCCGCCTTGTCTGTTATCGCTCCATATCCTGCGGGGTTGCTGTATTCTTCTTTCCATGTCCTTGTCGGGATTGTGGTCTTGCCGTTCATCACGCCTTTGAGATAATCTTTCGCCGTTGTGAATAAGATTTGCTCGGCTTCGGTCAGCGGCTTCTTTCCCTTGTACTTGAAATAAATGTCGGCTTGCTCTAAGTGCTTTTTCAGAGTACCTAACCGCCGTTCAACGAGTTTCAGTTTCCCTTGAATATCCAGTTGTTCCCCTATCATGGACTTGAATTGTAAGCGTCAAATAAGATAGTGGATAGAAAAATAACCACCGGACCTCTATACTAAAAGGCAGTGGTTATCGACACCGTTCCTGTGCTATGGGATTCCACGGCAGATAATCATCCAAATATTCAGGATGTTCGAGAAAGGCACTCCCCGGCATGTCTGACAGGATATATTTCAGATACTTCATTGGTGCAAGACCATTTGCCCTGGCCGTCTCTACCAATGTATAGATCCCGGCACTTGCGGATGCCCCCTTCGGACTTCCTGCAAACAGCCAGTTCTTTCTGCCGATCACAAATGGACGGATGCAGTTCTCAGCAAGTGAATTGCTGATCGAACAGTGGCCGTCTTCCAGATAATTAAAGAATTCCTGACGATGATTTAAGGCGTAATCAAACGCTTTGGACAGTTTGGATTTTGGCAGTTCTAAGGCAGCATTTTTTTCAGCCCATGACCAAAAAGCCTCGAGAAGTGGTTTCTCGCGGATGAGACGCTCCTTTTTCTTTTGATCCGGAGGCAGACCATCCAGTTGCGCCTCCAGGTCAAACAGTTGATTCAGCCGAAAGACCCCTTCCGCAGATTTTGATGCTTCAGGGGTATGGACATCCTTAGGAAGCGCATCCACAAAGGTCCGGCGCAGATGGGTATAACACAGACATCTTTTTACACCCAAAATCCCATTGTATCCGGAATAAGCATCGGTATGGATGCAGCCGTTATAGCCCTTCAGAAATGCTTCCGGATATTTTCCACCCCGTCCCGGCTGATACTCGAAATACCGGATGGGAGTCTCTGCATCTTTGATGCTGCAGTAAACCCACATGTAAGAATCCGATGTATTTTTTCTCCCCGGTTCTTTCAGCACCTGTACGTGGGTCTCATCGATATGCAGGTAATCCTGTTTCAGCAGTTCCTGCTTCAGGCGGCCGACCACATGGGAAAGCCAGTCCCGGAAGACGGCCAGAAGCCAGTTTGACATGGTCGCTCTGCTCAGCTTCAGTCCCAGGGCTTCCCATTCTTTTTCCTGGCGGTATAATGGGATGCCCAGTTCAAACTTCTGGTGGATCAGCCATGCGATTGTGGATGCGGATGCAAGGGAATGTAAGACCGGCGGACAGGGAACCGGTGCTTTTTCCATATATGGTGTTCCCTGTTTCCGGCAGGTTCTGCACTCATAAGTTTCCCGGTAATGGTCAATGACTTTTAAGCTGGCAGGGATAAACTGTACTTGGGTACGGACGAATTCTTCTCCAACCTTTACCATGGAGCTTCCGCATTTTTCGCAGACTTGTTCGCTTTCATCTATGGTGTGAAGTACTTTGCTGTGTGGAAGGTCTTTGATCAGTTCTTCGCGCCGGCCGGTATATTTTCTTTTGCGGAGATGTTTTTCAACGTAAACCAGTTTTGGTTCTTCTGCACTGGGGGTCTGCAAAATATTCCGTCTCATTAAAAAGAGACATCTGTCCCTCAATATCAAGGACGGATGTCTTTTCAGACTTTGTTCCATAAAGTTTACGGGTCAGGAAATCAACCTGCTCCTTCAGGAGCCGGATCTGCTGTTCCAGTTCTGTGATCTGATTTTGGTACTGCAGTTCCCTGTCTGACAAATCCCCTTCCCCCCTGCGTTTTGATGATTTTATTATACGTAAGCGCCTAATTTCGGGGTGTATCCCTGAAGATGTATTCCGGATCTCACGCT
>OFGN01002266.1_pt1 | contig 10511 bp, 9 predicted proteins | sample 1521821 | NCBI WGS metagenome assembly OFGN01 (sample SAMEA3504094, study PRJEB24116) | mouse gut metagenome | biome: mouse gut; feature: mouse-associated habitat; material: faeces | place: Denmark | collected 2011
TATCAACCACCCTTCTTGGAATTCCCTATATTTGAATTATACAGGAAGCTCCTGTATTAAATTTTAAATTTGCTGATTATGCCTTCACTCCTTTTTGTCCGCCAAACGTTCCGACAATGCTTCCTCATACCTCTTAAGAGCCTTCTCGTAAACAGCATTCGGCGCTCCGCTCCGGTTAGCGTTCACCTCCCGGATACGTCCGTCTTTTACTTCACACCTGGTCCCATTTATCACAAATTCCCGCTCCGTATCTACTCCAAGTTCCAACACCTGTAATCGCCATATTTATAACTCCTCGTCATGCAGGACGCATACTAAAAAAGCATAGCATCCTTTATTTTCTTAATTCTTTCGGTATATAATCCCCTGCCCTGTATACTATTCCTGTTCTACTGGAATACACTCTCGTAAATACGGAAAAATTGCTTAAGAACTCTATAAAATCAGGTTTATTATCCTTTTCCGAAAGATGCTCTTTTATTAATTCATCAATCGAATATATATGCCCCTTAAGTCCCAACCGCAACGTTTTAAAACTAAACTCACACTTATAATTACTTTTCCCTATTGCTATCTCCAACGCCCCTATCGAAACAATATCCCCTCCTTTCACAGCATGAGGCACGCTTTCTTTATAAAACATTTTAAATCCTTTTGGGGGAACCACTGACTCCTTCGCTATACTGCCTATTCCTCTCTGATTTCTAAAACTGAAATTCCATCCACTGTTAAAATCCAATCCTCCATCCACTGTATATCTTGAATTTTTTTCTACTTCCAGCGCATCAAAAGAAGATACTCCCCATTTAACTGCTGCATTTTCAGCAATCTGCCTTAATTTATCCCTTGTCTCCTCACATTTATAATAATAATCAGCATTATAATATACCCAATCGTCCGACCACCCACCATACGATGCGTTAATTTTTTCACCTTCATAATAATTTGCATTTCTGGCGGCTCTCATATTTTCTTTCGCAAAAACATCATATACTTCATTTAAAATCTGCCTGTTATCCTCCTCATTTTTTCCGGATGTCTGATGCTGTTGTGTTCTATAAATCCGCATTGAGGTACAACATAATCTAAAATATTCCTCTACCTCCTCCTCGCTGATCTTTCCTTCATAAAACTTTCGCATACAATCGGAGATATCATCTTGCATATCCCATCCAAAACGATCTCCAAAAACACTCTTTGGCATTCCTCTTATAATACCGTTATCAGAATAACAGCCATACATACTCTCTATCGTTTCTAATGTTTTTTCATAGGAATCCCTTACATGAGATTTATCAATGGTTTGATCCTGAGTCGATTTTATATAGTCATATGTACTTTTAGCTTCATCCATAATATTTCTGCATTGCATATTTCCAGATATTGACTGTTTTAAATAGCCGATATGAAGTGTACTGCCTGTCATAATATTTACTCCTCATCTTTTTTTAATTATCAGGCAGCAATTAATTATTGCTGCCTGATACATTTTTATTTATTTGACTCAATCTCCATATTCATAATAATATGAAATATTAAAGCTTGGGGTAGACGTATAGTTGGAGTTGCTTGCCTGAAAAGCCATACTCCAAGTTCCTTTTAATAATTCATTTCTCTCGGAGTCTTTCACATAGTCAAATTCAACTTCCGGATCATGATTCGTTCCATTAACAAACCAAAATGAACCTTCCGGCGCCATCAGTCTCCATCTGCTGATTTCAGACATCCTTGCTCCATAAAGATATACTGATTCAACTCTTCCTGTCTTTGGAATATTGTCACCATCCACACTAAATGTTCTTGTTGAAGAATATCCTGAACTCGTTGCCGTTATAGAACCCCCTGGAGAAATCCTGGCAGATCCCGCCCTCACAAAGGGGTCCCCCCCTGCCGTAGCCATAGTTCCGGTCCTAAGGGATACACTTTCATCAGGATTCGTACAATAAACTACCAGATAGTAATCTTTTCCGACTTCCGTTGTCAATCTCGCCTTTTCCGCATTAGTCCAGGCACTGCCACTCATAAATTTTGTGCTATGCGTCTCTGGTTTCTCCGCCGAATCAAATACCTCATGTAATTTTTCTTCCTCCACTACAATTTTAAAACGTACCGTGCTGGAATCACTTACAATCGTGATAACACTTGTCGGATTCCTCCGGAATTTATACCAGTATTCTCCGACATTTGGCACATAATAGTTATTCTGCAAATTTGTTTTGGAGTGATAATACTGCTCTAATAACACGGTATTTTCAATACCGCTCATCATCAGTTCAGTCTCTTTTTTATCTCCTACTATAATCCTGTAATCGCTCGCCCTGTTCTCATAAGGATTGGGCTCTGCGACAACCGTATAATTACAGACAGTTGCATTCGCTGACGGCCTATCAATATATCCCCAGTTTTTTGCCTGTCTGTTATTGGTTCCTCTTTGCAAGACCTCATTCCCTGCTTCATCATACACTTTAATTTTTGTGCCTACATACCCTTTTCTGACCAGACACACCGCCGCGGAATCCATCTGTGTAAAGTCTACTGAAAAATTATATGTAGCCGTATCTTCCGCAGAGGCAAAGCTGCCTTCAAATACCTGATACTTTTCCGGTTCCTCCGGCTCCTCGGTGGAGGTGGCTGAAATTACCTCAATTCTGAATCCTATCGCCTCCGACATTTCTCCGGCACTGTCTTCTACCTGATAGTACAACTCATAAGTCCCCGGATCAGTAATTTGAATAATAAATCCTTCTTCGATTTCCGCCCAGATATAATCAACCGCACTGCCGCCCACATACCGATTTACTATCGTGTCCGAATCCTCATCGGAATCATTATAGACAAATCCTATCCGTGTGTCAGTAGTTATCTTGCCATCGATCAGAGATTCTTCATTTAATATGATCGGAATCAAATCAGCTACCGGCGCCGTTCTCGCCATACCCATATCGATCGTAATACTGTCTGTTAAATCTTTAGCTGTTTTATCCGCGATTATCTCTTCATCCGGCTCAATTTTTTCTAAATCTTTCAAAACAGATTCCAACGATCTCATCTCAGAATTTCCGATATTCTCAGAACTTTCCGCGCTCTGTGCCTGCACCGTATCGTTTTCATTTGCTTCTGCTCTGACCGGTTCCAAATCAACTTCCTCAAAGTCAGAACTGATATCTGCCTGTTCCTCTAACCACTCATCGTAAGTCATATTCGTCACAGGCTCCTGCGCCAGTGCAGAAGTTGAAAACAGAACACACAGCATTAAAACATATGCAATAAATTTTGCCATCTTTCTCATCATGCTTTCTCTTTCGCAATTTTTACTTTGAATCCGAAGCGCTCACGTATTCCCCGCGCCCGTTCGCATCGTACACATAACCGCCAAATGACAATGTAAACTTATGTCCTACTGTTACCGTAGAACGCTTTACTTCTGTACAGGTAGCCTTATTTACAGAAATATCCCACTTACCAACAGTAGTACCTGTCGTATTATCGACAAGCTTCAATGTACCGGTTATCTTTGATGTACCGGATTTTCCAACAATCCTTAATGTTGATGTCGCTGATGTGTCGGAAACTGTCAATTCAGCCGACACTTTATCCGCATTATCCCAGTACGGCTGAATCCCTGCCGCCTGCACTGATACTTTGGCAATACCACAACATATAAGAACTGCCAGCAACAATATTGCACTACTCTTTTTAAATCCTCTCACTTTTCTCACCTCCTCCCTCTACTTATAAAACAGTTGAAATGAGAAAACCTTACAGGATTTTCCAAAAAAATTACATTTTTTTATTTTTCACGTTGATTCCATCCTTTATTTTGAATAATTCCTCTTTGGTTACATCAGCATCCAGAGAAAATGTTATCCCCTCTTTTGATCTCCATAGCATAGAATAGCCTCCATCCTCAAATTCCACAAAAAGTATTTCGACACCTTTTTCATCTTTTATAATAGATATTTCGCTATGTTCATTGTCATAATTATGGTTTCCTCCACTCATAGAATATATCACACATATCTCTTTCTCCTCATCACCATATAAAATAACTCCGCCCATCTCATCACAATCCTCCATCACCAACTCAAACCCCTCCGGCACATATGTCAGTTCATATATCGGCACCGCCCCCGTCCATTCCGTATCCGGCATATCCACCTCCAGATGGGTACTGTGCCATTTCACCAGCACATCCCACGCCTTCGCAATATAACCCGGGTTCGTCAGGCAAAGAATGATCAGCAAAACAGCCGCCGCCGACAATATATACCTCACCGCCGTCCTGATCTGATATTTCCGCCTCTGCCAATCGATCAGCCTTTCCATCCTCCGCTCAAATATATCCGAAAATACCACTGGCTCCCGGGGCTTTTCACTGTGCCCCATGCCGTAGAGCTCCGCTTCAAACATCAGCCTGACAATCCTCTCTATTTTCTGCTCCTCAATACCCTTCAACATGCTATATCCCCGCCTCCTCAAACGCCTCCCTCAACTTTTCCTTCGCCCTGTGCAGCCTTACCTGCGCCGCGTTTCGCGATATGCCCAGAGCCCTTGCCGCTTCCTTTACCGAAAGGCCGCAGTAATACCGCAGAACCAGAATATCATGATAAACAACAGGCAATTCCTTTAAAAGCCGCCGGATCAGCTCCGCTTCCTCTTTCTTTACTGCCATTTCCTCCGGAAAGCGCACTTTTCCTGCCTCCTCTTTCTCATACAGAGCCTTTACTGCAAAATCCTCCATTGAAAAAGTCCTGTTCTGCCTGTGCCACTGGTTAATCGCCGTATTTCGGGCAATCGTAATACACAGCCCATCCATCCCCCTCCCGGAGAGCCTTTCATAATCCTTAAATTTATCTGCCAATCTCACAAAAGCATCATGTACTGCATTCTCCGCCTCCTCCTTCTGCCCAAGGATGGCAAAAGCCGTGCGGTACATCCGCTCCCTGTTCCTTTGGTAAATTTCCGTAAAATTTTTCTTCTGTTCCTCTGTCTCCAGAAGAGACAAATAAAAAAGCATGCCGTTTATTCTCCTCTACTTATATAACAATCAACGATACAAAAAGCTTACAGGTTTTTGAAAATTTTTTTATTTTTTTCACTTAAAAGGCAAAACCGGAAACCTGCTCTCAGATTCCCGGTTTGTATTTAACCTTTCCATATCCTCCGTTTTCTTCCTATAAATAAACCATCCCCAGTATCACCAGCATCAGCCCCAGCACAATGCTGATCAGCCCCGATGCCATATTAAAACCTCTCCGGTTGCAGTAATACTGATTCTGTGCCGGCGGTACCGCCGAATACGGGACCTGCATAGCGTCCAGCATAGCCAGAAAGTCCGCGGCCCGTTTACTCATATATTCATGCAGTCCGAAGCTGACGGTCTGGGCGAACCAGTGCTTCGCAACCTGCAGATTATTCATATTGTATTCCAGCCTGCCCATATAATAACAATATCTGACAAACTCATAACGGCTCCCGAGCCTTCCCGCGGCGTACAGGTTCATCATGTCTGCCTTGATCCTGTCATTCTTTCCCGCGAACATCATATCCCGGAAATTCAGCTCCTGCAAAAGGGCGATCGCCTGCGCCTGAAGCTTTCGCTTTACCTGCGTGTTATGAATCCAGTTATTGCGGAAAGCGTCCATACAAATCCTGAAGTTCTGTGTATCCTCCAGTTCCGCGTAAAACCGGCACCAGAAATAATCGTACATCATCCGCGCCCGGTTATTGCACTGCTCGTACTCCGGCTTCATCCGCATCAGATTGTCATATGCCGCATTGAAATCCCCTATCAGCAGATAGGCGTCCGTGCGGTTGATCCGCTGGCTCCGCCTTGTCCCCGGAAACTGAAACTTCTCCAGATACTGCACACATTCCAGATAGGCTTCAAAATCGCACTCCTGCGTCGCGATCGCCTGCAGACCGTAATTGCGCATCACCACCATCATAAAATAGACATAAAACAGCCAGCACATCAGCAGCAGCGTCCCCGCCGGACTATAGTAAGGAGTATAGCTTCTCAGGTATGTACGATACAGATAGCCCCCTCCTGATATCACAACCACCACAACCGCCGGCCACAGCAGCGTCATAATCACATGAAGCAGCTTTACCCGCCTGACATATTTTTTTACCGTATTTGATCTTGTCATATATTTTTATTCCCATCCGTCTGCCTGGCAGACATTTTCATCCTTCCACTATAATATAGCGCCCGTCTCCGATCTCAAAGACCTCCGAGGCCTCCAGGATGCTCTCCGCATCCGCCTCCTCCGTGTCTATCCCCTGCTCCTCAAAATATTCCAGTACTTCCTCCGCGGATTCGGCGATCACAGCCATACACTCTTCCAGGAAAGCCTCCGCTTCGCTCTCATTTTCCACCACATTTTCCGGAAATAACTGCCTTTGATTCTTTAAAAAACACAGAACGGCAGCATCATCATATTCGTATGTCATAACTTTACCAACCTTTCTTCGTCCTGTTGTTACCTGTTGTACCGCACCGCCTCATAATCCTTCCCGGCACATGCGCTCTACTCTCCGCTCTCCACATGCATCTCCGGGATAAACACGCGCCCTCCGGCGCCTCTCCCTTCCTGTTTCACCAGCTCTCCCGCCTCCTGACAGAATACATCCTGCGCGCAGAACGGTTCCTGAATGCGGCGGTTCACCTTCTCGTAATTGCCTTCCGGCATCAGCATATGCGCCTTCACATTATCCCTGAGCTGGCACTCCAGAATATGCATTGCCTTCTGTTTCAGCCCTTCTTTCTCCACCGGGAACATGATCTCCACCCGGCGTTCCAGATTTCTGGGCATCCAGTCGGCGCTTGCACAGTAGACTTCCGGCTTGCCGTCATTCTCGAAATAGAAGATCCGGGCATGTTCCAGGAAATTTCCGACAAGGGAGCGCACCGTGATATTATCACTGACGCCCGGTATTCCGGTTTTCAGGCAGCAGATGCCGCGCACGATCAGCTCGATCTTCACCCCTGCCGCCGACGCCTCATAGAGCGCCATAATGACATCTCTGTCACAAAGAGAGTTCATCTTCGCGATAATATGGCTGTGATGTCCCTTCCGGGCATACTCCCTCTCCCTGCCGATCAGAGAGATAAACCGGTCCTTTAACCACAGCGGCGCTACCGCCAGTTTATTCCAGCTCCTCGGCTCGGAGTAACCGGAGAGCATATTGAACACCGCCGTAGCATCCTCGCCGATCTGTTCATTGCAGGTCATCAGCCCCACATCGGTATAAAGCTTTGCCGTAGAATCATTGTAGTTGCCGGTGCCAAGATGGACATACCGCCTGATGCCGTCCTCCTCCCGGCGTACCACCAGCGTGATCTTGCAGTGTGTCTTAAGTCCCACCAGGCCATAAATCACATGACAGCCCGCCTTCTCCAGACGTTTTGCCCAGAGGATATTGTTCTCCTCATCAAACCGCGCCTTTAATTCCACTAACACGGTGACCTGTTTCCCGTTCTCCGCCGCCTGCTCGAGCGCCGCAATGATCGGGGAATTTCCGCTGACGCGGTAAAGCGTCTGCTTGATGGCAAGCACCTCGCTGTCCCTGGACGCCTGTCTGACAAAGTCCACCACCGGCTCAAAGGTCTGGTAGGGATGGTGCAGGAAGATATCGTGCCGTCTGATCTGAGTAAAGATATCACCCTCCTCCAAAAATTCCGGAATCGGCTTCGGTGTGTACTTCGGCGTTTTCAGTTTCTCATAACCTTCCATCCCGTAAAGCTTCATCAGCACCGTCAGATCCAGCGGTCCCTTGATGGCGTAGATATCCTCCTCCTGCACCATCAGTTCCTCCTCCAGGATCTTCAGCAGCTTTTCGTCGGCTCCCGCCTCGGTCTCAAGGCGGATGACCTGCCCCCACTGCCTTTTTTTGAGCTGCTTTTCAATCTCTTTCAGGAGATCTTCCGCCTCGTCCTCCTCGATGCTCAGATCCGCATTCCTCATAATACGGAACGGGCAGACGCATTCGATATCATAGTTGAGAAACAGCCTGTCTATATTCCGCTCGATGATCTGCTCTAAAAAGATCAGGCATTTCCTGCCCTCCTCATCGGCCGGAATCTCCACTACCCTCGCAAGCACCCCCGGTACCTGCACCGTGGCAAACTCCACATCGCCCCTGCCCTGTTTTTTCTTTACCAGCGCGCCCAGGTTCAGCGTCTTATTGCGCACAAGGGGGAAAGGCCTCGAGGAATCCACCGCCATCGGCGTCAGCACCGGATAGACATGATCCGCAAAATAGCGGTCCGCGTAAGCCGCCTGCTTCTCCGATAAATCCTCATGCCGCTGTAAAATCCGCACTCCCTCCTCCAAAAGAGCCGGCAGAAGCTGCTTATTGTAGACCTGATACTGCTCCTTGACCAGGGCATGGGTAACCCTGTTCAGCGCTTCAAGCTGCTCTCTCGGCTTCATTCCCGCGATATCCGGTTTATTGTATTTGGCGTTCACCATGTCTTTCAGCGACGCCACCCGCACCATAAAAAATTCATCCAGATTGGATGCCGTGATACTCAGAAATTTCAGCCGCTCAAACAAAGGAATCTTAACATCCTTTGCCTCGCTCAACACACGCCGGTTAAACATCACCCAGCTCAGCTCCCTGTTCGTATAATACGACGGATCCGTAAAATCCTTCTTCTCGCCCATGAAAGACACCCCTTCCTAAAAAATTTTCTTCTGCCTGATCACCGGCCTGATGCTGTATACCTCTTCAAAGAAATCCGCGCGCTTCGTAAAAAGCCCCCGCTCCAGCGTGATATCCGCCGCCGTATCCACATGGATGATAAGCTGCCCGTCCTTTACCACGGTGCGGACATCCCTGAATTTCTGTTTATGGCTCCGATCCAGCCCGTTTGCCACCCGCAGAATCGCCGCCAGCTTTGCCACAACCAGATAGGCGTCCTCATCCAGAAGGCTTTTTTTACCCGCCTCATTATAATAGACAAAAGGCTCATGGTTGTATTTCACCACATTTGCCACGATCTCCCGCTCCTTATGGGAGAGTCCGATGATCTCCGTGGACATGATGATATGGTAGGAACACTGTCCCAGATTCACCATGCTGATATATTTGCCGCAGTCGTGGAGACGCGCCGCAAGCTGCAAAAGAAGCCTCTCCCGCTTCTGCAGTCCGTGAATACGCTTCATGCTGTCAAAGATCGTCAGGGCAATCCGCTCCAGCGTCTCTGCGCGCTTTTTGCTCCCCATATAGCGCTTGCTGATGTTCTCGGCGCTGGAAAGGATATCTGTCTCAAAATCATGCTCCACCTTACATATTTTATGCCGTTCCGCGTACTCGTAGGCAATGCCGTCGCACAGGGTTACCCCCGGCGCCCACAAAAGCGAAGCGTCCATCATTTTCACGATCCGTTTGATAAGCACGGCGGATATAAACAGGAGCATCGCATTTTCCCGCGGGATATTCAGCGTGCCCGCTATCTCCGATAATGTACGGGACTGTACCGATTCCAGAAAATCCATATAAGTCTGCGCCCCAATCACCCCGGGACTGTCCTTTGTCACCGCGGGATCCTGTAAAATAACCGAGAGATAATCATCCACCACAATGATATTTTCTATCTTGCAGTCCTTTAGATACATTTTCTTAAAGACCGAAAGCTGCGCCGTGGCAATCTCATCGATCAGCCCTTCCATCTTGGAGGACGCCGCGTTTAAATGGTTCATCCGCTCCTGGAGCCTCAGTACCCCCAGGCGCATATTCTGGGTAGTAGTCAGATTCCCCTTCTCAAACAGGGAGAGCTGGATGCTGCCGCCGCCGATGTCCACGATCGCCGTGCCCTTCTCCATCATCTTATTAAAATCTTCCGTTTTGGAGGCTATGGATTTATAATCCATAAACCGCTGCTCGGAATTACTGAGCACATCGATCCTGATTCCCGTGCGCTGCCTGATCTGATCCAGCAGGATCTTCGTATTTTTTGTCTCCCGTACGGCACTTGTCCCGTAGGCTTTATAATCATTTACCTTATAGGCTTTCATGATATTTTGGAACTCTTTTAAAATACCGCAGAGTTCGTTTACCGCACTGTTGGAAACCTTCCCCTCCGCATAGGTATCGCTCCCTAAATCCAGCCGGTATCTGATATCGTCCACCTGCTTCATCCCGCCCTTGCCGGATATCTCGAAAATCTTCATCTCCAGATCATAAGAGCCCACGTCAATCGCCGCAAATGTCGTGATCGCCATAATCTTCCCCCTGTTTCTTATTTTGTGCTCTCCAAGTGAAAGCCGATTGCTCCGCGTTTGTGGCGCTCCCGCAATCGCCACCCGCATTCGTATTCCGGGCTGAATCCCTTCATACTCATACGCCTTGCCCTGACAATGTCTGAGTATCTGTGCAGGCGGGCCTGCCCATCTACCCAGCCGCTGTCCGGGGCTTTCCCAGCAAGTAATCGATAAACTGCTGCGCCGTCCGCCCGGATAAGCCGCCGTGGGATAACTCCCACTTGTTCGCCTCCGCAAGCA
>OFGN01002277.1_pt1 | contig 10444 bp, 4 predicted proteins | sample 1521821 | NCBI WGS metagenome assembly OFGN01 (sample SAMEA3504094, study PRJEB24116) | mouse gut metagenome | biome: mouse gut; feature: mouse-associated habitat; material: faeces | place: Denmark | collected 2011
TTGATATATATAATTCTTTAGATTTAACTGCTGAAGACCGTGTTAATTTAATGGCACGTATTGGATTGTTAGATGATATCGATCACTTAGGTAATCGTCGTGTACGTTCAGTAGGTGAATTAATCCAAAACCAGTTTAGAATTGGTTTATCAAGAATGGAGAGGGTTGTTAAAGAAAGAATGTCATTATCAGAGGTTGATTCAATTACACCTCAATCTTTAACTAATATTCGTCCATTAACTGCTGCAATTAAAGAATTTTTCTCATCTTCACAGTTGTCACAATTCATGGATCAAATTAATCCACTTGCGGAATTAACTAATAAACGACGTTTATCTGCATTAGGGCCAGGGGGATTAAGCCGTGATCGAGCTGGTTATGAAGTACGTGACGTACATGCGTCTCACTACGGTAGAATATGTCCGATTGAAACACCTGAAGGTCCAAATATCGGGTTGATTTCAACATTAGCTTCTTATGCGAAAATAAATCAATATGGATTTATTGAAACACCATACCGTAAAGTTAATAATTGTGTAATTGATGAAGATGATGTGCGTTATTTAACTGCTGATGAAGAAAAAAATTATATTATTGCTCAGGCTAATGTTAAAACTGATAAAGATGGAACTATTTTAGATTCACAAGTAATTGCACGTCATTTAGGTGAAAATATTATGGCGAAACGAGAAGAAGTAGATTTTATTGATATTTCACCTAAACAAATCGTATCTGTTGCGACTTCTTGTATTCCTTTCCTTGAAAACGATGATGCAACACGTGCTTTGATGGGTGCGAACATGCAACGTCAAGCAGTACCTTTATTGAATCCTCATACGCCATTTGTAGGAACTGGAATGGAGCATCAAGCAGCACGTGATTCAGGGGCTGCAGTAGTTGCTCGTGAAGATGGAATTATTACTTATGTTGATGCTAAAAAAGTTGTAGTAGAAGATAATGAAGGTGTTGAACATAGATATCGTTTAGCTAAATTTAAAATTTCTAATAATGGTACTTGTATTAACCATAAACCAATTGTTAAGATGGGTGAAAAAGTGTTAAAAGGCCAAGTATTAGCTGATGGTCCAGCAATGGAACAAGGAGAACTGGCTTTAGGACAAAATGTACTAGTTGGATTCATGGAGTGGAATGGATATAACTATGAAGATGCTGTTATTATGTCAGAAAGATTAGTGAAAGATGATGTATATACATCTATTCATATTGATGAATATGCGATTGAATGTCGTGATACAAAATTAGGACCAGAGGAAATAACTCGTGATATTCCTAATGTTGGAGACGAAGCACGTAAAAATTTAAATAGTGATGGTATCATTATGATTGGTGCAGAGGTTAAAGAAGGGGATATTTTAGTTGGTAAGGTAACTCCTAAAGGACAAGCTGAATTATCAGCTGAAGAAAAATTACTATTAGCAATTTTTGGAGAAAAATCTCGTGAAGTAAAAGATAATTCTTTAAGAGTACCACATGGTGGAGCTGGTATTGTACATGATATTAAAGTGTTTGAACGTAAAAACGGTGATGAATTACAACCAGGAGTTAATAAGGTTGTTAAAGTATATATTGTTCAAAAGAGAAAAATCTCTGAAGGGGATAAGATGGCTGGACGTCATGGTAACAAAGGGGTAATTTCCAAAATTTTACCGATTGAAGATATGCCGCATCTAGAAGATGGGACACCATTAGATATAATGCTTAACCCATTAGGGGTACCTTCTCGTATGAATATCGGACAAGTACTTGAATTACATTTAGGCTATGCTGCTCGTCAATTGGGATTGTATATTGCTACACCTGCATTTGATGGTTTACATCCAAGTGATCTTGAAGATATTATGGCTGAAGCTGGAATGTCTAAGGATGGAAAACAACCTGTAATTTCTGGACGTACAGGTGAGTATTTTGATAATAATATTTCAGTTGGGATTATGTACATGATTAAATTAGCCCACATGGTTGATGATAAATTACATGCTCGTTCAGTAGGACCATACTCATTAGTAACACAACAGCCTTTAGGTGGTAAAGCACAAAATGGTGGACAAAGATTTGGAGAAATGGAAGTTTGGGCATTAGAAGCATATGGTGCTGCTTATACATTACGTGAAATTTTAACTGTTAAATCTGATGATGTTGTGGGTCGTGTTAAAACATATGAAGCGATTGTTAAAGGTCAACCATTGCCAGAACCAGGATTACCTGAATCATTTAGAGTATTGAAAAAAGAATTACAAGCTCTAGCATTAGATATTCGTTTACTAGATGAAAATGATAATGAAGTTGATATGCGTAATATTGAAGAAGAGGAACACCGTTTCCCACGTAGTATTGATAAGGATGAAGTAATTGAGACTCCAAAAACTGATGATCAGGTTGAAGAAGAAATTGATGAAGATGATTTAGAAATTGAAGAAAATTGTGAAGTATGTGATGAAGATAACTTCGAAGAAGATAACTTCGAAGGAGACGATATTGAAGAAAGTGAATCATTATAGGAGGAATAACGATGGCAAATACAAATAAATTCTCAGCTATTCAAATTGGTTTAGCATCTCCTCAAAAGATTCGCGAATGGTCTTATGGTGAAGTAAAAAAGCCAGAAACGATTAACTATCGTTCTCAAAAACCTGAAAAGGACGGATTGTTCTGTGAAAGAATTTTCGGTCCTTCTAAGGATTGGGAATGTAGCTGTGGAAAATATAAGAAAGTTCGTTATAAAGGTGTAGTGTGTGATAGATGTGGTGTTGAGGTAACTAAATCAGCTGTTCGACGTGAGAGAATGGGGCATATTGAATTAGCAACACCAATTGCACATATTTGGTATTTAAAAGGTATTCCTTCAAGAATGGGGCTTATTCTTGACATGTCACCGAAACAATTAGAAGAAATAATCTATTTTGTTTCTTATGTTGTTATTGATAAAGGAAGTACACCATTAGAATACAAACAAGTATTATCCGAAAGAGACTATCGTAAATGTTTTGAACAATTTGGACATACATTTGAAGCTAAAATTGGAGCTGAAGCAATTCAAACATTATTAAAACAAGTTGATCTTGATACTGAATTTGAAAAAGTAAGTAAAGAATTAAAAGAAGCTCAAGGACAAAAGCGTACTAAATTATTAAAACGTTTAGAAGCTATTGAGGCTTTTAGATCTTCTGAAAATGAGCCAGAATGGATGATTTTAGAAGCATTGCCAGTGATACCACCTGATTTACGTCCAATGTTACAATTGGATGGGGGACGTTTTGCAACCTCAGATTTAAATGATTTATATCGTCGAGTTATTACACGTAACAATCGTTTAAAGAAGTTGTTAGAATTAGGAACACCTTCAATCATTGTACAAAATGAAAAGAGAATGTTGCAAGAAGCAGTTGATGCTTTAATTGATAATGGTCGCCGTTCAAAACCTATTACTGGTGCTGGGGGACGAGCATTAAAATCATTAAGTCATACATTAAAAGGGAAACAAGGACGTTTCAGACAAAATTTATTAGGTAAACGTGTTGACTATTCAGGACGTTCAGTAATTGCAGTAGGACCAGATTTAAAAATGTATCAATGTGGTATTCCTCGTGAAATGGCTTTAAACTTATTTAAACCATTTGTCATCAATGGATTAGTTAGAGATCAGTTAGCTACTAATATTAAAGCTGCTGAAAGATTAATTGAGAAGATGGATGATCGCATTTGGCCAATTGTTGAGGAAGTAATCAAACAACATCCAGTATTATTAAATCGTGCTCCTACACTTCATAGATTAGGAATCCAAGCCTTTGAACCTAAATTAGTAGAGGGACGTGCTATTCGTTTGCATCCATTAGTTACACCTGCGTTTAATGCGGATTTTGATGGAGATCAAATGGCTGTCCATGTGCCTTTAGGCGAAGAAGCTATTCAAGAAGCTCGTCAATTAATGTTAGGGTCAAATAATATTTTAGGGCCAAAAGATGGAAAACCAATCGTTACCCCATCTCAGGATATGGTTTTAGGTAATTATTATTTAACTTTGGAAGATAAAGATGGCTTGGGTGAAGGTACAGTTTTTGCAGATCGTAATGAAGTTGATCATGCTTATTTTGCTAAGACTGTTGGATTACACACAAGAGTAGCGATCAGAGCTTCTGCTTTAAATAATAGTACATTTACTGAAGCTCAAAATAATTGTTATCTAATTACAACTGTTGGTAAAATATTATTTAATGATATTTTTGATGGACAATTCCCATTTATTAATGATCCAAGTGGAGAAAACTTGATTGCAACACCAGATAAATACTTTGTTCCAATGGGAACAAATATTAAAGAGCATATTAAAAACCAACCAATAATAAAGCCATTAAATAAAAAATCGTTAGGTAAGATTATTGATGAGGTATTTAAACATCAGGCAATGTCTGATACAAGTTTAATGCTTGATAAATTGAAAGATCAAGGTTTCTATTATTCTACAATTGCAGGAACAACTGTATCTGTATATGATATTCAGGTTCCTCAAGCTAAATACGAAATTTTTGAACATGCTGATGAAAAATTGGAACAAATTAAAAAGTTCTATAATAAAGGTAAATTAACTGAGTCTGAAAGATATCAAAATGTAATTAAATTATGGACAGAAGTAAAAGATGATGTTCAGGAAGTAGTTCGTGAAGAGTTCGAAGCTGATGATCGTAATCCAATCTTCATTATGTCTGATTCTGGAGCACGTGGATCGCTTTCAAACTTTACTCAGCTAGTAGGAATGCGTGGTTTGATGTCAAATCCAAAAGGAGAAACAATTGAGTTGCCGATTAAGTCTTCGTTTAGAGAAGGGTTAACAGCTTCGGAATTCTTTATTTCTACACATGGTGCTCGTAAAGGATCAACTGATACTGCTTTAAAAACAGCCGATTCTGGGTATTTAACAAGACGTTTAGTTGATGTTGCTCAAGAAGTTATTATTTCTGAGGAAGACTGTGGTACAGATCGTGGATTTGTTGTAACTGAGCTTTATAATAATGATGATAAGTCTGTTATTGTTCCATTACGTGACCGTTTAGTAGGACGCTTCTCACAAAAAGATATTTTCCATCCTGAAACTAGAGAGTTAATTGTTGCTAGTGGTGAAATGATTACTGAAGCATTGGCTGATGATATTGTTGCTGCTGATATTAAAGAAGTAGAAATTCGTTCAGTTCTTGGATGTACTGCTAAAGGTGGTATTTGCCGTAAATGTTATGGTCGTAATTTAGCAACAGGAAATATTGTTGAACTTGGTGAAGCAGTAGGAATTATGGCTGCTCAATCAATTGGGGAACCTGGTACACAGCTAACAATGCGTACTTTCCATGATGGTGGGGTTGCTGGTGGTGCAGATATCACTCAAGGGTTACCTCGTATTCAAGAATTATTTGAAGCACGTAACCCAAAAGCTAAATCAATTATCAGTGAAATTGAGGGTGAAGTCACAAACTTAATAGATAATGCAGGTAGAATGGAAATTGTTATTACTAATGATTTAGAAACTCGTAGCTATCTAGCTCCTTATGGTGCTAAGATTAGAGTTAGTGTCGGAGATCATATTAATATTGGTGATAAAATTACTAAAGGATCTATTGATCCAAAAGAGTTATTATTAGTAGCTGATGTTGAAGCTGTTGAAAACTATATTATCAAAGAAGTACAAAAGGTATATCGTATTCAAGGGATCGAAATTTCTGATAAGCATATTGAAATTATCGTTAAACAGATGCTAAGAAAAATGAAAGTTGTTGAAGGTGGAAATACTGGATGTTTACCTGGTACAAATATTAATGTTAATGCATTTACTGAATTGAATCGTGAAGTTTTAAAAGAAGGGAAACATCCGGCAGTTGCAAGACCAGTTTTACTTGGAATTACTAAGGCTTCTTTAGAAACAGAGTCATTCTTATCAGCGGCATCATTCCAGGAAACAACTAAGATTTTAACTGATGCATCAATAAAAGGTAAAAAAGATTTATTAAAAGGTTTAAAAGAAAATGTCTTGATTGGTAAATTATTACCTGCTGGGACTGGTCTTCGTGGAGCGTTAAAGTCGCCTGAAACCTTAGCTCGTGAAGCTGAAGAAGCGTTTATGATGAGTCAAGAGGAGTCAGAAGAAAACTTTGATGAAACTCTTATTATAGATGAAAATAATGAAATATTAGAACAGGCAGATTAATCTGCTTGTTTTTTTAAAATCATTTTTTTAATTGATGATCAGTAAAAGCTTTAATAAAGGATAATATAGATACAGATAACAATTGTAAATATTATATTGTAATAGTATTAAGATATAGAAGAAAGATGATATGATAAATTAAGATAAGGTATAAGACTAATCATAAGATGTTAATAGAAATAGAATTATGTTAGATCGTAATTGTATTATATTAGAAATTTAGTCAAGATAAGATATTTAATCTCAAAATTTATGGTAAAGTTGAAGAGTGAGTCAATATTAAAAATTTTTAGCTGACATGCTAATATGAAATATAAGTACAGAGATAGAGTTTTTTTTATTTATATAAATATTATTATTTAAAAGAAATAAAAAAATATGTTGACATAATAAAATAAATGGATTATTATAGTCTACGGTGCTCGTTGTGGAGTGCGTTGTTTATTGTAAAATATGAAACACCCGGTATTGTGTGTTTGGGTATGGAAGAAAGGAGAAAAGGAATGCCTACAATTAATCAATTAGTAAGACAAGGTCGTAACGACAAAACTACAAAATCTAAATCACCAGCGTTAAATAGAGGATTTAATTCATTGGCTAAAAAACCAACTGTAACTAATTCACCTCAAAAACGTGGTGTTTGTACTCGTGTTGCTACCATGACACCAAAAAAACCTAACTCGGCTTTACGTAAATATGCCCGTGTTAGATTATCAAATGGTATGGAAGTAACTGCATATATTCCAGGAATTGGACATAATCTACAAGAACATAGTGTTGTTTTGATTCGTGGTGGTCGTGTTAAGGATTTACCAGGGGTACGTTACCATATTGTACGTGGTACTATGGACTGTGCTGGTGTAAATAACCGTAAACAAGGCCGTTCTAGATATGGTGCTAAAAAACCAAAAGCTTAAAATCAAGTATAGGAGGAAAATTAAATGGCAAGAAAAGGTCAAGTTGCTAAAAGAGACGTTCTACCTGATCCAGTATATAACTCAAAAACTGTATCTAAATTAATCAACAACATTATGCTTGATGGTAAAAAAGGTGTTGCTCAAAACATCTTATATGATGCATTTAAAAAAGTGGAAGAAAAAACTGGAAATCCTGCAATGGAAGTTTTTGATCAAGCAATTAATAACATTATGCCAGTTCTTGAACTTAAGGTTAGACGTATTGGTGGAGCTAACTACCAAGTACCAGTAGAAGTATCTGGTGAAAGAAGAATGACTTTAGGATTAAGATGGTTAGTAAATTATTCTCGTTTAAGAAACGAAAATACAATGGTTGATCGTTTAGCTAATGAAATTATTGATGCTTCTAATGGAGCTGGAGCTTCTGTTAAGAAGAAAGAAGATACACATAAAATGGCAGAAGCTAATAAAGCATTTGCTCATTTCCGTTGGTAATATCCAACAAATAATTAAGAAAGGAGAAAAATTATGGCTCGTGAATTCTCACTAGAAAAAACTCGTAATATTGGAATCATGGCTCATATTGATGCTGGAAAAACAACAACAACAGAACGTGTTCTATATTACACTGGTAAAATTCATAAAATTGGAGAAACTCATGAAGGAGCTTCTCAAATGGACTGGATGGAACAAGAGCAAGAACGTGGTATTACAATTACATCTGCTGCAACTACTGCACAATGGAATGGATATCGTGTAAATATTATCGATACACCAGGCCATGTAGACTTCACTGTAGAAGTTGAACGTTCTTTACGTGTATTAGATGGTGCAGTAACAGTATTAGACTCTAAAGCTGGGGTTGAACCTCAAACTGAAACAGTTTGGCGTCAAGCTACTACTTATGGAGTACCTCGTATTGTTTTCTGTAATAAAATGGATGCTACTGGGGCAGACTTTATTATGTCTGTTGAATCTTTAGAGAAAAGATTAGGTGTACAAGGTATAGCTATCCAATTACCAATTGGTGCTGAAGATACTTTTGAAGGTATTATTGATTTAATTAAAATGAAAGCTGTTTATTTTGAAGGGGATAAAGGTGAAAATGTTGTTTATAAAGATATTCCTGAAGAATATATGGCACAAGCAGAAGAATATCGTGCTAAAATGCTAGATTCTGCTGCTACTTATGATGATGATTTATTAATGAAAGTTTTAGAAGGTGAAGAACCAACTGAGGATGAAATCAAAGCTGCTATTCGTAAAGGAGTTTTAGCTGTTGAATTATTCCCAGTATTATGTGGTTCTGCCTATAAAGATAAAGGTGTTCAACCAATGTTAGATGCAGTTATTGATTTCTTACCAGCACCTACTGATATTCCATCAATTAAAGGTACTGATGAAAACGATAACGAAATTGAAAGACATGCTTCAGATGAAGAACCATTTGCAGCTTTAGCTTTCAAAATCATGGCTGACCCATTTGTTGGGAAATTAACATTCTTCCGTGTATATTCAGGTACTGCTGAAGCTGGAAGCTATGTGTTGAATTCAACAAAAGACAAAAAAGAACGTTTAGGACGTATTTTGCAAATGCATGCTAATAAACGTAATGAAATTAATACAGTTTATGCAGGAGATATTGCTGCTGCAGTAGGTTTTAAAAACACTACAACTGGGGATACTATTTGTGATGAAAAGAATTTTGTTATTTTAGAAAAAATGGAATTCCCTGAACCAGTTATTGAATTGGCTATTGAACCTAAAACAAAACAAGATCAAGATAAGCTTGGTACAGGATTATCAAAATTAGCTGAAGAAGATCCAACATTTAAGACTTATACTAACCCTGAAACTGGTGATACTGTAATTGCTGGTATGGGTGAATTACACTTAGATGTAATTGTTGATCGTTTAAAAAGAGAATTTAAAGTTGAAGCTAATGTAGGTGCTCCACAAGTTGCTTATCGTGAAACTATTACTCAAGCTGCTGAATGTGAAGGTAAATATGTAAAACAATCAGGTGGTCGTGGACAATATGGTCACGTATGGATTAAATTTGAACCTAACGAAGGTAAAGGGTTTGAATTCGTTGATGCTGTAGTTGGTGGAGCAGTACCTAGAGAATATATTAACTCTGTTAAAGTAGGTCTAGAAGATGCTCTTGAAACAGGTATGATTGCAGGATATCCTGTATTAGATGTTAAAGCAACATTATTCGATGGTTCTTATCATGATGTCGATTCATCAGAAATGGCGTATAAAGTTGCTGCAAGTTTAGCACTTAAAGCTGCTGGTAAAAAGTGTGCTCCAGTAATCTTAGAACCAATTATGGCTGTAGAAGTTGTTGCTCCAGCTGAATACTTAGGAAGTGTAATGGGTGATGTTTCTTCTCGTCGTGGTATGATTGAAGGACAAGAAGAAAGAGGGAATGCTGTATCAGTGCAAGCATCTGTACCATTATCTGAAATGTTCGGTTATGCAACAGATTTACGTTCATTCACACAGGGACGTGGTAACTACACTATGAGATTTGATAGATACGAACCAGTACCTAAATCAATTAAAGAAGAAATTATCAAGAAAAACGGTGGGAATGAATAGTCCTCATTCAAAATCTTATTGATTTTTTCAATTAAATAAATTAGAATGTATATGTACAAAAATATTAATTAGGAGGAACCTTAAATGGCTAAGGAAAAATTTGACCGCTCAAAAGCGCATCCCGTTTCTCCGTCAGCGTAACGGTCCTCTGCTCCAAAGTCCGGCTTCGCAGATTCAGCTGCTCAATCTGGCCGGTGAGGGCTAAGATCCCCTCCTCCTTTGCCTTAATATCATGACTTCCCTGTACCACGCCGGCCTTCAGCTCTTCTTCCTCCATGCGGAACCGCTCCAGCTCCCGGTCAATACGGGCCACATTTTCATTGACAAATTCCGCCTTCTGGGTAATAGCGGCAACCTCCAGGTGAATACTCTCGCACTCCTTCACGCTGCTCTCTTCCTGCTCCCGGATCTCCTCTAACTCTTTCTGGGCCTTAATGGTATCTGTCTCGTGCTCCTTCTCCTGCTCCTCCGAAGCCTTAAGCTCCAGGCGGATGGCCTTCCGGCTCTCGCCGATATCCTTAAGCTGCTCCTCCAACTGGCCAAGCTCCACATTCAGCCCTTCGTAACCGGAAGCCAGCTCCGCAAGCTTTTCCCTGGCCTGATTTGCATTCAAAGAAACCGTATTTTGCAGCAGATACTGCTCCTGGAGACGGGCGTTTAACTCCTCCGCCTCCTGCCGGAAGGCACGGCGGCGATCTTTAACCTCCTCAAT
>OFGN01002280.1_pt1 | contig 10434 bp, 10 predicted proteins | sample 1521821 | NCBI WGS metagenome assembly OFGN01 (sample SAMEA3504094, study PRJEB24116) | mouse gut metagenome | biome: mouse gut; feature: mouse-associated habitat; material: faeces | place: Denmark | collected 2011
TATCAATCTATCACGCCATTCAGTATATGGATTGACAGGGGCAACAAATTGTGATACAATAGGAGCATGAAGGAGGCGAGAGCCATGAGCGAGATAGGGGCCAGACTACGGACGCTCCGGGAGGGGATCGGACTCTCCCAAGCCAAGTTTGGAAAGATTGCGGGTATTCCACAGGCCACCATCAACCGATATGAAACGGGGTATTCCTCCGCCCCCATCAAGGTGCTGATTTGGTATGCGGATTACTTTGACGTGTCTTTGGATTATATCTGCTGCCGCACCGACAAACCGCAGGGCAAGCTGTACGAGTACAAGCCAAAAATTTTGGAGGAAGATAAGGACATGAGGCGGTTTGTGGAGATGTGCTTTGACCCCGCCTCACCCATGAATGACCGCTTGAAAAAAGCTATCGTTGAGATGCTGGAGGGGGTGAAAGAGTGAATGTCGTCATTTACGCCAGGTATTCCAGCCACCGTCAGACAGAACAGTCTATCGAGGGCCAGCTTCAAACCTGCTATGAGTTTGCCAAGAACAACGGACATATCGTGATTGGCGAATACATCGACCGGGCGCAGAGCGGCACAACGGACAGCCGGGCCGAGTTCCAGCGCATGATTGCCGACAGCGACAAGCATATTTTTGAGGGCGTGCTTGTCTATCAGCTTGACCGCTTCGCCCGGAACCGCTACGACAGCGCCATCAACAAGGCCAAGCTGAAAAAGAACGGCGTCCGGGTGATCTCCGCAAGGGAGAACATCAGTGACGACGCCAGCGGTATTTTGGTGGAGGGCGTGTTGGAGAGCATGGTCGAATACTACTCGGCGGAGTTGTCCCAGAAGATACGGCGGGGCATGGACATCAATGCTGAAAAATGCTTGAGCAACGGAAGCAATCCCGGCCTTGGCTACTATGTGGACGAGGAACGCCGCTTTCATATTGACCCGGAGGGCGCTGCTGTTGTTCGGGAGATTTTTGAGATGTACGCCAGCGGGAAAACCGTCGCTGAAATCACAAAGTATCTCAACGCAAAGCAGGTCAAAACCTCCCAGGGCAAGGAGTTCAACAAGAACAGCCTGCATCGCCTTTTGCGGAACAAACGATACATCGGCTATTACATCTACAAGGACACGGAAACGCCGGGCGGTATGCCCCGCATTATTGAGGACGAGCTGTTTGAGCGGGTACAGCACATTCTTGACCGAAACAAAAGCTCCCGCCCGTTCCAGGGGGCGAGAGGAGTATCTGCTGACAACGAAGCTGTTCTGCGGCTACTGCCGGGAGATGATGACCGGCTACGGCGGAACGGGAAAATCCGGGATGGCTTATCGCTACTACGCCTGCAAGAGCGCCAAGAAAAAGCCTGCCGAAAGAAAGTTGTCAATAAGCAGAAAATCGAGGACAGGGTTGTTTTAGAGTGCCGCAAGCTGTTGACGGACAACAATATTGAGAAAATCGCCCTTGCGGTTGCCGCCGCTTGTGAGGCCGACTATGACAGCTCCGCTATCAAGTGCATCAAAGCGGCGATACAGGAGGCGGACGCCGCCATAGAAAACCACTGGAAAGCCTTGGAGCGCGGGCAGGCGGTGAATATGATTACCGAGCGCATAGAGAAGCGCAAGTGGGAAAAGGACGAGTTGTAGGGTCAGCTTGCCATAGAGATGGGAAAGCAGGTCACATTCACCGCACCGCAAATCAAAGCATTTTTCGCATTTTTAGCGGGTGGCAGAAGCGGTGTGATCCAGCGGTGGCTTCAGGATGGGGTGCGGGAATCTCCAGAGGAGATCGCCGCCTTGATAATCGATTTTTGCGAGGGCGCTGCGGGAAAATTTGCTGGTCACGCATACTGACAGCTGTGGTTGATGTGCTGCGGGGAATACGGCATACCGTATTCCCCGCATTGCTTACACAAATATGTGATCTTTCAGAAGCTGGTCCAGCCCCGGTCACAGGTGATGACCGCGCCGTTGACAAAGGCGGACTCGCCGCTGGCCAAGAACAGCGCCGCGTTAGCGATGTCCTCCGGCATCCCCATTTCAGGAGAGTGGGCCAGCAGAGCGCTGGTGCGGCCAAACCCGAACTCATTGGCGGGAGGCATTACCAGGGGGATGTCCGTCAGCACGCCGCCGGGGGCGATGGCGTTGCATCGGATGCCATGCTCCTCGTACATGAAGACGGTGTTCCGGGTGGCCGCCCAAAGCGCCGCCTTGGAGGCGCAGTAAGCCACGCCGGCGGTCTGATGGACTGCGCCAACGGAAGTGATGTTGATGATATTGCCCTGATTCTCCCCCTGGGCGATGAAGGTCTGCACCGCCTTGCGCATGGCGTAGATGGGACCGTAGGTGTTCACCCGAAACAGTTCGTGGAGCATCTCGTCGGACACGTCGCCTACTGCGGTGTTGTCGTCCATAATGCCCGCATTGTTCACCAGTACGTCCAAGCGGCCAAATTCCTTCACCGCCAGGTCGATCATCTTCACGCTGGTCTCTGGGTCGCCCATGTCGCCCTGACAGGGAATCACTTTACCGGGAGCGTCATTCAGGGACTCCGCCAGCTCCTGGAGGCGGTCCAGCCGCCGGGCCACGGCAATGATATTGGCGCCCTCATGGGCAAACCGCTCCACGATGGCCCAGCCCATACCGGCGGATGCGCCGGTCACTACAATAGACATATTCTCAAGACGCATGATCCTTCCCCCTTACAGCCAGCACTTCTCGGTGATAACGGCGGGGGAGCCGTTGCTGCCCACCGTGACATGCTCCCCAACCACCGCCTTCTTCGCCTCAATGACCGCGAAGCCGATATTCTTCTCCACAGTATATCCGTAGATCGCCGCCAGGACGAAACCGCAGGGTACACCGTGGCGATAGACAATTTCCTTCTGGGCGATGTCCTCATAAGATTCCGCCAGATATTCCAGACCGACCAGCTTGTACTTGGGCCCCTCCTCTTTGGCTTTGACCAGGGCCTCCTTGCCGATGAAATCCTTGTCCAGGCTGACGGACCACTCCAGTCCGCACTCATAGGGGGTCAGCCCGAACATGTCCTGCCGCAGGGCGAAGCCTTTCTCCACCGGCAGACTGCGGACATAGACCTCCAGGGTGGTCAGCTCGGGGGCGCTGAACTTCTCGCAGACGACCCGGATGGCATCCTCTACTGTCTGGGTATCCTCGATCCTGCAATAGACCTCGTAGCCCAGCTCACCGGTAAAGCCGGAGCGGTGGATATGAACAGCAGCGTCCCCCATTTGATTGTCTGCCACGGCAAAGCGCTTCAGCCCATCCACCGGTGCGGCCAGCAGGGCGTTCATGATCTCCAGGGACTTGGGGCCCTGGACTGCGTACATATCGACGGTCTGGGTGACGTCGTGATAGACGACATCTTCCTTCGCCTTGTGGGCGTCCGCCCACTTGATGAACTGGGGAGCGTATAGGGTGGAGACCCAGTAGCGGTCCTCGCCCATGTGCATGACGATGGTATCGTCGATGATCTTCCCATCTTCATTGAGCATGGTGGTGTATTTCGTCCGGCCTGCGGGAGTCTTTTTGATAGCTCCCACGAACAGCCTGTCCAGGAATTTTTCCGCATCTCTGCCTGTGACCTCCACCAAATCATGGGTCCAGCGGTACCAGCCGGCGTTCTCCCGGACGGCACGGTGCTCCGCTCGCGCGATTTTATCCTCTTTGAACAACATTTTCTGTGCCCTCCCTTCTCAAATCATCCGCTTGTCGATCTTGCGGCCCACGTGGATGTACATTTCCTCATCATCCTTGCCCTCGAACCAGCAGGACCACTCCGCCGAGACCATGGTCTTGACCATGTTATGCCACAGCGCCTCGTAGCCCATGGTCAGCTCGTCGATGGGCGCCATAGGGAAGCGGCCGTTGAAGGTCTCGGTATCTACCTTGATGACTGCCTCGTCCTCGGTGAACCGCTCCAGCTCGCAGGGGACCATCTGGCAGTCCAGCACATTCTTGATGTATCCGCCCATAAGCCGGGGGTCGTTCTTTCCGATCTCGTGGGGCACGCCCAGCCAGGACCGCAGCCCCTCCACGGCGAAGGGTTCGATAAAGGCGTTCTTTCCAGCGGTGGAGAAGACGATCTTGAAGATGCGCTCAAACTCCTCCTCGCTCTCCGCCATATCCCGGATGGCAATCAACGGGAAGGCGACGCACCAGACCCAGCCCTTCTCCATGCACCAGCGGTAGGCCCACTCAAAGCTCTTCTCCTCGCCGAAGGCCTGGCTGTAGCAGTCGTTGCGGTGGATCTGGCCTTCCCGGACCATCCGCTCCCGGGGGGTGTTGTGGACGGGATCGACGGGCTGCTGCATGTGGTCCATCCAGCCCTGCTTGTCGAGGCCATACTTGTCCCGGCGCTCTGCCACCACGCGGCAATGGCAATCGCCGCAGCCCCGGGCCTCGCACATGTTCAGGGCCACGACGTTCTCCCCGTTGTTGGCCAGGTCAAAGTTGGCGGTGAACATGGCGGTGGTCATGTTGCACAGCTCCGCGCCCACGATGTCCCAGGGACAGGTATCCAGCTCCTTTTCCACCCGGTCGTGGGTGAATTGGATGACACGGCCCGCCATGTTCTCGTACTCATCCCCGGAATCGCCGAAGATGCCGCCCAGCCATGCGTCCTTCTTGCAGAACTCGGGTATATTCCACTCGTCAAAGAAGTCCTTCAGATATTCGTCGCTGCATGCGGCCATATTCATCATGTAGGAAATGTCGCAGATCGCGCTGGTGCGCTTCTCAAAATCCGGCTCCAGGATGCGCATGACCTGAAACAGGTTGGCGCAGAAGGACGCGATCTGCCGCACAGCGTAGTCATACGCCTCCTTCTCGGGGATCAGCTTACCCCAGACGGTCTCCACGCAGCGTCTGCTCTCCTGCTTGTCCAATAGTGCCATAGTCGTTCCTCCTCAATTTCGATCTAACAGCAGTGCCGTTGATACTTTTATTATAGGAAGCAGGATGCCTCCCGGAAAGACCGCAAAGAGGCAGGATTTTTCCCGCTCCAAACCGACCATCTATTGGGTGGGGTCAGCCTCTATGAAGTCCACAGCGGACTGGCAAATTTGTTTATTTCGCACGATAGTCTATGCTCCCGCTTGGATGCAGTTAGGCACAATGGAGAGCGCCCGTCAAACCGTCTGGTTAAGCCCGACAAAATCCGACCGATTTGACGGGGGCGGAATCTGTCAATTTCAACAGTTCCTATCTTGCCATCCGGAAAGTTTGTGGTAAAATAGCACTATGCGCAGTAGACCTTTTACTGTGGAGGGACGCACATCATGAAGCTGAACACGGAGATCATCTTTGACAATTTGCGGGAGCAGGTACCGGCCCGGCTGCTGGGCATCCAGGAGAGGGGGCTGCATCTGGGCCGGCCGGAGCATTATCTTGGTACGGAGCGCACCTTCCATGCCGGACGATTCTATGTGCTGCGGAGCGAGCAGCTCCCCCAGCGGTCCGCTGTTGAGAAGGGGGCAGCGATCCTCTGCATCGGGAAAAGCATGTATCTGCCCTATTACCTGGAACAGTGCGGGGTAATTCAGATCACGGAGAAGGTGGAGCTACCGCTGGTATTCAATCTTCTGACAGAGATCTACAACAAGTACGATGCCTGGAGCGAGGAACTGCAGGCCGTCTTGAACAGCAGCGGGCAGATCCGGGACATGGTCTCGTACAGCCAGAAGATCTTCGACAACCCCATCCTGGTGCTGGACGCAAATTTCCACTTTCTTGTCCACAGCGACTACTCCGGCATCGGTCTGGCGGAGTGGGAGAAGGCCCTATTCCGCCATCCTGACGATGGGGACCTGCCTTTACCGCTGTTGAGCGAGTTCCTGGAACACGGGGAACTGTCCACGGATGAGACGGACGCCATGCTCATCAACATTCTGGACAGCAGCACCCTGTGCGTCAATCTGTTCCAGGACAAGGTATACAGCGGCTGCCTGATCGTGGACTACCGCCAGCGGACGCACCGGCCCTCGGATGATGCCCTGGCAAAGTATCTTGCGGGCATGATCGAGATGGCGCTACGGCGGTATTCCTCCGCCGCCTCCGGCGGGCGCAGCTCCCTGCGCTCCGTTTTACAGAGGCTGGTGAACGGACTGAATGATATGGAGCAGAAATGGGTGCTGGAGGGCCGGCAGAGCGGGCAGGAGTATATCTGCACCAAGACCCAGTTCAGCCGCCGCCTGGCGCAGCTGCCTATCGGGTATATTTGCAGTGTGGTGGAAAAGACCTTTCCCAACAGCGCCGCCTTTGAGCAGGACGGGGCCATCGTATGCTTTGTTGAGACCGCCGCGCTGCTGGAAAAGGGCAAGAGCTGCCTCCAGGTGTTTCAGAAGAATGTGACATCCATGTTTTCCACCCTAAACTTTGATATTGGCATCAGCGACCCCTTCCGGGATATCTACAGCGCCCAGCTATACTACCTGCAAGCCTGTTCCGCCCTGGAAAGCGGTAAGATCTTTGCTCCCGAGGAACATTTTTATCTCTTCCAGGACTATGTTCTGACGGAGCTGATCGTCAACGCTATGGGCCGTTTTCCGGTGGAGCTATACTATTCCGACGGCTTCCGCCGGCTCGTGGAGCATGACAAGACTTCCAACGTCAGTTATGTTGAAACGCTGCGTGTCTATCTGGAGAAAAACATGAGCATCACCAAGACCACCGCCAGCTTGTACATCAACCGCAGCACTTTTCTGGAACGTATCGCCCGTATCAAACGGGAGCTGGGGACGGATCTGCAGGCCCCGGATGAGCGGCTGCGTCTGGAGATTCTGCTGAAAGCCCTGCAAATTCAGGAGTCCATGCAGGGCGGCGCGATATAGAAAAACCGCTCCCCGCCGGCAAGTGGGGAGCGGTTTTATTATGAGCAGCTAGCTCAGGAAAGAATTACTCGCCCAGGGCCTTCAGCGCGGCATCGATCTCCTCCACCTGTTCCGGATTCAGGCCGGACTGGGGGAAGGAAGCCAACTTGCGGAAGGTCAGGCCGCCCACCAGCTTCATCTGGGGATTGGTTTTGAACCCGGGAGCGAACTTCTCCAGGATGTCGGCGGCCGCCGCGTTCTTCATCAGCTCTTTTACCTTGGTGTCAACAGATACTGCCATTTTGTTTTTCCTCCTCATCATTGTGTGCCGGATGTACTCCGCAGCTTTAATTGTAGCGTTTTTTGAAAATACTGCCTAGACCACAAAGCGTCCGAAATATTAGAGGGCAAACCGGACAACGCGCGGGGCGGAGGAATCCTGAAAATTTGATTGACTTTTGCCCTTCTCCATGGTACAGTAGGACAAATCAAAGAACTACCGCCGGGTAACGTCTGTTTCCATTCCGTCAGGCCACAGCAGGAATGGAGCCAGACGATTTTTTTGTCAGGAGGTACACGACATATGTTTCGAGAAATGCGCCGGAAAAAACAGGCTCTGAGTCCGGAGGAATGCGCCGCTGTTTTGCGGCGGGGGACAAACGGGGTGTTGGCCCTTTCGGGTGACGGCGGTTACCCCTACGCGGTTCCGCTCAGCTATGTGTTTGACGGTGAACGGATCTATTTTCACTGTGCCAAGACAGGCCACAAATTGGATGCCATCCGGCGGGACAGCCGGGCGTCGCTGTGCGTGACCGACCAGGATCAGATTGTTCCGGAGGAATATACGACCTATTTCAGAAGCGTGATCGCGTTTGGTACAATCCGTATTTTGGAGGATGCCGCCGAAAAACGAACTGCCATTGAGAAGCTGGCAGTCAAATATGCGCCGGACGACCCTGCCGAACACCGCAGCCAGATGATCGACAGAGACTGGACTCCGCTGTGCATATTGGAAATGACGGTTGCACACATGACCGGGAAAGAGGCAGTAGAACTGGTCAGAACAAAAACGATTGCAAACAGAAGCGATAAATAAGATAAACCCGCCGGGGCTTTATTCCTTTGTGTAGCAGGCCAGCGTTACACAAGCGCTGGCCTGCTCTATTTTTGAGGGGATATTGTCTGTGTATCAAGGACGCACAAAAACACTGTTTATCAGGTATGCCATTCAGCAGATGATTGGCTTGCTTTTCAATTCGGTTTATATCATCGTGGATGGCATTTTTATAGGGAACCGGCTGGGAACGGACGCTATGGCTGCTACAGCAGTCTCTGGACTGCTCCCATTTTCCCTAATATATCGCATCCTCTATCATTTTGTGGAATTAAATCAGCACTTCCCTAAATCAACAAAATAACGATATAGGCAAGGTAAAGGAACGCGAGGAGAGAAGCATCCGATTTGTCATATCCGGCGGCGATCCTGCGAAACCATTTGCGCTTTTGAGAAGAAGCACTCAACCAAATGGCGCTCTCTATTAACCATCAATCTATAGGCCACAGATCAGAAATATTACTCTGCGGCGGGACCACAGAGCCGGCCATCCGGAAAAATTTATATGGATTATATAAAATAAACCCCGATAGGCAGACAGGTTTCTACAATCGGACCAATAACCAGACAACTTTATCAAAATTATTCAAAAAGTTGTTGAATCAAAAAAGGCTTTATGTTACATTCCTAACTATACAGATGCTGGAAAATAACCGGCGCCGCATCTGACAACAACGGAAAAGGAGCGAGATTATGAAAAGAAGAATTCTTAGCATCGTACTGCTTGCCGCCATGTGCACAGCCCTGCTGGCGGGCTGCGGCCAGAAGTCCGCAACATGGAAGGTCACCTGCCCCTGGGCCCCCTCCGGCGTGGCCGCTATGGTGAGCCAGCAGGCGGCTACCAAGTCCACCAGCTATTCCGACTCCATCACCCTGGTAGCCGAGGCCATCAAGGGCGACGCCGCCACCGTCAACACCTGGGTGGCCGACACTAAGGCCAATGATACCGAGCTGGTCTTCGTGGGCGAGGGCCTGCTGTCCATCACCTCCATCCTGGATCCGGCCAAGATGCAGTTCGGGTATGAGGACTTTGTGTTTGTGGAGAACCTGTATTCCTCCATCTTCGTCCTCTCCGCCGACGCCAAGCTGAACATCAGCAGCGTGGCCGATCTGGAGGCCTATGTCCAGCAGGGGACGGAGATCAGCGTGGCGGTCAACGGCGCCACCGGCTCCGAGGCCTTCCTGGCCGCGTCCCTGTTCGGCGCCATGGGCGCGGGCGACAAGCTGAAGCTGACGCCCTATCAGTCCGCCGCCGAGGCCGCCCAGGCCGTGGCCCGGGGCGAGACCCAGTTCGCCGTTTCCCACCAGTCCCAGATTCTGGAGACTTACCAGCAGAATGGCGTGACCGTCGTGTGCGCCTTTGACGAGGGCAATATTGAAAGCGGTCCCTTTGCAGGTGTAGAGGGCGTGGGCCAGCATGGCTATCCCTACTTCCGCAACCGCTGCTTCGTCATGGCCCGGGCCGGCACCGATGAGAAGAAGGTCGCCGAGCTGAAGGAACTCTACGGCAAGATCCTGGCAGACGAGGAAGTCGTGGATTGGCTCCAGAACACCATGCTGCTGGAGGTTGACACCATGTCCGTGGCGGACGTGGAAGCCCACGTGGAAAACGTGAAGGGCATCGTCAACGAGTACAAGGACATCGTCGCGGGCTGATCGCAGCCATACATACGGGGAATGGGATAGGGCGGAAGTCCCGCCCATTCCCCTTTTTATTTCCTGAATTTTGAAAGGAGGTTCCCTATGAAGCAATGGGTAGAGCAGTTTAACGGCCGTATGGACGCCTGGGGCCGGAAGCTGCAAGGAAAAGAGATCCGCATCCCCATCGATCTGGTTACCGGCATAGTGTTCGCCCTCTTTGCCCTGGTGATCCTGCTGGTCATGCCGGACCAGGTGGCGGTCTCTGAGAAAGACGTGGTCAACGGCCGGGCGTTTCCCACACTGCTGATGGCGGTTATGCTTCTTTGCTGCGCCATGCTGGTTGGCAAGGAACTCTATAAGCTGGCAACGAAGCAGCCCCTGAATTGGAAGGTCATCAACATCCAGGTGGAGGTCAAGGCGCTGGTGATTCTGGGCATTTTGCTGGGCACCTATTTCCTCAGTAAGCTGACCGGCCTGTTTGTGGTGGGAGCGGTCTTCTGCTGCCTAGGATTCCTGCTCTATTTCCGATGCCGGAAGAAATCCTACTATGCCATTACCCTGGTCATCGCGGTGGCCATCTGGGCGGCCTTCCGCTTTGTCCTGGGCGTGGGCTTTTAAGGAGGGAGGCGGCTTATGTTACAATACATTGCTCCGGCTACCGGCCTGCTGTTTACTCTGGAAAACATCCTGTGGATCAACCTGGGTGTGTTTATCGGCTCAGTTTTCGCGGCCATCCCCGGACTGAGCGTCATCCTGTGCGTGATTCTGTTCCTGCCCGTCACCTACTCCATGACCGCCATTCCCGGCATGATGTTCCTGCTGGGCATCTACTGCGCCGGGGGCTACGGCGGCAGCG
>OFGN01002283.1_pt1 | contig 10431 bp, 10 predicted proteins | sample 1521821 | NCBI WGS metagenome assembly OFGN01 (sample SAMEA3504094, study PRJEB24116) | mouse gut metagenome | biome: mouse gut; feature: mouse-associated habitat; material: faeces | place: Denmark | collected 2011
TAAGTTTAGTAGGTGGTATTAGGCAATGAGTGGAATGACATTTGCGCAAAAGGCATTGGCCCGTGCCGCCGGCAAGGACTATGTGGAGATTGGGGAGATCGTCAACGCCAATGTGGACGTGGCCATGATGGACGACATCCTGGGTCCCCGCATTGAAATCGCCGAGGGTCTGAAAGAACTTGGCGTGGGGGTTTGGGACAAGTCCAAAGTGGTGGTCATCAGCGACCACTACACGCCCCCTTGTGAGATCAAGCAGGCGGAGGCAGTGAAGTTCACCAAGGACTGGTCCCAGGAACACGGTGTGGATTACCACGAGTATGAGGGCCCCTGCCACCAGGTGCTGGCGGAGGCGTGCTATGACCAGCCGGGCACCTTGGTGGTGGGCACCGATTCCCACACCTGTATGTCCGGGGCCTTCGGGGCCTTCGGCACCGGCATCGGCTCCACGGAGATGCTGGGCGTGGCGGCCACGGGCCAGATCTGGCTGAAGGTGCCCGAGAGCTTCCGCATCGAGTGGCGCAATACCCTGGGCAAGGGGGTGTTCGCCAAGGATATGGCGCTTTTCGACTGCCGCACCATCGGCCATTCCGGGGCGACCTACAAGGCCCTGGAGTACTGCGGAGAGGCCGTCTCCGAGCTGTCCATGGACGAGCGGATGGCCATCTCCAACATGTCTGTGGAAATGGGGGCCAAGGCGGGCTATATCCCGCCGGACGAAAAGACGCTGGAGTACCTGCGCGCCCACGGCAGCAGCCGGCCCTATGTGCTGCTCTACCCCGACGGGGACGCGGTGTACGAGCGCAGCTACGTCCATGACGCAGCCGCGCTGGCGCCCCAGGTGGCCTGCCCCCATCATGTGGACAACGTCCATGATGTGACGCAGGTGGCGGGCGCGCCCCTCACCCAAGTGTACATCGGCTCCTGCACCGGCGGGCGGCTGTCCGACCTGCGCACCGCGGCCCATGTGCTCAAGGGCCGCAAGGCGGCGAAGGGCCTGCGCTTCCTGGTGTCCCCCGCCTCCCGGGAGGTATACCGCGCCGCCATGGCGGAGGGCCTGCTGGACATACTGACCGATGCCGGCGCGGTGATTGTGGCCCCGTCCTGCGGCCTGTGCCTGGGGGCGCACACCGGCATCCTGGCCGGCGGGGAGAGCTGCATCTCCACCAGCAACCGCAACTTCATCGGCCGCATGGGCAGCAAGGACGCCAGCGTCTACCTGGGCAGCGCGGCCACCGTGGCCGCCAGCGCCATCGAGGGCCGCATCGCCGACCCCCGGGCATATTTCTAAGCGGACGGGAAAGGGGGAATACTATGAAATCCCAGATACTCCGGGGAAAAGTGTGGAAGTTCGGGGACGACATCAACACCGACATCATTTCCCCGGGCGAGTACATGGACGCCAGCTACGAGGAGATCGGCAAGCACGCCATGGAGCGGGCTTTCCCCGGCTTTGCTGACACGATTGAAAAGGGCGATATCATTGTGGCCGGCAAGAACTTCGGCCCCGGCTCCAGCCGGGAGACGGCCCAGATCGCCCTGCTGTACGCCGGGGTGGGGGGCGTCATCGCCAAGGACTTCGCCCGGATCTTCTTCCGCAACTGCATCAATGTGGGATTCCCGGTGGTCACGTTCGACGGCACGGACGAGCTGAACCAGGGGGACGAGATCGTGGTGGATCTGCTCAGCGGCAGGATTGAGGACGTGACCACCGGCAAGGTGCATTTTGGCAGCCGCCTGCCCGAGCACGTGCTGAGCATCGTGGAGGACGGCGGGCTGAAAAACCACCTGAAAAAGACGCTGAAAAAGGGCTGACGCAGCCCAGGGAACAGCGGCCCTGAGACAAAAGGAGGTAATGGAAGTGGCATCGACCTTGCAAGTGAACTTCGCCGGCGTATCCATGCCCAACCCGTTCATGCTGTCCTCGGCGCCCCCCACCACCAATGTGGAGATGGTGGCGCGGTGCTTTGAGGCCGGCTGGGGCGGCGCGGTGCTCAAAACGCTGGCCTACACCTTGAGCCAGGCGCAGAACGTGAACCCGCGGATCACCGCGGTGCGCAGTGCCGACGATGAGATCATTGGCTTCACCAACTTCGAGCTGGGCAGCCCCAAGCACATCGAGAAGTGGGCCCAGGACACCCGCTGGCTGAAGGAGCGGTTCCCGGAGCATGGCGTGTGGGTGAGCCTGCTCCACACCGAGGGACTGGTGGAGTCCCAGTGGCGGGAGGTCACCCGGATGTTCGACCAGGCCGGGGCGGACGGCTTTGAGCTGAACTTCTCCTGTTCCCACGGCATGGCGGAGTCAGGGGGCGGCGCCACGGTGGGCGGCAACGAGGAGGCCATCAAAATGGTCACCACCTGGGTGCGGGAGGAGACCAGGAAGCCCGTCATGCCCAAGCTCCCTGCCATTGTGCAGGACATCCCCGGCAAGGCCCGGGCGGCCCAGTCCGCCGGGGCGGACGCCATTGCGTCCATCAACACCCTGAACAGCCTGCCCGGGGTGGACATCCGCACCTTTGTCCCCTACCCCAGCGTGGATGGCGGCAGTGCCTTCCAGGGCCTGAGCGGCGCGGCGGTGAAGCCCGTGGCCCTGCGCACGGTGGCCCAGATCGCCGGCGCGGTGGACATTCCCGTCTCGGGCATCGGCGGCATCTACAATTGGCGGGACGCGGTGGAGTTCATCCTGTGCGGCGCCTCCTCCCTCCAGGTGTGCTCGGCCGTGATGCACCACGGCTACCGGATCATCAACGACCTCACCGCCGGCCTGCTCAACTACATGGAGGAGATGGGCTTCGCCACCATCAACGACTTCTGCGGCAAGGCCCTGCCCAACATCCACCGGCACAACGACCTCAGCCGCGCCTACAAGCTGTACAGTAGCCCCGATCCCGACAAGTGCGTGGGCTGCGGCCGCTGTGTGGCGGTGTGCGCGGACAGTGCTTACAGTGCCATCCACCTGGATGAGGACCGCTGCGCCATCGTGGACAAGGAGAAATGCGACGGCTGCGGCCTGTGCCGGGGCATCTGCCCGGCCCACGCCATCAGCATGCAGCGCAAATAAAGGAGGCGGAGAGAATGAGCGCAATCAACCAGACCTTGAAAGACATCCAGGCGGAGGCCCGGCGCTGCCTGTACTGTGTGGACGCGCCCTGCCAAAAGGGGTGTCCCGCCTCGGTGGACGTGGCCCAGTTCATCCGCCACCTGCGCTATGCCGACGTGAAGAGCGCCAAGCGGGTGATCAAGCAGGCCAACCCCCTGGGGGGCATCTGCGGAACCCTTTGCCCCAGCGAGGAGCTGTGCCAGAAAAACTGTACCATGGGCCGCTGCGGCGCGCCCATCCACATTCGGGATCTCCAGAAGTACGCCTGCGCCAACGCGTCCTACTCCCCCGCCCTGCCCCAGCCCAACGGCAAGAGGGTGGCCGTGGTGGGGGCGGGCCCCGCGGGCCTTGGCTGCGCGGCGGCCCTGGCCGCCCTGGGCTACCAGGTGGAGGTCTTTGAAAAGGACGGCTGCGCCGCGGGCGTGGTGGCCCGGGAGATCCCCGGCTACCGCATCAATGCCGCAGTGGTGGAAAACGACCTTGCCGAGCTGCCCGGGGATCGCGTCCACATCCACTATAACAGCCCCGTGACGGCGGAGGATATCGCCGGGAAGCTGTCCAAAGAATATGATGCGGTGTTTGTGGGCGCTGGCCTGTCCGCCGACCGGATGAGCGGCGTGGACATCGCCCCCGTCGCCCCGGTGGCGGGTTGCTCCCGGTTCCTGGCTGAGCTGAAGTCGGGGGCGGTAAAGTCTGTGTCCGGCACGGTGGTGGTCATGGGCGGCGGAGACTCCGCCATCGACGCGGTGTGCAGCAGCTTGGCGTGCGGCGCGGATAAGGCTGTGCTGGCCTACCGCCGCTCCCGGGAGGAGATGCCCGCCTGTGATGAGGAGTTCCTGAGCGCGGCCGACAAGGGCGTGGAGCTGATGTATATGGTGTCCCCCGTGTCCATCACGGCGGAGGGGGACGGCGCGGAAGTCACCTTTGTGCGCAACCGGCTGGTGGAGCGGCCCGGCGAGGCCCGCAAGGGGTTCGAGGCCGTCCCCGGCAGCAAGTTTACCCTCCACGCCTCCCAGGTGGTGTTTGCCATCGGCAAGACGGCGGACGCGAGCCTGCTGGCGGGCAAGGCCGATCCGGATACCCTTCGGATTGGGCGCACCAACTGCTTTGCGGGGGGCGACTATGTGAACGGCGGTGCCACGGTGGTCCGGGCGGTGGCCGACGGCAAGAGGGCCGCAGCGGCTATCCACGCCTTCCTGGGCTGAGGAAGGGCCCGCCATGAATGATCTCAACATACTCCATGGCGTGGTGGTGCGGCCGGAGGGCCGCTTCCCCGGCGGCGTGGAGGTGAAGGACGGGAAGATCGTCCGCGTCCTCCGGGAGGGGGAGAACCCCGATCCCGCTCGGGAGACGGTGGACGCCGGGGGTATGCTCATCCTCCCCGGCATGATTGACAGCCACGTCCACATCCGGGGCGGCCATCTGGAGCACCGGGAGGACTTTGCCTCCGGCACCATGGCTGCCGCCGCAGGGGGCGTGACCACCGTGCTGGAGATGCCCGTCACCCTGCCCCCGGCCTCCCGCCCCGGCGATTTCATCAACCGGGAGAAGGAGGTCAAGGCCCGGGCCTATGTGGATTACGCCCTCTACGGCGGGGCGGGGGCGGACAACCTGGAGGAGATCCCCCTGCTGGCCCAGGCGGGGGCGGTGGGGTACAAAACCTTCCTCATGCCCCCCGTACCCGGCCGGGAAAAGGAGTTTTTCGGCCTGTGCAGCCAGACGCAGGAAATTCTCACCCAAGTGATGGAGCAGGTGGCCAAAACCGGCCTGATGCTGGCGGTTCACAGCGAGCTGAACCAGTATGTGGCGGAGGAGACCCGCCTGCGCATGGAGCGCGGGGAGAACGGCCTGAAGGCATTCTGCCGCTCCCGCCCGGTGGAGGCGGAGACGGAGGCGGTGAAGTGGGTCATTGCCGCAGCCCTGAAAACCGGCTGCCGAGCCTCTATCTGCCACGTGAGCACGCCGGAGGCCGCAGCCCTCATCCAGGAGGCCCGGGCCCAGGGGGCGGACATCCACGGCGAGACCTGTCCCCAGTACCTCCTCTTTAACGAGGACACGGCGGAGCGGGCCGGGGGGTTTGCCCGGATGAAGCCGCCCCTGCGGGACGCGGGCCGGATGGCCCGGCTGCGGGAGCTGTACCGGGAGGGCGCGCTGGAGATCACCGGCAGCGACCACGCCCCCTACCTCCGGGAGGAGAAGCTGAGGAACGGCCAGGATATCTGGCGCACCTTTGACGGCGTACCCGGGCTGGAGCTGTCCCTGCCGCTGCTGATCACGGCGGCGGAGCGGGGGGAGTTGACCTATGAGGCCATCGCTCGGAATACGGCGGAGAATACCGCCCGGCTGTTCGGCCTGCCCCAAAAAGGGCGGATTGAGGAGGGGCGGGATGCGGATCTGGTGCTGGTGGAGCGCTTGCAGCTGCCCCAGCCGCTGGATATCGGCGCGCTGTTTACCAAGAGCCGGGACAGCGCGGAGCTGTACCGGGGCCTGCCCCTTTGCTGCCGGGTGGCCGCCACCTATGTGCGCGGCCGGCGGGTGTTCGCGGGCGGAGCAATCACTGGGGAGCAAGGCTGGGGAACCCTCGTCAGCCCTGTTTTATAAAACTATTTTTAGGAGGAGACCGACAATGAGAACCGATATGCGCGGAAAAGACTTTGTGACCCTGATGGACTACACCGGCGAGGAAATCCAGACCATTCTGGACGTGGCCTTCGACCTGAAGCGCCAGAACGCCATGGGCGCGGAGCACGAGCTGCTGAAAAATAAGACCCTGGGCATGATTTTTGCCCAGCCCTCCACCCGAACCCGGGTGTCCTTTGAGACGGGCATGACCCAGCTGGGCGGCCACGCCCAGTACTACAGCGAGGACAATATGCAGCGCAAGAACAAGGAGACCTGGGACGACACCGGCCTGGTCCTCTCCCGCTACTTGGACGCGCTGATGGTCCGCCTCTACGACCTGGAGAAGTACGGTATGGCCCGGGATATCATGAACCAGATCCGCGCCGCCACCACCATCCCCGTCATCAACGGCCTGGACGATAAGGAGCACCCCTGCCAGTGCATGGGCGATCTGATGACCATCCAGGAGAAGCTGGGCGCCGGCTGGAAGAAGAAAAAGATCGTCATGTCCTGGGCCTACTCCGACCGGGTGAAGTCCCCCGGCGTGCCCCAGGCCATGCTGCTGGCGTGCAGCCTGCTGGGCGCCGACCTGACCCTGGCCTACCCCAAGGGCTACGAGCTGGACGAAGAATATATGGCCTTTGCCGACAGCGCCTACCAGAAGAGCGGCGGCAAGCTGTCCATCACCAACGATATCTATGAGGCCAGCACCGACGCCGACGTGATCTATGCCAAGAGCTGGGGCAGCACCCGGGGCATGGACAAGGCGGAGGACAAGGAGTACCGCAAGCAGTTCGAGAAGGACTGGTGCATCTCCGACAAGCACTTCAGCCTGGCCAAGCCCGTGTCCTACTATATGCACCCGCTGCCCGCCGCCCGGGGCGAGGAGGTCACCGACGAGCTGATCGACGGCCCGCACTCCATCGTGTACGACCAGGCGGAGAACCGCCTGCACGCCCAGAAGGCCATCCTGGCCCTGCTGATGAAGAAGAAGTAAGAAACCACCCAACTTATGCGGGGAACCAGGCGTTCCCCGCATAAGTAAACGATTACATATCTGCATCCACAACATTGGACTATGAACAGGGGGTTCATTATGATTTTAGGGTTACCGTTCCCGACCTATCTGGGCTGGTTTGTCGGGCCCATCGCCACCATTGCCACCGCGGCCTTCTGCGTTTACGAGTACGTCAAGCACTGCAAGAACGAAGCGTAAACCGCCCTGCCCCGGCGGCTCGCACCCCGTTGACGGGCCGCCTACCCGTGCGTACGCGATTAAAGGAGGTAAGTCCATTGTTATCTGGTAGTCTCGCCGTCATCGGCTTTGTGATGCTGGGCATCTATATCGCTGGGATGCTGGGTATCGGTATCTACTGCAATAAAAAATACGCAAACACCCTTAGCGGCTTCCTCACCGGCGGCCGGAGCCTGGGCCCCTGGGTGTTCGCCCTGACCTATGGCTCCACCTACCTCAGCGCGTCCACCTTCATCGGCAATACTGGCACCGCCTATAAGGCCGGCATGGCCTATCTCATGATGCCTGTGGCGCAGGTTGTGCTGCTGCCCATCGGGCTGGTGGTCTTTTCCCACGGCCTGCGGCGGGTATCCGTCCGGCTGGGCGCCATGACCATCCCCCAGTATGTGGAAAAACGGTTTAAGTCCCCCCTGGCCGGCACGCTGGCCTCTGTCGTGATCCTGCTGTTCATGGTGCCCTATATGGTAGGCGTCATCAAGGGCGGCGCGCTGGCGCTGGGCTCCCTGCTGGGCCTGTCCTACACCGTGTCCGTGCTGCTGGTGGCGGGCGTGGCCTGCGCGTACCTGATCTGCGGCGGCTATATGGCCCGGTGCTACACCGATGTGGTGCAGGGCGTCATGATGGGCTTTGGTATGCTGGCGGTACTGATCATGGGCTTCTTCGTGGTGGGCGGTCCTACCGAGATCGCCGCCGGTGTTGGGGCCTGTGACCCTGCCCTGCTGGAAACCCCCGGCCCCATGGGCTGGAGCAACCTGTTCCTGTTCTCCGCAGTGTTTGCCCTCACCCCCTGGGGCCTGCCCCAGCTGGTGCAGACCAACTTTACCATTAAGGATCGCAAGACAGTTCACATCTCCTCCATTGTCCTGTCCTTCTGGCTGGGTGCCATCCTCATCGGCTCTATGATCATCGGCAACATGGGCCGCGCCTACTTTGGCGACGCCTACCTGGACAACGTGGACGCGGTGTTCCCCAACTTGGTGCTCACCTTCTTCCCCAACGCCATCGGCGCGATCATCATCGTTGCTGTCATTGCCGCGGCCATGTCCACCATTGACGGTGTGCTGATGACCAGCGGCAGCGCCTTCGGCGTGGATATCTTCAAGCGGTTCATCAAGAAGGACGCCTCGGACAAGCAGGTATTGACCGTCACCAACATCACCATGTTCGCCATTATGGCCGTGGTGGTGGTGTGGGCCTTCAACCCCCCGGCGATGATCCTCACCTTCTCGTCCTTCGCCTTCTCCGTCATCGCGGGCGCGCTCATCGTTCCGGTGTTCGCGGGGATCTACTCCAGAAAGGGCACCACCCTGGGCTGCGTAGCCGCCATGATCGCGGGCGCCGGCGGCACGCTGCTCTGGTACGTGGTGAAGCCCGGCGGAAACTATATCCTGGGCTGCCCGCCCTTCGTGGCCGGTGCGATTTTGTCCGTCATCGCGTATGTGGCGGTGAGCAGATTTACCCCGCCCCTCCCCCAAGAGTTTGTGGATGACCTGTTCTCCAAAGAAGCCGAGGAGAACGCATACGCGCAGGATTGAGCCAAATCCCTGCGCCCAGCCGTGCGGGACTCCGGGCCTCCGGGGGTTCGCACGGCCCTTTTTAAAAAGACTGAAGCGAAAGGAAGTTTTTCTCATGGATGGTTTGTTGGACGGCGTCGTGGTGCTGGATCTGACCCGGGTGCTGGCGGGGCCGTACTCCGCCATGCTGCTGGCGGACATGGGGGCCACGGTGATCAAAGTGGAAAACCCCAAGGGCGGGGACGACACCCGCAGCATGGGCCCCTTCGTCAATGGCAGCAGCGTATATTACGCCAACTTCAACCGCAGCAAATACGGCTGCACCCTGAACCTGAAGGAGCCGGAGGGCAAGGAGATCTTCAAGGAAATGGTGAAGCGGGCCGATGTGGTGCTGGAGAACTACCGCCCCGGCACCATGGAAAAGCTGGGGCTGGGCTATGACGTGCTGCGGGAGGTCAACCCTGGAATCATTTATGGCGCGGTGTCCGGCTTTGGCCATACCGGGCCGTACAGCAAACGGGCGGGCTATGACATCGTGGGCCAGGCCATGGGCGGCCTGATGAGCACCACCGGCTGGCCCGGCGGCGACCCCACCCGCACCGGCACCCCTATGGGCGACGTGCTGGGCGGCTTAAACCTGGCCGTCGGCGTGCTGGCCGCCCTGGTAAACAAGGCGAAAACCGGCCGGGGCGAGAAGGTGGACGTGGCCCTGGTGGATTCGGTGGTGTCCTCCATGCAGAACATCACCATGATTTATCTGGCCGAGGGCCGCATCCCCCAGCGCATTGGCAACCGGTACGAGTCCACCTACCCCTATGACTCCTTCCCCGCCAGGGATGGCAATGTGATCATCGCAGCAGGGAACAACAAGCTGTACGCCATCCTGTGCCGGGTGATGGGCCGGCCGGAGCTGATTGAGGATCCCAAATACCTCAATGTGAAGGACCGGGTGGCCAACCACGCGGAGATGCGGGAAATCATCAGCGCCTGGAGCAGCCAATTCACCATCGACGAGGTGGTGAAGCTGCTCAACGACGCGGGCTGTCCCGCAAGCCCTGTGAACACCCTGGACCGGGTGGTGCGGGAGCCCCAGATCGCCGGGGCCCGGGAGATGTTTCCCGAGATCGACCAGCCGGGCATCGGGCGGATGAAGGTAACGGCCAGCGCCCAGAAGCTGACCAACACCAAATCCTTCCCCCGGAAAGCGGCCCCCCTGCTGGGAGAGGACAACGAATCCGTTTATGGCCGGATGCTGGGCTTTGACGGAGAGAAGCTGGCCCGGCTGAAAGAACAGGGCGTCATTTGACGGGAGGCGGGGACAATGGAGCGGCAAGTAAAATTCATCGAGGTAGGCCCCCGGGACGGCTTCCAGAGCGTCAAGGGGGACATGATCCCCACCCAGCTGAAGCTGGAAATCATGGAGCGGCTGCTGGATGCGGGCGCGCTGGACGTGTACACCGTCCCCATCGGCATGAAGAAGTCCCGCCCCGGCACCCTGCTGCGGGTGATGTGCGCCCCGGCGGACCGGGAGGGGCTGTGCGCCCTGCTCTTCCGCCACACCACCACCCTGGGCGTGCGGGAGTGCGCCCTGCGCCGCCATGTGCTGCAGCGCCAATGCCTCACGCTGGACACGCCCCTGGGGCCCGTCCGGCAAAAGCGGGCGTTGGGCCATGGGGTCGACCGGCAGAAGTACGAGTTCGACGATCTGGCCGCCATCGCCCGGGAGCGGGGGATCGGCCTGCGCCAGGCCGCGCAGCTGCTGGACAGCCCCGGCGGACAGTGAGAAGCTGTACCAATAACCGAAGTATTTCAGATGCCCGAGTCAAAATTGCCGGCGGCAAGGCGAAGAATCACGGGAATGCTTGGTGTGTTTCAAGATTTTTCAACGCGGCCGGCGGCAATTTTGGCCGCAGAGCCGGGCGCTGAGGCTATTGGTACGGCTT
>OFGN01002284.1_pt1 | contig 10428 bp, 10 predicted proteins | sample 1521821 | NCBI WGS metagenome assembly OFGN01 (sample SAMEA3504094, study PRJEB24116) | mouse gut metagenome | biome: mouse gut; feature: mouse-associated habitat; material: faeces | place: Denmark | collected 2011
ACGGTCTCGTTGAGGGTGCCGTCCCCGCCGCAGCAGACGATCCGGTCGAAAGCGGCGCCCTCCGCCTCCACGATCTCGGCGGCGTGGCCGGGGTGGGCGGTCCGGCGGACGGATACCAGATACCCCTCCTCGCAGAAATGGGCCACCGCGTCGAACAGGGGGGCTGTGGAGCGGGTGCGCCCCGCCCGGGGATTGACGATCAGCAAAAGGGTCTTTGCCATAGCGGTCTGATACCTCGCATATTATGAAGATCGGCCCCCGCCTTCCGGCCCGGGGCGTGTCTCCCATTATATACCACCGTGCCGGAGATGGCAAGCCGCTGTTTCCTGCCGGATGGGCGGGAAACAGCGGCCGTTTTGCGGGACCCTGTCGTATGGGGGAGGATTCAGCCCTTCTTGACCACCGGGATCCAGACCTCGTACCGGGCGTTGGCGGGGTCCGGGCTGAGGTAGACCTCGATGTCCGGCGCACTGCCGTACTCGTACCCGGAGGAGGGCAGCCACTCCGTGAGGATGCGCCGCTCCAGGTCCTGAATGGACTGGTTGGTCCCCGCGCCGGGGAAGACCGCCCAGGTGGCGGCGGGAACGGTGTACGTCTCCAGATCCCCGCCCTCCTGAGTGGACGCGGCGGCGACGTAATACCGCCACTGACCGCCGTCCGGGCAGTCGCAGACGCCCAGAATACCCGCAGGCTGCGCGTCCATCATGCCCAGCAGGCGCTGTAAAGTCCCGTCTCTTGCCACCCGCTCCCACAGCGCCGGGAGGGTCTGGAAGTTCTTCTCCATGTCCTTCTCGATGGGCACCGACACGCCCACCACGCGGAACGCCTCCCGCTTCTCGATCCGATACTCCATTTCTTCCGCTCCTTTAATCATGACAGTAAAGCGCAGCGGCGGAAAGCTCTTCACGGAGACGCCGGGCTCCCGCACCGCCGAGGGCGGGACGCCGTGTACCGCCTGAAACGCCCGGTTGAAGGCCGTAGGCGACTGATAGCCGTACCGCAGGGCCGTGTCCAGCACTTTCTCCCCGGCCTGAAGGTCCTCCGCCGCCCGTGACATCCGCCGCCGCCGGATGTACTCCCCCAGAGACACGCCCGCCATATAGGCAAACATCCTCTGATAGTGATACGACGAACAGTGCGCCAGCCTTGCCAGCGCCTCGTAGTCGATCTCCTCCGTCAGGTGGTCCTCCATATAAGTGATCGTCCGGTTCAGGCTGTTGACCCACTCCATACTGTTTCCTCCTTGCCCTTTCTGCTATTCATGATAGCATTCCGCCCCTGCCGCCGTCCTCTCTTTTCCTGCACGGATGGGAGAGGTTTTTCAGTACCGCGTGACCAGAAGGCGCAGGCCCCGGCGGCTGGCGGACCGGATCATGTCTCCCGTCCCCCGGCTCTCACCGTCCCAGAAGGCGGCCAGAGCGTCTGCCTCCTCCGCCATTTCCTGATTCCGCTTTGGGCCTGCGGCCCGTCCATACCGCCGCCAGTCCGGAGGAAAGTACCGGACGGCGTAGCCGCGGCTTTCCGCGTAACGCTCTCCCAGACTGTCGGCACCCCGGGCCGTGCCGCAGAAAATCGTGATTTCATCCTGCTGGTCGGACAAAAATTGATCTACGGTCTTTTCCAGCAGGTCATAATCCTGAAAATCCCTCCCGCCTGCTATAATCACACAATACATACCGGCCTCCGTTTTGTATTAAATTTTTGGCATCTATTATATATCTTATTTTTAATATTTTTCTATAATACCAGAAAGACTATAATAATGCAAGCGGGAGGTGGTATTATGGCGGAATTTCGGCCAGTAAAATCAGAGAAAGAAATCATATCCGTGCGGTTGCCGGTCAGCCTTGTCCATGAGATCGAACGCAGGGCCGCAGCCGCCGATATCAGCCGCAACGAGTTTATTAACCAGTGTATCCTCTTTGCCATGGAACATATCCAGCAGGAACCGGATTGATACACCCTCATGGCGCGTCAGTCCCGTCCTCTGCGAAAGCTGGAAGCCACCCTGTCAAGGGTGGCTTCCCTTCGTTTACCCATTCTCTCCGCACCACGCGGCGATCTCCGTAATCAGCTCCAGCGGGAGTGGTCTGGCGTAGGGAAGCTGGATGGTTCCCTTGCTGGTCCTGTAGTCCGCCAGCCGTCCGGCGAAGGCCTCCACGGCCTCCGGCCCCGGGTACAGCCCCACGTGCCGTTTGGAGGCCGCGAAGTGGATCAGATTGCGCCCTCTCCAGTAGGTCGGCATACTCCAGGATATTTTCTCCTTTGCCTCCGGCAGACCGGCGCGGATGGCCTCGTTCACCTGGTTCAGATAGGGCCGTACCTCCTCCGGCTGGCTGAGGATGTACTCCTCGATGGTCTCCGGTGCCTTGCCGCAGTAATGGCTCTGCCCGGCCGCCTTGAAGGACCGGCCGCATTGGGGACATGTCCACACGATTACTTTACCTCCTGTTTCCGAAGGACCTTCTCCATCGGCTTTCCTCTGGCCAGCTCGTCAACCAGCTTGTCCAGATACCGGATTTCCCGCATCAGCGGGTCTGCAACCTCCTCCACCCGCACGCCGCAGACCACTCCCCGGATCAGCGTCCGGTCCGGGTTGGGCCGGGGCGCGTTCCGGAAGAAGTCCCCATAGCATACGCCCTCCGTCCGGGCCCTCTCCAGGTCCTCCGCGCCGTAGCCGGTGAGCCAGCACACCGCTTCCCGGACCTCCGCCTCCGTGCGCCCCTTCCGGACCGCCTTGTTGACCAGAAGGCTGTAGACCTTCCCGAAGTCCATCTGAAATACCTTTTCGTTTTCCACGCTGTTCTCTCCTCCCGAGACGGTAACTGTCCGCCCCCGTCACAGCCCCAGCGCCGCCAGGACTGCCAGAATGGCGATATGAACGGGATAGGAGGCGTAAAACGCCCACTTGACATCCTTCCCCCGCCGTCCGTTGTAGAGCCAGATCAGAAGGACTGCGGCCAGGGCAAAGCACAGCGGTAAAAATGCTTCCACCGTCAGGATATTCTCCCAGCCAACGACCTGGCTGTTGTACCCGGCAGACTTCAGCCCCAGGCCGCCCTCCCAGCCGTATTCCAGGAATATCCACCCGGCCAGCGCCAGCAGCTGCATCCGGCGGTCCTTCAGCAGATACAGGATCAGAATGAGCGCCAGCCCCTCGCCCTCGTAATCAAGGTTCAGCACCTCCGCCAGCAGGAAAAAGGGAAGGATAGGAAGGGCCGACAGAATATTCGCCAGCCAGTCCGGCGTTTTTTCCTCTTCTGCCCTCCGGCCAAGAAAATGGCAGGCAGTCAGGAACCCCACAAAGTAGGCAAGAATGGTGATAATAAAGGGCCATGGACTGCCGGTAATAAAGAACAGGGTATAAGCCCACAGGGCGAAGCAGCCCGCGAAGGTCCCTGCGGCGGCAAGCTGGACCCTCCGGGACCGCCGCCGCAGGGTCTCCCAGATGTGGATGCAGGCCACGGCCAGAAACATGGTATAGAACACGTTCCCGGGGATAAGAAGGTTGTACCACCACCTCTCCGGCTCCCACGCCCAACCATAGAAGGCAAAGACAAAGGGGAGCTGACTGATAAGCCCGAACAGCCCCAGCCGCAGCATATACCTCTCCCGGCTCCTGGTATACCGGCACCCCTCCGCGATAAAAAACGCATAGATCGGGAACGCCATACGGCCAATGCTCCGCATCAGGGTGTCTACACCCCTGGGGAGCGTCAAAGCCGCCGCCGTGTGGTCGATGACCATGGTAATGAGTGCGGCCATTTTCAGATGGAACGCGGTCAGCGGCTTTCCTGCGGTAGAAACCTCCTTCATAAAGCACCTCACGAATGATAAAAGATACATTCATTATACAGGACTCCCCGCCCCCATACAAGGGCGGGGAGTTTAAGATTGCATTAAGGACCTGTCCGCGGAAATTCCTTACCCACAATCAAGGAAGCTCAGAACCGTATTCGTATACTTTTCCGCTTCTTCCAGCCTTGGAAAGTGCCCGCTGTCCTCAAAAACCGCCTGCGTCACGTTCTGCGCGTTGTTCATGATATACTCGATCTGATTTCTGGTACATGCAGGGTCATACTTTCCGTTAATCAGCAGCATGGGAGCCGCAATCCCTGGGATAACCGGCAAAAGATTGTCGGTCATCATCACCTTTTTCTGCGCAGACCCGGCTGGCTCCGGCTGGGCCTCCAGCAATTTCTTCAAATGCTGCTCTCCCTTGGACCACATTTCATTCGCAATATCCGTGGTGTCCATGCTCATCTCATATTCTTCCAAGGTAATACCGTGCAGATAAAACCGCAGCTCCATATCCGTGACATACCCCAGCAGGGCCGACAGGTCCCAGACCACTTCCGTCTTGTCCTGATAGTCTGCAAACCGGACCTTTTCCCACAGCTTGACAGCCTGCCCGTCGTTCAGGCCGTGGATATGCTCGCTGAGATATTCGGCTGTCGATCTCGCGGAATCCTCAAACCACAGCGAGGGACACTCCAGAATGATTTTATGTACGGAATCTGGACAGGCGGATGCGTATAAGACCGCAAGCATACCGCCGTAGGAGTGCCCAAGGACGCTCCATTTCTCTATCCCCAGAATTTTCCGCATTTCCTCGACCATTTCGATCTGATATTCCATGCTGTAGCTTTCGTTTTCGGCGATCCCATCGGAGCGCAGCACGCCCAGCTGGTCGAATATGATGACCTTCATTTTCCTGCTCAGCGCCTTCGCCTGATTCACAAAATCCAGACAGCTTGCCCCCGGTCCTCCATGAAGATACAGCAGCGTATCACTATGCTCCGCGCCATAGATATCGTACCAGATATTTTTGCCCCAGATATTGACAAACATACGAGCATCCTTCCTTTTTGTTGAATCGCGGGGAACTCTTCAGCGCTCAGGAAAAGGAATCGTCGCCGAAGAACTTGTCATGGACCGCCCGGACAGCGGCCACCGCGTCCTCCTCGTCGATGAGGACGGAGACTCTGATCTCGCTGGTGTTAATCATCTGGATGTTGATGTTCGCGTCATAGAGGGCCTCAAACATCTTGGCGGCCACGCCGGGGGTGGTCATCATGCCCGCGCCCACGATGGACACCTTGGCAATCTTGTCCTCCACGGTCAGGTGGTCGAAGTGCAGCGCACCCTTCTGCTCCTCCAGCACCCGCACGGCCTCCTCCACGTCGGCCCGGGGCAGGGTGAAGCTGATGTCCTTGCTGGTGTCCCTCCCAATGGACTGGATGATGGCGTCCACGTTGATGCCCGCCTTTCCCAGCAGGGAGAACACGCGGAAAGCAACCCCTGGACTATGGTCCAGCCCCACCACCGCGATGCGGGCAATACTGGTATCCTTCGCCACGCCGGCGATATTTGTCTTTTCCATTTTGACGACCTCCTTGACTTTCGTGCCGGGTTTCCGCTCCAGACTGGACACGACTTCCATGTTCACATGATATTTTTTGGCCAGCTCCACGCTGCGGTTGTGGAGTACCTGGGCCCCCTGGCTGGCCAGCTCCAGCATTTCATCATAGGTGATCTCCTCCAGCTTCACCGCGCCGGGGGCCACCCGAGGGTCCGTGGTATACACGCCGTCCACGTCGGTGTAGATCTGGCACAGGTCCGCGCCGAAGGCGGCGGCCAGAGCCACGGCGCTGGTGTCGGACCCGCCCCGGCCCAGCGTGGTCACATCGCCGAAGCGGTTGACCCCCTGAAAGCCCGCCACAAGGACGATCTTGTTCTTGTCCAGCTCCCGCTGGATGCGTTCGGGATCGATCTTCTTGATGCGCGCGTCGGAGTAGGCGCTGGTGGTCTGGATGCCCACCTGCCAGGCGGCAAGGCTCACCACCGGCAGGCCCATGTCCTCCAGCGCCATAGCGCACAGGGCGATGGAGATCTGCTCTCCGGTACTCAGGAGCATATCCATTTCCCGCTTTGAGGCTCTGGGATTGATCTCCCGGGCCTTCTCGATCAGGTCGTCGGTGGTATCGCCCTGGGCGGACAGGACCACCATCACCTGATTTCCCGCTCTATAGGTATCAGCGATGATGCCCGCCACGTTCCGGATGCGCTGGGCATCCCTGACGGAGCTGCCGCCGAATTTCTGTACGATCAAACTCATATGGTACTTCCTCTCTAAACAGGCAAATTGGGGACACTCTATTATAGTGCCGGCAGGTACAAATGGTTATTCAAAAACCGGCAGAAGCGCCGCGGCACCCAGCTTTTCCGCCAGAGCCTCCGCCTGGGCGGCGGTCATGGGGCCGGTAATCGCCGCGCCGCCGGACAGCTCCGCGCTTCCCTCCGGCGCTGGGAAATCCCCCCGGAGATACCACTTCATAGACAGCCCGGCAAAGTCCGCCAGCTCCGCGCTCTCGCTCCAGCCCAGCTCCCGGCGCTTCGCCCTGTGCTGGACGGCGTCCATCACGTCGCCCATGACGGCGGAGGCGGTGGGCAGATCCCCGGCGCCCCGGCCGTAGAACATGACGTCGCCCACGGCGTTGCCCCGGATCATGATGGCGTTGAATACGTCGTCCACCGGCGCGACGGGGCAGTCCTGCGGGACCAGATGGGGGGCCACATAGGCCGCCGTCCGGCCGTCCTCCAGCCGGAGGGCCCGGCCCAGCAGCTTGATCTTCTTGCCCGCGCTCTCGGCGTAGTCCACGTCGGCCAGGGTCACCCCGGCGATGCCCTGGGTGGGCACCTGCTCCGGGTAGACGTGCCGCCCGAAGGCCAGGGCGGCCAGGATGCAGATCTTCCGGCAGGCGTCGTGGCCGTCCACATCGGCGGAGGGGTCCCGCTCGGCATAGCCCTTCTCCTGGGCCTCCGCCAGCGCGGCGTCAAAGGTCAGCCCCGCCCGGATCATCCGGGTGAGGATATAGTTGGTGGTGCCGTTCAAAATGCCGTAGATCTCCAAAATCTCGTTGGCGGCCAGACACTGGCTCAGGGGCCGGATGATGGGGATGCCGCCCCCCACGCTGGCCTCAAAGAGGTAGCACACCCCCTTCTCCTTCGCCGCCTGGGTCAGCTCGTAGCCGTGGGCGGCAATGCCGCTCACCAGCTTGCGGATATAGGCGCGCTGGCTGGGACCGGGCACCTCGCCGTAGACCTCATATTCCGGCGCGAGGGCGCCGAAATGGGTGCTGCTTAAGCGCTGGTCCAGCAGCTCCCCGGCGCTCAGGTCAGTAAAGCTCAGTTCATAGGAGAGGTGCATGGCAATCTCTCTGGCGACGTTTCTAATCATGGATGGTCCTTTTCTCTCTCAAACACACAGGTTAGGCCTTTACTGGAAGCAGACGCCGCCCACGTGGACGTTCACAGCCTTGACCTCAAAGCCGGTCATGGACTCGACGGCGCCGGAGACTGCGCTCTGGAGCTTATCCGCCACCTCGGGGATGGCATAGCCGTAGCGGATCATGACATACAGGTCAACAACAGCCCCATCCTCGTCCACGGCCAGGCGAACGCCCTTGACGCCGGACTTCTTGGCGGCCACGTTCATCAGCCCGCTGATGCCCTCTACCTCGGTCACCGCCCCGGCGGCAATGGAGGCCAGCACGTCCTCGGAAATGTGGATGCACCCCAGTTCCTCAGGGTGGGTCATGTATTCTTTGTTCTCGCCCATAGTTCGTATACACTCCTTCGATATGCGGTTAGCGGATTATCTTTACTATTGTACCACCATTCCAAGGGAAATACAACTGTAATTTTGGCGGGGGCACGCCCGGGGAATTTGTGACCAGGCAGAGGCGGCTGGTTTTCAGACCGTCCCGTTCAATAGGGAACAGCGGCAGCTCACCTTCGAAAATTTCATTCAAAAGATGGTCTCTTCCCCCACCAGCCTCCCCGCAGATATTTATGGAAATAGAGGCGGGCTGGGATACAATGGATATAAATTCTCCCACGCACCGGCAGGCGGCTCTGTGCCGTCTGCCGGACAAGCATCGACTATTTCTTCAGCAGCTCGCCCAGCAACTCCAGCAGCTTCTTGATATTGATGGGCTTGGCGATGTGCCCGTTCATGCCTGCCCGGAGCGCCTCCTGCTTATCCTCCTCAAAGGCGTTGGCGGTCATGGCCAGGATGGGGATGGAGGCCAGCTCCCGGTCGGGCAGGGCGCGGATGGCCTTGGCCGCCTCGTAGCCGTCCATCACCGGCATCTGGATATCCATCAGCACCAGACGGTAATATCCGGGGTCGGAGTGCTTTACCATCTTCACCGCCGTCTCTCCGTTTTCCGCCACGTCCAGGGTAAAGCCGGCCTCCTCCAGAATCGCCTGGGCAATCTCCTGGTTCAGCTCATTGTCCTCCGCCAGCAAAATGTGCCCGGTATGACGGCCCGGAGCAACCTTGGCGGCCTTCACCAGCTCCGGAGTCTCCGCGCTGATTACGGAGCGCAGGCAGCGGCGCAGCTCTGACAGGAACAGGGGCTTGCTGCAGAAGGCCGTGACTCCCGCCTCCCGGGCCTCCTCCTCGATATCGGACCAATCGTAAGCGGTCAGGACGATAATGGGAACGTCGTCGCCCATCTCCTTGCGGATCCGGCGGGTAACCTCCACCCCGTTCATATCGGGGAGCAGCCAGTCGATGATATATACACAGTAGTTGTCCTGGCGCATCACCGCCTGGCGGGTGCGGAGTACCGCCTCCTTCCCCGACAGGGTCCATTCCGCCCGCATACCGATCTGCTGGAGCATGTAAGAGACGCTGTCGCAGGTGTTGAAATCGTCGTCCACCACCAGAGCGCGGCAGTTCGCCAGCTCCGGGATGGTCTGGGGCTCCTTCTCCCCCTCGTTCAGGCGGAAGGTCAGCGTCACCAGGAACTCGGAGCCCACCCCCTGCTCGCTCTTGACGCTGATGGTACCGTTCATCATGTCCACGATGCTCTTGGTAATGGCCATTCCCAGACCGGTCCCCTGAATACGGCTGATGGTGGAATTCCGCTCCCGCTCGAAGGGCTCAAAAATGCGGGCAACAAACTCCGGGCTCATGCCGATGCCGGTATCCCGGATGTAGAATTCATAGCAGCCATACCCGGCGGGCGCGCCCGGCTTTTCGATGATCCGCATGCTGACAATGCCGCCGGCAGTCGTGTACTTGATGGCATTGTTGAGCAGATTGAGCAGCACTTGGTTCAGGCGGAGACGGTCGCAGTAGATATTTTCATTCTGGACATCAATGGCATCCATGTACAGCTCGAGCTGCTTTGAGTGGATATCTGCCTGAATAATGTTGCGCAGTCCATGCAGAATTTCCGGCAGAGAGCAGAGCTGTTCTGAGAGCTGCATCTTGCCGCTCTCAATGTGGCTCATATCGAGAACGTTGTTAATCAGGTTCAGGAGATGGTTGCCGGAGGTCATAATTTTCTTGAGATAGCCCTCAACCTGATCGGTGTGGTTGATGCGGCTGAGTGCGAGCGTCGTAAAGCCCATGATTGCGTTCATCGGGGTGCGGATATCGTGCGACATATTGGAGAGAAAGACGCTCTTTGCCTTGTTGGCGCGGTTTGCCTGCTGCAGCGCATCCTCCAAAATCGTATTCTTCTCCATCTCAAGGCGCGTCTCCTCGTCGATGCTGTGGAAGCCGAGGACGATGCCGCAGTTTGTACTCCAGTCGCCCGCACAGACCGCCTTCATCTGGAAATAGCGCATCTCGCCATAACAGATAGTGCGGTAGTTGACAGAGTACACCCGTTTCTCCGCGAGCTTCTTCATCAGATTTTCCCGTGAGAGTGCAGTGCGCAGCAGTTCTTGGTCCTCCTCATAGACGCACCGGTCAATGTATCTGCTGAGATGGTCCTCCATGTACAATTCGCCGACAAAGAGTTCATCTAAGATTTTATATTTGCAGTCGCTGATGCGCAGTGCAGTGCCTTTGCCGGTATCCAGATCAAAGAAGCAGACGAGATTGTAGTCAATGCTCAGCGCATGAAGCAGTTCCATCTGGCGCTGCTCCTCCTGCTTGCGCAGCGCCTCCTCATTGAGCCGCTGCGTTGTGCAGTCCAAAAGGAAACGCTGGTAGAACAGTTCGCCATTTTCCTCAATTAATTTGATATTGCCCATAATGTGCAGCAGGTCGCCGTTGTCATGCTGGACGCGGTATGCGACATTGATGCTGTCTCCGACTTTTTGTAGAGACTGGATGCGCGTTCTCAGCGTTTCCATGTCCTCATCTAAGACAGAGGGGGCTACCATATGAAATCCGGCGGCGACCATCTCCTCCTGCGACTCATATCCAAGGATTTTGAGGGCGGCGGCGTTGATGCTTATGATCTTAGAACCATCGACAGAATGGCACAGGATACCGCAGTCCATCGTGGTAAAGAGCGTCTCTAGCGTTTTGGTCTTGGCGATAAGCTGTTGTTTATATGCATTTTCCTGTGTGATATCAATACCGATTCCGACCGTGCCCATCACGCTGCCGTCCCAGTCATA
>OFGN01002287.1_pt1 | contig 10413 bp, 10 predicted proteins | sample 1521821 | NCBI WGS metagenome assembly OFGN01 (sample SAMEA3504094, study PRJEB24116) | mouse gut metagenome | biome: mouse gut; feature: mouse-associated habitat; material: faeces | place: Denmark | collected 2011
AAAATCCGCCTTGATTGGCGAAAAAATCTCTCGCCTTTGGGCATTCCGCCATTTAGCAAACAAGGCCTAGATCCGGCCAATGATCGTACCAATGAGCTTCTTGAACTGGACCGCCACCCGATCGGCGGTCTCCTGGACCTCCTTGTGATCCAGAGGCTTGCCGGACATGCCGGCGGCCAGATTGGTGATGCAGGAGATCCCGCAGATCTCCATGCCCATGTGCTTTGCCGCCAGAGCCTCGCAGGCGGTACTCATGCCCACCGCGTCGCCGCCCCAGGCCCGGCACATGCGGATCTCGGCGGGGGTCTCATAGGCGGGGCCGGTGAGCTGGATGTATACACCCTCGTGGAGGGGAATATCCAGCTCCGCCGCGGCCTCCTTGACCACCGTGCGCATCCGGAGGCTGTAGACCTCGCTCATGTCCGGGAACCGGGGCCCCAGCTCATCCAGATTGGGTCCGATGAGGGGGCTGGGCACGCCGGTGGTGATGTGGTCCGTCAGCAGCATGAAGCACCCTGGCTGGAAGCCGGGATTGATGCCCCCCGCCGCGTTGGTGAGGACCAGCTTCTTTGCGCCCATGAGCCCCATGAGCCGGGTGGGCAGCACCACGTCCTGCATGGGATAGCCCTCGTAGTAGTGGACCCGCCCCTGCATGATGACCACGGGAACGCCCTGCACCCGTCCGAAGACGAACCGGCCCTTGTGCCCCGCCACCGTGGAGGTGGGGAAGCCCTCGATGGCCGTATACTCAAGGGTTTCCTCGATGTCAATCTCGTCGGCGTAGTCGCCCAGGCCGGAGCCGAGGATCAGGGCGATCTCCGGCTTAAAGCCGGTCCTGGCCCGAACGCTCTCCAGGCACGTCTGCAATTTCCTGTATACTTCGCTCATATATGCGTTTCCTTTCTATTTGAATGACATCCCGCTGGGGTCCAGATGGACCTTCTGGGAGAGAAAATCCCGCAGCGCCTCATACTGTGCCCGGCTGACGGTGATCTTGGTTCCCTCCTTGGAGATCAGCCCCTCGTCCAGGAACTTCTGGATGCCCCGGTTAACGCTCTTTACGCACAGCCCGCTCTCGTTGGCCAGCCGCTGACGGCTCTCCCGGAGCTGCAAAACCCCGCTCGCGCTATATTGCTCGTACCGTCCGATGAGCAGCAGGGCCAGCCGGTCGGCTCCCTCCAGGAACAGCAGTACCCGGTTGTGACGCGCCTCTGTGTTCAGGTACTCGCCTACCAGCTTGGCCTCATACCGAAGAGCCTGTATATCGGAACACATCCACTGCTCGAACTGTGCCCGGGGCAGCTTGACGATGGTGCAGTCTGTAACGGCCCGGAGGGTGGTCTTATAGGTGTCCAGCTCCATGATGAACTCCATGCCGCCGAAGGCGTACAGCTTGTCAAAGCGCATGTAGTCGTAGAGGGTTCCCAGCACCCGGTAGTCCGTGGCCTCGATAACGCCCTGCCCCACAAAGAAAATGGTGTCCGCAGGGTCGCCCTCCCGGATGAACACGTCGCCGCCCTTCAGCTCCACCACCTGAAACATTTCCATGAGCCATAGGGGGGCGCTGCGAAAGTAGGTCTCAAACTGTTCCTGCCGTCCCCGGTCGATGTCCTTGAGGAAGGGCAGCGCGTTGTACAGATACTTGTTCATCCGTCAGCCTCCTCTCCGTCCCCCGGCAAACGGGCTTTCAGATCAGCCGCTCCAGCAGGGAATGTCCGATGGTTCCCTCCGGCATGGATACGCCGAAGTTTTCCGCGATGGTGGCGCCGATAACCGCGAAGGAGTCCGCCTCCGGCAGGGGACCGCCCTCCGCCATCTTTTTGGAATAGGCCAAAAAGGGCACATACTCCCGGGTATGGTCGGTGCCGGTGTAGGCGGGATCGTTGCCGTGGTCCGCCGTCAGGATGAGCAGATCGTCCTCCCGCAGCCGCTCCAGCAGGACCCCCAGATTCCTGTCGAACTTCTCGATCTCCCGGCCATAGCCCTCCACGTTCCGCCGGTGGCCCCACAAGGCGTCAAAGTCCACCAGATTGGTGAAGCACAGCCCGTGGAAATCCTTGCCGCAGAGTTCGATGGTCTGCTCCATGCCGTGAACGGAGCTGTCGGAGTGATAGGTCTCGGTGATGCCCTCGCCGCAGAAGATGTCGTTGATCTTCCCCACGCCGATCACATCCAGCCCCGCGTCCTTCATGGCGTTCAGCGCCGTTGGACCGGTGGGCTTCAGGGCGTAGTCGTGGCGGTTGCTGGTGCGCTTGAATTCGCCTTTTTTCTTCCCCACATAGGGGCGGGCGATGACCCGGCCAACCCGCCACTCCTCCCGGGACAGGGTGATCTCCCGGGCGATCTCGCAGCAGCGGTACAGATTTTGAAGATCAAAGGTCTCCTCGTTGCCGCAGATCTGCAAAACCGAGTCGGCGGAGGTGTAGACGATCATAGCCCCGGTCTCGATCTCCTCCTCCGCCAGCTCTTCCAGAATGGCGGTGCCGCTGGCGCTCTTGTTGCCGATGACCCGCTTGCCGCAGCGCTTTTCCAGTTCCGCGATTAGCTCCGGGGGGAAACCGGTGTCGGTGAAGGTGTGAAAGGGGCTCTCGGTCTTGATACCCATCATCTCCCAGTGCCCGGCCATGGTGTCCTTGGCGTTGCTGGCCTCCGCCATGCGCATGTAGCGTCCCAGAGGGCGCTCCGCACCGGACATCCCGCCGCCGCAGTGGAGGTTCAGGAACCCCAGCTTTTGCAGATTGAGGATGTCCAGCGTCCCCATGCGCTCCAGAATGTGTCCAAAGGTATCCACGCCCACGTCGCCGAACCTCCGGGAATCGGGCATGGCCCCGATCCCCAGAGAATCCAGCACGATGGCGAATACCCGCGTATATTCGCTCATATCGCTTTACCTCGTTTTCCGCATCAGGCCAGGTTGCCCGGCCCGAACCCCAGGGGAAGCAGCTCCCGGAGAGTAAAGATTTCATACTGCTCCCGGCTGGTGGCCAGGATGATCTGGAAGGTCTCCGGATTGCAGAACTCCATCATCACCTGCCGGCATACGCCGCAGGGGGCGGCGTACTCTGTCAGCACGCCGTCCTTGCCGCCCACGATGCAGATGGCGTCAAACTGCCGCTCTCCCTCGCTGACGGCCTTGAAAAATGCGGTGCGCTCGGCACAGTTGGTAGGACCGTAGGCGGCGTTCTCGATGTTGCAGCCGCCATAGAGCTTTCCGCCCCTGGTCAGAAGGGCGGCGCCCACCTTGAAGTGGGAGTAGGGGGTGTAGGAGAAATTCAGCTGCTCGATGGCCAGATCGATCATTTTCTCCGCAAGTGCTTTTTCCATAGCGGGCCGCCCTTCTTAATACCCGGAGGCGGCTTCGTTCTTCACCAGCTTGACGATCCGGCTGGTGCCCAGGCGGTCCGCGCCCAGGGAGAGGAACTTCTCCGCGTCGTCCAGAGAGGAGATGCCGCCTGCGGCCTTGATCTTCACCTTGGGGCCCACGTGCCTGGCGAACAGCTCCACATCGGCAAAGGTGGCCCCCGCCTTGGAGAAGCCGGTGGAGGTCTTGATATAGTCCGCCCCGGCGTTGGTCACCAGCTCACACATCTTGATCTTTTCCTCGTCGGTGAGCAGGCAGGTCTCGATGATGACCTTGAGGATCTTATCTCCGCAGATGGCCTTCAGCGCGCGGATCTCGTTTTCCACCAGATCGTACTTTCCGTCCCGCAGCCAGCCGATGTTGATGACCATGTCGATCTCCACCGCGCCGTTGGCGATGGCGTCCCTGGTCTCGAACTCCTTGACAGCGGTGGTCACATTCCCGTTGGGGAAGCCGATAACCGTGCAGATAGCCATTTTATCCCCCAGATACTCGCTGGCCTGCTTCACATAGCAGGGGGGGATGCACACGGAGGCGGTGCCGTACGCAACCGCGTCGTCGCAGATCTGCTTGATCTCCGCCCAGGTAGAGGGCTGGAGGAGGAGGGTGTGGTCTACGTGCTTGAGGATTTCCTTGTTGTCCATGTTTTTGCTTTCTCCTAACTTACTTATTGTTCTGGTCTGCTCTTATCATGTTCCGGATGGCCTCCACGGCCACCTGGATGGCCCCGTCGGTGTCGTGGACCACGGGATTCTCCATGCCCAGCCGCTCCCGCTCCTGGTTGGCGACAACCATGAAGCAGGACCCGCAGCGCACCTTCAGGGCGCTGGCCACCACGAACAGGGCCGCCGACTCCATCTCGCTGGCGAGACAGCCCAGCCGCTTCCATGCTTCCCACTTATTGAGAAGTTCATAACTCACCGGCTTCACCTCCGGCTCATGCTGGCCATAAAAGGAGTCCTTGCACTGGACCACGCCGGTGTGGAAATCAAAGCCCTTCTCCCTGGCGGCGGCCACCAGAGCGTTGGTGACCTCTAGGTCCGCCACGGCGGGGAACTCGATGGGGGCGTACTCCCGGCTGGTGCCCTCCATGCGGATGGCGCCGGTAGCCACCACGATGTCGCCGCTCTTCACCGGGGTCTGCATCCCGCCGCAGGTGCCGATGCGCACGAAGGTGTCCGCGCCGCAGCGTACCAGCTCCTCCATGGCGATGGAGGCCGAGGGTCCGCCGATGCCGGTGGAGGTGACGCTGACCTTCACCCCGTCCAGGGTGCCGGTGTAGGTCACGTACTCCCGGTTGTCGGCCACCAGGACGGGGCCGTCGAAATACTGGGCGATCTTCGCCGAGCGCTTGGGGTCGCCGGGGAGGATCACATAGCGGCCCACCTCGCCGGGAGCCACCTGGATGTGATAGAGACGGCTGGCGTCTTCGGAATAATTTTTCATCGTCTTTCACCGTTCCTTCAAAAGCTTATCGTTGCCCCTTGTCGTAGGGGATGCCCTCCGCTTTGGGGGCTCTGGACTTCTTGGAGACGAAGACCAGCACCACCAGGGAGATGATGTAGGGGAACATGTTGTACACGGTACTGGGCAGATTCAGGGCATCCAGCAGGCCAATGCCGGTATACACGTTGCTCAGCGCCCGGAACAGGGCGAACAGCAGGGCCGCCAGGCCGATGTTCACCGGCTTCCACTGTCCGAAGATCATGACCGCCAGGGCCAGGAAGCCGAAGCCCGCCACGCCGTTCTCAAATTTCCACTCACTGACGCCGGCGGTGATGTAGACCAGACCGCCCAGGCCGCCCAGAGCGCCGGAGATCAGCACGCCCGCGTAGCGCATCCTGTAGACGTTGATGCCCACGGAGTCCGCCGCCTGGGGATGCTCGCCGCAGGCCATGAGGCGAAGGCCGAACTTGGTCTTGTAGAGTACGACGTAGGAGGCGGCCAGCGCCAGCAGGGCGATGAGCATGAACCAGTTGAATTCAAACTTGCCGATGTAGACCAGGAACGCCTTTTTCGCCTGACCGTACACAACCGTGGAGGACACATTGTCGGCATTCTCGGCCATGTTGATGGCCCGCACCAGCACCACGGCGGCGGCGGGGCCCAGCAGGTTCAGGGCCGTGCCCACCAGGGTCTGGTCCGCGCTGAAGCGGATGGCCGCCACCCCCAGCAGCAGGGAGAACAGCATCCCAATGGCTACCGCCGCCAGGATGACCAGGAGAATCATGACAAAGGCGGGGGTACCCGCCGGGAGGAACTTCATCATCAGCGCGCCGCCCAGGGCGCCCATGACCATGATGCCCTCCAGGCCGATGTTGATGACGCCGCTGTGTTCGGAGAAGCACCCGCCCAGCGCCACCAGCACCAGGACGGACGCAAAGATCAAGGTATACTGAATCAGCAGCAGCATTACGCTTTGCCTCCTTTCTTCGCCTTCTCGTCTCTCTTATCCAGCCAGCGGTTGAACCAGAGCCGGAAGAAGAGGACGAAGCCGCACAGATAAATGATGAACGCGGAGATCAGATCGGAGATCTGGGAGCAGTACATACTCTTGTCCACATAGGTACCGCCGCTGGTGATGTGCTGGATGAAGTAGGAGGAGAAGATGGTGCCGATGGGGTTCAGCCCCCCCAGGAACGCCGCCGCAATGCCGTTGAAGCCCATGGCGGGGACGCTGGTCTGCTGGACCATCCACTGCTCGATGCCAGTGAGGAAGTAGATCCCCGCCGCGAAGCCGGCCAGACCGCCCGCGATCATCATGGTGAGGATCACGTTGCGCTGCTCTTTCATGCCGCAATACTTGGCGGCATTTTTGTTGAGGCCCGTGGCCTTCAGCTCGTAGCCGAACTTGGTTTTCTCCAGCAGCACCCACACCAGAACCGCCATGACGGCCGCCAGAGGCAGGCCGATGGTGACGAACTCGTTGTTGGTGAACAGCTTGTCCAGTCCCAGGTTGGGGAGGAGGGCGCTCTTGTTGCCGCTGGACAGGGGAATGGTGTAGGGGGTGGACTGCTCCTTGACGCTTACCAGGAGCATGTTCACGCAGTAGAGGGAGATCCAGTTGAGCATGATGCAGGAGATGACCTCGTTGACGTTGAAGTAGGCTTTCAGTGCGCCGGAGACGCCGCCCACCAGAGCCGCCGCGATGACGGCCACGATCAGGCACACGATCCAGGGCATTTTCAGCGCCAGAGCGCAGTACAGACATGCGCCCGCGCCCACTACGTACTGGCCCGCCGCGCCGATGTTGAAGAGGCCCACCTTATAGGCGAACAGCACCGACAGGGAACACATCAGCAGCGCCGAGGCGTTGACCAGGGTGGTGCCGAAGTATTTCATCGCGGCCGCGCCGCTGGGGTAGTAGAGGAAGTTCTTCAAGATGGCCGCGATAGCGCCCGCCGCGCCGCCGGGATTGATGACCAGCAGCACGATGAAGCCCACCAGCAGGCCCAGCACGATGCACAGCAGCGAGGCCAGGATGGTCTGGAATCCGCTGTTGCGGAGAATGCTTTCCTTCTTTCTCAAATCCTGACTCACGATGCCGATGCCTCCTTTCTCTTGGAACCGGCCATGTAGAGGCCCAGCTCCTCCACCGTGACGGTCTTGGGGTCAAATTCGCCCACGATCTCCCCCTCGTACATGACCAGGATGCGGTCGGAGACGTTCATGACCTCGTCCAGCTCCAGGCTCACCAGCAGCACGCCCTTCCCGGCGTCCCGCTGGGCCACCAGCTGCTTGTGGATATACTCGATGGCGCCCACGTCCAGGCCACGGGTGGGCTGGACCGCCACCAGAAGCTCGGGGTCCTTGTCGATCTCACGGGCGATGATGGCTTTCTGCTGGTTGCCGCCGGACATGGCCCGTGCTTTGGTGACGGGGCCCTGCCCGGAGCGGACGTCATACTGCTCGATGAGACGGTTGGCGTAGTCCCGGATGGCCTTCCGCTTCAGGAACCCGGCTTTGCTGGTGAACTCCGGCTCAAAATACCGCTGCAAAACGATATTGTCCTCCAGGGTGTAGTCCAGAACCAGCCCATGCTTGTGCCGGTCCTCGGGGATGTGGCTCATGCCCATGGCGGCCAGCCGCTTGCGGATGGGCATGGTAGAGATGTCGGTGCCGCTGATGGAGATGGAGCCGCCCTTGAGGGGCTCCAGACCGCTGAGCCCGTAGACGAACTCCGTCTGACCGTTGCCGTCGATGCCGGCGATGCAGACGATCTCTCCCCGGCGGACCTGCATGGAGACGCCGTTCACGGCGTTGTTCTTGTGCCGCTTGGAGGCCACGGTCATGCCCTTGATGTCCAGCACCACGTCCCCCGGCTGGGAGGGCTTCTTCTCCACCACGAAGTTGACGTCGCGGCCCACCATCATGGCGGACAGACTCTCGGGCGTGGCGTCCTTGATGTCCACGGTGCCGATGTACTTGCCCTTGCGCAGGACGCTGCACCGGTCGGCTACCTCCATGATCTCCGCCAGCTTGTGGGTGATGAAGAGGATGCTCTTCCCCTCTGCCGCCAGATTCTTCATAATGCCCATCAGCTCATGGATTTCCTGGGGAGTCAGCACGGCGGTGGGCTCGTCGAAGATCAGGATCTCGTTGTCCCGGTACAGCATTTTGAGGATCTCCGTGCGCTGCTGCATACCTACGGTGATGTCCTCAATAAGAGCGTCCGGGTCCACCGACAGGCCGTATTTCTCGGAAAGGGCCAAAACCTTTTTCCGGGCCTCGTCCTTCTGGAGAAAGCCGCCCCTGGTGGTTTCCACACCCAGGATAATATTGTCCAGGACGCTGAAGCACTCCACCAGCTTGAAGTGCTGGTGGACCATGCCGATGCCCAGATCGTTGGCATCGTTGGGGTCGTTGATCTCGACCTTCTTCCCGTCCTTGCGGATCTCGCCCTCCTCCGGCTGATACAGCCCGAAAAGCACGCTCATGAGCGTAGACTTTCCCGCGCCGTTTTCACCCAGAAGGGCGTGGATCTCGCCTTTTTTCAATTGCAGCGTGATGTTGTCGTTGGCAATGATGCCGGGGAACCGTTTGGTGATATTCAGCATCTCGACCGCATACTCGGCCATACCTTACGCGCCTCCTTTGATTGATCGTTTATTCAGGAATATTTTACGCCGGGGCGGACAAATGACCCCGCCCCAACGGGGCTGCGCCTGGAAAACTGGTTTAAGGAAAGACAGCGGGAGCTTTAACGCGCTCCCGCTGTCTTTCGCGTTCTATATGCTGCTGCTATAGACGGTGCTTTTTACTTGATGGTACCGTACTCGGTGACCGTGATGCCAACGGAAGGCATGGCGGTGGTATCGTTGGAGATGGAGATCTTGCCGCCATGGATGTCCTTCACCAGGGCCAGGTAGTCGTCCTCAGTGAAGAGGCCGTCGGCCCACTGGGTAGTGGCGCGGGGCAGCTGGACGTAGTTCTCGCCGGGATCGTCGGAGACCATGCCCAGGCTGTCGATCTTGCCGGCGTACTCGCTCCACTTGCCGTCCTTGATGGCGGTGAGGATCATGTTGACGGTAGCATCCAGACCCTTCATAGCGGAAGTGACGGTCATGTCGGCGCCGTACTCATTGATCTTGGAGGACTGGTCGGAGTCCACGCCGATGACCTTGCCGCCCACCTTGGCAGCGGCCTCGGCGGCGGAGGTGTAGATGCCGCCGCCGCAGGCGAAGACGACCTCAACATCCTTGGCGTTGTACCAGGTGTCCATGTAGGCGGTGATGTCCGCGTCGCCGTAGAACTGGTTGCCGTAGACGAACTCAACGGACACATCGCCGGTGCAGCCCAGCTCGGCGGCAGCCTTGTCGGCGCCCTGGACGTAACCATAGCCGAAGCGCATGACGGCGGGCACGCTCATGCCGCCCAGGAAGCCCAGGTGACGGTAGCCCAGCTTGACGGCGGCGTAGCCGGCCATGAAGCCGGAGATCTCTTCCTGATAAGTAGCGCAGTAGGTGTTGGCGGTGTTGTAGTAGTCGCCCACGTTGTACTCGGCGGGGTTATAGGTGTAGCCCTCGCCCACGCCCTTCTCGCACAGGTCGCCCTCGCCTACGTCCAGGCCGATGAACTTCACATCGGGGTAGGTGTTGGTCTGGGCCACCAGGGAGGCGGCGAACATGTAGCCGGGCAGCAGGATGACGTCGGCCTTTGCCAACTCATCCACATTGTTGGTATAGAAGAGATGTACGCGCGGGTCACGTTCCAGGACATTAAAATCGGTGAAGTTACTGAGGTGGCGCAGCAGAATGACGGCGATGTTCACCTTTCCCTTCTCGGCACGGACAGACTTTGCGGCAAGCGCCACGGAGTCTTCTTCTTCAATGTAGATATCACGGTAGTAAGGCACCACCCCGACAACGGGAATGCCGCAAAGCTCCTCCAGCATCGTAATGCCCGACTCGAAGAGACGTATATCCCCCCGGAACTTGTTGATCACCAGCCCCTTGATGGAGATCTCGTTTTTGTCCTCCTCTTTTGCGGCGCTGTTGGGATTAAGCTGGGTATAGCGGCGCAGCTGGGACTTTACCCTGGCCGTCAGTTCCAGCGGGTTAAAAGGTTTTACCACGTAATCGTCGGCTCCTGTCCCCAGTCCCAGGATCTTATCCAGGTCTGTGGAGCGGGCGCTTAACATGATAATGGGGATGTTGTTGGTCTCCCTGATCTTCCTGCACATCTCCAGGCCGTCCATGCCCGGCATCATGATATCAAGAAGGACCAGATGAATCTCCTCTTTTTCCAGGATCCCTAACCCGTCCTGGGCGTTCCCCGCTTTAAATACTCTATATCCGTCGCTGACCAGATAGATCTCTACCAGATCCGCGATCTCGTTCTCGTCGTCCACTACCAAAATGCTGATTTGTGACATGGGGGTTCTCCTCCTTGTATTGCGTTATGTAGTATCCATCATACCACAAAAGTAAGGATTTTGCCTTACTTTTTCATTAAAAAAACACAAGGGAATCTCTGTCAAATTAACAGAGATCCCCTCGAAACGTCAGTCTGTGGAGCCATGGGGCTTTTTACTGCTCCGCTTCCCCTTCTAC
>OFGN01002289.1_pt1 | contig 10404 bp, 9 predicted proteins | sample 1521821 | NCBI WGS metagenome assembly OFGN01 (sample SAMEA3504094, study PRJEB24116) | mouse gut metagenome | biome: mouse gut; feature: mouse-associated habitat; material: faeces | place: Denmark | collected 2011
ATGAACGAACAAGCGTCGAAATATAGATTGGACTAAAAAATTTCGTATAATTATTAATCGTAAAGCGAAAAGCCATTGGATTTCCATCGCTTGGATCAATGACACTGTATAAGAAAATTAATAACATTGGAATAATGATAATAATAGAAATCCAGACAATGTATGGATAACTTAACCGTTTTGTTGATTCATGCATAATTAAATTCCTACCTCCATGACATGAATATCAGCCGGTGCAACCATCATCCCAACCACTGATCCAACTTCAGCACTTTGTGTACTATGGACAATGTATTCTCGACCCTCTACCATGACGATAATTTCATAATGAACTCCTTTAAAGATGACGCTATCAACCACCCCAGTAAAGGCTCCCTTCTCTTTATCAACAATTTGTAAATCTTCTGGGCGAATGACAACTTCAACTGCTTCATTAGGATTATATCCACGATCAACACATTCAAATATATGCCCTTCAAATTCAACTTTATAGTCCTCAATCATTGTCGCATTGACAATATTACTTTCACCAATGAAATTAGCCACAAAGCGATTACGCGGTTCATTGTAGATATCCACCGGTGTCCCAATTTGTTGAATTAACCCATCATTTAACACGACAATGGTATCAGACATTGTTAAAGCCTCTTCCTGGTCATGTGTAACGAAGATAAAGGTAATTCCCATCTCACGTTGAATCTCTTTTAATTCATATTGCATATCTTGACGTAACTTTAAATCTAACGCCCCAAGAGGTTCATCAAGTAATAAAACTTTAGGTTCATTGACTAGAGCCCTTGCAATGGCTACTCGCTGTTGTTGTCCTCCAGATAACTGATTAATATTTCTTGAACCAAAACCTGATAAACCAACCAATTCCAAAATACGATTTACTTTATACTCGATTGTATCTTTATCCATCTTTTTTATTTTCAAACCAAATGCAATATTATCAAAAACATCCATATGTGGGAATAAAGCATATTTTTGAAATACTGTATTTAATTCTCTTTTATAGGGTGGGAGTTTACTTATATCTTGACCGTCAAATAAAACAGTTCCACCATTAGCTTCTTCAAAACCGCCCATGATCCTTAAAGTTGTAGTTTTACCACAACCACTTGGTCCCAGTAAAGTAACAAATTCTTTTTCATTAATATCAAGATGAATTCCTTTTAAAACCACTTGCCCATTATATTCTTTTGTTAAATTATCTAATTCTATTAACTTTGCCATAATATCTCCTTTAAAATAACGGTGGTGTTGATACCCAAATTACCTTGGCCCTAGTTTCACTTGGGTTAACTATATAATGTGATACCAACCCTTTTAAATAAAAAGTCTCTCCCTTTTTTAAAATAAATTCATTATCCCCATAAATTAATTTAATTTTCCCCTGAACGACATATCCAAACTCCTGACCTTCATGAGGATCAATAATCATTGATTGCTTTTGTTTATCTAACTCAATTAAAATTGGTTCCATCTCATTTTTTTGAGCATTAGGAATTATATATGAAATAATATAATCATCCTGTTCATTAATAAAAAAATCATCTTTTTTAAAAACAATTTGTTCTGCAGGTTTTTCACTAAAAAACTCTTGTAAATTAGTCCCCAAAGCTTCTAAAATATCTTCTAAAGTTGCAACTGAAGGTGATGTTAAATCACGTTCTAATTGTGATAAAAATCCTTTCGTTAATTCACTGCGATTTGCCAGTTCCTCTAAAGTAAGTCCATTAGCTTGGCGTAATCTTTTTATCTTGCTACCAATATTCATAAAGACACCTCCCTATTTTCGACATACTAATTATAACTAATCTTAGATATAATGCAACAATATTTAACAATTTGTTTAATATATTATACTCCGCATTATAAAAATAACAGGTTTTCAACCAATGTCATTAAGTTAAGGAAATGATATTGAGGATATCGATATAAAAATATTGGTATCCTCTTTTTTTTATAAAAAAGTGTTGACATTTAAATGAGTTTGTGAGGCTTATTATTCATATTTTTTATGAATAATAAGCCTATTGTTTATAGGTATGAACTTTTGGAGGTATGACTTATGAACAATTTTAACTCTCTTAGAAAAAATTTGAATCACTGCATTAAGATTTTGAATAATTCTCGTTCTCTTTTCGTTGAGAATCCTAATACTGATTTTATCCGTAATCGTAAACTTGATTTCTCTACTGTCATTAATAATATCATTTGTTTGGAAGCTGGTTCTTTGAAAGATGAATTATTGAAGCTTAATGACTATTCTATTGATACTCCTACTGCTTCAGCTTTTGTACAGGCCAGAAATAAAATTAAGATTGATGCTTTTAAATCTCTTTTTGATAATTTTAATAAAAAGACTTCAAAACTGAAAACTTATAAAGGTTATCGTCTTTTAGCTGTTGATGGCAGTGAAGAACCTATTGACAATACTTTTTATGACAAGGAAACAACTCTTCTGAAAAAAGGTATAAAGGATTTGACATATTCAGCTTTTCATATCAATGCAGGCTATGATCTTTTAGAATGCACTTATGATGATATTATTATTCAGGGTGAAGCAGTCTTTAACGAAAATAGTGCTTTCAATGAACTTGTGGATAGATACAAAGGTCATAAAGCCATATTCATAGCTGACAGAGGTTATGAATCCTATAATAATTTTGAACATGTCGTCAATTCTGGAAATAAATATCTTATACGAGTTAGAGATATAACTTCCAGCAAGAGTATAATGAAGAGTTTTGGTCCATATCCCGATACTGATGAATTTGATATAGATGTTTCAAGAATACTAACAATCAAACAAACAAATGAAATCAAGGCAAATCCACAAATATATAGATTTATACCATCTAATCACACTTTTGATTATCTAAGCAAAGAAAAACCATTCTATGATTTTCGATGTAGAACAGTAAGAATAAAAATAACTGAAGATACATATGAATGCATCATAACTAATCTTGACAGAGATGAGTTTTCTATTGAGGATATAAAGGAACTCTATAATAAAAGATGGGGAATAGAAACTTCATTCAGGCAGGTCAAATATGCGATAGGACTGCATGCATTACATTCAAAGAAAAGAAAACTTATCAAACAGGAGATATATGCAAGATTATTACTTTATAACTTTTGTCAAAGAATTGTACAGGATATAAAGATAATAAAAAAGAAGACAAAGTATACATATCAAATTAATTTTACAAGGGCATCGCATATCATAAGAAGGTTTCTAAACAAAAAAACGGGTAAAAAATCACCCGTTGAGAACCTGATAGCCAAAGAAATACTTCCTGTCCGACCAGGAAGAACAAGCACACGTCATGTTTCTGCAAAAAAAGTCGTATGTTTCAACTATAGGTTTGACTAACACACGACTATTATATACCTTTGGAAAAGCAGTTTCAAGACTGTACTTTTTTGTGTACATAAAATAAAGCCATAAGCATAGATTTTTTATATTCTATACTTATGACTTCTTTCTTATCTTCTTAACTTAATGACATTGATCTCAAGATAACCTATTTTTAAAATCATTATAATCAAATTCTTTAATAATCTTTATATCATCTTTTTGCTTTAAAACAATACTTGGTAAATTCATACCATTAAAAGTATTATTTTTAACCATTGAATAAATTGCCATATCTTTAAACCATAATTGTTGTCCTATCTGTAAAGGCTGATCAAATGAGTAATCACCAATAATATCACCTGCTAAACAAGTTGGACCACCTAAACGATATGTATATTCTCTTTCATGAGGTAGAGCACTATTAATAATTTCTGGTCGATATGGCATTTCCAAAACATCAGGCATATGGCAAGCTGCTGATGTATCCATAATTGCAATATTCATTCCATTATTAATAATGTCTAAAACACTTGATACTAGATATCCTGCATTTAATGCTACTGCTTCACCTGGCTCTAAATATACCTCAACTTCATATTTAGCTTTTATTTCATTGATAACGTTGATCAATGTATCTAAATCATAATCAACACGTGTAATATGATGACCACCGCCAAAGTTTAGCCACTTCATTTGTTTAAGATATTTACCAAATTTTGTTTCAACTGCTCTTATTGTAATTACTAAATCATCGCTATTTTGTTCACATAAGGTATGGAAATGTAAACCTTCTATTCCTTCTAACAGCTCATCTTTAAAGTTTTCTAGTGTCACTCCCATACGTGAAAACTTTGCACATGGATCATAAATTTCATGGCCGATTTGAGTTGAACATTCTGGATTGATCCTAATTCCACAAGATGTTCCTGTCTGTTTAGCTAAATCTTGGTATTTTTGCCATTGATTAAATGAATTAAAAACAACATGATCACAAATACTCATAATTTCTTCAATTTCATCATCACGGTAAGCTCCACTAAAAATATGATTTTCTTTATGCATCTCTTCATATCCCAACTTAGCTTCGAAAAGACCACTAGCTGTTGTACCATCTAAATACTTTGCTATAAGTGGATAAACACTAAACATTGAAAAACATTTCTGAGCTAATAAGATTTTACACCCAGTTTGTTTTTTAACTGTTTGAAGAATTTTTAAATTTTTTTCTAATAATTGTTCATCAATCAAATAATATGGTGTCTTCATTAGTCTACTAATACTGGATTATGATCTTCAATCCATGGTAATCCCCATTTATTTAATGCTTCCATAAATGGATCAGGGTTAAATTCTTCAACATTATATACTCCAGGTTTTTTCCATTTTCCTTGTAATAATAGCATTGTTCCAATCATTGCAGGTACTCCAGTTGTATAGCTAACTGCTTGAGAACCAACTTCTTTATAACATTCTTGATGATCACAAACATTGTATAAATAATACGTTTTATCTTGTCCATCTTTTTTACCTTGGAAAATGCAGCCAATATTTGTTTTTCCAATCGTACGTGGTCCTAAGCAGGCTGGATCAGGAAGAACCGCTTTTAAAAACTGTAATGGAATAATTTGCTTTCCTTCATATTCAATCGGTTCAATTGATGTCATTCCTACATTTTCTAAGCATTTTAAATGTGTCAAATAGCTTTCACCAAAAGTCATAAAGAAACGAATTCGTTTAATTCCTGGAATATTCAAACCTAATGATTCTAATTCTTCATGATGTAATAGATACATATCTTTTTTGCCAACTTGAGCAAAATCATATTCACGTTTTATTTCCATTGGTTTAGTTTCTACCCAATGCCCATTCTCCCAATAACTTCCATTGGCAGATACCTCACGAATATTGATTTCAGGATTAAAATTAGTTGCAAATGGATAACCATGATCACCACCATTACAGTCTAAAATATCAATATAATTAATTTCATCAAACTCATGTTTTAAAGCATAAGCACTAAATACACCTGTTACGCCCGGATCAAAACCACAACCAAGAATTGCTGTTAAACCAGCTTGTTCAAATTTTTCACGATATGCCCATTGCCAACTATACTCAAATTTTGCAGTATCTTCTGGTTCATAATTAGCAGTATCTATATAATGGCAGCCAACTTCTAAACAAGCATCCATGATTTTTAAATCTTGATAAGGTAATGCTAAATTTAAAACTACTTCTGGTTGAAAGTCTTTCATTAATGCTACTAATTCTTTGACATTATCTGCATCTACCTGAGCTGTATGTATAATTGTTTTTGTCGTTCCTTCTAATTTTGCTTTTAATTTATCACACTTACTCTTTGTTCTGGATGCAATCATGATTTCTTCAAATATCTCACTATTTTGACAACATTTGTGAATTGCTACACTTGCAACTCCCCCACATCCAATAATTAATGTTTTTCTCATTTATTCTTCTCCTTTATTCATCGCTAGTAATAGTTCTCTTAATACTTTGCAAGCTAATGCTGTTGAAGCACCGCTTTGATCATAAACTGGTGATAGTTCATTAATATCCATAGCTACAACATTTAATTTACTCACAGCAATTATAGCTTCTAATAATTCTATAAATGTTACTCCACCAGCTTCTGGTGTTCCAGTTCCTGGAAATACGCTTGGATCTAATACATCCAAGTCGATCGTAAAATATACTGGATAATTTTGACACTCTTCAATAGCTTCTTGTAAACCTTTAAAATTAAATTTATTTAAATTAGTATGTTCTTTTGCCCAATAGAATTCATCACGTTCCCCACTACGAATTCCAAATTGATGAATTTTTCCATCGCCCACTAAGTCATGTACTCTTCTAATTACTGAAGCATGAGATAACTTTTCGCCAAGATATTCATCACGTAAATCAGTATGGGCATCAAAATGAATAATTCGTAAATCAGGATATTTTTCTACAACTGCCTCTATTGCTCCTAATGTTACCAAATGTTCACCACCAATCATACATGGCAGTTTATTAGCTTCGAGAATTGTTTTTATTGTTTCTTGAATCATATCCAACGACTTGCGAGGATTACCAAACGGAAGCTCTAGATCACCACCATCAAATACTTTGATATCTTCTAAATCCTTATCTTGATATGGACTATATGTCTCTATTCCAAATGACTCTTGACGCATAGCTGATGAGGCAAAACGAGTTCCTGGACGATATGAAGTTGTACTGTCCATTGGAGCACCAAAAATCACACACTTTGCTTCATCAAATGACGCCTCTAAACCAATAAACGTTTGTATATTTTTATTCCACATCTCTAAGTAACTCCTCTACATAATTTGGTAAAGCAAAAGCCCCTATATGAATTCCTGTATTATAATATTTTGTTTTTATTCCATGAGCCTTCCATCTCGTTTTTTGAAAATCTTTAATTGGGTGATATTGCTTTGAAGCAAATCCAAATAACCAATGTCCTGATGGATAGGTTGGTATATGTGCTTGATAAACTCGTGAAATTGGAAAACTTTCAACAATTCGCTTATGTGCTCGTTGCATTGCAATTGCATCTTCTTGATAAAATGGACTTTCATGCTGATTTACCATAATTCCGCTATCATTTAATGCTTTATAACAGTTTCCATAAAACTCTTTTGTAAATAATCCTTCTCCAGGTCCAAATGGATCTGTAGAATCAACAATAATTAAGTCATATTCATTTTCTCTACTTCTTACAAACTTTAATCCATCTTGATAATAAATATTTAGTCTTGAATCATCAAAACAACATGCTGTTATTGGTAAATACTTTTTACTTACTTCAACAACTAGTTTATCAATTTCAACCATATCAATCTTTTCAATCGTCTTATAACGGCATAATTCTCTAATTACACCACCATCCCCTGCACCAATAACCAGCACTTTTTTTACTTTAGGATGAACAGCCATAGGAACATGAACAATCATCTCATGATAAATAAATTCATCTTTTTCTGTTAACATCATATAACCATCAAGAGTAAGAAAACGTCCAAATTCTTTAGAATCAAAAACATCAATTCGTTGAAATTCACTTTGTCCACTAAATAATTGTCGATCAACTTTTATTGAAAAATTTACACCATTAGTATGTTGTTCAGTAAACCATAATTCCATTTATTTCACCTCTCCCTTTAAAACATTAAGATTATTTATTTCCATATCCTCAGGTCCTGTCATAAAACAACCTTTATCTTTAGCATATTGAATATAATCAAGAATTTCTCTCGTTATTTTTTCACCAGGTGCTAAAATAGGAATTCCTGGTGGATAACACATAACAAATTCACTACACACACGATTAACACATAGTTCAAGCGATAATAACTCTTTTTCACCATAGAAAGCTGTTTGTGGAGAAATAATAACTTCAGGATTAATATATTCATGATCAAACATTCCAGTGCGATTTTTTTTAAACCGTCGTCGAATCTCTCCAAGAGCTCCAACTAAACGCTCAACATTAGCCTCACTATCCCCAACTGAAATATAGGCAAGAATATTACCAATATCACCAAACTCAATCTGTATCCCATATTCATCACGTAATAAGTCATATACCTCTATTCCTGCTAAACCAATATCTAAAGTAAATATTGATAGTTTCGTAACATCGAAATCATAAACACTGTTTCCATTAATCAATTCTTTACAATAAGCATAATAGTCACCAATTCGGTTAATTTCTTCACGTGCATATTTAGCTAAATGTCTAACTTTTCTAAATATCTCTTGTCCATGTAAAGCTAAGTTTTTCCGTGACATATCCAGACTTGCCATTAATAAATATGAACCACTTGTTGTTTGGGTCAAATTAATCACCTGTCGAACATAATCAGCATTCACATTTTGCCCTAACAGTAAAAAAGAACTTTGTGTTAAACTTCCACCTGATTTATGCATACTGACACTAGCCATATCAGCTCCTGCTTCCATTGCTGATATTGGTAAATCATCACTGAAATAAAAATGAGTTCCATGTGCCTCATCAGCTAAAGCCAACATATTATGTTTATGAGCTAATTCAACAATAGCTTTCAAATTTGAACAAATTCCATAATAAGTAGGGTTATTGACTAGTATAGCTTTAGCATCTGGATTATCTTTAATTGCCTGCGTTACTTGATCAATTGACATTCCTAAAGATATTCCCAATCTTTTATCAACATCAGGATTTACATAAATTGGAATAGCTCCTATCAGAATCATTGCGTTAATAGCACTACGATGAACATTACGAGGCATAATAATTTTTTCACCAGCTTTAGCACTTGCCATAATCATACTTTGGACAGCTGACGTTGTTCCCCCAACCATAAAAAAGGCATGTGCTGCATTAAATGCATCAGCTGCTAACTCTTCGGCCTCTTTAATTACTGAAACGGGATGACATAAATTATCTAACGGTTTCATTGAATTAACATCAATACTCATACATTTTTCACCTAAAAATTCTGTCAACTCAGGATTCCCTTTACCATGTTTATGTCCTGGAACATCAAAAGGTACTAAACGGTCTCTTTTCATTTGTTGTAAAGCTTCATAAATAGGCATTTTACTTTGATCTAATTTCATATTGCCTCCTAAAAAATATTACTTCCACTATAAATTTCTATCATTTCTTGTCTTAAATTATTAGTTATTTCTAACCTTACTTTAGGTGGCAATTCATAAATATCAGTTTTAAATAAATAATTTTGTAAATCAATTTCTTTAATTAACATCTTTGTATGAAACATATTAGCTTGGTAAACATTAATATCCGTAGAATCATAATTAAGTAGTGTTTTATTATCAATAAACTGTTGAATTGATGACATTGGCCTATCCATAAAAAGTTTCTTCCCTTTTATATCCCTAGTAAAACCTCGAACACGATAATCCATTGTAATAATATCAGAATCAAAACTGCTAATTAAAAAATCTAGAGTTGATAATGGCGATATTTCACCACAAGTAGCTACATCAATATCCACTCTAAATGTTGCAATACTTGTTTCTGGATGATACTCAGGATAAGTATGAACAGTAATATGACTTTTATCCAAATGCCCCAAAATTATTCGATCATCAACAGCTTCCATTTCTCCTTGGCGATTTTTTAACATATCTTCTTCAGCTAACAACATTGTCACACTGGCGCCTTGAGGATCATAATCCTGCTTTGATACATTTAATACGTGTGCACCAATCATATTTGCTACTTCATAAAGGATATCTGTTAGTCTTTTTGAATTATATTGTTCATCAATATAAGCAATATAATCTTTTTGTTCCCTTTGACCTTTAGCATAGCAGACATCATAAATATTAAAACTTAATGATTTAGTTAGGTTATTAAAACCATACAATTTTAATTTCTCGTTCATACCTGATTCCCCTTTTCCATAAAAAAACTCAAGTAGGTACAATCCCACTTGAGTATCAATATGACATATTATTAGAACAACAAAAAAATCCTAGTCTATTTACGTCAGAGTCTATATAGCAAGAATTACTTTTACTACTCTTATTGATTGTTTCACAAATGTGATGTGCCTTAGCACACGGTTGTATAGTCACCAACTCAATGTTAATACATTAACATCAACTTATAAAATTTGAACTTTTGTTCTATCAATAAGGCAACAAAGTTGCCAGTCCGGCATTTGACCTAGCTGTCCGTATGGCTTTAACTCAATAGAGTGGTCAAAAAATTCTCACAAAATATATTACTTTTTTGCTTTAATTTGATTATATAGTATTAATTTATAAAAATCAACATATTTTTATAAAATTAAATATAATGTTTAATATAGTAAACTATACCCCATGATTTAATAAAAAAACTTACTAATTTATTTTTTAATTAGTAAGTCTTTTTAAGCGTAAATTTATTTTAATACTTTCTCCTTTTTGAAATATAGTATCCTTGCTAAACTTAATGACATTAATGCAATACTTGTTCCAATTAAACTATTGTCACCTGTCTTTATTGCAGT
>OFGN01002297.1_pt1 | contig 10382 bp, 7 predicted proteins | sample 1521821 | NCBI WGS metagenome assembly OFGN01 (sample SAMEA3504094, study PRJEB24116) | mouse gut metagenome | biome: mouse gut; feature: mouse-associated habitat; material: faeces | place: Denmark | collected 2011
TCGGTCATCAGGAAACCTGCCACGGTATCCAGAAGCTGCTTGCACTCCAGGTTGTCATAGTCCCGCACCCGCCTGTCGGACAGACTCTTGTCGAACACATGGGAGAAACAGACTACGCACTGCGTAAAATGGGGCAGGCAGTGCTGTCTCGTATACGATTCAAGGCTTGCATACAGCGGGTCAGTCAGGAAAGTGGTGTTGATGCGTTTCGTGCGTTTCGGCATCAGGCCGGGCAGGGTGATCTCCACGCAGTCCGGCGTATGCTTTATGGAAATGCCGTGTACCTGGGCAGCCGCTTCCATGAGGACGGGTTTTGGCACAAGGTCTGCGGCATAGATCAGGTTGCGCAGGGAACAGGCAATCCGTTCCGCGCGTCTGGCGGCATCCAGGCTCAGTTCCTCATAGTTTTTCCCATAGGTGCCGGTGTTGGCTGCCATGGCATTGATGGTATTGGTAAGCCGGGGAAGTTCATCCCCTATCCGCGCAAGGCGGGATGATAAAGTGTGTCGGTCCATTAAGTATCTGTAACTCCTTGTTTCCTGTAATACTGCACCTCCCCGCCCGGCGCCACCGTACAGAAAGCAGCGGTGCCGGGGAAGTCAAGGAGCGGTATCTGCCCGGCATTGTCCACAATGGCTATGCGGCGGGGCGCGTCCTCTTTATAAGCGGAAAGGGCATGGTTCATGAGCATCTCTTTTTCCTCCGGTATGTGGATGACATCATAGGCATCCGACTGTGTGTAAAAGGTCAGCGTTACCGGGAAATCGCTGGCCGTATGGAAGGTGATGTCCTCCTTAAAGTCCAGGAGCACCCAGAAGGCGGCAAGGGTGGACGGGTTGGGAACGCAGTCCTTTGAATACAGGATAAGTTCCCGTTCCGGCAGGAAGGCAAGCCGCCCTGCTTTTTCCAGCCGCCCCAGCAGGCGCAGGAGCTTTGCGTCCGTCAGTTCCGGGTAAAGCCTGCCAAGCTGGGCAGGGCTGAGGGCATGGTACATGGAAAGCAGCCGGGTGATCTCTGATAAATGGCTTTCCTGCTGTTGGTTTTTCTGCTGCATGGTACAGCCTCCTTTGTTCCTGCGGCATATAAGACTGCCGCAGGGAATGGTATTTATTATAATAGGAAGTAACTCTGCGTACAGATTACATAAACTTTACATACAGTGCTGGTCTGGAACTGGAAGATACACTGTATATGCGTAAACTTTACTTAAAGCATACTTACAGGTGCTTCCATCAGGGGAAGATCCCCCGGTTATGCGTAAACCGTATGTAAAGTGTAAGTATCAGACTGCTTCAGCCATCTGCCTGCGCTGCCTTTCCTTTTCCAGCAGCTTTTTCAGTTCATTACGGTCCGTGGTGATCAGTTCCTTCTCCAGTTCCGATGCCTTGAATTCCACGGTGACGTTATTGTTGTTGGTGGAGATCAGGCCGTTGCCCCTCTCAAAATGGGTGACCGCCATTGTCTCCGCTTCGGACAGGTGCAGGATGGACTGCACGCGCATGGCCTCTTCGTCCTCCAGGTTTAAGACGATCTTGGTCTTGGAGTTGTTGATGATGCCCTTGCCGTATTTGCCGTCCTCCAGCGCAAAGAAGTCGTTCAAGTCCTGGGTGGCGCAGATGGCGGAGCCGCCGTACCCGCGGATGATCTTGAAGATCTCCAGCACGAACTCTGCCGCAAGGCGGTTGGATGCCGCGCCGATTAACTGCCATGTCTCGTCAATGAAGATGGCTTTTTCCACGGTTCGGTCTTCTTTTGCTTTATCCCACACATAGTCCAGTGCCACGAACATGCCCACGGTCAGGAGGTCTCCGGTCAGTTCCGAAATGTCCAGCACCGTGTACTTGTTGTCCAGGTTCACGTTGGTCTGCTGGTTGAAGGTGGAGGCGGAGCCATGCACCAGCCGGTTCATGATGTTGGCAAGGCGCCTTGTGTCCGCATTCTTCTTTAAAATGTTGAAGACATCCTCCAGCACCGGCATTTCCCGGTAGTGTTCCGGGTCTTCCGGGTCAGGCAGGCTTTCGTTGTTGTGGGTGATGCCTTTCTGGTTATAGGTCTGTATCAGCGCCTCGTCCAGAAGCTGCCGTTCCTCATGTGTCATGTCCGGGATCAGCAGGGAAAAGAAGATGTGGAGCCGCTGTATCTTTGCTGCAAGCTCCGATTTTTCCGTCTGCGGGCCGTCCAGAATGTCACTGGCGGAGGAATCCACCTTCCGGATCTCCATGATGTTGATGCAGTTTCTGGAGGCAGGGGAAATCTGGATGAACTCCCCGCCGATGTTGCTGCAGGCCCGGTGGAACTCATGCCCTTTTAAGGGGGCGATGATGAATACCTGTATGTTCCTGCGGCGCATCCGGAGCGCCATGAGCTGCATGGTGAAGGTCTTGCCTGCGCCGGAGGTTCCGAGGATCGCCATGTTCGCGTTCTTGTAGACACGGGAATTGAAGATGTCCACGATGATCAGCGAATTGTTGTGCTTGTTCACCCCTAAGAGGATGCCGTTGTCATCGCACATCTCAAAAGAGGTAAAGGGGTAGCAGCTGGCAACGCTGCTTGTCAGGATGTTGCGTTTGGAACGCTCGAACAGCTTTTTCTCCAGTGACACAAGGGGAAGGGCGGAAAGCAGCGCCTGCTCCTCCCGGAAGTGGCAGGACACCGCCTCCATGTCCTGTGAGAGCATCAGCTTTTTCATCTCATTGGTGCGCCACTCCAGCTCCTCCAGGCGGCCCTGGAGGGCCATGTCCCCAAAGGCGGCGTTTGAAAGGCCGACATAGGGGGTCAGGAAGGCATAGGCGAAATAGAACACCGCCTCCACCCCCACGAAAATGGGAGCCAGGGCTTCCTCCATATAGAAAGAGGGGGCCCCTTCCAGGGACAAATCCATCAGTACAGGCATCACCAATACCATGGTCAGCACCATCATTCCCACAAACAGAAGGAGATACCAGCCGATGAAGGAAAGCTCCAGCAGGAAGAAGCGTCCGCAGTTCCCCTCCATCAGCCGGAAGGATTCCTGGCGGGCGTGACCCAGCTCCACCTCTTCATCCTCCACCAGGATGTACCGGACCAGGCTGCAATGGAACATCCAATAGATATGGAAGACGGCGGCCCCCAGGGCAACGAGGGGTATGATGATGTCGCCGTAGCCGATGGTCAGGATGGTCACGTAACTGAAGTAGAACAGATCGAGCAGGCCACCTTGCCCTTCCGTGATGCCCGAAAAGGAATGGGGCACGAACATTTCCACCCCCACGAAAACGAAAAAGCCGCAATAGCCGATGAGGATGAGCCCGCACAGGGCCGCCAGCACGATTTCCGTATCCACCATCTTGGCCCCGTGTATCTGCCGGAAGACTTCAAGCATCACCCAGCCGAAAAAGACCACGTAGCCGAACGCGAGGGCTTCGCGCAGGTTGAGCGGCGTGAGGCGGTCCAGAAGACGGCCCGCCAGCAGCAGGACGGCCACCGTCGCGATGAGGGTAAGCATGTATTTCCGACGGGCCCCGAAAAGATTGATCCCGGCCAGAAACTGAAAGGGAAGATACGCCGATTGCGGCACGCCGTCGTAAATATCCTCCGGGAAAAAGATATTGATGACGAAGACGCAGAGCAGGGAGGCAAACAGCGTTTCAAAGCGGTGGGCGTAAAGGCGCGGAAAGACAGGGCTGTGGGGGCGTGGCATGGGGCGATCCTCTGGGGAGGTCAGGCGTTGAGGGTAGGGCGGCCCTTCTTGAAGCGGAAGGGTGGGCGGAGGGAAAGTCCGTTTTTCGTGTCTTTTTTTCTGAATACTATATATAACATATTATTTTACATTGCTTTTTAGTGAAGCTGAGGCCGGCAAGCGGCTTGCTTTTATTGAAGATACGTGAAGACGCCTTTTTTTTAAACGCCTTATTGACTCTTTTTGAATGAGGTGTTAAAATTTAAACTTATATATGGCTAAAATAGCGCGATTTTGTATCCCCCCAGCGTCGCGCCCTTTTGGGAAAGTTTCGGGGATAGCTTATCGCACTCCAGCCTGGTCGGATGACCGGGCAGGGGTGCGTTCATTGTGTCTGGTTGAGATGCCGAAGGGATGCACCGCGCAGGGAACCGGAGAGGGGAGCTGGCGGTTGGGGTGAACGGCGAGAGGCCGCAAGAAGACAGAGGGTAAAGATGGATATGGCATTTTGGGAAGGTTCCCACAGAAAATATACCCTCTGGGCGAGCGTTATTGTGGGGTGCCTCGTAGGGTTCCTTTTTTCGGGTATCTCCATTTACAGTTCCTACAATCAGCACGAGAACATGGCCTTTCTGGTCCGCCATCCGGTCAAGGTCTCGGAGGCGCTCTATACCTTTAGCCGCAATATGGCGAAGACGGAAATATACACGGATCGTCTTCGCTATTATAATGAAGAACCCGATGTTCAGCGGGTCAAAAAATTGATTGATGAGATCGTTCCCCAGTCGGAAGCCGCCTTGCAGTACATGCTGAGCAATTATCTGGGGCCCCGTGAACAGACGGAACGGGTCCAGACCCTCTTTGGCGAGATTCAGCAGCAGCGGGCGGAACTTTATAAAGTGGCGGGCCCGATGGACAACGCCTCCGTTTCGTCCTTCATCGACCATCGCCTTGCGCCCCTGTACGTCGAACTCAATGATATTCTGAATAACCAGATACGGACATTCATCGATCAGACGCCTCAGCGCCTGCTCGGTGAATCCACAAGGCTCCTGAAGTACAACATGATTCTTTCCATTCTTGTTGCCCTTCTTCTGCCTGTTGTCGTAGTCGCCGTAGTCGTGGTGATAGTGCGTTCCGAACAGAAACTGATGCAGCGGCGGATGGAGGAACAGACGTTCCGTAATTCCCTTTTCGAGATCATCTCGGAACACGCGGGCAACGTGTTCATGCTGTACAACCTGCAAAAGGGGATGGAATACGTCTCCGCCAACGTCTCGGCGCTTCTTGGTCTTGACGCCTCAAAGGTTGAAAAGGAGCCGCGCATCCTCTTTACGCAGTGTGCTTCGGATTCGGCCGAGGTTTTCGAGCGCTTCCTCTCCAGCGAGGTGCTCCAGACTCCCGCCGAAAAGGAATGCCGCTTCATCAACGCCGTGACGCGGGAAGAAATCTGGATGCAGGTCGGCATCTACCCCGTGCGGGAGCGCGGCGTGGTGACGCGCTATGTCATTTCGCTCTCGGACATGACGGAGATGAGCAAAACGCAGCAGGTCTTGCGCGACGCTCTGCTCAACGCGCAGGGTGCCAACCGGGCCAAAAGTGAATTTCTCTCGCGCATGAGCCACGAAATCCGCACGCCCATGAACGCCATCATCGGCATGACCACCATTGCGGCCACGGCTTTCGACGACCGCAGGCGGCTGGAAGACTGTCTGGGAAAAATCGCGGTTTCTTCGCGCCATCTGCTCATGCTGATCAACGACGTGCTGGACATGTCCAAGATCGAAAGCGGCAAATTCCTCATCTCGAACGAGCCTTTTGAACTTTCCGACCTGCTGCGCAACCTGACCTCCATCGTCTATTCGCAGGCGAGGAGCAAGGGCCTGCATTTCGACATGTCGGCCGAAGTCGAGCACGAGAGCCTCCGCGGAGATATGCTCCGCGTCAATCAGGTGCTGCTCAACATCCTCTCCAACGCGGTCAAATTCACTTCTCCGGGGGGCTCGATCTCCCTCACGATCAAGGAAATCCCCCTCCGTGTCGACAATCGGGTCAAGATGCGCTTCACCGTGACCGATACGGGGAAAGGCATGTCGCCTGAATTCTTGGAGAAACTCTTTACGCCCTTTGAGCAGGAAGGAAAGGCGTCCAAGAGCGGGACCGGGCTTGGCATGGCTATTGCCTCCAATCTGGTTACACTCATGAACGGCACCATCCGCGTAGCCAGCACGCCCGGGGAGGGAAGCACGTTTGAAGTGGACCTTCCCTTCGAGACGGAAGAGCCCTGCGGCAACCGCCACACGGGGACGCTCGACGAACTGAGGGTTCTGGTGGCGGATCACGATCCGGGCTCCTGCGAATACGCGACCCTGATCCTCAAACGCCTCGGGGTGATGGCGGAATGGGTGCTCTCCGGCTCGGCGGCGGTGGACCGGGTACTCAGCGCGTGGAGGCGGGAAGACTCCTACGATGTGGTGTTCATGGATTGGAAAATGCCCGATGTGGACGGCATCGAGGCCACGCGCCGCATCCGCAAGCACGTGGGGCCGGATACGGTCATTATCATCATTTCCGCCTACGACTGGTCGGAAATCGAGCACGAGGCGCGCGAGGCCGGAGCCAACGCCTTCATTTCCAAGCCCATGCTCCAGTCATCCATCTACAATACCCTGCTTTCCGTCACGGGTACGGCCGAGCCGTCCAAACAGGACGCCGGAACCCCGGATTTCAGCGGCAGGCGATTCCTGCTGGCCGAAGACAACGAGCTGAACCGTGAAGTGGCCGTGGAACTGCTCAAGATGGCGGGCATGAGCGTTGATACGGTTGAGGACGGCGGCGAAGCCGTCAAAGCCTTTGCCGCGTCGGAACCCGGGACCTATGACGGCATCCTCATGGATGTGCAGATGCCGACGATGGACGGCTATGAGGCTACGCGCCGTATCCGCCGCATGGAACGGCCCGACGCGGCCTCCATTCCCATTCTGGCCATGACCGCCAACGCCTTTGCCGAGGATGTGGCCGCGGCGCTTGAGTCGGGCATGAACGGGCATATTGGAAAGCCCATCGATATTGAAGTGCTGTTCAAGACCCTCAGCGATGTGCTGGAAGGGCGGCCCCGCCCGTCCGGGGAGCGCCCTTCATCCCGGTGAGGCCGGAGAGCGGGCCTGTGCCCCGCCCGGAAAGATGGCGAGCGGTCCCCTTCAAGCCCGCTGCCGTGCCTTCCTGTGAGGCGGGACGTGGGCTTTCCCGGCGCTGGAGAGTGGCAGGCGGTTGACACCGTGCCCCCGAGCGACCACAATCGATACTCCTGTGCCCGGTGCGTACCGGACAGGGAAGGAGCGGCGGCGATGATGACTCTTGAAGATATCCGCGGGCATTTCCGGCGGCACGATCCCTTTTCCGGCCATCTGGGGATTGACATCCTCGAGGTCGGGGAGGGCTACGCCGTGGCTGAAATGCCGCTGGACGCCCGCCACCGCAACGGCATGGGCAACGCGCACGGGGGAGCCGTCTTCGCGCTGGTGGATATGGTTTTCGCGGCCTTGTCCAATGCCGACGGTCTCTATTGCGTCAATGCGCAGACTTCCATCGCCTACCTGAATCCGGGACGGATCGGCCCTTTGCGCGGGGAGGCCCGGCAACTCCGGGCGGGCAGGCGCCTGTCGACCTACGAGGTCCGGGTGACGGACGCCGACGGCACGCTTGTGGCCGCGGCCACGGTCACGGGTTGCGAAATGGGCGTACCCTTACCCTGAGGGGGCCGCCGGAAGGGAGAAAAAGAATGGTTATCGCGGGAATATGGTTTGTCGTAGGCGTGGTCCTTTTCGTTGTGGAGCTGGTTTCGCCGCTTTTCGTCATGTTCTTTTTCGGCCTTGGCGCCTGGGCTGCGGGCGTGGCCGCCCTGTTCACCGATGAACTCGGGGTGCAGGTGCTGGTCTTCGGCGTGGCTTCCATTCTTTTTCTGCTGGCCCTGCGCCGCACGCTGGTGCGGACTTTCCGGGGCCGGGCCAAGCTTTCCTCCGATGCGGCGTCCGAAGGGCTGCCGAGCCTGAATGCCGGAAAGAGCGCGACGGTGACTCGTCCCATCGTCCGCGGGGCGGTGGGGGAAATTTCCGTGGGCGGCAGCTACTGGCGCGCCGTATCGTCCGTGGACCTGCCGCAGGGGGCGCAGGTGCGCGTGATTGGGCATGTCCCCGACGACGAGCTTACGTTGGAAGTGGCGCCCTGCGGGGAAGGTTCCTGCGGGCCGCAAGAGGAAACAACGCTATCTGGAGGGAATGATCGTGTTTGATCTGTCTGGTTTTATGGGGTCTTCGCTGATTGTACTGGTGGTTTTGGCCCTCTTCGTCATCATCGTCCTCTTCAAGACGGCGTTGGTGGTTCCCAATCAGGAGGCTGTGGTCGTGGAGCGTCTGGGCAAGTTCCACGCCGTGATGTACGCGGGATTTCATATCTTGATCCCCTTCATCGACGCCGTGTCCTATCGGCGTTCCCTGAAGGAGGACGTGCTCGACGTGCCCAAGCAGACCTGCATCACCAAGGACAACGTGAGCGTGGATATCGACGGCGTGCTCTACCTGCAGGTCATCAATCCCGAAAAGTCGGCCTACGGCATCAGCGACTACATGTTCGGGGCCGTACAGCTTGCTCAGACGGCCCTGCGTTCGGCCATCGGCAAGCTGGAGCTTGACCGCACCTTTGAAGAGCGCAACACCATCAATCAGGAAGTTATCTCCGCGCTTGATGCCGCCACTGCGCCGTGGGGCATCAAGGTCCTGCGCTATGAAATCCGCGACATCACCCCGCCTTCCGGGGTCATGCAGGCGATGGAGAAGCAGATGCGCGCCGAGCGTGAGAAGCGCGCTCTCATCGCGCAGTCCGAAGGCGAGATGCAGGCCCGCATCAATATGGCGGAAGGCGCGAAGGCGGCGGCCATTGCCGAGTCCGAGGGCAAGTTGCAGGCCATGAAGAATCAGGCGGAAGGCGACGCCGTGCTCATCCGCGCCGTGGCGCAGGCGACTGCGGACGGCCTCCGGCTGGTGGGCGATGAGATGCGGCAGGAGGGTGGCCGGGAGGCGGCCAACCTGCGCATTGCGGAGAACTACATCGAGCAGTTCGGCCAACTGGCCAAGACCAACAACACCATGATCCTGCCCACCGATCTCGCCAATCTTTCCGGGCTGGTCGCATCCCTGACTTCCGTCATCAAGCCTGCCCGCCCTGCCGACTGAGGCGTGGTGGCCCAGAAAGGCGGCTTCGGCCGCCTTTTTTCATGCCCTCCGAAGAGTACGCGCGAGGAGAGGAGGGGTAGCCTGTACGTTCCACGTTTTTCCCTGTCCTCGCGGTATTCCGTAGGAAGGGAGCGGCTCTGCGGTATCCTGCCGCCTTACGCTCGCACTTTCGGTATTGGGGCGGCCGGATACGTGGGCAGGGGGCCGAACATCACGGCGGTATTGTATGCGGGTCTTTCCCACGCGAGGATGCCCGTGCCCGCCTGTGGCCTGAGGGTGGTCAACGTCCCGGTTCTGGCGGACATGTCCGGTCTGACTTCCATCTTCAATCAGATTGCCTTCAATTGAGGCCATGCCCTCGGTGCGTGGATCGATAGTGTCCTCATTGCCCCCATGTCGCCTTGTATGACCTTCCCTTGCCGGAACTTTGGTCAGGGGCATCGCGTTAACCGTCCTCTTCGCCGTGCCCAGCAGCCTGCACAATGGAACCACTCTGTCGTTTGAAAGTGTTACGTATTGATAATAAAAGATATTTTTTGATGCGCTTGCTAGTGTTCCTCCATAAAGCACTTGGAGGCCTGACATGCACAAAAATTGGAGAGAACAATCCATTGGCGAAATTGTGGCCACGTTCCCCTTGTCCTCGGAAGTCTTCCGCTCCGCCGGAATTGATTTCTGCTGCGGCGGAGGGCGGTTGCTCGGAGACGTGATTGAGGAGCAGGGCATTGTCGAGACGAATCTTTATCGGGCGCTGGACAATCTGGCCGAACACTCCGAGTCCGAGGAAGCCGCCGCTTTTCCGGAGATGAGCCCCGAGGAACTGGTGGAACATATTCTCATCAGGCATCATGCCTATCTCTGGGAAGCGCTGCCCGATATCCACGCTCGCCTCATTACGGTCCTGCGGGCGCACGGTGAACGCCATCCCGAACTCTACGACGTCTATAAGCTCCTGAGTGAGCTGACCAAGGAAATGGAACCTCATCTTATCCGCGAGGAAAGCGAACTGTTCCCCTCTGTCCTGAATCAGGAAGCCAATGCGACGCAGCAGCGGCAAACCTTGGTGCGGATTCTCGAAGAGGAACACGAATCGACCCGGGACATCCTGCACCAGTTGCGTCACGCCACCAATGACTACAGCCTCCCCAGCGACGGCTGCGATAATTTTGCGGAACTCTACAAGCAGCTTGAAGCCTTGGAAAAAGACACGGAAGAACATTACCATCTCGAAGATGATTTGCTCTTCAAGAAGATCACGGCGCCCGAATAATCTGCGAAAAATCAGCCCTTTCAGGCCCAAAAGAGGGAGTTACCCCTTCATGTAAACGCCCGCTCGCGAGCGGTTTTCTGCAGGGAGGCGGCTCCTCCACAAGAAATCCGTCCGGTCTGCTTTTTTCTCTTGCCAGCATGGGGGCTTTGCTGTATACATCTCTCCCATGCCGAAGTGGTGGAATTGGTAGACACGCTAGGTTCAGGGTCTAGTCGGGGTTCCT
>OFGN01002301.1_pt1 | contig 10367 bp, 8 predicted proteins | sample 1521821 | NCBI WGS metagenome assembly OFGN01 (sample SAMEA3504094, study PRJEB24116) | mouse gut metagenome | biome: mouse gut; feature: mouse-associated habitat; material: faeces | place: Denmark | collected 2011
AAAAAGCGGTTCCGTGTCCGGCGCAAGCCGGATGCGGAACCGCTTTTTATCGCTCCGAGGGGGTCTGGGGGGAATCATTCCCCCCAGCGGGTGCAGGGCAGCGCCCTGCCCGCCGGAGGCATTCTCCTACTTCTTCACGTTTTCAGCCAAAAGCTCCGCGATGTGCGTCACCTTGAGGCCCTTGCCGTCCTTTTCCGCGCCGCCGCGAATCTGGAGCACGCAGCCGGGGCAGTCCATGACCACACGCGCCGCGCCCGTTTCCGCGATGCCGTCCAGCTTCTTGCGCAGGAGCGCGGCGGAGACTTCGGGGAACTTGGCGGAATAGGTGCCGCCGAAGCCGCAGCAGACTTCCTCTTCCGCCGCAGGCACGTAGTCGGCGGCGGCGGCGATGAGCTCGCGCGGCGCTTCCTTGACGCCGAGGCCGCGGCACAGATGGCAGGAGGCGTGATACGTCACCTTCTCGTCGCTATGATTGAAGCTGTCGGCGGTGAGGCCAAGCTTTTCCTTGGCAAAGGTGCTAAAGTCCATCACCTTGTCGGCAAGGGCGCGGGCGCGGGCCAAACGGCCGGGCTGATCCGCAAAGAGCTCCACATAGCCTTCCTTGAGCTGCGAGGCGCAGGAGGCGCAGAGGGTCAGGATGACGTCGTAATGGCCCTTTTCAAAAGCGTCCATGTTCTGGAGCGCCACGTCGCGGGCGGTCTCGCGCTGGCCCATCATGACCACGGGCAGGCCGCAGCAGGACTGTTCCATGGGGAAGTCCACCTGCATGTTGTGGCCGTGCATGAGCTTCACCGCGGCCTCAAGCTGCTCGGGATAGACGAAATCCTGCACGCAGCCAGCGAAAATGGCCACACGCAGGGAGGGGTTCGCGGAAACGGGACGGTCCATCTTCTCCCAGCGGTCGCGGAAAGCCTTGTCCGCAATGGCGGGCAGGGCCCGGAACTCGTTGTCCTTGGCAAACATGGCGGGCAGGTGACGGATGAACTTCTCGCCGCCCGTGAGCGGCTTCTGGGCGTACTTGGCGAACTTGAGCAGGGTATGGAACGCCTTGCGGTTCTTCAGCGTGGAAGCCAGCAGGTTCATGGGCAGGCTGTTGCCGTCCTGCTCAATGTACCGCATACGGATTTCCTCGATGAGGCCGGGCAGATCGATGCCCGCCGCGCAGACGTTCTTGCAGGCCTGACAGTTCACACAGTTCTGCACCAGCGCCTTGGCGCGGTCCTTGCCGTGGAAGAGGTAGGTCAGGATGAGCCCGATGGCCCCGATGTAGATGTAGCCCATGCGGTGGCCGCCCACGAGCCGATAGACCGGGCACACGTTGGCGCACGCGCCGCAGCGCACGCAGCGCAGGGCCTGCGAGAGGACGGGGTCTTTCAGCACGGCCTTGCGTCCGTTGTCCACGAAGACCACGTGCATGCTCTTCTTGCCGTCGGGAGCCGAGCCCGTGGGCACGCTTCCGGCGATCCACGTGACGTAGGAGGTCAGGTGCTGGCCCGTGGCGTTGCGCGGCAGCACGCGCAGGGTCGCCACCGCGTCGTCGAAGGAAGGCACGAGCTTGTCGATGCCGCCCACGGCCACGTGCACGCGGGGCATGGTGGTCACCATGCGGGCGTTGCCCTCGTTGGTCACAAGGCCGATGGCCCCGGCCTCGGCCACGGCGAAGTTCATGCCGGAAATGCCCATGTCGGCTTCCGCGAACTTGCGGCGCAGCTCGCGACGGGCCACGCGCACGAGGCTGACGATGTCCTCGCTTTCGGTCTTGCCGGTTTCCTTGCTGAAGGTGTCGGCCACCTGCGTGCGCGAAAGGTGGATGGCGGGCATGACCATGTGGGAAGGCCCTTCGTGGCGCAACTGGATGATCCACTCGGCAAGGTCGGTTTCCACCACTTCCATGCCCTTGGCCTCAAGAGCCGTGTTGGTCTGGATTTCCTCCACGGTCATGGACTTGGACTTCACCACCGACTTGCAGCCGTTTTCCTCGGCGATTTTCGCGATGATGCGGTTGGCGTCGGCGGCGTCTTTGGCGAGGTGCACCTGCACGCCGCGCTTTTCGGCCTCTTCCTTGAAGCGTTCGAACAGCTCGTCGAGGTGCTTGACGGATTCGTTCTTGCGGGCCGCGATGTCGGCGATGAGCTCGCGCTCGTCCATGCCGGAGAAGATACGTTCGCGGCTGGCGCGGTAATCCACCGCGAACTTGTCCAGAGCGCGACGCTGGAACGTATCGTTCAGGGCCGCGGACAGGTCGGTACGGTAGCTTTTTATATCGCGTGCGGGTTCTTTCATGAGGCGGTATCCCCTTATAAGGTCTACGGGAAGCATGATTCCCGGGAAGAAAAGACTAGTCGTTGATCAGCACGGCGTGCAGGTACAAAGGACCGTGGACGCCGAGGGTGAGCACACGCTCGATGTCCGCGGTACGGCTCGGCCCGCTGATGAAGGCCAAAAATTCCGGCTCGGCCTTGGCGAAGAATGTGCGCAGGGTTTCCGCGCCGTATTCGTTGCCGGGCAGAATGGTGGAGCGGCGGATGAGCAGCACGCTGGTTTCGGGGAGCATGGTGGCGAGGCGGACGTCCTCGTCCGTGCTTTCCACGACGCAGGTCCCGGTGTCGGCAAAGCCGCACGCGGCCCACGCCACGCCCACTTCCATGCCTCCGGCATAGTCGCGCAAACCCTTTTCCACAAACGTCAGCCCCCGTTCCTCGCATCCCTTGCGGAGAGCTTCGGCCTGCTCGGACGGCAGACCGGGCGCGGCAAGGACTTTTCCCCTGCCCTCGGGTTCGGGGCCCATGAGCTGTTCATGCGGTTCGGCGGACTGGCACAGTTCAAGGGCGTACTGCAAAGCCTCGTCCACGGACGCGACTTCCTTCACCGTGGCCGAAATAGCGACGGACCGTTGTTTCCAGAGTTCAGCAGACGTCTGTTCCATTGTTTTTTCCTGGTTACGTGTGAGGTACGGGCACGAGCGCGGGAGGCGGCGCGCCGTAACAAGAAGTATTCCTCATAGTATGTTTATTTTTTGGGAATTAGGCAAGACCCGGCTTCCCTTATCTTTTTCGAAATAATGTGCCGCATTCCCTTTCATTCCCGAGAAAAGGCGCCCGGGGCCCCGCCCCGCGACGAAAAAAGGCCGCAGGGAAAAAACGCTTTTTTGAAGCCGCCTCCCCCGCCGGGGTCTCAGAGCGAGCGCCCGCCCGGGTTCGCTACTCGATCCAGCCCGCCGCACGTTTCACGGCCCGGTGCCACTGATGGAGCAGCGCAGCACGTCGCTCCTCGTCCATGCGCGGCTCGAAACGGCGATCAAGTTTCCAGAGCGAGCACAATTCGTCCTCGCCCGCCCAGAAGCCCACGGCCAGCCCCGCAAGGCAGGCCGCGCCGAGGGCCGTGGTTTCGGTGATCACCGGCCGCTCCACGGGCACGCCGAGCACGTCAGCCTGACACTGCATGAGCATGTTGTTGCGGCTGGCTCCGCCGTCCACCCGCAGGGCGGTCAGGGGGAGGCCGGAATCCTTTTCCATGCAGGCCATGATGTCGAGCGTCTGGAGGGCGATGGCTTCGAGGGCGGCGCGGGCCAGATGCCCCCGGGTGACGCCGCGCGTCAGGCCCACGATGGCCCCGCGCGCGTACTGGTCCCAGTAGGGCGCGCCGAGCCCGGCAAAGGCCGGCACGAAGAAGACCCCGCCGTTGTCCGGCTCGGAGGCGGCCAGCGCCTCGATTTCCGAAGCCTCGCGGATGAGCTGGAGGCCGTCGCGCAGCCACTGCACCACGGCCCCGGCCATGAAGACGCTTCCCTCAAGGGCGTAGCGCAGCCCGTCCCCGCAGTGCCAGCCCACGGTGGTCAAAAGATTGTTGGCGCTGCGCCGCGCTTCCCGGCCCGTGTTCATGAGCAGAAAGCAGCCCGTGCCGTAGGTGTTTTTGGCCATGCCGGGCGTCATGCAGGCGTTGCCGAAGGCCGCAGCCTGCTGATCCCCGGCGTTGCCCGCCAGCGGCAGCCGCTGCCCGAGGAATTCGGGGTGCATATGGCCCATGACGCCGGAGGAGGGCACGACCTGCGGCAGCATGGAGCGGGGAATGCCCAGCGTTTCGAGGAGTTCCTCGTCCCAGTCGCCGGTATGGATGTTGAAAAGCAGTGTCCGGCTGGCGTTGGAGGGATCGGTGACGTGCGCCTCCCCTTTGGTGAAATTCCAGATCAGCCACGAATCCACCGTGCCGAAAAGCAGCTCACCCGCCTCGGCCTGCGCCCGCGCCCCCGGCACGTTGTCGAGAATCCAGCGGACCTTGGTCCCGGAAAAATAGGCGTCGAGCACAAGCCCGGTCTTGGCCGCGAAAACGTCCGCCTTGCCCGCCTCGCGCAGGGCGTCGCAAAACCCCGCCGTGCGGCGATCCTGCCAGACGATGGCGTTGCAGACGGGCGCGCCCGTCCTGCGGTTCCAGACGACGGTGGTCTCGCGCTGGTTGGCGATGCCCACGGCGGCCACGTCCGCCGCCTCCACACCCGCCTGACGCAGGCAGCGGGCGGCCACCGTAGCCTGACTGTCGAAAAGTTCGTTGGGATCATGTTCCACCCAGCCCGGCTGGGGATAGCGCTGCGAGAACTCCTGTTGGGCCATGTGCACGATGCCGCCCAAACGGTCGAACAAGATGGCGCGCGAACTGGTGGTGCCCTGATCAAGGGCGAGGAGATAACGGCTCATGGCAACTCCTTGAAACGTTCGGAATGAAGACACACGTCCACCATAAACGCTTGCGCCGTGATGATAAAGACGTGGACAGCCGCCGCGCCGCCTTCTTTGCGTACTGCAACGCGCCCCCTGAGGTCCGTAGAAAAGGCGCAACGCCGCCCGCCCTGTGCAGGGCATAGGCGAAGTACGCCTGAATTCTCGACAAAATGGCTCTTCCACGTTATGTTGGATTCCATTCAGAAAACGCCGGGATGTCCTCTGCGGCCTCCCCGCATTCCTTTTTCCGCACTCCGCAGGTCCTTCATGCGCAAAACCATTGATTTCCATGTGCGTCCTCCGTTTCCGCTCGTCGTGGCCCACCGTGGCGCACGCGGGCACGCCCCCGAAAACACGCTGGTTTCCGCCGCCCTCGGCCATGCCGCGGACGCCGATCTCTGGGAACTTGACGTCAACTACACCAAAGATGGCCGTCTTGTGGTGGTCCACGACGACACCCTGACCCGTACCACCAACGTGGAAAGCGCCTTTCCGGGCCGTCCTTCCTACCGCGTCTGCGACTTCACTCTGGAGGAAATCAGAAGCCTCGACGCGGGATCGTGGTACGCCGGGCGCGATCCCTTTGGCCGTGTCGCCGCCGGGGAGCTCGACGCCGCCACGCTCAAAGGCTTCGAGGGCCTGACCGTGCCCACGCTGGAGGAGGCGCTGCGCCTCACCAAAGACAAAAGCTGGTACGTCAACGTGGAAATCAAGGACCACGCCCGGCTCGTCGGTCACGAAACCGTCACAAAAGACGTGTTAGACCTCATCCGCCGTCTGGATATGACGCAGCAGGTGATCATCTCCTCCTTCCAGCACCGTTATCTGGAAGAGTGCCGCGCCCTGTGTCCCGACATGGCCACCGGAGCGCTTGTGGAGCACCTGCGCCCCGCCGATCCCGTGGGCCTCTGCCGCCGTTTGGGGGTCAACGCCTACCACCCGGACCGGAACATCCTCGCCCCCGGCGATCTGGCTGCCCTGCGCGATGCGGGCTTCGCCGTCAACGTCTGGACGGTCAACGACATGGACGAAGCCCGGCGCCTCGTCTCGGAAGGCGCGAGCGGCATCATCACCGATTTTCCCGCCGCCTGCCGCAAAGCCCTCGGCTAGGCGGGGAAAAGCCCTGTCCGGGAGCTTCGGACAAGCGGCTCTCTCTTTTTTCGGCTTTTCCACCCCTGAAGCGGGGAGGGACGGCCCTCTCCCGTCGGCACGCGGTTCCGGCGGGCGTTCCGGGGACTGGCCCCGGAGAGGTTACAACCGGACGGCCACCCCGTCCGCCACTGCAGGAGAACACATGCGTTCATTCCGTCTGATGGCTCTGCTGGCCATGTGTCTGATGTTGCTGGCCGCGCCCGTGCAGGCCAAAACCACCATTACCTTCTGGCACGGCATGGGCGGCGAACTCGGCGAGATCACCGACGACCTGATCAAGGAATTCAACGCGTCTCAGGATCAGTACGAGGTCAAGGGCGTCTACAAGGGCAACTACGACGAGGCCATGACCGCCGCCATCGCCGCCTTCCGCGCCAAACAGCACCCCAACCTCATTCAGATTTTTGAAGTGGGCACCGCCAGCATGATGGCCGCCAAGGGCGCCGTCCGCCCCGTCTACGAAATCATGGAAGCCGCCGGCACCCCGGTGGACGTCTCCAAGCTCCTCGGCTCCGTAGCCAGCTACTATTCCTCCACGGACGGCAAGCTCATCGCCATGCCCTTCAACGCCTCGACCACCGTCCTCTACTACAACAAGGACGCCGTGAAGAAGGCAGGCGGCGATCCCGACAAGTTCCCCGCCACGTGGCCCGAAGTGGCCGAACTCGCCAGGAAGATCAAGGAATCCGGCGCGTGCAAGTACGGCCTGACCTCCGGCTGGCAATCGTGGGTGCAGCTTGAAAGCTTCTCCGCGTGGCACAACGTCCCCTTCGCCACCAACAACAACGGCTATGACGGCTTTGACACCAAGTTCCTCTTCAACAGCCCCCTGCACGTCAAGCACATCGACTTCCTCTCCAAGCTCCAGAAGGACGGCGTGATGGTCTACGTGGGCCGCAAGTCCGAAGCCATCAACGCCTTCACCTCGGGCGAGGCGGGCATCCTCATGAATTCCTCCGGCTCCTACGCCGCGGTCAAGGCCGGGGCCAAATTCGACTGGGGCGTGGCTCTGCTCCCCTACTGGCCCGACGTGAAGGGCGCGCCGCAGAATACCGTCATCGGCGGCGCGGCCATCTGGGCCATGGCGGGCCACTCCAAGGAAGCCGAAAAGGGTTCCGCCGCCTTCCTCAACTTCCTGCTCAAGCCGGAAGTGCAGGCCCGTTTCCACCAGCTCACCGGGTACGTGCCCGTCACCCTCGAAGGCTACGAGCTGACCAGGCAGCAGGGCTTCTACGACCAGAACCCCGGTACGGACATCGCCGTGAAGGCGCTCTCCGACAAGAAGCCCACCATCAACTCCCTCGGCCTGCGCCTCGGCAACTTCGTCCAGATACGCAACATCATCGACGAAGAGCTTGAGGCTGTCTGGGCGGGCAAGAAGACCGCAAAGCAGGCCCTTGACGCCGCCGTCGAGCGCGGCAACGCCGAGCTGGCCCGTTTCGCCAAGGCCAACAAGAAGTAAACGGCCCGTCGACGCCGCAACGAGGAGATGCCCGCCAGCCGCGGGCATCCCTCTTTTCCGGCCTCCTCCGGGAAACGCCCCAAACCGCATAAGGAGCCCCCATGCAGGATGGACGTTACGCGTTCTCGGGCAGAAAACATCTGCTGCTGCCCCTTCTTTTCCTGCTGCCCCAACTCGCCGTCACCGTGGTCTTTTTCTTCTATCCCGCCGGTGAAGCGCTCATGGGGTCGTTCTACATGGAAGATTCGTTCGGCCTTTCACGGGAATTCGTGGGATTCGACAATTTCATCACCCTCTTTGCCGATCCCAGCTACCTGGAAACGCTGCGTCTGACGCTCGTGTTCAGCCTCGCCACCATCGTGCTGACGATGGGCACGGCCCTGCTCTTCGCCGTGCTCGCGGATCAGGTGAACTGGGGCGGCACGCTCTACAAATCCATGCTCATCATCCCCTACGCCGTCGCGCCGCCGCTCGCGGGCGTGCTCTGGCTCTTTCTCTTCAACCCTTCCGGCGGCGTCCTGACCGAGGCCCTGCACCACTTCGGCTACACGTGGAACCACAAGATCAACGGGGATCAAGCGCTCTTCCTGCTCGTGGTGTCCGCCTCGTGGAAACAGATTTCCTACAATTTCCTCTTCTTCCTCGCCGGGCTGCACGCCATCCCGCGTTCGCTCATTGAAGCCGCCGCCATCGACGGCGCATCCCCGTGGCGGCGTTTCCGCACCATCATCTTCCCGCTCCTCTCGCCCACGAGCTTCTTCCTGCTTGTGGTCAACACCATCTATACTCTCTTCGAGACCTTCGGCATCGTCCACGCCGTCACGCAGGGCGGTCCCTCCAAGGCCACCGAAACGCTGATCTACAAGGTCTTCAACGACGGCTTCATCGGGCTTGATTTCGGCGGCTCGTCGGCTCAGTCCGTGGTGCTCATGCTCATCGTCATGGTCCTGACCTTCCTCCAGTTCCGGTATGTGGAACGTAAAGTGACCTACTAGAAAAGGAACGCGGCATGGTAGAAAAGAAAGGAATGGGGAAGGCCGTGGGCCACGCGGTGCTCTGGTTCGGCATCGCCATCGTGCTCTTTCCCCTCTACATCGCGCTGGTCGCCACGAGCCACACCTACGACGTGCTCATCGGCTCCACGCCCCTGTGGTTCGGCGGCGAATTCATCAAGAACTTCACCACGGTGCTCACCGAGGGCCTGAAAGCCTCGGGCGGCATCCCCGTGTGGGTGATGATGGCCAACAGCCTCGTCATGGCCCTCGGCATCGCCATAGGCAAGATCGCCATTTCCATCACGGCGGCCTACGCCATCGTCTACTTCCGCTTTCCGGGCCGCGAGCTGTGCTTCGTGCTCATCTTCATCACGCTCATGATGCCCGTGGAAGTGCGCATCGTACCCACCTTTCAGGTGGCGGCGAACCTGAATTTCATCGACAGCTACATGGGGCTCGTCCTGCCGCTCATCGCCTCGGCCACGGCGACCTTCCTCTACCGCCAGATGTTCATGACCATCCCGGCGGAACTGCTTGAAGCGGCCCGCATCGACGGGGCCGGGCCGTGGCGCTTCTTCGTCGACGTGGTGCTGCCCCTCTCGCGCACCAACACGGCGGCCCTCTTCGTGGTGCTCTTCATCTACGGCTGGAATCAGTACCTCTGGCCCCTGCTCGTTACCAATCAGGAAAACATGTACACCATCGTGATGGGCATCCAGCGCATGGTGAACATCCCCGACGCCGTGCCGGAATGGAACCTGATCATGGCGGTCGCCCTGCTCGGGATGCTGCCGCCGCTCCTCGTCGTGCTCGGGATGCAGAAACTCTTTGTCCGTGGCCTCGTGGAAACCGAAAAATAGATCGCTCTCAAGAGGATACCAGCATGGCACGCGTCCAGCTCCAGAACGTGGAAAAGACCTTCAACAAGAACAAAGTCCTCAAGGGCATCGACGTCGAGGTCCCGGACGGCTCCTTCATGGTCATGGTCGGGCCTTCGGGCTGCGGCAAGTCCACGGCCCTGCGCTGCATCGCCGGGCTTGAGGACGTCACGGGCGGCCGCATCCTCATCGGGGACGAGGATGTCACCCGCAAGGAACCCAAGGACCGCAACATCGCGATGGTGTTCCAGAACTATGCCCTTTATCCGCACATGAACGTCTTCGACAACATCACCTACGGCCTCAAGGTGCGCGGCATCCCGGCGGAGGAGCGCAAGCGCCGCGCCGAAGAAGCGGCCAGGCTCCTCGGGCTCGACGGTCTGCTTGAGCGGATGCCGAAGCAGCTTTCCGGCGGCCAGCGCCAGCGCGTGGCCATGGGCCGGGCCATCGTGCGCGAGCCGAGCGTCTTCCTCTTCGACGAGCCGCTCTCGAACCTTGACGCCAACCTCCGCAACCAGATGCGCATCGAACTGCGCCGCCTGCATCAGCGTCTGGCGACCACCAGCATCTACGTGACGCACGATCAGGTGGAAGCCATGACCCTTGCGGAAAAAATCCTCGTCCTCCGGGCCGGGAACATCGAGCAATACGGCACGCCGGACGACATCTATCTCCATCCGGCCTCTGTCTTTGTGGCCCAGTTCATGGGCTCTCCCTCCATGAACATGATCCCCGCCACCACGGACGGCGAAAGGCTGCTCCTCCCCGATGGGACGGCCCTCTCCGGCGTGACCGCCTCGGACATCCGCCTGTCCGCCGCGCCCTCCCGCGACGTGCTGGTGGGCCTGCGCTGCGAGGACCTGCTCCTCGATCCGGAAGGCGCGGTCCACGTCACCGTGGACATCATCGAAGCCCTCGGCCCGGACACGCTGGCCTACTGCCATCCCCTCGGCGGCAAGGCCGTCAACGGCGTCGCGGACCAGAGCGCGATCATCGTGCGTCTGCCCGGCACCCGCCGCCCCGCCCCGGGCGACGTCATCCGCCTCACCGTCCGCCCCGGACACGGGCACGTCTTCGATCCCGTCAGCGGAGCGAGGTGTCTGTAGGAGGAAAAGGCATTGGGGAAGGGGAGGGGGAACCTTTCTAAGAAAGGTTCCCCCTCCCC
>OFGN01002302.1_pt1 | contig 10365 bp, 12 predicted proteins | sample 1521821 | NCBI WGS metagenome assembly OFGN01 (sample SAMEA3504094, study PRJEB24116) | mouse gut metagenome | biome: mouse gut; feature: mouse-associated habitat; material: faeces | place: Denmark | collected 2011
GCCCCCAGCCCTAAGCCGGCCAAAGGCCGGCCCACGGGTGTGTTAAATGCCTATTACGATTACATTTCATTGGTATGATTTTACCGTGACGATTCGTATCGTAAAAAGGGACAACCGCCACCCTGCACGGTGACGGTTGTTCTTTGTAACAACTGATTTTCACCGGGCTGACCGCTCACTGCAGCGCCCTATCCTTAGTATATCCTCCCGGACTTGGTTTGTCAAGCCCGGGATTTTTTTGCGCGGTTTTGCGCAGGTTGTAACATTAAATGCGAAAGAACACGAACCCACCCGACAGGGTGCGGAACGGTTCTATCGCATTTATTTTTTTGTCTTTGTCTGGCCGGAAAAGATAATGGAAACGGGGTGAAAGACGGTGCGACGCTACAAATATATAACTTTTTCGGACCGGCGGGAGATTGCCGCGCTGTATCAGGCGAACGAACGCCCGGCGGATATTGCGGACCGGCTGGGAGTTACCACGGCGACAATCTATCGGGAGTTGAAGCGCGGGGAAACCGTCGGAGAGGACGGCGCGCCGGTTCTGGACCGGAACCGGCGGAGGGCTTACAACCCGGTTGTCGCCCAGCAGAAAGTACAGGCAAGTTTCAGGCGGCGGGGCCGGACCCCCGCGGACGGCCTGCAAGGAGGTTTCGACGGTGACGCAATTTGAAAAGATCACGGAAAGCCCGGACGCGCTGGGCGCGTTCCTTGCGTCCCTGCCCGTCATTGATGGGCCGTGGGACAAGGAATTTCAAGCGCGGTTTTGCGCCGATTGCCTTTATCTTGGGTGCGACGTTTGCCCGCATGAGGAATTCAGGAACAACCCAGGCTGGTTTGTTGTGACGTAATGAAAAAGGGACCGGCGAAAAAGTATGAAGCCGAAACCGGAAGAAAACCAGTCGTTGCAACCATGACGGAAGAATCACAACAGCGGCTTGATTCATGGATGAAATACGGGTGTAACTCTTTCGACAGTGATCGGCCCGTGTCAAAGCCTATGTCGTTTTGGACCGAACAGGACGTTTTGCAATACCTGAAAATGACCGGGATTCCCCTTGCGCCGGTTTACGGGGAGATCGTGAACGCTGACCCGCAAATAAACCTTTTTGAAGAAGAACCGCAAAAGCTGAAAACGACGGGTTGTGCCCGGACCGGGTGTATGTACTGTATGTTTGGAATCATGAGCGATAAGGAGCCGAACCGCTTTCAAAGAATGCGGCAGACCCACCCGCGGCAGTATGACTATTGTATCGGCGGCGGACACTTTGAAAACGGCGTTTTGAAGCCGGACAAGACCGGGCTGGGCTTGGGGGTCATTCTGGACTATATCGGGAAACCATACTGAAAGGAGCGGAACGCATGAAAAGGAAAATCACGTTCCCGGACTGGACAAGCCCGGCGGCGGTGACGATCACCCGCGGAGGAACAAAGGACAAGCCCCGCGCCGTTTGGGGAACGTACACGGAAGAACCGGCGGAATGGCTTTCACTCCGTGCAACGCTGGCAATCGCCGGGGGTTCGGTCCTCTTTGAAACGTTCGACAGCAGAGAGGAAGAGGAAGCCGCGCGGCTGGAAGCGAACCGGCGCGCCGCATGGCGGAACGCCTTTGCCTTTGCCGAACAGTTGTGGCGGGCCGCGCCACATCACGAATATGTTGTTTCGTTCAGGCCGGAAAATCCAAACATCGGCCCGGAAGCGGTTTGCGTTTCCCGGCGGTTGTTCCCCTATTCGGCGGAAAAGCGGGGGTGCGCCGTATGAGCATTTGCCGACGGTGCGGGCGTGAAATCGAGTGGACGCAGGACGAAAAGGGGCGTTATATCCCCCTTGACCTTGAACCCGTGTTCGTGATCGAGGGCGGCGGGAAAGACAAGTTTTACACCGACGAAAACGCGGTGATCGTGGGCCGCGTTGCCCGCCCGGAAGAGGAATCGCCGGAACTGCCCGTTGCCTTTGTTCCGCATTGGAAAACGTGCGGGAGGGGGTGAGATCGTGAAACGTCAATTCTGCTTGCCATGTTTCCTTGAACTGAAAAAGGCGGGGAAACATAAGTATGTTGCCGGGCTGGGGCTTTCTTTGAACAATAAAACGAACATTTTCCCATTGCGGAACGGTATTGATTTCCTTGGATTCCATACCTACATCACCGACACCGGGAAAGTGATTCGGAAAGTTAGGAGGTCAAGCAAGAGCAATGAACAAAAGAAGTTGAAGAAACAACGGTATTTGCTGGATTCCGGGAAAATCACCTTGAAACAGGTTGAACAATCCTACGGAAGCTGGCGGAGCCACGCGGAAAAAGGCAACTGCTATCACCTTATTCGGGAAATGGACGAACTTTTTATGAACCTATTCCCGGAAATTTATTCAAAGGAGAGTGCGGCATAATGGCTAAAGCATTAAGCACGCTGGCCGTCGGCGCGCTTGTCAAGGACACCGGCACGCTTTACAACGGCAAACCGATCATTTGGAAGATTGCCGACAGGAACCACGCGAGCTATCCCGCAAATTCCGTCACCCTGATTACGGAACGCATTATTTCGCTGAAATGCTTTGACGCTATCGAGAGCGGCAACAGCGACAGCAACCGGCGTTCCTACGGAAATAACCGCTGGATTTACTCGAATATCCGGCGGTGGCTGAACAGTCAAGCGGCGGCGGGCAAATGGTACGCCGCCCAGCACAGCGCCGACGCGCCCCCGTCGAACGCTAACGTATGGAGCAATTACAACGAATACGACGGGGAAGCGGGATTCCTTGCGGGATTCTCCGCGAACTTCCTTGCGGCCTTGCTGAACACCACGCACACCGTCGGCAAAGCGTCGGTGGACGGCGGCGGAACGGAAACTTGCGTTGACAAAATCTTTTTCATGTCCAGTACGGAAGCGGGGTTGACCGGCGACGTGACGTGCGGGAGCAAGCTGGCCTTGTTCACGAACGACGCTTCCCGGCAGGCAAAGCCGACGGCGGAATGTGTGTCGAAAAGCGAGTACACGAACAGCAGTTTCAACGCAAATTCGTTTTGGTACTACTGGCTTTGCGACGCTTACGCGTCGTATTCGTACCTCGTCCGCTACGTCGATTCCTCCGGCGCGCTGAGCTGGGACGGCGCGTACTACGGCCTCAGGGGCGCGCGCCCGCTTTGTAATCTTAAATCTGAAATCTTGGTATCTGATAACCCGGATTCCGACGGCGCATATACAATCATTTGGAATCGTGCGCCGTCCGCCCCTGGAAGTATCAGCGTACCGACGCAGATTTTAAGCGGGCAGAGCGTCGCGGTCACGTGGGGCATTTCCACGGATGAAGATGGGAGCGTATCCGGGTACATTTTGGAACGGAAAACGAACGACGGAAGCTGGACACAGGTTTATAAGGGAATCAACCGGGCCTATACCGACACCGCCAGCGCCAACTGGCAGAGCGTCGCATACCGGGTAAAGGCTTACGACAACGCCGGAGCCGATTCCGCGTACACCACAAGCCCGGTCCGGGCCGTCACCCACAACACGCCGCCCGCGATCAGCGGAGCAAATACGAACCTCGGGGAGAAAACCGGGGCGTTTTCGCAGGCATACACCGTCACCGATCAGGACAGCGGGCAAACGCTGACCGTAACGGAAAAGATCGACGGGACCGTAAAGCGGACCCACAACGTCACCAGCGGGCAGGCATATTCGTTCAGCGTGACGGCGGCGGAATGGGTGAAGCTTTCCAACGGGGCGCACACTCTGGAAATCACCGCGAACGACGGGACCGGCGGAACCGCCACCCGGACATACACGTTCAGCAAGAACGTGTCGGAAATCGAATTTCAGCTTGCGACCCCGCTTGCGACCGACGACGCAGTTACAAAGGCAATTATGAGCGTTGCCCGGCAGATTCCCGCAGGGGCGGAGTTTACCGTGGAAGCCTGCAACAACGGAAACGACGACGAGCCCACGTGGGAGGACGTGACGCAGGCCGTCAACAGCGGAAGCAAATTCTTTTTCAGCAACACCACAAAGACCGCCGCCGAATGGGGCTTCAACTTCCGTATCAAGGTAAAGCGGAACGGGGCCAGCGGCGATTGCTTTATTTCGTCCGTGGGGGGGAATTTTGAATGAGCGTACAGCACAGAAAAGACAGTATCCGGGGAATGCGGCTGGAGCGGCTGGGAATCCAGCCGCCCTCCGACTGGAACAACGTTGAACAGGTCCGCGCGGCGAAGAAACAGGAGATCGGCGCGGAGTGTTCCGCGGCAATTTACGCCGGGGTTGACGTGGGCGGGTCCCATTACAGTTTGACCGAACACGACCAAACCGAACTGCTGGCACAGGCGCAGGCGGTGAAGGAGGGGGCCGCGGCGGTTCCGTACCACGCCGACGGGGAACTTTGCCGAATGTATCCGGCGGAGGAATTCACCGCGCTGGCGCAGGCGGCAACGGCGCACGTGTTCTATCACCGGACCTACTGCAACCACGTAAACGCGTGGATTGCGCGGGCGGACCTTGCCGAACTGGATTCCATTAAGTACGGCGCGGAACTGCCCGCGGACCTTGCAAAGAGTATGGCGGCGATCATTGCCGCGGCGGGAGGGGGCGGCAAGGCGTGAAACGCATTTTGACCATTTGGGCGATTTTGGGGGCGGCGTATGTCGCCATTGAAACCGTGTTCCGCGGATACTCCCACCCGTCTATGCTGATTGTCGGCGGACTTTGCGGGGTCCTTGTGGGGGCAATCAACCAGCGGCCCGGATTCTTCCGCGCCCCGGTCATCGTGCAAGCGGTGATCGGGGCGTTGATCGTCCTTGCCGTGGAATTCGTTTCCGGGTGTATTCTGAACCTTTGGCTGGGGCTGGGGGTTTGGGATTACAGCAACCAGCCGGGGAATGTGCTGGGGCAGATTTGCCCGGCGTTCGGCCTTTTGTGGTTTTTCATTATGCCCTTTGCGATTTGGGCGGAGGACACAACACGGTGGACCATTTGGAACTATGAGTGCCTTGTGTACGGTTGGACAGAAAGCCCGCCGGAAGTGGCCCCGTATTCACTGAAAAGCATTTATAGAGAATTCTTTCACGGGAGGTAAACGACTATGAATGAAATTTTGCCGGTTATCAGCGTGATTTCTACGCTTTGCGCTATTGTCAAAACAAGATGATTCGACGGCCTTTCCCGAAAGGAACGGATTTCGGCAACGTGACCGACGCGGAGGTTGCACAGGCTGAACGATGGATGAACAATTATCCGCGTAAAATATTAGGGTGGAAAACGTCTGAAATGTTGTTCAGGGAGTGCGTCGCCGCCTTGATTTGACACGCTCAAAAAATTTTTATATTTTTTTCGCATTTACTCTTGACATTTCCGCCCCCACGCCAACGGCGTTCAGCGCCTGCCGTAGCCGTGGAACATCCCCGTCGAACACTGCTCCGGCGATACCAACGCAATAGGCTCCCTCTACATTGGCCACGGAGTCGTCTACGAAGAAGCACTCCTCCGCCTGAAGGCCAAACTCCCGGAGCATGGCTTCAAAAATCTCATGCTGAGGCTTCAGAAGCTGATGAAAGGCGGAGACCATCCTCCCATCCATGTACCGGCTGACGGGAAGGCGGTCGAAATACTCCGGCTGCCGAAGGGTGGCGTTGGAGAGCAGGTAGACCCCGTATCCCAGCTCCTTCAGCTCCCGCAGCAGGTCCTCCATGCCCTCCATGGGCCGCAGCTCCAGCTCCCACCAGGCTATCAGGCGGTCTACTCCACTGTGGAGGCGGGGCGGTAAGTTCGCTTTCATGGACGCGGCGGCTTCCGCCTCCCCGATGGTGCCACGGTCCATCCGGAGCCATGTTACGGTGCGGAACACCTCCCGCATCAGGAGCGCCTTATCCTCAGCGCTCACGGACAGGAGGTCCACAAAATGCTCCGGGTCGTAGTGGATCAGCACGCCGCCCATGTCAAACACAACGTTCTTGATCATACAATCGACACCTTCCCCTTGCTGGCCTTGAACACCACAATGAGCAGAATGCCGCTGGTAACGGTCAAAATAGAGGCCAGGGAGGCCGCAGTGCCCACCGAGTTGCGCACGATATTGGTATAGCTGGCGATGGTCATGGTGGCCGTCTTGCCGGTGTACAGCATGATGGAGGTGGACAGCTCATTGATGCAGGTGACCCAGCTGATGATGGCCCCGGACAGCACGCCGGGCAGCATCAGCCGCGCGGTGACCTTGACGAAGGTCTTCATGGGGGACACGCCCAGGTTGATAGACGCCTCCTCCACGCTGGGGTCCATCTGCATCAGGAAGGCGCTGCCCGAGCGGACAGTGTAGGGCAGCTTACGGATAATCATGGCGATAATGATGATGGAGGCGGTGCCGGTGAGCTTGATAACCGTGCCGTCGGGGGTCTTGCCCAGGTTGTTGAAGGCCACGATGTAGCACAGGCCCAGCACCGAGCCGGGGATGACGTAGGGGGCCATCATCAGCATGTCCAGGGCGCCGCCGGTCCTGCCCCGGCGGCGGACGATGACATAGGACATGAGTATGCCCAGCACCAGGATAAAGAGGATAGCCACGGTGGAGAACACGAAGGAGTTGCGGATGTTGGTGGCCAGGCTGCGGCCAAGCTCCTGATAGTGCTCCAGGGTGAAGCCCTCGGAAAAGACAAAGTTGGAGTAGTTGGTCTTGACAAAGGAGCAGAAGATGACGATGACCTGGGGCAGGAAGGACACCAGACTGACCACGGCCACCGGCAGGGTCACGAGAAACCGCTTCCAGCCGTGGTACTGGGCGATTTCGGGGGGACGCAGGGCGGACATGGTGTAGTTCTTCCGGGCCACCCACCACTTCTGCAAGAACAGGATGACCAAGGAGATGACCACGATGATCATGGAGATGGCGCTGGCCAAGTTGGCGTTGCCGCCGGTCTCGCTGAGATACTCGTTAAAGATCAGCACCGGCAGGGTGCGGAAGTCGCCGCCGGCCAGGATGCCCGGGGTGCCGAAGTCGGCCAGGGCAGTCATGAACACCATCAGGGAGCCCGCAGCGATGGAGGGCATGACCACGGGGATGGTGACGGTGAGCAGGCGGCGCAGCTTGCCCGAGCCCAGGTTCTCCGCGCACTCCTCCACCGAGCGGTCGATGGAGCCCATGGCCCCGGACACGTAGAGGTAGACGTAGGGGAACAGCTTCAGGGTAAACACCGCGCAGATGCCCCCCAGCCCGTAGATGCTGGGCATCTGGAAGCCCAGCAGGTTGGTGAGCCACTGGGTCACCACGCCGGCGTTGCCGAACAGGATGATCCAGCTGTACGCGCCCAGAAAGGGCGGGCACATGAGGGAGAGGATGATGATGACATGCCAGAAGGTCTTGCCCGCGATGTTAAAGCGGGTCATCAGGTACGCCATGGGCACGCCGATGAGAATGCTGGTGATGGTGGGCACCAGGCTGACCTTCAGGCTGTTACCCAGGGCCTGATAGTAATATTTTTTGGAGAAGAAGCGGTTAAAATTGTAAAAGGTGAAGCCCTCCTCCTTGCCGGAGAAGAAGCTGTTGATCACCAGGGTGGAGAAGGGGTAGACCAGAAACAGCAGAAACACCGCGAAAATCAGGATTTTTACCCAGAACCAGAAATCCTTGTAGAAGGGCTGGCCGTCCTTGCTCTTCAGCATGAGAGCACCTCCTCGGTGTCCTTCCGATAGAGGCTGACCTGCTTGGGATTAAAGCTGAGATGTACCTCCTCGCCATCGTTTTTCGCGCCGTCCACGTCCTTGGTGTACTCGTTGAGCTCCAGCACCTGGCCGGTGGACAGCTCCACCTCGTACTGGATGAAGTCGCCCAGGAAGGTGGACATGTTCACCTTGCCGGAGAGGCCCTGCTCACTGAAAAACAGCTGCTCGGGCCGGGCGGACAGGATAACCTCGCCGCTGTAGGGCTTGCGCAGGGGCATTTGGAAGCTGTGGCCGTCGTGGAGGTGGACGGTGGCGGACGCGGGGTCCTGGCCGTCCACGGTGCAGTCGATGAAGTTGGACACGCCGATGAAATTGGCGACAAAGGGGTTGGCGGGCTTGCGGTAGATCTCCTCCGGCTTGCCGATCTGCATGATATTCCCCTGGTTCATGACCGCGATGCGGTCGGAGATGGCCAGGGCCTCTTCCTGGTCGTGGGTGACGTAGACGGTGGTAATGCCCAGCCGGCGCTGGAGCTTCTTGATGGTGGTGCGCATCTGCACCCGGAGCTTGGCGTCCAGGTTGGACAGGGGCTCGTCCATCAGCAGCACCCCCGGCTCGATGACGAAGGCCCGGGCCAGGGCCACCCGCTGCTGCTGCCCGCCGGACAGCTCGTTGGGCTGGCGGGCCTTGAGCTGGTCGATCTGCACCATCCGCAGTGCCTCGTCCACCCGGGGGATGATCTGCTCCTTGGGCACCTTCCGGGCCTTCAGGCCATAGGCCACGTTGTCCGCCACGTTCAGGTGGGGGAATATGGCGTAATTCTGGAACACCATGCCGATGTCCCGCTTATGGGCGGGCAGGTTGTTGATCACCTGCTCGTCAAAGCAGATCTCGCCCCCGTCCACCGTGTTGAAGCCCGCGATCATGCGCAGCAGGGTGGTTTTTCCACAGCCGGAGGGACCCAGCAGGGTAAAGAACTCCCCCTGCTCGATGTTCAGGCTGATGCCGTTGACGGCGGTGAAGTCACCATACCTTTTCACGGCATTTTTGATGATAACAGCGTGGCTCATAGAAGTCAGCTCCTTCTCTTTAGAATAACTGGAGGGCGCCCCGAGGTCAGTCGGAGCGCCCTCGTAAAGGAACGTTAAGGGGTTGGTTTGAAAAAGTTCTTTTTGGTCACTTTTTCCTTCAAGAGAACGTGGCTCAGCCCACCAGGGTGTCCTGCCACTTCTCCACGATGTCGGCCTTGTTGGCGGCGGCGTAGTCGAAGTTATAGGTCATGATGGCGAAGTCGCTCAGGGCCAGCAGGCCCTCGGGGGTAACGTCGCTGCGGATGGGACGGCGGCCGAAGTCCTTGTTCTGGGCGGTCTGGCACTCGGCGGACAAAACGAACTCCACGAACAGTTCAGCCAGCTCCTGGTTGGGGCAGTCCTTGACGATGGCCACGCCGTCGGGCACCGCGGAGGTGCCGTCGGTGGGGTAGACGATCTTCAGGTGGCCGGCGTCGCTGGTGTCATACTGCACGGCGGCCTTCTCCAGGGTGATGCCGATGGGGTACTCGCCGGAGTCCACGTTCTTGTGGGCACCGGAGGAGCCGGACTGGATCACCAGGTTCTTGATCATGCTCTGCACCAGGGTCCAGCCCTCGGCGTAGTCGTCCTCAGCCTTGCCGTAGTTCATCAGGATGGTGCACAGCTGGGTGAAAGCGGAGCCGGAGGAGGCGGGGTCGGCAAAGGCGATCTTACCCTCCCACTTGGGGTCGGCCAGGTCCTTCCAGGTCTGGGGGATGTCGGCCTCGGCCACCAGGTCGGTATTCACCAGGAACACCATGGGCAGGGGGGACTCGCCGATCCACAGGTACTCGGGATCATACAGGCTGGAGTCCAGCAGGTCGATGCAGGAGGGCTTATAGGGCTGGAAGTACTCCTTGTAGGCGGCCAGGGAGTCGGCGCCGCCGCCCCAGAGTACGTCGGCCATGGGGGAGGCGGACTCGGCGGCGATGCGGTTGAGCAGGTTGCCGGTGCCGTCGGCCACCACGTCCACCTGAACGTTAGGATACTTGTCCTCAAACATCTTGACGCCCGCGTTCAGGGGATCGCTGTCATGGGGGGAGTAGATGGTCAGCTTGCCGGAGTAGTCCCCGGGCTTCTTCTCGCCGTCGCCGGCGGGCTGGGACTCGGGGGGAGTGCTCTCAGCAGGAGTGCTGGGCTGGCTGGGCTCCTTGGTGGGGTCGGGGTCTTTTCCGCCGGTGCAGGCCATCAGGGACAGAGCCATGGCCAGAGCCAGCAGCAGCGCAAGAATTTTCTTCTTCATTTTCATTCTCCTTCTTTGTTGATATTGACTTTCAAGCGCGTCAGGAATCGGGAAAATTCACAAACGCGCTCTCTCGAAGTCTATTATACTTGTTCATTGTGTAAATTATAGGGCTTAACGTTCAGAATATAGAAAAATCGTACGAACCATGGAAGTTCGTACGATTTTGAGCTGGTTATCAGGCCGGACGGCTCCGGGAATCCTTGCGGAAGGCGGTGGGGGTGGTGCCCGTAATCGAGCGGAATACCTTGGAAAAATAGTTATAATCGCTGATGCCCACCGCTTCGGCCACGGCGGAGATGGGCAGATTGCTCTGCATCAGCATCCGTTTGGCGGCGTTGATCCGCCGCTGGGCGATGAGCCAGGACAGGGTACGCCCCCCGGACAGCTCCTTGGCCAGGGCGCACAG
>OFGN01002303.1_pt1 | contig 10363 bp, 10 predicted proteins | sample 1521821 | NCBI WGS metagenome assembly OFGN01 (sample SAMEA3504094, study PRJEB24116) | mouse gut metagenome | biome: mouse gut; feature: mouse-associated habitat; material: faeces | place: Denmark | collected 2011
TGGAAGAGGATGCGGATGCCCTGAAACTGGCCGGCCTTGTCCGCCGGGGTGTAGTCCCGGATGAGGCCCTGGAGGCAGGCGGAGAGGACCATGCTGGCCCCCAGCATCAGCGTGCCCGCCAGGATGACCAGGGGGACGCTCCGGGCGAAGAACATGGCCATCAGCCCGCCGAAGGCGGCCGCCGCCGCCCCCTGCGCCACCCGCAGCTTCCCCTGCCGGTCAATCACCCGGCCAAAGGCCACGCTGACGAGGCTGGCGGCGATGAGCACCGTACCCAGGATGAGGGCGTAGTTATCCGCCCCCAGGTACCGCTGGAGGTAGATGATAAGATAGGGCATATATACCTGCTGGCTGGCGGCGTAGACGGCCAGGCCCAGCAGGGACAGGTACAGCGCCGGGTTGGCGGCCATCACGCGGGGCCGCAGGCCGTAGAGGACGTTGGCCAGGTAGTTCCCCTGGGCCCGGCGCAGGTGCTCCGGCTCCTGGATGAGCAGGCGGCCCAGGCCGCCGCCCAGGACGGTCAGCGCGCCCACGATCAGAAAGAAGATTCCCCATTTCCCCCGGGTGGTCAGCCCGTCCAGCAGGCCGAACACCACCAGCATGGCCGCCAGAGGCATGACCGCCAGCACCGCCTCCACCCGGCCCCGGTTGGACGCGTCCGTCACATCGGTGACCCAGGCGTTGAAGGCCGCGTCGTTGGCGCTGCTGCCAAAGAAGGTCATCACGCAGTCCAGCACAATCACCAGCACCGCTGCCAGCTGCACCGCCGCCGCGGGGCCCATGAGAAAGGCCAGGGCCTCCACCCGCACCAGGGCGAAGGCCATCACGCTCAGGCCCCAGAGCAAATATCCGGTGACGATGATGGGCTTGCGCACCCCCAGCTTGTCCGACAGGGCCCCCACCGCCAGGGTGGTGACCGCCGCCACCACGGCGCTGGCGGAGACCATGGCGGCGATCATCCCCGTGTCGCCGGTGATGGTGTTGTAGAGGAACACGTTGAAGTACATGTTCTCCACCACCCAGGCAATCTGCCCAATGAGCCCGAAGCTCAGCAGCGCCAGCCAGATCCGGGCGCCCAGCGCCCCCTCCCGCTTTTTTGGTATGCTCCGCATGCAATGACCTCCCTTTTTCCCGCAAAATCCATGAAACCACAATATGTTGTATTATACTGCCCCCGGTAGTATCCCGCAAGTAGTGTTTGGCTAAAATCACAAAAAAAGAAAAATTCGCTTCAATCGACAAATTCCGGCAAACTTCCCGCCCCCGCTTTCGTATACTAGGCGACAGAGAGCGACAGACGCTGCCGCCGTTCTCCAAGGTCCGCCAGTCTTCGCCGCCGGACCTGCGGGCATGGACGGCCGCCCCGGCCGGACGCCGGAGCTGTCACGCTGTCCCTCATGACATTCGCCCATGCAAATCGGGCGTATATATGAAGGAGTACATCTTATGAATTATCAAAAGGAATATGCGAGCCTCGTGGGCCAGATTGACCGCGCCATCTCTATTTTGGAAAACTACGAACCCGGCGACCCCATCATCCGAAAGGCGGGAGATCTGCTCATCTCCGCCCTGCGGGAGGCCGAGGAGCACTATATGCAGGAGTAGCAGGTGCTCCAAAAAGCAGCGGGGAACCCGTATTCCCCGCTGCTTTTTGTTATACGTCCAGCCGCGCGCTCACTGGTGCGCAGGCTCGGATTCAAATTTGATGACCGCGCCGGTAACAGCGTCGAGCTCCAGCTCGTACTCCCAGCCCTGGAAGACCAGCTCCACCTCGTAGATCTGCCTCCCGTCGTCCTGATCCAGCTCCAGCTGCCTGACGCTGTCCGCCGCCGCGCCGGGGACCTGGGCCAGGGCGATCTCCCGGGCCCGGTCCAGGCCGATGACGGTCCCCGTGCCGCCGGAGCTGGTAGCGCTGCGCTCCTGGCTGAAGCTGCGGACCGCGCCGGTGAGGGCGTCGATCTCGTAGTCGTAGCGGCTGTAGTCCTCGGTGTGGAACTCAATGTCGTAGACCTGGCGGCCGTCCTCCCACTCCAGCTCCTGCTTGGTGAAGGTCGCCGCGGTCAGCCCGGCGTGGGCCAGGGCGGCGGCCTTGGCGTCCTCTGCGGAGACGATGCCACCGGCGGGGGCGGAGGGGGCTGTCCCCGTGCCGCCCGAGAAGCTGTCCGCGTCGGTGACCAGGCTGCCGGAGAGGGTGACGGTGCGGGTCTTGCTGTCCCAGTCCACGCTCTTGCCCATCAGCTGGCCGATGGCCCGGATAGGCAGGTAGGTGGAGCCCTGGTAGAGCAGGGGGTAGACGGCGCCGCCGGCGGCGTCGGCGAAGGAGCGGGCGGTTCCGTCCACCAGGATGGTGAAATCATCCCGAATCTCCACGGAAACATCCTGCTTCTGGGCGGCGGTATCCGGCGTGCCGGTGACCGCGCCGCCGGTGCGCACGCCGCCCAGAGAGGCGGTCTTCGTTTCCCCGTTCCAGTCCACGTTCTTGCCCATCAGCTCACCGATGGCCCGCAGGGGGAGGTAGGTGGTGCCGCCGTAGGAGATGGGGTGGACCTGCTGGCCGGCGGCGTTGTAGAAGACGCGCTGGCTTCCGTCGATGACGATGGCGACGTCGGGCCGCAGCTGGGCGGTTACGGTGGACACCGCCCGGCCGACGGCGGTCAGGGGACCCAGCAGCATGAGCGCACACAGTACCGGCAGGAGCCCGCGCAGGGCAAGCTTTTTTATTTCAGACATCCGCATGAGTTACGTCCTCCTTATTATTGATATAAAGTCAGTGTAGCAGTTTTTCCAGAAAAATGCAAGATATGAAGTGCCGTCTGGATAAAATAATTTGCACTGCCGCGGATGCCCATATGGTTGAAAAACGGCAAAAAAGAGGGAAGCTGCGCCAGTATGCGCAGCTTCCCTAAACATATGCTTCCCTGGGCCTATTTGGCGAAGATAATCCGCTCGCTGTTGAACATCCTGGCCAGCACGAGCACCCCCGCCAGGGTCACGGCGGCGTTGACCCCCAGAGAGACGGCCACGCCGGCGGGCAGGACGGAGAAGGAGAAAATGCCCGTCATACACTGGACGCTGTTGTAGAGGGGGATGCAGTAGGTCCAAAGCCTCTGCTCCCCGCTGCTGCCGAACATGCCGGAGATACCCAGCAGCATCACCAGGAGCATAAAGGGCACCGCGTAGGTCTGGGCCTCCTTGATGGTCTTGGCAAAGGCGGAGAGCAGGGAGATGATGGTGACCATCACCAGCACCGTGGACAGGATCACCGCCGCCAGCAGCAGGTACTCCCGGACCCCGTAGATAGCGGCGTTGACCGTGTCCGTCAGGCCCCCCATCATCTTCGGCAGGGACAGGATGGTCCCCACCGTGCTGGAGGCGGCGGAGATCATGGCGATGACCGCCAGGGCCAGAATCTTCCCCAGAGCGATGTGGCTGCGGCGGATGGGGGTGATGAGCATGGTGGCGATGGTGCCCCGCTCCTTCTCCCCGGCGATGGACTCCGGGGCCACGGCGGCGCAGCCGGAGTACAGGAACATCATCAGCAGCAGGGGCATCATCATGGAGAAGATGGACCCCGCCGTATCCTCCACCGTGGCCAGATCGTAGGCGCCGCCGCCGGCGTTGACGTCGAACTTGTTCACCATCTGGTCCTCGTAGGCGTCCAGCAGGCCGGTCACCGCCTGGTAGGCCATGGCGGAGGAGGTGGCGGCGGAGTTGTAGTAGATCTCCACATTGGGGGCGGGCAGGCCGGAGCTGACCTCGTAATCCGCCGTGATCCGGTCAAAGTCCTCCGGGAACACCAGCAGCAGATCCAGGGTCTGGGCGGCGACCGCCTCCCTGGCGGCGGCCTCGTCCTCTCCGGCGGTGACGGCAAAGCCCGTCTGCTGCAGCAGCGCCTCCATGGACGCGGGCAGGCCCGCCGCCCGGACGGTGGGCGTATAGTCCTCGTCCACGCCGAAGGCGTCCCCCATGGCGACGCCCATGAAGCAGTACATGACGTAGATCAGAATACCGGGCATGAGGATGCTGAACACCATCCGCCTGTCGCCGAAAAAGCGGTCCAGCTCCTTCTTCATAATAGTCAAAACGCCGTTTCTCATTCCGCTTCACCTACCGTTTCTCTGTAAATGTCAAAAAACCGGTCCTCCAGATTCATGCCGCCGCACACCCGGTCCAGGGTGTCGCAGACAATCATTTTCCCGCTGATGATGATCCCCACCCGGTCGCAGAGCTTCTCAATAAGGCTGAAGATGTGGGTGGAGACGATGATGGTTTTCCCCTCCTCCCGCAGCTGCTGGAGGAAATCCGTCACCACCTTGGCCGTCAGCACGTCCAGGCCGTTGGTGGGCTCGTCGAAGATGATGATGTCCGGGTTGTGGACGATGGACACCACCAGGGACACCTTCTGCTTCATGCCGGTGGAGAGGTTGGCCACCTTCACCTCCGCAAACTTGTCGATGCCGAAGCGGGCGAAGAGCTCCTGCCGCCGCCGGTCCCTCACGGCGGGGTCCACCTTGTGGAGACCGGCGAAAAAGTTGAAGAGGTAGTTGGGGGTAAAGCAGTCCTCCAGCTTCAGCTCGCTGGTGAGAAAGCCGATGCGTCCCCGGACCTCGTCCGGCTCCCGGACCACGCTGGCCCCGTCCACCATCGCATCCCCGCTGTCGGGGCGGATGAGGGTGGCCAGCAGCCGCAGGGTCGTGGTTTTCCCCGCGCCGTTGGGGCCCAGAAGGCCGAAAATCTCGCCCTCGTAGGCGGTGAAGCTGAGATGATCCACCGCCGTGCGGACCTTCTCTCTCGTTTTTTCCAGCTTCTGCTGCTTGGCGGACAGCCGGAAGGTCTTGGTCAGACCCTGCACTTGCAGTAATTCGCGCATAGTTCCTCCTTTTCTGACGCTTGACGCCGCGTGCGCTCTATATATCTAATTGCTGATATATCGCTCAACGATATGTATACTATATCACCCCCAGCCGGGTTTGTCAAGCGGGAGGGCCGGCACAAAATTTCGTGTCCGCTGCAGGGCCGCTCCCCATCTGCCGTGGGGGACTATACCACGGGGCCGGGGCCGCCGGGGGGACATTTCCCCAACAGCGCCAGAGGATTCCCGAACGGCAGCCCGGCTTGCATTGTAGCACATGGCTTTTGGAAAGTCAACTCAAATGAGTTAATTATTCCCCGGGAAAACAGGTACACTAAATTATCTCATTTGAGTTAGGATGTGGCAGTATGGCGGATACGAAGACGGCGGTGCGCGCCAGAATCCTGGCGCTGTGCGCCCAGCGGGGGATCACGGTAAACCGGCTGGCCACCCTCAGCGGGGTCACCCAGTCCACCCTGAACAACATCGTCAGCGGACGCAACCACAGCGTTACGGTGTCCACCGTCAAGAAGCTCTGCGACGGGCTGGACATCACCCTCCGGGATTTTTTCAATGTGCCCGCCTTTGACGATCTGGAGCAGGAGATCAAGTAGGGAAGGGCCCCTTCCGCCGGCGGCCCCCGGAGTCCGGGAAATTCCCCTTTACAAAAGGGGGCGGATTGGGTATAATATGGGATGTTGACGGGCGGGTATGATGAAATTGGTAAACATGCTGGATTTAGGTTCCAGTGCAGAGATGCTTGTGGGTTCGAGTCCCACTACCCGTACCACGTCGGAGCGAAATCCGCTCCACTGCGTTTCAAGGCGGTCCCTTTTGGGGCCGCCTTAAAACTGCGTTCCGCTCCTTTGCTCCTCCTTTCCAACTCGAACCCGCTGCGCTGGGCTTCGAGTTGGCTTTTGGCGCATAATGATCGTCTGCATCTTTTTTATCAACACAGGACAAAAAAGACGTACCGCTATGCGGCGCGTCTTTTTTTGCTGGAAGGGCCGGTCGGTGAAAACGGATCAGGAAATTTACGGCAGGTCGTTCAGGGACCGGAAGGTATATCCCATGGCTTCCCACTTGCTCAGCAAGTCGTCCAGAATTTCCGCGTTGGTCCGGGAGGTGGAGTGGAGGAGGACGATGGCTCCGTCATGAATCCGGGGGAGGAGCTTGGCGTAGGCCTGCTCCGGGGAGGGCTGGCTGTCGGTGTTCCAATCCACGTAGGCCAGACTCCAGAAAACCGTCTTGTATCCCAGCTCCTGTGCCTGCTTCAGATTTTCTTCGCTGTATTTTCCCTGGGGCGGGCGGTAAAAATGGGAGAGGGGTTTGCCGGTGGTCTGCTGGTAGAGGTCCGCCAGGCTGTCCAGCTCCTGCTGAAAGGCCTCCTTCTGGGAGATGCTGGACATATCCGGGTGGTGGAAGGTGTGGTTGCCGACTACGTGCCCCTCATCGGCCATGCGCCGCACAATGTCCGGGGCGGACTCGATCATGTGGCCCACTACGAAGAAGGCGGCGGGGGCGCGGTGCTTTTTCAGGGCATCCAGAATCTGCTCCGTGTTCCCGTTCTCATAGCCGCAGTCAAAGGTCAGGTAGATTACTTTTTGGGTAGTATCCCCCAGATAATACGCGTCGTATTTGGCCAGCTCCTCCGGGGAGGCGTTGCCGCTGGGGGGCTCTCCCTGGGTGGGGAAGGAGAGGCCCCAGTCCCCTCCGGAGACGGGGACGGCGGCGGTGGAGGCGGCGGGAAGCGCCTCCCCTCCGTTCCACAGGGCGAGGGCCGCCGCCGCGGCCAGCACGGCGGTGGTCATGATGCTGAAAATCAGAAGAGATCGCTTGTTGGCAGAATACATTTTCGTTTCTCCTTGTTGGTTTTTGCTAGTTTATCCCACAGGGGATTTTCTATTCTTCTGTTGACGCGGGGGAGAAATCACCGTATAATCGTAGGAGAAAATTCCTTGCCGCCCCGGCCCGGGGGCGGCAAGGAAGAAAGGACCTGCTATGAACGAACGAAATCTGGCCGCGCAAGTCGTCACGGAAGTAAAAAAAGCCATTGTAGGCAAGGATGCGGTCCTTGTCAAGGTCCTGGCCGCCGTTCTGGCCAGGGGCCACATCCTTCTGGAGGATATCCCCGGCGTGGGGAAAACCACCCTGGCGCTGGCCTTCGCCAAGGCGCTGAACCTGCAGTTCTCCCGGGTGCAGTTTACCCCGGACGTGATGCCCTCCGATATCACAGGTTTTTCCATTTATAATAAGGAGACCGGGAAGATGACCTACCAGCCTGGGGCCGTGATGTGCAACCTCTTCCTGGCCGATGAGCTGAACCGGGCGACCAGCCGTACCCAGTCCGCCCTCCTGGAGGCCATGGAGGAGGGGCAGGTCACCGTGGACGGCGTCAGCCGCCCGGTGCCCCAGCCCTTTATGGTGATCGCCACCCAGAACCCGGCGGGGGCCTCCGGCACCCAGAAGCTGCCGGACAGCCAGCTGGACCGCTTCCTGCTGCGCCTGAGCATGGGCTATCCCACTCCGGCGGAGGAGCTGGAGCTGCTGCGCCGCCGCCAGTACAGTCACGGTATGGAGGGCACGGAGCAGGTGGTGGACCGGGCCAGCCTGGAGCAGATGCGCCAGGCCGCCGGAGACGTCCATGTTGATGAGGAGATCATGAAGTACATCATCCGGCTGGTGGGCGCTACCCGGAAGCACCCTCAGCTCCTCCAGGGAGCCAGCCCGCGGGCAACCCTGGCGGTTACCGCGGTCAGCCGCGCGGTGGCCTTTCTGCGGGGGCGGGACTATGTGGTGCCGGAGGACGTGCAGACCATCTGGGTGGACGCCGTCGCCCACCGGCTGCTGATGGTTCCCGGCGCGGAGCGCACCACCGGTTCCCGGAAGATTGCCCGCGCCGCCCTGCAGAGCGTGGACCCGCCCAGGGTACAGTAGCGCCATGCTGAGACGGTGGATGCTCTATGCCCTCGCCCTGCTGCTGGCGTTCCTGGGGCAGATCCTGGACGTGGGCTACCTGTTCCATTTCATTTTTTTCGCTGTGGCGGCCCTGCCCTTTCTGGGACTGGCCGTCAGCCTGCCCGCCATGCTGGGGTGCCGGGCGGAGCTGGGAGGGTCCGCCGCACGGATCCAACGGGGGGAGAACGCCTCCTGGTTCCTGCGCCTGACCAACCGGTTCCGGCTGCCGGTGGCCAGGGTCTCCTGCCGCCTGCGTCTCACCAACCGCCTCACCGGACAGGTACACCGGGTCAAAACGGTCATCCGCGGCGCGGCGCCGGAAGAGGAATGCCGCTGGAAGCTGGAGACGGACCACTGCGGCATCCTGGATTTTCAGACGGAACGGCTGTGGGCGTGGGACTGCCTGGGGCTGTTCGCCCTGCCGGTGGGGCGGTCCGCCCCGGCGTCCCTGACCATAGCGCCCCTGCCGGAGCATCCGGGCGCCGTGGAGCTGCCCGAGGACGCCGGCGCTCCCGTCCCCCGGCCGGGGGGAAAGGCCGTATTCGGCGAGACCTACGAGCTGCGCCCCTACCGGGAGGCGGCAAAAGCGGAACGAAAATTGGAACAGGCCAATGTGAATGTGCTGTATCAAAAGCATATCCGGCAAAATCCCCAGCTTGCCAGTAACCCAGTCTCCCGTTGGCAGCAGAAACGAGCCATCAGGAAACAGTACGCCGCCGCCAAACGTGCGGGGCAGTCTGCCGGTTCCACGGTCAAAACTGCGGAGAACGTGGCAAAGGCCGCAAAAAAGGCTGCGGAGGAAACGAGAAAAACCGCTGGCTTTCTCTGGCGGCACAAAAAGGGCTTTCTCATTGTGATCGGCCTGTTTCTGGTGGTGTGCATCTTCCTCAATGGGATGTCCTCCTGCTCCATGCTGGCGGAGGGCGTTCTGTCTGTGATGGGCGGCTCCACCCACCCCTCCAGCGACGAGGCCATGCTGGGCGCGGAGGCGGCTTATGCCGGGATGGAAAACGAGCTGCAAAGCTACCTGGACAGCTATGAGAGTACCCACGACTATGACGAGTACAGCTATGACCTGGACGAAATCGGCCATGACCCCTATGTGCTGATGGCGCTGCTCAACGCCTACCACTGGGGCGGCTGGACGCTGGAACAGGTGCAGGGGACCCTGGAAATGCTCTTTGAGCGTCAGTACACCCTCACGGAAACGGTAACGGTGGAGACCCGCTATGACGAGGATGATGAACCATATGAATACTCCATCTGTACGGTGACGCTGGACAACTTTGACCTGTCCCATCTGCCCATCTATCTGCTGGACGAGGAAGGGATGAACATTTACGCCGTGTATATTGCCACCCTGGGCAACCGGCCCGACCTGTTCCCCGCCAGCGAATACCCCAACGTATCCCAGCGGCAGGACTATCTGGACTATGATGTACCCCCGGAGGCTTTGGAGGATGAGGTTTTCGCGGCAATGCTGGCCGAAGCCGAGAAATATCTTGGCTATCCCTATGTTTGGGGCGGCAGTTCTCCCTCTACCTCCTTTGATTGCTCCGGCTTTGTAAGCTGGGTTATCAATCACTCCGGCTGGAACTATGGGCGGCTGGGGGCGCAGGGTCTTTGCAACATCTGCACCCCGGTTTCCCCCGCCAACGCCCGCCCCGGCGATCTGGTGTTTTTCAAGTACACCTATAACGCGCCCAACCCGGACGGCGTGACCCACTGTGGCATCTATGTGGGGAAAGTCATACCGCCCATTCCGGACCGTGCCCGGTCCCGGTAGCAATATCAATCGAACAAACAAGCGGCCCCGCTTCAATTTGCGGGGCCGCTTATCATTCAAAAAACGAGGTTTTAAGCAATTTGGGATAGTCTGTTGCGCCATGAGCGATATGGTAAATCACTATGGTATCTCCCAGCAGGCGGTAAATAATCAAATATTTGCTCGCCAGAATGTAGCGATACCCGGCAGCGCTTAACAGATCATCCCGGATCAGCGGCCCGGATAACGGAAAACGCATCAACTGTTCCATCGCATCGTAAATTTTATCCGTTATTCTGCGGGCTGACTGCACCCCGGAAAGTGCCATATGTACCCGCGCAATTTCTTCCAATTCCGCTTGAGCGGGAGGCAGAATGTCCAGGTTATACGTTTTGTCCATAGATTTCCTCCAAACGCTTACGGGATTCTTCTATGGAAACGGCAGGCTGTCCAGATAACCGGGACTGTTCCGCAGCCGCCAGCTTTGCCCGCAGTTTCAAAACCTCCTCGCGGCGCTCAAAAGCATCTATGCTCATAATCACCAAATCACCCTCTCCATTTTTGGTAATGTAGATGGGTATATCTTCTTTATGCGCTAAATCGGAAATAGAACCGTAATCGTTTCGCAAAGCGGTTGATGGTTTAATAATCATGGCGCGGCCTCCTTCTATGATTCTGATAGTATTCTATCATTATTGTCTCGAAAATTCAACCCAATATTCTGAAATTTGATAGGAGCGTGATTTTATGTATCGCCTTGTGATTGCGGAGAAGCCCTCGGTTGCTAT
>OFGN01002304.1_pt1 | contig 10357 bp, 2 predicted proteins | sample 1521821 | NCBI WGS metagenome assembly OFGN01 (sample SAMEA3504094, study PRJEB24116) | mouse gut metagenome | biome: mouse gut; feature: mouse-associated habitat; material: faeces | place: Denmark | collected 2011
AAATGTTGCCCTCGCCAAGGGGTAGGATACACGCATTTACAAATACGCATATTGACATAAAGCTTTAAGCTCAGTCACCGTCCGTAAGGTCGGCGTCATAGCTGTCGCCGTCGCTCATTGTATCGGCGGAAATATCGTCATAGAAGCCATCGTCGTCGCCGCCCGCAACCATTACTGCCTTGCGGCGTTTAAGCATAACCGCAAGTATAACTATTGCAAGTGTAAGCACCGCCGCAGCTCCGCCTATTGCATACCACGCCCATGCGGGAAGATGTCCGTATTTGACAATGGTATCGCTTTTAATGGAAATCGACTTAACCGCATTGCGCACGTCTATACGGTAGTTGGAGTTGCCGACCGCAACCTCTACGGTGTGACCGCCTATTTCTTTAAAGTCGCCCGTTGCGGTAACGGTAATAACAATTTCCTTATTGCCGTCCTTGTAGATGTAACGCCTTTCGCCGTTTTCAAGCACTCCGTCGGGCGTAAGCGTGCCGCCGTCAATCCAGCCTTTTACGGTCAATTCCGGCAAATGCGCCAGACCGTCGTGCTCGAATTCGCTTTCCTCCGACCATTCAACGGTCAGAAGCCTTTGCGTTATTCTGAATTTGCCTATATTCGTTTCCGGCGTGTAGTTGCTGTCGGAATACTTTATCGCATATTCCAGCGAGCCTGTTACCGCGCCCTCGTTAATGGTGAAGTAAATATTGTGCAAGCCTTCCTCGCTGGTGTTTGTTACACCGACAACCGAAGCTGTAGCGTTATCTCTGAACCATTCCTTTGAAACGGCGTTGTTGCCGAGGCGGTAATAGCCGCCGTCAAACAGCTGCTGCGTCAAATCCTCGGGCACGCCTTCACCGTAAGGTACTGCGAACTCCTTTTCGAAAATGACTATAATAAAGTCTTCCTCGGGCTTAATCTGCACTCGCCATGCGCCGTAATACTTATTGTGGTTTCCGCCCTCGACCTCGATTGAATAGTAAATTATCCATTCGCCCGCGGCGGTAATTCTGGGCGCGTCCGTAAGGTTATACTCCGCGTCGTGCTTGGGCTCCTCCGCGTCCGCGATAAGCTGCTTGTCGACGTATTTAATCGTGACCTTTGCATCTGTATTGCCCGCGCGCTTGTTGCCCGAATAAACGATATTGTTGTACACGCCGTCCGTCTTATCTGCAAGCTTTATAACGTATCTGGGATTACTGCTGTCAAAGTCGCCGTATTCCTCGAAGAAGGCGTCGCCTTTGCTTAAAACGATTATATCCGCCTTGTTGATTGTGAACACACCCGCGCTGAGCTGACCGTTTTCACCGTCCTCGCCGCCGACGAAAATAACCTCGTAATTATCGCTGTAAGCGTCCTTGTTCCAGCTGCCCTCGATAAGATAGCTGCCGACCTGCGCATAGCCCTGCGCGTCGAAATTGCTTGTGCCGTCCGTCTTTAAGAAGCGGCATTCAACGTTTATTGCAAGCCCCGCCTCGTCTGCGGCAAGCGGCAGATAGCCGTTGCGCCCGCCGTAGCTTGACAGATACTCAGTTACGATATGCTCGCCGCTGTTTGTTTGAGTAACCTCGCCGTAGTCCGCTTCCCTGTCGGAAATTTTGACTATAACGGTGCGCTTGATTATTTTGAAGTACAAGCCTTCCGTCTGAAGCTCGGTTTTGTCGTTATCGCCGCTTACGCGCTTGACAGAGATATAATAGGTGCCCACGTTAACCGCCTTGCCGTCCGTCAGATAAATGTTATCCGAGCCGTCGGGGTTGACTGCAAGCAGACTTACCTCCAGCTTCCTCTGCTGTCCGTTGCCGCTTGCGGGGGTATAGAACGCGTCCGGCAATTTCGATGTTCCGTCATAAACAAACTCGTTGGTGCCGTTGTCCGCAAGCACCAAAACGGTGCCCGTAATGGAATTGACAATAATTTTAACGCCCGTAAAATTCTGCTCCCATTCGTAATTGCGCAAAATTTGTCTTAACAGCTTTAATTTGTCGCTGTCGGTCGTAAGCGTTACGTCGTAGCTACCGGGCTGAGAGCCCTGAATATATTTGCTGAATATCCAGTCCTCGACAGCCTCCACAGCCGCCTTTACCGTAACCGCCTCGTCAACGGGACTGCCGTTTGCATCGTTATAAACGGGCACAAAGCCGTTGAACACTGCAGTATACGCGGGTGCGGCGTCGTTATAGTTAAGCGTATAATCGTTACCGCCGTTTACCGTTATATTCAAAGGCAGCTTATCTATTGTAATCTGTCTTGAAAATTCCTTGACGTTGTAGTTATCCGCAAGCGTTTTATCGGAAACGTATGCGCGCAGAGTGTATATGCCCGCATCGCGGATATCGCCCGTCCACACGCTTGAAGCGCCCGTAACGCTGTCCTTTTTAAGGATTTCGAATTTAAGTCCTATTTTATTGAACTCGCCCTCGTAGGTTGCAAGCATTTTTGCCGTTGCCGAATAATCCACAGCATTGCCGCTGTAATCGTCGACAAAATCGGTTACCCATTGGTTGCCGTCAAGCGTCCATTCAACCTCTATATCCTTGGGCGCGATTGTAAACTGCTTGTTATAGCTTGCCGCGCCGCCCGTAAGCTTATAGTTTTTGTCGTTGGGGCATGCAATTTCGGCCGTATAGGTATCGGCGGAAACATGGTCGCCGTTTACGGTGACGTCAAGGAGAATTTTGGCTCCGTTTACATCGGTATACCAGAATACGGGCTGTTGCGCCAGACCTGTATACACGAACGTAAGCGTATCGTAATACACCTCGGACGATTTAACCTCCTTAGCCTCGATAGTAAACGTGAATTTATTGCTTGACCCTGCGGGGAATTCATAATTCGAATCCGAGGGCACGGCGGTTACGGTGTATTCGCCCGCATTGACCGCGCGGTTGCCGCAGTTTGTTCCGTTGGAATATTCAACCGTGTAGCTGAACGTTACGCTTACGCCCGCCTTTGCCGTGGGCATATGCGCCTCGCCGTCGAATATATAGGAATATGCAGAGCCGTTTATGCTTGTTGTGCCGTCGCTCGTCCAGTAGAACGATTTTAATACCATTTTTGTAATGTTGTAGTATGCGGTTGTATTGGAGGGCAGACTGTAATTTCTGTCGGTTATGCGAACCTCTACAGTGTGGTTTGTGCCTACCATACCCGTCGCGCCGACGTAAACGGGCGTAACGGTTTCACCCGCGACAACGTTGCCAAACGTAGCTTCGGGGTGCTGTACAATTCCCGCGTTAAACTCGTAGCTGAACGCGCCGCTGTCGTCCTTATCACCCGTCCATGTAACGGTAAGCTGTCTTGCCGTGATTACAAACGCCTGAGTATTGCTTGTAGACGCGTCGAACGTGTAGTTGTGCTTATGCTCGTTGGGAATAATAACCGTAGCGGTATAGCCCGTGCCCGCATTCTTCTGCAAGCCGCTTGCCGTTCTAAGGCTCTTTGTGCCGTCCTGCATTATGAAGTAAGGCTTGGGACCCTGACTTGCGCCGTTATACTCGAATTCCGCAACGTCGCCGTCCGCAAGAACAGTTTCCGCGCCTGTTTCGTCCTCTACCGTCCATTCAACCTTAAGCTTGAACTGCTCGACAGTGTAAACGCAGTCGTTGAAGGTTACTTCGTAGTTAGCGTTGCCGCTGACTGCTGTAATAACATAGGTGCCCGCGTTGCTTTTATCTGTTACGCCGTGCGTAAGCGTAATCTGCAAATCGTCCGTGCTCTGCGCAAGGTCGGCAGTATCGAACGTGTAATAATTGCTTGTGTTCACGCTGAAATCAATCGGGGTTGTGCCGTATTCCGAAGTGGTTTTTGTGCGGTCGATTGTGACGGCAATTGCCTTCTTTTCAACCGTAAGCGTGCCTTGCACAAATACTATATAATAGTTATTTGCAGCAGCAGCCGTTGCCTCGGTAATATCGTAATCGCCTACATTGTCAAATTGATTATATGCGCAACCAAGCACAAGCTCGGTTGTAAACACGCCCGCCGCAGGGCCGCTTGCCGTGCCGTCCGCACCTATAAAGCCTTCATAAACGGCAGTATAAGCAGGCGCCGCGTCACCGTAAATTATGCTCTTGTTTTCCGCTGTTATGGTAAGCTTTGCTTTGCCAACGGTGAATGCGTCCGCGATAGTCCATACACCGCTGTTATCGGTTGCCGTGTTCGAAGCAGTTTCGCCGACAAACGTTACGTTATAGTTGCCGTTGCTTGCCGAAGCTTCCAAATCGTAAACGCCCGCGTCCTTAGCCGCGTTTGCAATCGAGATGGAAACGCCCAAATCGTCTGCACTGCGCTTTAAGCCCGTTACCGTGTAATCGATACCCGTAACATTACCCGCAACGGGTACGCTACCGTTGTAAACGCTGCTTTGGTTTTTAACAGTAACGGTTGCATTCGCTTTTTCAACCGTAAGCGTGCCGCTGACGAAGGTAATTTCGTAATTGTCGGAGGTTACACCGCTTACAAATACCTCGTATGTGCCTACGGGCGCATAACGGAAGTAGTCTGTCGACAATTTTTTGTTTGTGAAATCAAGGTCGCCGGTTGCAGTCGTTCCGCCGAAGCTGTCACGGTCGTCGTTGTTCACCCAACCGTTGTACGAAAGCTCGAAATGCGTTCCGAGGTTAGTTATATCGGTACCGTATTCCGCCTTGTCGGTAGTGCCCGCTGTCGTTGCGCTTACGGTAACGGTCAGCGAAGCCCTGCCGATTTTCAAAAGCGAGGAAGTTGTGCCGGCGGTTATTGCCGTAACGGTTACCGTAAGCGACGCCTTGCCTATCTTCAAAATCGCGGTAGCGCGGCCCGTATAGCCGCTTGCAGTGTCAACAGCCGCAACAACCTCGTACTCACCGGGTTTTACGGGCACGGTCGTGCTGTTTGTATAAACCGTACCGTCATACGAGGTACCGCTATATGTTATATTGATTTTGGGAGTTACCGCCGTTCCGTCCGAAAGCGCCGCCGAAGCCGTAGCCGAAGCCGCGTCCGAACCGGTACCGCCGTAAATTCCGTTAGTCACGGTAAGAGTAACGGTAACGTTCTTCAAGCCTACCGCAAGCGTACCGTTTACAACCGTAACGGTGTAGTTTGCAAGGCTTAAAGCCGTAGTATCAATCGACAATACATACGAGCCGACCGCGCCGTTATCGGTATCGAAATCGCCGTACGTAAAGGTCAAATCTCCGTTTTCAATCGAAAGCGAAGCCCTTGTATCCGACCAGACAAGTCCCGTTACAAACGCGCCGTTGTTCACCTTGCCGCCGCCGAAAGCAACCTCCGCGTCGTAAACGGTAATTGTCAGCGGAGCCTTGGTAATTTCCACTTCCACGGGGTCGCCGTCAACTCCGCCGTTTGGCATAATACTGTTAACAGTATAGTTAACCGCATAATCTGCGCGCAAAACAGCGGAAATACTGTATGTTCCGACCGTTTTTAGCACGGTTGTGCTGTCAACCGAATTCAGGTATGCCAAATTCATAACAATATTATCATTTATGGGGTCTCCGTTAGTGTCCGTAAACGAAAAAGTTACATCGGGAATATTTCCATATACGCAATTGTTTGCCGTTACAGTAACGTCCAACCCTTTTTTAGTTATGTTACCCGTATCCGTTTTAACCGAATTATCAAAGTCGATAATATAGTTATCTTTGTTTGCACCGAAAAGCGTATAGGTCGAAATATTTATAGTTTTGTTAGTTCCCGCATTAGCATCGGCAAACGCGCCGTAAACTTCTATTCTAACATCGTCGCCCGCAACAAAACCGGTCGTTTCTCCAGCACCCGTTATAATACGTTTAATGTCCGCGGGGTTAATACTCAAAGTAACGCTTACGTTTCCGTCATAAACCTTATCGGTTGCCGTAACTTTGGTAACTTTCAGCGTAGATTTTGTTATATATCCGCCAAAAGTATATTCATCGTCAAACAAAACGTAGTTATCCTTGCCGACACCGTCTAACGAAATTTTAACCGTAGCCGTTCTGTAACCAACGTCTTTACTGCTGTAATGACTGGCCGATGCGTCAACCACAAGCGAAATATTGCTTTCGTCTGCAGTTGTTTCAAAGCCCGTCAATTCATAATCACCCTGCAACGAGCCTGCCGCAATCGTAGTTGTTCCGTCATACTCTTTTTCTTTCAGAGAAATCCCGCCGACTCTTAAAGTTTTCGGAGAAATTACTACTGAAACTGCATAAGACGCGGTGTTGCCGGTATCAGCCCAAACATAATTTCTTGTATCGTTTATGGTAATAGTTGCGTTGTATGTACCTGCATTCGTCCCCGAAGTTGCCCCCGTAACGGTCATTTTGTCGGTAACGCCGATAAGCAGATTTTGCGACGCACCGTTGTAAACAAGTCCGTTTACGCCGACAGGTTTTTCAAGCTCAGCGGGAACAATATCAAAGTTTTTAGAGGTTCCGCCGGAAGGCAGCTTATAGTTGACCGCCTTAGACCCAGAAAGTCCCGTAATGCTTGTACTGTAATGTCCAACATTGATTGCAGAGCTTTCCAAACCGTTATCGTACACAAACGTGAGTTGATTTTTGTCTGCGACATGTACATTGCCCATTTGGGCTGTTACACGCTGTGGCGAACCGTTATAGGTAAGCTCATCTTTATGTTCCCACGCTATACTTACCGTTACTTGAGTTATTGTAAACGTCATAGCGGGGTTAGAGTAAACCCCAGTACTATTATCAACAAAATAAGTATATGTGCCTGCGTTTTTAACAGTTGAAACATTGCTTATATTGCCTTGCATATCTGTATATCTTGCAAGCACAAAGCGAACCTCCGTTGTGTCATCCATAGCACGATACTGCAATACATTTGTAGGTGAATATTCAGCCGTGTTATGCACAACATCGTGCCAGTTAGTACCCGCATCATCGGAGTATTGCCATAAAAGGGTTTTGGTGGGCGATACTGCCTCCTCTGTACCAAAAGCCGCCTCTCCGTCAGTAGTTAAAATAATCTCTTTACCGTTTTTCTCGTCAAAGAAAAACTGTCTAGGCGCAACTGAATTATATATATTGTAACCTCGAGTAAAGCTTGTTCCCAATGCAAAGCTATCCGCTAATGTAACACCTATTTTTGTAGTATTTTGTAGTATACCTGCAATTGCAATTTTTAAATCTACGGAAGGTATATAGATATTTTCGAGACTCTTTGTACCATCGGGATTCATTCTGTAGTTATTATAAACATCGCCGCCCTTTATGGTAAACTTTGTATTCCAATCCCTTGGATATAAGCCGCCGCCATAGCCTCCAGAACTCCTTTTACCAATATTGCTAGTGTTGTCGGTTATTGTTCCGCCAGTCATAGTAAATACAGTGCCACCAGTTATAAAAAACCCACCTGCATTGTTGTTCGCGGTATTGTCTTTATATAAACCTCCACTTATATTAACAGTGTTATATGAGTGTAATTGGGCTACACCACCATCAATATTAGCAGTATTGTTCTTTATTGTCACCGAAAATATATTAATGACAGATTCCATAGCATATATACCACCACCATATGATGCCGTATTATTTTCTATGGTTCCGCCGTAAATATTGCAAACACCTCTATATATATAAAAACCACCGCCAATTGTACAATGATTATGACTTAAAATACCGCCACGCATTTCAAATTCGGCACTATGTATCAATATGCCTCCACCCGAATCAATTGAGTTACCTGAAGGGCCATTGGTATAACCGCCAGATATTTTTCCTTGCCCTGCAACTGAACTGTCGTTAAGAGTAAATCTACTATTTTGCACCCATATAACCATACCGCTTTTCTTTCCATCACTCTCAATAACATTGGTTAAACCGCGGTTAATCGTATAGTTATTCAAGTCCAAAACAACATCAGCATTTTCAGGAATATAAAGGCCACCTGTGATAGAAAAGCCAACACCGCTACCAAAAGAACCATTAACAGCTGACCAGTTATCTACAAGCTTAATGGTAACCTGAACACCGTTACTAACGCTCATATTTACAGCATCATTCCAGATTTGCGCTTTTTGAGCGTTTGTACCTTTTATCTCATAAAAAGTAATAAGCTCGGTCGCTCTTGTCGTATATACAGAGCTTTGAGACTGTTCAACGTCCTCATTTTTATTTTTTGTATACTCTGCCGTTGTCTCTGCCGAATAATCGGATTGTTCGGAACTATCTACAGTCTCAACAGACTGAGCGGAATCGGAATATCCATTATCGAACTTTTCGAAAGACACAGATGAAAATACAGCGCAACACAAAAGTATTGCACTAAGCGCGACTGCCGTGCAGGCCCATTTAATTCTACTACCCCAAGTTTTCATAAATGTTCTCCTTTTTTCTTTAACTACCCTACAAAAAGACAACAAAAAAAGTGCAACGCCGTTAACGTTGCACACTTAAAATACAGTATATTAAGGCATACAACAATTAAACGGAGCCCCCGAACGTTACCGCTCGGGTTGCACTTGTTACAATTGTTGTATGAGGCAAAGCATACACTTTGCCCTTGATGTGGTAATTGAAGTTTAGCACCCTGTTACGATAAAATCAAGTATTTTTGACAATTTTTTTGTCGCGTCATTCCCCGCTTCCGTCAGCGGCAGCAGAGCGGGCGGTCAGGCGCATATGCTCCACATTTTCCGTGATGTCCTCCACGATGCCGGAGCGGCTGAACTCCACCGCCTGGCGGATGGCGTTCTTCATGGCGTAGCCGTTGGACGAGCCGTGGGCCTTGATCACCGGCCGGGAAATGCCCAGCAGCGCCGTGCCCCCCACCTCGTTGGCGTCCAGCAGCTTTTTAAAGTCCCGCAGTCCGTCCTTCATCAGCAGGGCCGCAATCTTGGTCTTGAAATTTTTCATGAACATCTTCTTCATCTCACGGCTGAGAAACAGTCCCGAGCCCTCCACCGCCTTGAGGAAGATATTTCCCGAATACCCGTCCGACACGATCACGTCCACGGCGCCCTCCACCGCTTCCCGGGCCTCCACATTGCCCACAAAGTTGAGGCGGCCCTCCTCCTTGGCCTTCTGAAGCAGCTGGTACGCCTCCCGCTGGAGGCCGGTCCCCTTGGAGGGCTCCGCACCGATGTTCAGCAGGCCCACCTTGGGCTCCGGGCGGCCCAGCACCCGCTCGGCGTAGTAGCTGCCCATGAAGGCGAATTGCAGCAGGAACTCCGGCGTGCCCTCGGCGGTGGCCCCGCAGTCAATGAGCACCGAACCGCCCCCCCCGGTGGGCACCACCGGGGCCATCGCCGCCCGGCGGATCCCCTTAATGCGCTTTCCCAAAATCGTCGCCCCGGACAGCAGCGCCCCGGTGGAGCCGGCGGACACAAAGGCATCCCCCTCCCCGCTTTTGAGCAGGTTCAGCCCCACAGTGAGCGAGGAGTCCTTTTTCTCCTTAAATGCGGTGGCGGGGTTGTCGCACATCTCCACCACCTGGTCGGCATGGGTGATGGACAAGCCCTGGGGCAGCTCGGCTACCCCCTGCTCTTGGAGCGCCTCCAGAATGTCCTCTCCCCGGCCCACCAGCACCACTTCCACGCCGTACTCCTTGATTGCCTGCAAAGCGCCCTGTACCGGCGCCTGGGGCGCATTGTCCCCGCCCATTGCGTCCACGATAATGCGCATTCCGTCGGCCTCCTTCTATAGTCTCTCTCTCAGTTTGTCCACCAGCTCCAGCGAACGGCTGGACAGCTGCGCGTTTTTATTGCGCTTGCCCTTTACCCTGTGGTCCAGGGGGGGCATGATGCCGAAATTGATGTTCATAGGCTGAAAATCGGTGACGCTCTCATTGCTCACGTACCGGGCCAGCGCCCCGATGGCGGTCTCCCGGGGAAAGTCCAGCGGCTCCTGTCCCAGCAGGCGGCGGGCCAGCTCCACCCCCGCTAAAAACCCGGAGGCGGTGGACTCCACATACCCCTCCACCCCGGTGATCTGCCCGGCAAAGGCGATGCGCTCATTCCCCCGCACCCGATAATAGCGGTCCAGCAGCCGGGGCGAATCCAAATAGGTATTGCGGTGCATCACCCCATAACGCACATACTCGGCATTTTTCAGCGCCGGGATCATGGAGAATACCCGCTTCTGCTCCCCCCACTTCAAATGGGTTTGGAAGCCCACCAGATTGTACAGCGTCCCCTGGGCGTTGTCCCGGCGCAGCTGCACCACGGCATAGGGCTCCCGCCCGGTCTTCGGGTCGGGCAGTCCCTTCGGCTTCAGCGGCCCAAAGGCCAGGGTCTGCACCCCACGCCTTGCCATCACCTCCACCGGCATACAGCCTTCGAACACGTTTTTGTCCTCAAAGCCGTGAACCTCCGCCTCCTGGGCGGCGCACAGCTCCCGCCAAAAGGACA
>OFGN01002321.1_pt1 | contig 10277 bp, 8 predicted proteins | sample 1521821 | NCBI WGS metagenome assembly OFGN01 (sample SAMEA3504094, study PRJEB24116) | mouse gut metagenome | biome: mouse gut; feature: mouse-associated habitat; material: faeces | place: Denmark | collected 2011
CCTCCCGTCAGGAGGGCGCTCTCCGGTGGTCACAATCTGTTTGCTTCTTAGTTCAACGTGCCGTTATAGAAATCCTCATACCACTGCAGCCACTCGCCGTAGCTCAGATCGTCCAGGCGCTTGCAATAAGCATCCCAATCCGCATCCGAGAAGCCCTCCATAATGGCCTGAGCCCGGAACTGCTTGATATAAGCCTTCAAATCTGTCTCGATAAAGGAGCGGTCATCAATAGCCTCGGGGGACACATAGCTCTGGGGCAGCTGGTCCTTCTTGGCCACATAGTCCTTGTCAACCACGGCTACCATTTGGTCACGCAGAGCCGCGGCAGGAGAGATCTCTCCATCATTCTTGGGAGTCTCGTCCTTGGTCAGCAGCGGATGGTTATTTACGGTGCCAAGGGTATACTTCATGTGCTCAAAGGTGTACTCGGGGGTGGTGTTCTCGGGCACCACGAAGTAGTAGCCTCCCTCGGGATACTCATCCCACAGCGTGCCCTTCTCGCCCATAGCCACGGTCATCTTGCTCTCAGCGTCCCGGGCCAGATAGTCCCACAACCGCAGGGCGGCCTCGGGATGCTGGCAGCTCTTCGTGATGACCCAGCCATTCTTGTTGATGGTAGAACGGTCGATTTCGCCGTTGGCGACAGGCTGTACGCCCTCTTTGGCGGTGATGGTGGGCAGCACGACCCAATCCTTCTCCTGCTCGCTGGAAAGATACTCCAAAGCCGTCCAGCTGTAGTAGGTGCCAACCTGATTATTCTTAATCTTGTTAGAGAACACTTCTGTATTCTGAGAGAAGCCCTCCGCGTCGATCAGGCCTTCGGAATACAGCTTATGGAAGAATTCCAGGTACTCACGGTATTCCTGCGTATTTACGCTGCCCGTCACCTTGCCGTCCCGCAGGGTAAAGTTGGAGTAAGTATCGCCGTAGCCATTGCCAATACCCCACCAGCCAATATCATTGGTGATGGAGGCGCACCACATATCTTCTGAGAAGCAGTAGGGAATCTCGTCCGCCTCGCCGTTGCCGTTGGGGTCCTGCTCCTTAAATGCCTTCAGCACCTCATAATACTCATCCAGTGTGGTGGGAACTTCTTTATTGACCTTCTCCAGCCACTTTTTGTTGATGATCTGGATGCCGTCGCCGGTGTTCTCATACAGGGATTCATACCGGCTCAGCATGCCATATACATGGCCGCTGGGAGTGGTGGCTATGGTCCGCCAGTCTGTACCCAGCTCGCTGTAGGTCTTCATGCTGTTGGGGGCAAAGGTATCCAGCATATCCTCCAGGGCAACCAGCTGGTCCTCATTCTGCAGGATCTGGGCGTCAGACAGCAGGGCCCAGAACACGTCGGGCATATCGCCGCCCGCCAGCATCAGTGGCACCTTCTCTGCAGCGGTACCAGCCGCCAGCTCCACAAACTCCAGGGTCAGACCAGTCTCTTCGGTGATATTCTTAAAGCTGGCCTTCTCGTTGTAGTTTTGGGTGGTATCCAGCATATGGCGTTCTTTTGCGATCCGCAGAGTCACCGGCTCTGTAACAATAGGCAGCTCTGTACCCGGGTTTGTCCCGTTTACAGCCTCTCCAGAGGGCTCGCTGTCCCCGCCTGTCTCACTGCTCTCGGCCTCGCTCTCTTCGCCCGCGCCGCTGCTGTCAGCAGTGCTGCTCTCGACCTTGGACGATTCGGGAGCGGATGATGTCTTCCCGCTATCACCGCATGCTGCGAACAAAGTTCCCAGCAGGGCAACACAGAGAAGAAGGGCTAACAGTCTTTTCATGGTTTTCCTCCTTCAGGAAATTGGTTTTCGTCTGTTTGACGCTTGTATGGATAACCCGCAAAGGGTTAAGCCCGAAGAATCCCCCGCCTTTTATCCCTTGATGGAGCCAATCATTACGCCCTGCACAAAGTATTTCTGGATGAAGGGGTACACGCAGATAATGGGCACCGTGGAAATCACAATGGCGGAATATTTAATAACGCTGCTCATTTGAGCCAGCCGCTGGGCCGCCACAGGGTCCGTGGCCGTATCCGCGGTATTTTGGTTGGCCACCAGCAGAATCTCCCGCAGGAAGTTCTGCAAGGGCAGCTTGTCATAATCATGAATGAAAATCATGGGATAAAAGTAGGAATTCCAATAGCTGACCGCAATGTACAGCGCAATGACCGCCACAATCGCTTTGGAAAGAGGAAACACCATCTGGAACATGAAGCGGGTGTTCCCGCAGCCGTCAATGGACGCTGCCTCGTATAAATCCTTGGGCAGGGTAGAGGCGCAGTAGGAGCGGACCAGAATAATGTTATACACAGAGATGCAGCTGATAATAATCATCAAAAAACGGGTATTCTGCAGGTGCATGTTGTTGATGATGATGTAAAAGGGAATCATGCCTCCCTGGAAGTACATGGTAAACACAAAGGCCTTCATGATAAATCCCGCCCCAGGCAGATCGTCCCGAGAGAGGGCATAGCCCGCCAGCACGGTGCAGAAAGTGCCAATCATTGTGCCGCCCACCGTATAGAGAATGGTGTTGCCATATCCAATCCAAATCTTGGGGTCCTGCAGGGTCCGCTCATAGCCCAGCATGGTGAATCCCCGGGGGTACAGCAGGATCGTGCCATTGTTCACAAACTGGGCGTCCGACATAGAGGCCATCAGCACAAACCACAGGGGGTAGAGGATGGTCACCAGCAGGGCCAGCAGGATAATAAAAGTAACCGTGTAAAAAACTCTGTCAAATGCAGGTTCCTTGATCGTGTTCGGATTCTTTGCCATGCTGCTTTCCCCCTTACCACAGGCCAGAGCCAAAAATCTTGTTAGAGAACTTGTTGGCAAGGACCAAAATAACAAAGTTGATCAGGTTGTTCATCAGGCCAATGGCCGTGGAGAAGCTGAACTGGTTATTGATTAGGCCGATTTTGTACACATAGGTGGAGATAATCTCCGACACGTCAATATTCAGGTCGTTCTGCATCAGGAAGACCTTCTCATAACCCACATTCATGATATTGCCGCAGCTCATGATCAGCAGAATGATCATGGTGGGCATAATCGTTGGAATGTCTATGTGCCAGATCCGTTGCAGGATATTCGCCCCATCAATAACCGCCGACTCGTGCAGCTCCGGGCTGACTCCCGACAAGGCCGCTATGTAGATAATGGAGCTGTATCCCATGCTCTGCCAAATGCCCGACCACACGTACAAATGGGGGAAGACACTGGACAGGCCCATAAAGTATACGGGCTCTCCGCCGAACATCTTGATAAATGTGTTGATAAAACCGCTGGTAGGGGAGAAAAACAGGGAAATCATGCCCACCAAAACCACCGTAGAAATGAAGTACGGCATATAGGTGACGGTCTGTGCGAATTTCTTAAAGTGCAGGTTCTTCACATAGTTTAAAATAATCGCCAGGCAGATAGGCAGGGGAAACCCAGCAATCAGGCTGTATACACTGATGGACAGGGTGTTCTGAATGATCTCCCAGCAGCGGGGAGTAGAAAAGAACTTCTCAAACCACCTGAGCCCTACCCAGGCACTGCCCCAGATACCAGCACCGGGCCGGTAGTTTTTAAAAGCAATCTGCAGGCCGTACAAGGGTGTATACATAAACAAGACGATAAACACCACAGCCGGTATAAGAAAAACATACAGTTCCCAATTCTGCTTTACCAGCTTGCGCGTTGCCCGGCGCTGCTTCTGTTTCTCAGTCAAGGCGGCAGGCGGGCTGGAATTGACTTTTGCGGCCATGGGGAAACACCCTCCTTGCATCTCGGTTTTTTCCATACAGGAAAAGAACAAGATGTGAATAATCTATGACGAAACTGATTATATCATGCAAGATGCCATTTGTCAATAAATCACAAAAAAAAAAAAAAAGTTGTATCTGTTTGTAAAAAGTAACCGAACGTACTGCCTGCAGCATCCATTTTCCAGAAATGTATTTTCAACTGACCGCCTTGCCCAGTGAAATGAATTTTTTAAAATGGAGTATTTTTTATCTTTCTGTATTCATCCAGCTGGCTTAAATGGTCTCCCCTGTATGCCTGCATAAGCTCCTCGATCAGCTCGCTGACGCTTTTGCGCTGTACATAGGCAATTTTCTGGATGTCCCCATACAGGCTGGGCAGCACAGACAGGCTGATCCGTTTTTTCAGTTCCCGCCCCTCTTCTTTGGGACGGCCCCGCTTGTCATGAACAGGCCCCGTCTGGTCCCTTTCCTCTACCATGCTTTCTACAATGGCCCGCCTTTTATTCTCTCGTGCTTCTAACTTGCTCATCGTGTATCCCTCCATGTTTTTTCTAGAATTCTTTCCGCAATGGCCCTATACTCTTTCGCGATTTCACTGCCTGGAGCTTGCTGGACAACCGCCAGGCCATCATAAATCCCCTTTTTGGCCACAGCCAGCCGTTTAATCACGCCTGTTACGCAATATTCCCTCTTTAGCAGCTCTAAAATTTCTCGGTCATCTGCTATCCGCGTGTCATACAATGTCGCGATGATCCCCAGTACTTGCAGGCCAGGGTTGATCAGTTCCCGGATCTCCTGGATACTGTCCTGAAGCTGGGTAAGCCCCCGGTAAGCCAGGTAATCTGTTTTAACGGGAATCATCACTCCATCCGCACAGGAAAGAGCATTGATTGTCAAAATTGACAGCTGCGGGGGACAATCTATCAGGACAAAATCATACTCCCCATGAATGGGCCGCAAGGCTCTCTCCAGGATTTTTTCCCGGCTGGCACGGGACAGCAGCTCCATTTCCAACGGCGCTAAATCTATGATAGATGGGATGATATGTAGATTGGGCGCGATCTCTTGGATGCACATTTTGACAGAGACACTATTCTTTTTCAGGATATCCACAATGGTTCTGGCCATTTCCAAGGGCTCCAGCCCTACGCTGATGGTTAAACTGGCCTGGCTGTCCAGGTCAATCAGGAGGACTCGCTTTCCCTTTTGGGCTAAGGCTACTCCCAGGTTATGGGTGGTTGTGGTTTTTGCAACCCCGCCTTTTTGGTTTGCTATTGCTATGATTTTCATTGAAGGCTGCTCCATATATACTTGATATATTTTTTATAGACTATATATACACTATATACGTCATATACTGTATTGTCAAGATACATGTAGATTTTTTATTCCATAGTGCCTATATTTTATGGATTTATTACGCGGTCCAGGGGCGTTAGGCCCCTGGTAGGGTGTGGGACAAAGTCCCACGGTCTTGCCAGAGGACGCACAGAGCGCGTCCATAGGCCCTTTGTGCGTAAGCTTTTAGCCATTTGCGGCTTGTCTGACGACTTTTTTCTGCTAAAGCATAAGATCTTGGGGCTTTGTCCTAAACCTCACTAGAGACTTAGCGCCTCTGGACTACGCAATAAGTCCTTAAAGCCAGTTGTTTTCTTAAAGTTTTTGCTATGTTTATCCTAGAAGTTCGGGCTTTTCCCAGGTTTTCAACAGAGTTTTCAACAATACGGGCGCTGAAGCCTTTCCCTTGATTGATAGCTTGATTACTTACTTGATTACTTACTTGATTACTTACTTGATTACGGGTCTTAAAAATCCCAGTATTTATGCGCTTCTCCAGACTTAAAGGTCAATGACTTTTTCTCTAAAGGTCAATGACTTTTTCTCTAAAGGTCAATTTTTAGTGTTGACAAAAAATTGACCTTTAGGTATGATACATACGGGGGTGAGACCATGCCGCAACGAAAAAAATTGCCCGCTATCCCTAGCTATAAAGGGATTTTTAGAAATATTGACAATCTCCTTGTTCAAAAATCCAATCCTTTGCAAACGCTGTCACAGACAACTTTAACCCTTCCTGAGTTTAAAATACTGGATGCATATTTATCGCGCATTGACAGCCGGAAGCCAGAGGCCCGCTTTGTGCAGTTTGAGCGTGGAGAACTGGAACGCCTTCTGGGAGTTGAAAAGATTCCAATGCCAGAACTGGAAAAACGGCTGCGTAATCTTTTTCAGGTGATCCGCATTGTGGATGAGAGGAAGCCCAAAGGGTATAAGCTTATTGGCCTGTTTGAAGAATCTGACTTTGACTTAGATGAGAACGGCCAATGGCAGGTAAACCTATGCTGCACAAGATCTGCCATGGAGTATGTATTCAACATCGAAAATCTTGGATATCTCCGTTACCGCTTAAAAAATGTCATCAGCCTTACTTCTAGATACTCTTATATATTATATATTTATCTTGAAAATAATCGATTTAGGCGCAGTTGGGAAATTTCTTTAGAAGAACTAAAATCCTTGCTCTCCTGTACGGGAGAAAGCTACCAGCAATTCAAAGTTTTCAATGACCGCATTCTGAAGCCATGCCGCCATGAGCTCACAGAAAAAACGGACATCCGGTATAGCTATGAATCTATACGGCGCGGGAGAAGAGTCTCTTCCATCCGTTTCACCCTGGAAACCATCTCGAAACAACTTGAAGGACAAATTGCCTTTGAGGGATTTAGCGAGCCGCCTATAACGCTGGATGAAAGAGTCCGCAATTATAGTTCTGCGGAACTGGCGTTTTTAGCGGAAGCCTGCGACTATGAATTTTCGGAAGAAGAAATTCGCGTACTATTGGATTTAATCCTTCAGATTATTCCCTTTGACAGCCTACAGGGTTTAAATCGTTTTAACTATTTAAGACAAAAATATGATCTTTTGCAAATGTATTCTACCAAAAAGAAAATAACCAATCGGTTTAATTACCTAAAAACCATCGTAAAAAAAGATATCCCCCTTTCCTCTGACAACAATTAGCTATATATGCCACCAGAATGCCCTTTAAGCCCATTCTTATCCAGATTGCGTACTGGGACACTCTTCATTACTCCATGCCCCTTACAGTGCCTCCTGCGGCCATTTAGACATACACCTCCATAAGCTAGTACATATCCTCTGCTTTTTATTCATACATTATATATATTATTTCAAATATATACTGAATTTATTTTAATTATATTATATAATTTAAATAAATTGTGCCTCTATTTTGCAACCGTGCAATACCGGTAGAAGTAAGATGCAAAAGTTTTTGACTTCCGTTACCACCATAAAGACAGCCCAGAAGCCGTGAATGGATATGGAAACGATTTCCCCATCCATTCACGGCTTCTTCATCAAAAAATCTTGCTGGCGCTTTCTTTTGCGGTTCCTTTACTCCCCATAATGGCCGCGGCAAGAAATAATGTAAATGCCATCATCCTTTTGACAATAAACGATTCTATTCTTTTCGTCTATCCGCCTGCTCCAGTATCCATGCAGGGCATTTTTGAGGGCCTCTGGTTTACCAATCCCAGAATAGGTGTTCCGCAGGATATCCCGAATCAACTCGTTAATCTTCCGCAGCGTCTTTTTATCCTGTGTCTGCCAGTACAGATAGTCCTCCCAAGCTTCCTCATGAAAATAAATATTACCCATGCTCCATCTGCTCCAACTCTTCCAGGCTTTTCACTATAAATTGGGCCTTGCCCTCCTTCATGTCCCGGGCAATTCTTTCTAAGTGACGCAGATGGCTCTCTGAGTAAAAGGGATCGGCTGTAATTTCAAAGGGGATCCGGCGCTCCCTGCTCACCTTTGTAGCAAAAATTGTAAATGCCGCCGTCATGCTCAACCCCATCTCTTTGCAAACCTGCTCCATATTCCTCTTAACATCTTCATCCAGCCGGAAATTTACCATTGCCTGTGCCATATAAATACCTCCTTCTTTCTTTCATTATAGCATTTTATAAATCTAATAGCAATCTTTTACTTTACAAATATTGCACAAATGCTGAAAATCACTTTACAATCTTATTGATTGAAAATACCTTTTGTTTAATTTATATATTATATTTATTTTAATCTATATCAATAACAAAAATACTATATATACTTTATTCTTTTCTCTCTTATGCTCTATAGTCTTGCCCGCTTTTTGTTTCGTCCGCCCATTCACTCATTTTGTAAAAAATGCCTCCCGAAAGTTTAAACCGCCCCTCCTGGGCTATAGGAGGGGCGGCAAACTACCCTTTATCTTTTTAATTTTTTTAAAGAATTTTTAAACTTATTCAGCCTCTTGTCTCCGTACCAGCAAAGCGTCAAAGGCCTTTAGCTCGCCACCTATGGCGGTATCCGTCAAAAGATCGGTTTCCCCTACAAAACTCTCGGGGGCTGGCTGAGGCTTGCCAGTCAAGTTTAAGATAAACCAGTACTCCCGGCCCTCTTTCACCCGCCGGGTCACCTCCAGCTCCGTGTCATCGGGGATAATAGGCCTTACTCCCGCATCCGCTGCCATCTGGTCCAGGATTATGTCCAGGCCTTCCGGAGCCGGCTGCGTGCCCACATAGTAGACCGTGCCCTTTCCATACTGGTTGCGGGTTACAGCAGGAGAGCCTGCGTAAAAGTCCTCTCCATAGCTGGCAATGGCCTCCGCACCCTCCAAACGGAGCAGGTCACAAAGCAGACTGCACTTGCTCTGCTGCCCATCTGCAAAATTCAAAATATTAACCTGCTCGGAGGCCAAGGCGTCAATCTCTTCTGCCCATACGCCGCACAGCTTGCGCAGGGGGCCAGGATAGCCGCCCAGGTGTACATTGTCGCTCTGATCCACGATGCCGCTCATAAATCCAGTGATAAGGGTCCCTCCGGCCTCTACAAAGGCCGTTAAGGCCTCTGCAACACCTTCCTTGACCATATACAGCACAGGAGCTACAACCGCCTTGTAGCGGCTTAGATCGGCATCTATGGGGATCATGTCCACGGGAATATGGTGCTCATAGAAATAGCGATAATATTGGTGGATCTGGTCACAGTATTTCAGATCCACTGTAGGTCCGCTGGTATACTCTAACGCCCAGTAATTATCCCAATCGAATAGAATACCTACTTCCGCGGGATTCGCCGCGCCCAGGGTCTCACTGCCCAAAGCCGCCAGCTCTGCCCCCAGCTGAGAGACCTCTTTAAAAACCCGGGTGTCCTCACTGCCAGAATGGCTGATTACAGCCCCATGGAACTTTTCACAGGCCCCCTTGGACCGGCGCAGTTGGAAAAACTGGATGGTATCCGCCCCATGGGCAATGGTCTGCCAGCTCTGGGCCCGCATCTGGCCCGGTTTTTTCAAGGAGTTGTAGGCCTGCCAGTTCTGCTGGCTGGGGGTCTGCTCCATAAGCATAAAAGGCTGGTCCTTCAGGCCCCGCATCAGGTCGTGGCGCATAGCAGTCTCGCTCCAAGGGGTGTTGTAGGCCGGATAGTTGTCCCAACTGACAATATCCATCTCTTTCGCCCATTTGAAGTAGTCCAGCCCTTTGTATGTGCCCATCAAGTTGGTTGTAATCGGGGTGTCCGGATCATACTTGCGGATAATATCCCGCTCCATCTTGTAGTTTTCCAGCAGGCTGTCCGAGAGAAACCGGTCATAGTCCAGGGAGATACCCGCAAAAGCGGTCTTTCGGGTCCAGCCAAAGCCCATGCCGTCTGAAAGATTGTTGGGGGCCACTATTTCATCCCAATCATAGAAGGTGTGCCCCCAGAATTCGGTATTCCAGGCAGCGTTGACCGCTTCCAGCGTGCCGTACTTTTTGCGCAGCCACACCCGGAAAGCCTTCTCGCAGTTCTCGCAGTAGCAGCCGGTATTGTACTCGTTGTTGATATGCCAGCAGGCTACATGGGGGTTAGAGCCATATCGTTTTGCCAGTTCCTCTACCAGTTTACTGGCAAAGGTTTGGTAGACCAGGCTGTTGGGACAGTGGTTGTGCCGCTGGCCAAACTTATGGCGGCGGCCGTCAAAGTCCCCCCTGGCCACTTCGGGATACTTTTTCACCAGCCAGGCAGGCATGGCTCCTGTAGAAGTGGCCAGAACAATGTCATAATGGTCCTTGGCCAGCATGTCAATTATGTCGTCCAGCTCACTAAAATCATAGGTGTTCTCATTCGGCTGCAGCTTTGCCCAGGAAAAGACGTTCACTGTGGCCGAGTTGATACCGGCCTTTTTAAAGAGCCGCATATCTTCGTCCCAGACCTCCCGGGGCCATTGGTTGGGGTTGTAATCGCCGCCATAGAGAATACGGGTAAAGGGAGTTTTCATAGAGAGTTTATCCTTTCTGGTTTTATTATCCGGCAGGGAAATCCCTGCGGATCGACAGCACAGCCTGGAAGCGGGTCCTCTGGCCCGGCTGGTAAAATTTCCCTGGCATGGGCCCAGAAGGGCCGCCAGCGCCGTCCTGGGTCCTGCCAGAGGCCTTTGTACGTTTAGCTGCGCTATAGATTCTGCTAAAAGAGCGCCCTC
>OFGN01002325.1_pt1 | contig 10236 bp, 11 predicted proteins | sample 1521821 | NCBI WGS metagenome assembly OFGN01 (sample SAMEA3504094, study PRJEB24116) | mouse gut metagenome | biome: mouse gut; feature: mouse-associated habitat; material: faeces | place: Denmark | collected 2011
CCCCATTGAGACAAAAAGTATTGAATTTAGTGGGTTTCTGAAACCCTTTTATTATATCTATTTAATATATAGATTATAATTATTTTTTTACTTTACAAATCAATAAAAATATATATAAAACAAATATCAAAAATAAATAAAAAGGCAAAAAAATAAAGAGGTGCAAACTCTTTATTTTTAGAAGAAGTACATGAGTATTAAAAAAACCATTCATCTAAGTATATATAAATAATACTCCATTATAGATGAATTGTCAAATACTGCACTTCTTTAGAAGTGTTTTTTTATTTGATTTTTGGTTAATAAGGAGATTATTAATATGCAAAAAAAGGATTTCAACAATACATATGCAAGCAAACCAGAGAACTTTGCAGAGCATATGAATGAATCAACTGGCACTTATACTAAATCAAGTGCGCTGGGTGGAATTAAAACAGAGAATAAAGATTTTGTCCAGATAAACATAAAATATCAATCTGAGTTAGCTGAATTAGCTATTACAGAACCAGCAGCTTCAGCAATATTTTATCTAATGATAACAAGGATGGAAAACAATAATACATATATTGTATCTACTGCAAAATTAGCTAAAGCAATTAAAAGAAGTCAAGATACAGCAAAAAGGGCTATCAGAGTTTTAAAGGAAAGAAATTTCATTCTTCCGTATTTTAGAGTTAGTGGAAAACAAGGTACCGTATATTTCATCAATCCACATATTTCTTGTAAATGTGGGGCAAGCCAAAAGCAATATTTAATTGAAAAATATCTTACAATATCAGATGATAATGGATATAAAGCAAGTACCGAAAATATAGATATAAAAGAACTGATTGAAAAGGATAGACTTGTTTTAAAGAGTGATGAAAAGAAACAGCTTGACACTTTAAATCGTCTTGATAATGTCAAAATACATGGAATGGTACAGATTGCAAATTTGATGAATGATTTAGACCAGCAAGAAATACTGGACGTGATTCAGATGCTTAAAAAGAAAATCCCTACTACAGATGAAGAACAGGCAAAAACAGAGGATGATATTAAACGTAGACAAAAGGGAATTGAGTTGATGAAAGAAAAAAAGAGACTTATGAAAGAAGGAGCAGAAGAAGCCATACAGCTTGAAATTACCAAACAAAAATATGAGAATGGAACAGACAATGCCGTCTTAAATGTTCTTATGGATTCATACTGGAAAGATGCTTTAGAGGGTAAATAAATAAATGAATGATATACTTAAACAGATTGAAGAATTTATGCAGAGATTCCCTGATGCAACAGCACAAGAAAAAAGAGATTTTCTTAATTGTTTAAAGGATGGAAGAGCATATGATTATACTATAATTTGCAAAGATTCTCCTGTTGTATGTATAGGTGGAAAATGGGGCAAAATTACTCCTGATGGATTTGAAGAAGTACCTGATTATATTCCACCAGATGTGGGTGACCCATGCGGATTACTGGATGGTAGCTGGAATGATTACAGTAATGATTATATACAAGCTGAAATTATTTCTCGTGCCAATTATAATCCAAAATCTGATACAGAAGCAGACAGGATTATAAAGGATTTATTGTATTTGTGTGCTTTGTATAAATTGGAACTACAAAAGATAGAAAAACAAATAGATGATGATACAAATTAAGGCTCTGAAATGAGCCTTTTTTATTGCCTAAATTTTGGTTTTACATATCTCTGGTGGTACAATATAAGTATTAAAAGAGATATACAAAATAAGGAGAAATTGACATGAAAACTAAAACACAACAAATACATTTACATATAAGCAAAACCGATAAACAGGTAATAGAACAGGCAGCAAAAAATAGGGAAATGAATATTAGTGAATTTATCCGTTATTGCTGCGCTTATACAATTAACAATAATCCTGTTAGGGTTTATATGAATGATTAAAGAGGGCTTCGGCTCTCTTTTTTGTTTTAGGGAACTTATGTTGTATAATATAGTTAATTAGTTATTTTTTATATTGTGCTTTTGCACCTCTCTCATGTTTACAGGATGTAAAAAGTCCTTAGAGAATATTATCGCTCGCAAGGATATTGTGAACTGTAAAGAGACTGTAGTTTAGAGTTTAGTAGTGCTGGATTAGAATAACATAACAGCGAAACAACTTTAAACAAAATAGAAAAATACTAAAAATAAATTTTAGGATTTGTTGTATATTTAGAATCTGATGTGTATTCTATATATAGAACAATAAAATAAATTAACTTGCATATAAATAAAAGGAGAAAACAAAATGACAAGAGAAAATTATTTTGCTTTTAAGAAAGCACTTTTAGATTCTGGATATGTAAAGAATGTGACAAAAAAGGGTAAGTACATAACAATAGAACCTTATCAGTATATATCTTTTTTTACTACAAATGTTTTAGATACTATATTTTATGAAAACCATATTAATTATGAAATAGATGAAAGCGGATATATCCACACTGAATATGGTTCATTTGACTATATATGTGCTGACCATTTCAATACACAAATATACTATACCAGATACAAAATTGTGGACTAAATAATTACAACTGAATAATTTGTTTGCAAGAGAGATAGCTTCGGCTTCTCTCTTATTTTTTACTCAAAAAAGTGATTTATAAAAAAGAAGAAGGAGAAATTACTATGAAAAACAACGTGTATGAAATGGTTACTAACAGGATTATTGATATGTTGGAACAGGGTATTATTCCTTGGGAAAAACCTTGGACTGGTACAAGAAGTGGTGCTTTCAATCGCATTACAAAAAAGTCTTATTCATTGTTAAATCAAATGATGTTAAAGCATGATGGCGAATACGCAACATTTAAACAGTGGACAGATTTAGGCGGTAAAGTTCGCAAAGGTGAAAAGTCTGAAATCATTGTTTTCTGGAAGATTCAAAACATTGTTGAATTGAATGAAGATGGTGAAGAAGAAAGAAAACAGATTCCTCTTTTAAGGTATTACAATGTATTCCATATCTCACAAGTTGATGGTATTGAACCACTTCCAGAAGAAGAGACTACAACAACATTAGAACCGATTGAAGAGGTTGATAAAATCCTGATGGACTATATCACAAGAGAAGGTATCAAGTTGGTAAATGAAAAAAGTAATGATGCTTATTACTCTCCCTCTAGGGATTTAATTCATCTTCCACTTTTAGAACAATTCAAAAGCGTTGAAGAGTATTATTCTACATTTGCACATGAATCAGTACATAGCACTATGAAAGAATCACGCTGTAATCGGATGGAAGAAAACAAGCGTGTTTCGTTTGGCTCTACTGATTATTCTAAAGAAGAATTAGTTGCAGAAATTGGGGCAGCAAACATTTTGAATATACTGAACATTGAAACAAGCAATAGCTTTAAAAACAATACTGCTTATATACAAAGCTGGCTGGCAGTATTAAAAAATGATGTAAAGTTTATTGTATCTGCTTCATCAAAAGCAGAAAAAGCAACAAAGTATATTCTTAATATTTGTGATGTAGAAGGAACAGAATAACAAATTGTTTGCAAAGAAAGGTTTCATAAATGTATGTATAAAAAATACTTTTTAAGAGACGAAATTGGGGAAATCTCTATAAGTGATTTATGCACTTCTATTCAAAACACAATAGAAAAAAACGTATTAGAACGGTATGGAAAATATGCGGATATTATTTGGAAGAAATGTTTTAATAGACCACTTTCAGAAATTGATACATGGATTCCTACTATCTGGGAATACGTAAAAATCATTTAAGGGATTTAAAAAATTAAGAGCCGAAAGGCTCTTTTTTGTATGGGCGGAACAGAACATACAAAAGCTATATCTGTATATAAATCTGTAAAGGATTTATGAGGATATAGCAATCATTATGATGACGCTGGCAAGCATGGAGAGAATGAGAAAATGATTCTCTCATGCTGGGGAGAAAGTCGGCATGATGAATAAAAAAAGGTGGTTACCTACAGCTTTAGCTAGTAGGTAAACGAGCTTTTGCCAACAAAAGGTCGTGGGGTTGATGAAGTGACGGCTCTGCCGTCGCTGAATCTACCCCTAACAAAAAAGCGCCATTTGGTGCTTTTTTGAAAGATATAAAGCCCGTTAGGGCGGTTGAATAATTATTAATCAAATAAAGATATAAAGCCCGACAGGGCGATTGAATAATTATTAATGTTAAAAAATCAATACAGAAATTGGTTTAAAACGCACAAAAAGAAATAATGCACATTAATCAAATAATGCGTAATTAATGCGTATTAAAAAGATATTACGCATTAATAAAATAATACGCAATAAAAGAGTTAATGCGTATTAAATGCGTAATAAAAAAACAATAAGTATTAACTCTAATAACACTCATAAAAAGCAAATTTATATACCTATGGAGATTTTGGATATGTACAAAAGTTGAGGTAAAATATAAGTATCAAGTTAATTATTTTTAAATAATCCTTTATGGATTAATAAGTTTTTATGAAAAAGAAATTGTATTTAAGTTCACACGAATATCTATCTTGCCCTTTGTGGTTCTTTGCAGTAGTGTGGAAAGTTTAAAGTGAAGATTGAAACGTCAAACCGCGTTTTCATAAAAAATGGTTAGGAAGGAGAAGCGAAAAAGTATATATTAAATCTTTACTTAATGGAGTAACTTTATTAATCATCCAAAATTATTTTTGGATAAAAAATGTTTTGGATGTTTGCAAAAATGTGAGCGCAAACATTTTAAAAGTGCGTGTGTCATTATTGACCAATGTCGTTATGAGGACATTGTAAAAATAAAACTCAACAGAACAAAAAATTAACTTGAAATACTATAAAGAAAAGAGGTGATAATAATGGGAAGAAAAAAAGATGTTGAACGTTTATTCCATCAAACTTTAAGTGATAAACTTGCATTTGGACAAAGTAAAAAAGCTGCAAAAAAAGACTTGGGATTTGGACAGAGTACTTATCAAATTTATAGTGTTAATTCTTATAAAACCTATTTAAAGCAATGTAAACAATATGCTAGATGGTTAAAAGAAGAAAAAGGAATAAATAAAATTGATGATATAAATAAGACTGAACAATACGCAATAGAGTATATTCAGAAAAGGCTAGATGATGGAAAAAGTATTTATACTGTTAAAATGGAGCGTTCTGCGCTGGGGATGCTCTATGGAAAACAGATAGATATAAAACTTCCATCTAGGACACCAGACCAGATTACTAGAAGTCGAAAAGAAACAAAAAATGATAGATATATAACCAGAGACGGAAAATATAAAGACGTTTTTACTATTTCTATTGCGACAGGTTCAAGAAGGAAAGATATTTCTAAATTATGTGTTAATAACTTTAGAGAAGTAGACGGTAAATTATATGTCTTTTTTGAAAAATCTAAAGGTGGTAGAGATAGACTTACTCCTGTTTTAGAGAAATATGAAAAGGATGTAAGAGACATTATTGAACAGGCAAAAGCTGATGGAAAGACAAGACTTTTTAATCATATTCCTAAAGAAATTGATGTCCATGGTCTTAGACGTGAATACTGTCAAGGATTGTATGATGAAATAAAGGATAATAAGGAATTAAGGAATGAAATATTAAAAAACTATCCTGAAAGACGTGAATTAAAGACGCAAAAAGATAAAGACGGAAATACTGTTACTAAAGAAATAAAAAGTGATGTATATAAAGATAGAAGTGGTAATGTCTGGAAACGTGATGATATATATGTATTAAGTCAAGCACTCGGACATAATAGACTGGATGTATCTATTACTCACTATCTTAAAAGTTAATGACACTCTACATGGAGTGTTTTTTTATATTACTAGGGGTATGGGATTCAGTCGGCGGTTCAAGGTAGCGACATGTCATGTCGCCTATGGGCGACACGGCATGACACCACCTTGAACGAAAAGTATTGAATTTAGTGGGTTTCTAAAACCCTTCTATTATATCTATTTAATATATAGATTATAATTATTTTTTTACTTTACATATCAATAAAAACATATACAAAATCAATATATAAATTACCATCTATTTATTTTTTTGACTTCCAGAAATAATATGATACAATAATAAGTGAGAGAAAAAATTATATATTATATAGTAAAATGTTGCCGTGCTTAGAACATTCCTGTAAATCGGGAGTGTTCTTTTTTGTTGCTCATAATTTGACTTGTAATCCCTTAAAGGTGTACAATATAAGTGTAAAAGAAATAAACCAAAAGGTTATAAATAAAAGGAGATAAAATCAAATGAAAATAAAAACAATTATTACACTTATATTGTTTGCAGTAGCTAACACAATTAATGTTAGCACCATTACAGCAGATGAACTTACACCAATGGTTTCACAAGATACTCTTAAAATCATTATTGATGTCCCCTCTACAGAGGATGAAATAAAGCCCCTAGAAGCCGTTATAGAGCCATTAGAGGATGAAATTATACAAACTATAGAAGAGCCTGTAATAGAGCCTGTTGAAGCCCTTACAGAGCCTTTAAATGATGATACTATTGAAGAGATAGAAGAATCGGTACAAATTGATTTAGATTTAGGAATACAAGAACCAATACAGGAAGAAACAATAGAGATTCCTGAAACAGTTGAAGAGCCTGAACAGGTAGAAGCACCTGTTACTATGAGAGACGATAATGTATATGTAAATGGTATCTCTGTTTATATTACTCCATCTATAACAGATGATGATTACAATATGTTCATTGAATGGGTTTCTGAAATGCCTTATTTCCTTACAAGTCATGTAGAAACTATAAGTGTTGTTGATGATATAACAGAATACACATTGACAGGAGAAAACGCAAGTGGAGTTACAAAACAAGGTCGAAACATTTATATAAATGCTATCAACCTTTATGATAAACAAGGAACACTTTACCATGAAGCTGGACATTGCCTTGATTTTTCTGGCGGTTATTCTGATACAAGCGCATGGAATAATATTTGTAATTCTGAATGGTATGATACTGGATATTATTCAACCACAAGAGAGAGTTTTGCAGAAGCGGTTAGTATGTACTATGTTGATGGTCTAAATAAATCACAAAGCTATGCAGCTATCGAAAGCCTTATTAATACAGGCGCACTTGGAGAGAATGACGGATTTAAAGACAATTATGTTACTCTCTATGCAAAGAACAAAGTAATCTGGATTTATGGTGGTGCTGATGATTTTTATAATCCTACAATCGGTACTGTAGAGATAGGCGATAGCATACAGGCAATCGGATTAAATACTGATGGAACATGGTATAAGGTAGATATGAATGGACAGGAAGGATATTGCAGAGCCGATATGGTGTCTCTTGTATCTTAAAAGGAGAAAAGATGGAACATAAAATTAATGATATGATTTTCATTCACTATGGAAATAAAAAATTTGATATAGAGCATTTCTTTGATATTACAAACAATGGTAACACAAAACCTCAATTCGGTTTATGGGGATGTCCAGTAAGCCCATTTTATTTTACTCTTGTAAATGTTCCTGTAGTAAAAAGTGGATTGTGGATGTGGGTACATAATCCCTGTCTTTGTCTGGCTTCACTTTCAATTCACAAGTATGATTTTTTGGATAGAGGATATTTTAAGTTTACCCTTAAAGGAAATGCAAAGATTTTAATAATCAAACATTCACAAGAGATAAGACAATACTGTATAATGTCCGACTTTAGAAAAATATTGATTGATTTCGGCTATCCTCTTAAAGAGGATTACAGAATAGAAAGAGACTGGACAACAAGAATTGATTTTGACAGGATAAAGAAAGATTATGATGGAATGTTTGTATATCATGATGGAAATATATTACAAGATACAATTTTTAGGAATTGGGAGACGGATTCTATAGTAATCTGGAATCCAGAGGTTATAAAGATTGTAAGTTGATAAAGGGGCAGTTTCAACCGCCCCTTTTCTGTTGATTATACCAGTAGACATTAAGAGGAAAAGACATTATACTAACAAGATAAGGAGTGATGAAACATGAAGAGGATAGTCAAAAATGCGATAAAGTGTAATCATTGTGGAGACATTATCATATCCACATATAGACATGATTTTGTTACTTGTAGTTGTGGCTGCTGCTCGGTTGATGGTGGAAATGATTATTTAAGAAAAGGTTATACTAATTCCCCTGATGATTTCACCGATATGAGCGAATTTGAAGAGGATGAAAAAAAACCTTGACTTGTGAACCACATTCTGACGGCAATGGCCGCACAGGCCGGCTGCTTGTAAATCTGGAATTGATGAAGGCCGGATATCCGCCGATTGATATTAAATTTACAGATAGAATTGCGTATTACAATGCGTTTGATGAGTACCATGTAAAACATAATTTGGGAGCAATGGAAAAATTGTTGGCGGGGTATGTGAATGAAAGACTGGAGAATTATTTGGCAATGTTAAAGGAATAAATATTGTGGTTTGGAGGGATAAAATGTTTGCTTGAGAATACTTTGGTTTAGATAATGAATTGGATGATAATGGTGTCTTAAAATGCTGTTAAGCGCTTCAAGTTTTCAGAGTTCAATAGCATAAAGAAGACCGGAGATATATTACAGAGGATACATAGATTAAATGATACGGGCACAAATTAAGAATAAGAATGGGAAAACGTACATATGCCCGGAGCTTGCGGGTAAGGAAAACAGGGAATACGAAATGGTTCCGGCTGACAATCTGTATGGAATGATTCATGAGGGTGTTCCCTTAAAAATCAGTGGGATATGCGTCCAGGGATTTTCTATGGCAGAATACCGCAGAAAATACAGACTTGCAGAAGATAAGATTGTTGATATCGCCATTGACTCAGTTATAGACTGCTTGTTCTGCGTGCGAGACAAAACTGCAGCAGATTTCTCGTATTGCAATTTTATCGCAGTGGATGAAGTCGCAGGCATCATGCTGGATGGAAACGTATTCTATTGCGGTAAAGTGGATTTTTCTTACAGTCATATGGGCGATTGTGATTTTTCTATGAAAGGCAGCCGTTTTATACAGTGCGAAATAGATTTTGCATATACCATTTTTGGAAAGGGGGATATTTATTTCAATGAAACCGTATTTGAGGATAAGTGCGACATAACGTTTACAGGTGTTGATTTTGGAGAGGAAGGGGAATTGACGTTCAGCTATATGAAAGGTCTGGATGGTGCTGTGGAGTTTTACCAGTGTGACTTTGGTGAAAATGCATTGGACTTCGCATATATGGATTGTCCTAAATGTCAGTTCGTTTTCTGGGAGATTGAAACACCGGCAATGCCGGTTGATTTTGTGGATTCCGTGGTGGGGATGATTCTTTTATACAAAGTAAATGTCAACGGACTCCTTGATTTCAGAATTTCGCTTGCCGAGCATATTGTAATACAGGAAAGCGTAATTCGGGACTGTGTGCTGCTTGGAAACCAGGGATACAAAAACTACACTTGTTACTGTCTCAAAAAGTCAACCCTGCTTGGACGGATAAAAATCCAGAATCGGTTTTCAAAAAAGCTGTTTCATAAGCAGCTTCAATATGTATATGACCCAAGACAGGACGAAATTGTCTTATGCCCTACATCCTCTACGGATAAGGCCAATCAGCTTACGATTCTGTCGGAGAATTATCAGAGCGAGGGGGAAACCGACAATGCGGATGCCGCTTATGTCTTGAGTAAACGGTATAGGAGTCTTGGGCGAATCCATGATTTATGGACGGATTATCCTGCGGTGAGGAGGACAGGAGAGTACCGGAAATCATGGTTGAAAAGGCAGGGAGCATATCTGGAGATTTCGGTAAGATTATTTGGTTCAGTGTTTGCGTGGCTTTTTGAAAAGGTGTTTCTGGATGTCCTCTGTGGAAACTATGCTACCAAACCTTCCAAATTTCTATTTTGGATTATAGCCATTGTGACAGGCTTTGCATGGGTATATTATGGCTGCTTTGGAATAGACTTGGGACATTTTCAGATGCAGAACGCATTGTACCAATCGATGAAGGGATGGAATGTGGCATGGATCTACAGTCTGCAGATTTTCCTGCAGATAGAAAATGGCGATTTGGTTCCGAATGTATTGGGGGCATACTATTTTACGATTATAGAAAAGATTACTGGTCTGGCAATGTTTTCTGTATTTGTAGTTTCATACACAAGGAAAGTCATAAAATAGCAAGGGAGTGCTTTTTGAAAGACCTTAATCCGTGAAGCTTAATTATTATTCCATGCTATAATCGCTCTGTTTATGC
>OFGN01002327.1_pt1 | contig 10225 bp, 7 predicted proteins | sample 1521821 | NCBI WGS metagenome assembly OFGN01 (sample SAMEA3504094, study PRJEB24116) | mouse gut metagenome | biome: mouse gut; feature: mouse-associated habitat; material: faeces | place: Denmark | collected 2011
ATTTTTGCAACATCTTCCATTTCTGTACGGATTGATGCGTATTGGTCAGTAAGTCCACAATGGTCACCACCACAGTTAACAAGAACGATATCAACATCTTTAAATTGCCAAGGTATACTTTCAACTTCAGGAGCTTTAGTATCTTTAAAATCGATATAACTTACACCGCCAAGTGCAATTGCTGATTGGTCCATTAATCCGCAAGGTTTACCAAAATATTTGCTTTCAGCAAGATGTGACGCATACGCTTTTGTTAAGGCATCCATTTTTCCGTCATTATAAAGCACATTTAAGATTTCGCAAATAAGCACTTCAAAACAAGCTGAAGAGCTAACGCCCGCACCTTTAAATACATCTGAAGTTGTTGTTGCATAAAAACCACCTATATTATAGCCGTTTTGTTTAAAATAAGCACAAACACCACGAACTAAACCTTCACTTTTACCAAATTCAGATGTTTTTGGCTCTAAATCATTAATATCAACAACTAGTGGAGGATAACCGACAGATGCAACAGTAATAGTAGACTCAACCACAGGTGTCACCATTGCTATTGTGTCTACACTAATTGATGCACATAAAACTTTACCATTATTATGGTCTGTATGATTACCGCATACTTCTATTCTTCCAGGTGATGAAAAAATAAGTACATTTTCACCGCTAAACTCGCTATGTATTTTATACAAGTCCTTGTATCTTTTTATTTGATACTCAGTACCATTATTCTTTGAATATAGTTTGTCACATTCCTTTGCAAAATTTGTATTTGAACCTAAATTGTCAAAATCTTGTTTGCTTAAATATTTCACAGATTTTCCCTCCAACAATATATATAATATGAAATAAAATTCTATAAACCATAGTTTGTATTTATTTTAGCACAAAAAAAACTAAAAATCAATATTTTTTGCAAAAACTTATAATATACTTGCAAATATTTAATAAATATTATATACTTAATATAAACTATGTGTCGATAAATTTGAAAAAACTCAAATTTATACAAAAGCTAAAGCTTTTTCTTGATAAATCAAGTCGACACAGTTTGAAAAATCGTCAGTTATTGCAAAATGTGGCTTTGCCCCGCTTTGCGACAACTTCCGATATTATTATGAATAATATTAAAATTAAATATATTTATGCTAAAAGCTTTAATTTTTTTATTTGAAATTATTTTATGGATTTAGGAGAATTTTATGGCACAAGATAATCAAATCTTAATCGCAATCGAACAATTGGTTGATTACGCAACCAAAAAACTATCACTTGACAAATATGACGTTCATTATGTAAGAAACGCATTGCTTGATAACTTTAAATTGGGTGCACCTATTACTTTAGATGCTATTCCTGAATATGACATTCAAGATACTATGGATTTTATGGTTAATTATGCAATTGAACAAGGTTTTACAACTGTTGATGATGCTATTTTATACGAAACAAAACTTTTTGGTCTTGTGACACCTGCACCTTCTTCCATTATTATGAAATATGATATCACCGAAGCTGTGGAAGGCGTTGAAGCAGCAACAGATTATTTGTTTGAGCTTGGAAAAGCAAACAACTATCTAAGAATGAAAGATATTAACAAAAATGTTATGTGGGAATATGAAGGCTCTAAAGGCGGTTTGGTTGTTACAATAAACCTTTCTAAACCAGAAAAAGACCCAAAACAAATTGCAGCTGCACTAAAAGCTAAAACTGGCTATCCTGCTTGTATGTTATGTACTTCTAATGTTGGCTTTGCAGGCAACGCTGGACACCCTGCAAGACAAACTTTAAGAACTATTCCTATCACTATCAATGACGAAGCTTGGTGGATTCAATACTCACCTTATCAATATTATCATAAACATTTGATTTGTTTTTGCGACGAACACAGACCTATGAAAGTTAACCACGACTGCATAGCAAGACTTGTGGATTTTGTAGACCAATTCCCACACTTCTTTATGGGTTCAAACGCAGCATTACCTATAGTAGGTGGTTCTATTTTGACACACGACCACTATCAAGGTGGTGGCAAAGGTCTTCCTATGTTTAAAGCTAATATCAGAAAAACTTTCAAATCCCCTATCAAAGGTGCGGAAATTGCTATTGTAGATTGGTACAACAGCGTTGTTAGAGTTTCTTCTAAAAAGAAATTGGTTGCTATTGAAGCAGCAGATTATGTTTTGAGACAATGGGCTGAATATTCAGACGAGTCAGTAAACATTTTATGCAAAACAGATGCTCAACATAATGCGGTTACACCAATTGCAAGATATGAAGATGGCAAATACATAGTTGATATGATTTTAAGAAACAATCGTACAGACGATAGCCACCCTTATGGTATTTATCACCCTACCGAAGATTTGCATAATATCAAAAAAGAAGGTATTGGTATTATTGAAGTTATGGGTACATTCATTTTGCCAGGTAGACTTGATAAGGAACTTAAAGCTATTCAAAATTACCTTACAGGCGAAGAGAAATTTGATTACAACGAAGTTAGCAAGGAAACTCACCCACTTACTAAACATAAAGATATGATTAAATATTTGACTGAGCAAAACGGCACTTCTAACACACCAGAAGATAGTAAAAAAATTGTTAAAGACTACATTAATCTTGCTTGTGAAAAAATACTTGAATGCACTGCTGTATTTAAAAATACTGAAGAAGGCAGAAACGCATTTGATAAATTTATGACTCAAGGTTTAGGTTGCAAGTAATAAAAATAATCTTAGCTTTGATAAGCACAAATAATAAAGCATTTAAATAACAAACAAAAAGTCAAACTGCTAGTTTGACTTTTTTAGTTATAAAAATTACTTAAATCATAAATTTTTGATATTGCTTATATTTATAAAATTAAAATTTATTTCAAAGTATTGCATTTTGCCGATAAAGTGATAAAATTATAAATATGTACAACTAGGAGAAATTTATGAAGACTTATGCTTATGCAAGGGTTTCTGCAAGTGACCAAAACTTATCAAGACAGCTTGATGCTTTTAAAGAATTCGGTGTCAGTAAAAGAAATATTTTTACAGATAAAAAAAGTGGTAAAGATTTTGAGAGAATTAACTATAAAAAATTGATAGAAAAGTTGAAAAAAGGCGACTTATTAGTAATAAAATCTATTGATAGACTTGGCAGAAACTACAATGCGATTATTGACGAATGGCGACTTATTACACATACAATAGGTGCAGATATCTGTGTGTTAGATATGCCTTTGCTTGACACACGCTCAAAATACGATTCTCTTACAAAAAAATTGATTTCAGACATTGTTTTGCAAGTGCTTTCTTTTGTTGCGGAAAATGAAAGAATCAATATCCGCGAAAGGCAAAAAGAAGGTATTGCAGCTGCTCAAAAGCGTGGCGTTCAGTTTGGTAGACCAAGAAGATATTACAGCGAAGATTTTATTGCCGTAGTGCAAAAATTCAAAGATGACAAAATTACCACTCACGAAGCAATCAGTTACCTATCAATTAACAGAACTGCTCTTTATTTCCATTTAGATAACTTAACTAAGCTAGGCTATTTGTATTAACCATACAGAGAAAAATAATAATTAATTTTAAAATTTATTTCTATAAATAATTATTTTACCTAAAAATTTATATGATTTAAAAATAAAAAACTATTATAATTCAAAAATGTTAAGCCACGGCGTTTGCTGTGGCTTAATTTTAATCTTGTTTGTATTTCATAGGCGGAACGCGTTTGTGTTCTGTTTTTTTATGAGCTGACATTATTTTGTCTGCAAACTTACTTTCACCCGTTTTAATAAACTTATCTATTTCACTATAACTAACACCCATTTCCTGCTCATCAGTTTGTCCTTCATACAAACCGGCACTAGGCTTTTTGTTTACAACTTCTTCAGGACAATTCAAATATTTCAACATACCATATACATCTTCTACAAGCAAATCGTTTATAGGATTAAAATCATATCCGCCGTCTCCCCATTTAGTAAAGTATCCCATATAAATTTCACTTGCATTACCAGTTCCTGCAACTAAATAACCTTTTGCTTGTCCTATTGCATAAATAACAGACATTCTTAGCCTTGGGTTTATATTATTATATGCCATTGGCACATCATTTCCAGCAATTGGTTCTATAACCTTTTTTAATTCCTGTTTAGCACGGGTAATGTCAACTTCTATTGTCGGAATATCAAAAACTTTTGCAACAAGATATGCGTGTTCCCTATCAGACCCGTAATTTTGCGAAGACTCGCAAGGCATTATAACAGATAATACATTAGGAGTTGCTTTTCTGCACAAAATTTCAACCAAACTGCAATCTTTGCCACCGCTGTTGCCCAAAACAACGCCTTTAGCACCTGTTTTTTTTAAAATATCCTTAATCCATTCAACTCTGTTTTTTACTTCCTGTTCGTAATTCATAATCAATTTTCTTCTCCAAAATTAACATTTGATAATAATTGCTCTACTGCATTAAATCCAAGCTTTTTCAAACGCTCATTTCTTGCAGCAACTTCAACTACAATTGCAAGGTTTCGTCCTGGCATCACTGGCATAGTTAGCTTTGGTATCTCTAACCCCAATATATCTTCAAACTGACTTACAATACCAAGCCTATCATATTCAATATCCTTTTCCCAAGCTTGCAATTCAATTACCAAATCTATACTTTTTTCTCTAAGTACTGAGCCTACACCAAACATACTGCGTACATCGATTATTCCTACACCACGAATTTCCATAAAGTGCATAATATTATCTGGTGAAGTACCGATTATCTCGTCTTGAATACGCTTTGCAATAACATTATCATCGGCAATCAATCTGTGTCCGCGGTGAATCAATTCCATAGCTGTTTCACTTTTACCCATACCACTATGTCCTGTAATCAAAACACCAATACCGCTGACTTCAAGCAAAACGCCGTGAATAGTTGTAAATGGAGCAAGCTTTCTGTTAAGATAAGTTACCAAATCGTTTACCAATTGTGAAGTAAGTTTATTTGACTTAAATATAGGTATGTCATATTTACTTGCAATTTCAAGCACTTCTTCAAGCGGCTCAATATTCGTAGACAAAATTATACAAGGGATTTTTCGCTCAAATAAACTTTCTATTTTTTTATATCTGTCTTCCTTTGTACAAGATAGTAAATAATAATACTCGGCATTGCCCATAACTTGTATTCGTTTTTCACCAAAGTAATCTTCAAACCCTGCAAGCAATAGTCCTGGTCTATTTATATTAACTGTAGTCAAAAACATTTCTCCTGACTTATTACCTTGCACCAAATCAACGCCACAATCCTTTGCAAAATCTGCTAAACTGATTATTTCGCCATCTCGTTCTTCCCTTTCTTCTATCATATTACTCCTAATCAATTTTATCCTTTTTACATTTTAAAAATTGAAATTTAACATATTTTTAATATTTTAATACCGATTTTTGATGGGTTTACTTCAATAATATTTCTTTTATTACCTTAGCAACACCATTATTGTTATTGGTATCACAAACATAATCCGCAACTGCTTTTGTCTCTTCCATAGCATTGCCCATTGCAATACCTAAGCCTGCAAATTGAATCATACTATTATCATTTTCGGCATCGCCTATTGCACAAATTTGTTCTCTTGGAATATTATATCTCTCAGCAATCCATTTAACCGCATTGCCTTTACTTGCTTTATTATTTACACACTCAAGTAGTCCTTTGCTAGATTGGTTAATATTTAATTTATCGCCAAACTCCGCTACCAAATCCGCAATTACCATTCTTATATAATTATTATCTGTAAGGCTCAAAATTTTTCTTGCATTAATATTGTGTTTTTCAACGTAACTATCAAGCTTTTCATTTACACATACTAGCGGTACTTTTACAATACTTGCAAAATATCTATTAAATTCATTTTCTTCTTCAACAATACACTTATCGTCGAAAAATAACATAGGAGAAGTAATATCCGAATATTTTTTGTACAAAAAGCTATAAACACTAACTGCCAAATCTTTTTCAATTTCTTGTGACATTAATAGGGTATCTGTTTTTAAATCATAGACTCCACTACCTTGATAAGTAATAACTTCATCTGTCAGTTTAAAAAGTTCTGCGAAAGGTTTTACCGCTTGATACAACCTGCCAGTTGCTATAATAAACTTTCCGCCCCTAGCCTTAAATTCTTCAACTGCATCAATCGTCTCTTGCGTTACTTTAAAATCATCTGTATATAAAGTCCCGTCAAAATCACAAACTAATAATTTATACTTCATTTTTATCTCCTATTGTTTTTAAGCAAAAATATTATCTATATATACTTTTATCATTTTAACACTAAAACACTCTTTAGTCAATCACAGTATGATAAAATTGATAAATATTTGTTGCGACTTTGTTACTAACACCCTTTACTTCTGCAAGTTCTTCAACACTTGCGTTTTTAATAGCGGATAAAGTTTTAAATGCAGCAAACAACTTTTTAATTGTACTATCGCCAACCCCTTCAATCTGCAAAAGTTCGCTTTGAGTTTGACGTTTACCACGCAAATTACGATGGTAAGTTATAGCAAATCTATGTGCTTCGTCTCTGATTCTTTGCAATAATCTTAACGCTTGACTATCTTTTGACAGCACTACAGGTTCAGATGTGTGCGGAAGATAAATTTCTTCTTCACGCTCTGCCAAGCTTATGATATTAAAATGCACATTACTCTCTTCCATTGCTTGTAAGGCATATTTTAATTGACCTTTACCACCATCAACAACTATCAAATCGGGGTAAGATGAAAAAGAAATATCGTCGTCACTCAAATGAGAAAATCTTCTAATCAATGTTTCTTTCATTGATGCAAAGTCATTGCTACCTTCAACTGTTTTGATTTTAAATTTTCTGTACATTTTGCCTGCTTTTTCACCATTTTCAAACACAACCATACTAGATACTTTATCTGTACCACTGATATTTGAAATATCGTAACACTCTATTCTGTTTGGCATAACAGGCAAATTTAACATTTGTTGCAATTGGCTTACTGCACCCAAAGTCATATTATAAGTTCTTTCTTCTTGATTTTTGCATTTAGCAAGATAATCTTGAGCATTTGCATAAGCCATATCAACCAATTGCTTTCTAACACCCATAATAGGAGTTGCAACTAAAACTCTGCTACCTTTTTTGCCAGTTAAATATTCGCTTATTAATTCAAAATCTTCAAATTCTTCATTGACCAAAATTTGATTTACAAGCAAATTATCACCATTGTAATAGCTATAAACAAAACTTTCCAAAGTTGATGCACAATCTAGGCTAAGCGAATTGACAAGTTGCTTATCACCGCCCAAAAGCTTACCGCCCCTAACAAACAACATAGAAATAACGGTATTAATTCCGTCACTTGCTATTGCAAAAATATCCAAATCTGCATCATTTGGCAAAGCGGTAACTTGTTTTCTTACTAGCTTTTCAAGCACTTTTAGCCTTTCACGATAATAAATGGCAAGTTCAAACTCTTCCTTTTCACTTGCATCAAGCATTTTTTCCTTTATTATTCTTTCTATTGACTTGTCATTACCTTGCAAAAATTTTATAACTTCGCCAATAATATCCATATATTGCTCACGTGTTATTGCACCTACACAAGGTGCTAAGCATCTTCCGATATGATTATTCAAGCAAGGTCTGTGGTTTTTTGGTGGGTTTTCCATATTGATATTGCAAGTTCTTAATTTAAAAGCGGAATGTATAAGTTCCATAATCTCTTTTGCAGAAATCCCTTGCATATAAGGCCCAAAATACTTTGCTCCGTCTTTTGCAAGTTTTCTTACAACTTGGATTTTAGGAAATTTTTCATTCATATTAATTCTTATAAAAGGATAATTTTTATCGTCTTTCAATAAAATATTATAAGGTGGCTTGTGCTTTTTTATAAGGTTATTTTCAAGTACCAATGCTTCAATTTCGTTGTGAGTGATAATATAATCAAAATTATAAATTTTAGACACCATAACCAATACTTTGGTAGTCTTATTTTTCGGAGAACCAAAATATTGACGCACCCTATTTTTTAAAGAGCGAGCCTTACCGATGTATAAAATTTCCCCTTTTTCCGATTTCATAATATAAACGCCGGGTTTTTCGGGCAAATCTTTCAATTTTTGTGCTATTAATTCATTCATACACAACCAAAAATAAGCTTAATTTACTTGCCAAAAGTATTTTTACTTTTAACAAGCTATGTATTTATACATTAGTATTTTAGCATAATTTTCGGTTTAGTGTCAATATATTTATCCAATCCTTCTTGTATCATAAGTTTTTTGATAGTTATCTACGCCTGTTACAATAACATCATTTACAAATGGATTAATAATATAATAAACAATCAGTTTTCCGTCCCTTTTGCAACCAACTATTTTAGCGTCACGCAAAATTTTTAATTGATGAGAAACCGTACTTTGATTTAGCTTTAGCGTATAGCATAAATCGCAAACACACATTTTTGCTATAGACAACGCTGACAAGATTCTTATTCTTGTATTATCACCAAAAACAGAATAAAATTCCGCTATCATATTACTTGCTTCAAAAGACGGCATATATTTTCTCAAAAACTCTTCGTCCGCTTTATTAATATTTACGTATTCTTCCATTTTTACCTCCGGCAATTAATTATAAATTTATTCTCTAAAATATTATTTTACAAAATAATACCCAATAATGACAAAAAAAACTTTCCGTTTTTATGTAACAATTTCTGTAAAAGACGCATATTGTAGTAAAAGAAAGAAAACATAGATTTTTGGAGGTCTTATGAATAATTGTAATTGTAGCGGATTGTTACCTTTAATTTTTGGTTATTTTACTGGCAGTGCTTCACAAAACGGCTGTAATTGTTGTTGTAATTGCGACAATAATGTTATGCCAATAAACAATAATAATTTTAATGGATTTGGTAATTACAGTTGGCTTATTATCTTGTTATTACTTTGCTGTTGTGGCGGAAATAATTGCAATTGCGGTAATAATTAATTTTAATTATTTGACTACATTTTTTAAATTTTTGTTATTTTAATAAAACTACCTAATAAAAATAACACAAAAAATCCGTGGAATGTATTCCACGGATTTTTTTGTTTAATTTCAATTTAATATCGATTTTCAAAAGCTTTTAGCTAAATTATTAAACAAAATATTATTAAAACAATTTAACCAAGCACACATCAATTTTTACAAATTTTAAAATCTAATCGTAATAATTTTAAAAGTAAAATAAAATTACATAATGTATTTTTTAGATTTTTTAATGCCTGCTCTTAGCTCGTTAGCTTTTTCTTCGTAACCTGGTCTGCCAAGCAAAGCATAAGTTGCATTCTTACCTTCTTCAACGCCTGGTTGATTAAATGGGTCAATGTTAAGCATAAATCCACAATAAGCAGTTTTTAATTCAAAGAACATCATAAGTTGTCCTAAAGTATACTCAGAAACTGATGGCAAATAAATTGTGTGATTCAACTTACCTGCTTTTGTTACAGCGTACTCTGTAGCTTTTCTTTCTGCAGTAATAAGCTCATTCATAGTGTGTCCGCATAGGAAGTTTACATTTGGATAATCTTCACAACCTTGTGGAATAACAACCTTTTTACGATATTTATCAACAGCGATAAAAGTAATAACTTTATCAAAAGGACCTTCTGTATAAAGTTGAATTTGGCTGTGTTGGTCTGTAACGCCAAGAGCTTTTACAGGAGTTTGTCCTATATTGCAAGGGCTGCCATCCATAAGTTTATTTTTACCTAAGCTTTCACCCCATAATTGGCAATACCAGTCAGCAATAAATTTCAAGCTGTCTGCATAAGGCATCATTACTGAAATGTTATGACCTTTTGTAATAGCAATATATTGCAATGTAGCTGCTGTCAAAGCCATATTACTTGCTTTTTCACCATTAACACAGCTATCATACATAAATTTAGCACCTTCAAGCATTTGTTTAATATCAATACCAAGTACTGCAGCAGGCAACAAACCTACTGGGCAAAGCTCACTAAATCTACCGCCAACGCCGTCAGGAATATAAAAAGTCTTATAACCTTCTGCCTTTGCAATTTTAATAAGATTACCGCTGTTTGCTGAAGTAGTTGTAATGATATGCTCTTTTGGATTCAAACCAGCTTTTTCCAAAGCATCTTTGATAACAAGATATTGAGTCATTGTTTCACTTGTTGAACCACT